>Ga0172379_10000677_pt1 | contig 81767 bp, 63 predicted proteins | sample GrowelOW334metaG_FD_119756 | JGI IMG/M metagenome (GOLD analysis project Ga0172379, IMG submission 119756) | Groundwater microbial communities from an aquifer near a municipal landfill in Southern Ontario, Canada - Groundwater well OW334 metaG | ecosystem: Environmental > Aquatic > Deep... | reverse complement strand
TAAATTTTTTTCAATATCTTTGCCCATAGTTGAGTTTTGTTCGCAAAGTAAAACTACAACTTTAGGGCGAAACCTTCGGGCGGTAACCCTTATTCTTAAAAATTTAGTCGGTTAGTAGTGATTCTTTTTTATTTTTTAAGCTTAGTAGAATATATTTGAATTTCATTATTTTAACCTTATTACCTTATTCAATATATTGATAATAAGGTAATAAGGTTTATGAACATCGGTCATATATTATTCTACTAAGGTTTTAAAAAGAAAATAAGGTTTTAAAAAGCGTCAACTACCTTTCGACTTCAATGAAAGATTCCGAATAATGCCTAATTTTACTGCTTAAAAAAAAGTTATGCCGAAAAATGCCTTACTATTTATTACTGCAATAATCATGACCTCTGCGTGTCAAAGAGATTATACCCCTAAGCCAAGAGGATATTTTAGGATTGACTTACCGAAAAAAGAATACCGGATGACACCCGATAAAATACCGTATCAATTTGAATATCCAACCTATTGTTATCTTTTGAACAATCGAAAAGCGGAACAGGAAATGTATTGGATTGACTTGGTTTATCCTCAATTTAAAGCTACGGTCTTTTTAAGTTATAAGGTTATTGACAAGAATTTTGAAACCTACTTTCAGGATTCCTATAATTTTGTTTATAAACACACCATAAAAGCGGATGCCATTGACGAAATAGCTATTGTTAAACCCGATAAAAAGGTGTACGGAATAGTATATGACATTAAAGGAGATGCAGCCTCAAATCTTCAGTTTTATTTGACCGATAGTACCAAAAATTTTGTTCGTGGTGCTTTGTATTTTGATGTGTTGCCCAATAAAGATTCCCTAGCTCCGGTTTTAAGCTTTATAAAGCAAGATATTGATAAGTTGGTAGAAACTTTTGAATGGAACTGAAATGTCGCTGATTGTTAAAGAGTTTATTGACACTGGATCCCAACTTGGCATTTGGAAAAAAGAAGAAGATTTGGAATTGCTTCTATCAGTTTATCCGCTTGTACCATCGGAAAAAGAATCCTTTGAAAAAATAAACAACCTAAGCCGGAAAAACGAATGGCTTACTACCCGTATTTTGTTAACTGAATTGCTTGAAAAAAGGAAAATAATTCAATATACAGCACATGGGAAGCCTTTTTTAAATGAAAGCAACCTACATATTAGTATTACTCATTCAAAACATTTTGTAAGTATTTTAGTAAGTGAAAATTACATACCCGGAATTGATGTAGAACACATTTCAATGAGGGTTAATAAAGTTACTCATAAATTTTTATCGGAAACTGAGATGGTCTGGTGTAACAATCTTACCTTGATGACCGCTTGTTGGAGCGCCAAAGAAGCCATTTTTAAAGTATTTGGAAAGGATTTAGATTTTAAGGACATTGAGATTAATCCATTCACAATTGAACAAAATAAGGGAAGCCTATCAGCAAAAATCATAAAAAATGACTTTACGACTGATTTTGCGCTTAATTACCATCTCATTGAGAATGACATTCTGGTATATACACTCAAAACCAGCGATGCATACTAGTAATAAAGATTTTTAATATCTTTCCACAATGATATTGAACCTACTAAAAGAGAACATTACTAAGGGTAAAAAAACCTTTGCCTTGCTTATCGATCCCGATAAACATACTGAAAATACCATTACTAATTTAATAGATAAAGCCAATTGCACTCCTGGTCCCGACTTAATTTTAGTGGGTGGAAGCATTGTTATTAATGGCATCGACCAAACCATTCAATATATTAAAAAGCTTACAACAAAACCGGTGTTATTATTTCCGGGAAATGCCGTACAATTTTCACCTTATGCCGATGGAATATTATTTCTGTCATTAATTTCAGGACGAAATGCGGAATTTTTAATTGGAAATCATGTATTGTCAGGAATAAAAATAAAGAAGTCGGGTATTGAAGTTATACCTACCGGCTATATATTAATTAATTCCGGTATGGATACTTCAGTTTCCTATATGAGTAATACATCTCCTATTCCCTATTTTAAAAACGATATTGCCACGGCCACAGCAATTGCCGGTGAACTATTGGGATTAAAGCTAATTTACCTTGAAGCTGGAAGTGGCGCATTAAAACCTGTTTCGGATGCAATGATTCAAGAAGTAAAATCCAATCTATCGGTTCCTTTAGTTGTTGGAGGTGGTATTAAAACCGTTGACCAACTGCGAAAAGTATTACAAGCCGGCGCTGATATGGTTGTTGTTGGAACAGCTGCTGAGCAGAATGATAAAATAATTGCAGATTTTACATCTGTATTTGCTGAATTCGGAGAACGGTAAGGCAATAAATAAGCACTGGGTTTATAACCATCATTGTACTCAATTCGGAACATAATAATTGAAGTGAGTTTATATATATTAGAACTTTTTATTGTCTTTGTCCAAATAAAAAGAGAATGAATGAAACAGTATTTTGAACAATAACTAAAAATGACATTCGTGGAAAATACTAAATTGAGAATTTACACCTTAGACGATGCTAAAGATAAGCATCTAGGAAAAGTTGGGACAGAAAAGCGGGATAAGTATGAATATGAACTTAGACTTGATTTATTAGGAGAAATGATAAAGCAAGCCCGCCAAGAGAGGCATTTAACACAAACTCAATTAGGAGAACTAATTGGTGTTCAGAAATCACAAATATCAAGAATTGAGCGAAATGCCAAAAACGTAACAATTGAGACAATTTTACGAGTTTTTGGAGCATTAAAGGCTAAAGTAAATTTCAATGTTGAATTATTAGATGGCGAGTTTAAAATAGCTTAAACTACGGTTGCTAACCCGCTATTCCGATTCTATTTCTAAATCAATCTTTTCCCGCCTAAAAAATCATTTTTCGAGTTCCCATATTACGTTGCCCGTGCATCCATTTGGAAAAGGAATATTTAAGAAATTTGCTATGGAGGGCGCAATATCTTGCATATAAACGGTTCGGGAAATCCGCTCCCGTTTTATTTTCCATCCAAACCAAATCAACGGAACATGCACATCGTAGTTATTTGCTGAATTTGCTGTAGAAAGATATTCACCTTTTTCAATCCAACCGGGTTCAAGATTCAGCATTACATCTCCCGATCTTTTTTGGTTGAATGAATTTTGCATGGTAGAAAATACCCCAGTAGTAAATTGAGTTTTCTCAAAAGTTGTAGCAGTAACAGCATTGGCAACACCCGTAAACTGGATTATAAATTGAGCCACTTCATTCTGCAAATCGGTAATCTTTAAATTAGCATCTTCAATCAATTGATGATTTAAATAAATTTGTTTGTTATTATATTCTGTAATCCATTTTCCTTTATCATGCAGTGCATTCAGGTAGGTACCCAATAACATCAGCGCTCTTTCGGAATTGAATACACCAGCCGGAATATTTTGGTTCATTAAATCTTCAGGATTATAGGATGTACCATGGTCGGCAGTTAAATATATCATTACATTATGCTTTCCGAATTGCTCCTCAATAAACTGCAATAAATGCTCCAAGTCGGCATCAAGTCGGATATACATATCTTCCAGTTCTACCGAATTGGGACCACAAGCTTCACTTAATTTTGAGGTTGGAGAAAAACCTATGCTTAAATAATCGGTGAAATCATCGGCACCTAACTCCTCTGCAATAATGGCTGAAAGTGCAAAATCTTTGGTAAGCAAATTACCGTAAGGATTTGCTTTAAGTAAGCCAAATTGTGCTTCCTTCTTTATAAATGAAGTTACCTTTTTTGCAAACTTGTTATCGGCAGTAAAACCTATGGAACCTGATATTCCTTTATTTGAACCATTCCTGTATTTTTCTTCCGATAATAAGGGTAACCATTCCCTAGTTAAATATAGATCAGCAAACTTTTTTTGGTTAAATTCATTTACCCACCCAGGTAACGAATCAAAGTAATACGTACTTGAAACCCATTTCCCGGAGGTGTCATCGAACCAATACGAAGCATTTGCCAAATGACCGCCGGCTAGAACCGCTGTTTCAGGCTTTAAAGAAATACTTATAACTTTTGAACGTGAATTATTGAAGAGTTTTAATTCATCAGAAAAGGTAGTAGTTAATAAGTTTTTGGGTGAGTATGGATAAATATCGGTTGCGGCACCTAGTGTTTTCTGCTTCTCATCAAAAATGGAAAATGTATTGTTGTTTTGAATCCGCTGATACCACCGATCGGATACTATTCCATGTATAATAGGTTCACAACCGGCAGCAATGGTAGCCATGCCCGGCGAAGTCTGCGTTAACAGATAATTGTAATTGGCATTTTTACAAAGCGAACCCTCCTCAATCATTTTTTTGAAACCACCTTCACCAAAATTATCCCAAAATCGATACAAATAATCATACCGCATACCTTCAACCACAATGCCAATTATTAGTTTGGGAGCATCGGGCGGAATTTCCTTGCGTTTTTGGGCAAAGGTTATTTATACTTGAATTATCAATAATATTACACTTACTATTGTTAGCTTTTTAAATAGTTCCATTCTTTCTTTTTTTTCATCCGCAAAAGTAAAAAAAACGACAAATAATTGGACTAAAAGATATTCATGAATTGAATAATTCTTAAATTCATTAGATTAATATTTCTATACATTCATTACTATTAAACACTTGATAGTCATTTATCCAACAAATGGTTGAACCTTTATGAGATTTTGGCGTAATATTGTGAAAAATTGAAAATTGAAAAAAGCACTGCTATTTATATTAATTATTACTAAGTTTTTCTGGTTCATGCCGATGAATTGAGGGTAAAAGGTGTTTTTTTAAAAGTTGGTTCAGGTAGCGTGCTAACGGTGAGTGGAACGACATTGGATTTAAACAGTTCCAATAGTGGGGCGGTGAAAGTGACACAAACCGGAAATATAGTCGTCGAAGGAAATGTAAGCATTCTTTCAAGTGCCTCGGTAATGGTTGATGGTACACTTTCAATAAATGGCAACTGGACAAACGATGCTACTGGCAGCGTTGCCTTGGCTGGGGGTTCCATGGGCACTATTAGTTTTACCGGAACAAATTCCCAACAAATTGGGGGTACAACTCAAACACAATTCGAAAATATTGAAATTGATAACGCAGCTGGGATTACTTTGGCTAACTCCCTTACCATTGAAAACCAATTAACTTTTACTAATGGAATAATTACTACAGGAGCAAATCGGGTTGATGTTACTGCAACTGCCGATGGAATGGTTGGACCTGGGATTGGCAATTATATAATTGGTACCATTCGCCGATATGTTTCAGCAGGTATAGAATATTCCCTTCCCATTGGAACTGTTGCTGGTTATGAACTAGCAGGCATCTATGTAAACAACCAAACCGGACTTAACTATATTGATGCAACATTTAATCAAGGAAATCAAAATCCAGTACCTGGTGGATTGACTGTAAATGGTGTTATTGTAAGTCAATTTCTGGACTATGGTTATTGGACATTTGTCCCCAATGGAGGAACCTCTGCAATTAATTATAATGTTACCATCCGTTCTACTTTACATACCGATAATGGAGGTAATGCTGATAACTATTCCTTAATCACCAATACAGGCAGCGGTTGGCAAAATCTCGGAGTCCATTCCACTACAACACAGACCTATTCCGCCACCGTAGTTTTAGCCAAAAGGCAAGGACTTACTGCAGCAGGTGATTATATTATTGGATATTCACCTACAAGTTTATACAACCCCATACCTGTAACTAGCGAACTTAATGTAAAAGGAACCATACTTAAAGTGCCTGCAAGTGCTACTGCCACTTTAACCGGCAACAGTATGGTATTGAACAATTCCGATAACGGAGCTATAGAAGTAGCCTTAAACGGAAATTTTGTTGCTGAAGGCAATGTTAACCTGCTCTCCGCTGCTAACCTTTCAGTTTCTGGAGCATTTTTATGTAACAGCAATGTTAACCTACTTACCGGGGCTTCACTCATTGTAACTGGAACTTTTGAATCAGAGGGCAATATTAACTTGCAATCCGGCTCTGCTATAATGCTGGACGGTACTCTTTCTGTTAAAGGAGATTGGACAAACGATGCCACAGCAAGTATAGCATTAGCTGGTGTCACTAATGGAATCGTTCAATTTACAGGAACTTCCTCTCAACAGATTGGGGGCACTACTCAAACACAGTTTGAAAATCTTGAGATTGACAACACTGCCGGTATAACTTTAGCCAACTCCGTAACTATTCAAAATCAACTAACCTTTTCCAATGGAATAATAACTACTGGAGCCTTTTTTGTGGAAAATGCAGCAACGGCAAACGAAGTGTTAGGATATGGAAATGGAAAATACGTTTTTGGCAACTTTCGTCGATATGTTTCAACAGGAATTGAATTCCTATTTCCAATTGGATCAGCTACTGAGTATGAATTAGCGGGTATATATGTGAACAGCCAAACCGGGCTTACCTATATTGAATCTAAATTTACTCAGGTTAATCAAAACCCAGTGCCCGGCGGACTGACCGTGAACGGTGTTGCCGTGAATGAATTTCTGGACTATGGATATTGGACTTTTGTGCCAAACGCAGGGACTTCTGCTTTAAATTATAATGTTACTATCCGTTCAACTCAGCATACCGACAAAGGAGGAACTGCTGATAATTACTCCCTTATAACAGATGTTGGTGGAGGTTGGCAGAATATTGGGGTGCACTCTATTGCAACTCAGGAATATTCCCCTACCGTTGTTTTAGCCAAAAGGCAAGGGCTTACTGCCGCAGGAAACTATATCATTGGCTACTCGGCAGGTAGTTTGTATAGCCCGCAGCCTATTACCAGCGAACTCCGGATAAAAGGATCGATTCTTAAAGTTCCGGCGAGTGCCACTGCTACGATAACTGGAACTGGTATGGAATTGAATAATTCCGATAATGGAACTGTAAAAGTAGCCTTAAACGGAAATTTTGTTACGGAAGGTAATGTCAACCTACTTTCGTCTGCTACTTTATCGGTAGTTGGAACATTTGTATCTGAAAAAAATGTTAACATATTATCCAGCTCGGCTATTATGGTCGATGGTACTCTTTCTGTTAAGGGCGATTGGACAAATGATGCCACAGCCAGTGTTGCCTTGGCTGGTGCAACTAAAGGTACCATTAGTTTTACAGGAACATCATCACAACAGATTGGAGGTATAACTCAAACACTATTCGAAAACCTTGAAATAGATAACACCGCTGGTGTTACATTAGCGAATTCATTCACCATTCAGGATCAGCTTACTTTTACCAATGGAATAATAACCACTGGGGCATTTTTAGTGGAAAATGCGGCAACAGCAAACGAAGTGATAGGGCATGGAAATGGGAAATATGTTTTTGGAAACTACCGCCGATATGTTTCACCAGGTATTGAATATTTATTTCCTATTGGATCGGCAACCGGATATGAGATGGCCGGCATTTATGTAAATAGCCAAACAGGACTTACATATATTGACTCTAAATTTACACAGGGCGATCAAAACCCTGTTCCCGGCGGACTTTCCGTAAATGGAATTGCAGTAACTGAATTCTTGAATCATGGATATTGGACATTTGTTCCAAACATTGGAACTTCAGCAATCAATTACAATGTGAACATAAGTTCTACCCAACATACCGACAAAGGCGGGACAGCGGATAACTATTCCTTGATTACTGATATAGGCTCTGGATGGCAAAACCTTGGAGTTCATTCAATTGCAACACAAGAATATTCACCTACAACCGTGTTAGCCAAACGACAGGGACTAACTTCGGCCGGGAACTTTGTAATAGGCTATTCAGCGTTAAGTTTATACAACCCAGAGCCTGTTACCAGCGAACTGCGAATAAAAGGATTGAAGTTCAAAATACCAGCTAGTGCCACAGCAACACTTTATGGAGCTGCAATGACTTTGAACAATTCCGATAATGGAACTATAATGGTTGCCCAAACAGGTAATTTAATTGACGAAGGTAATGTAAACATACTACCAGGAGCTTCAATTATGGTAGATGGAACAGTATCGCTTAAAGGCAATTGGACTAATGATGGTACGGCAAGTGTTGCTTTGGTTGGATCTACTAAAGGTACAATTGGATTTTCTGGAACTACATTGCAACAAATTGGTGGTTCAGTACAAACTCTATTTGAAAATTTTGAGATAAATAATACAGCCGGAATAACTTTGACAAATTCCATAACTGTTCAAGACCAACTAACTTTTACCAATGGGATAATTAATACTGGAGCAAACCGAGTGGATGTTACTGCTTCCAATGATGGCATGGTAGGACATGGAGATGGAAAATATATATTTGGCACCATGCGCCGGTATGTCGCTCCTGGAATTGAATATACATTACCAATCGGTACTGCAACAGGCTATGAATTGGCAGGTATTTATGTGAATATCCTTTCCGGACTTACCTATATTGATGCCACATTCACAAATAGCAACCAAAACCCAGTCCCGGGGGGACTTTCGGTTAATGGTGTTGTGGTGGATGAATTTTTGGATTATGGTTATTGGTCGTTTACACCCGATGCGGGAACTTTAAACTATAATGTTACGGTACAATCTACATTGCACACCGACAAAGGGGGAAATGCTGATAATTATTCATTGATTACTGATATCGGTTCAGATTGGCAAAATCTAGGTGTTCATTCTATTTCAACACAACAATATTCATCCACTGCTGTTTTAGCTAAAAGGCAGGGTCTTACTTCGGCTGGAAATTTCATTATAGGATATTCGGCCTCAAGTTTATACACTCCACAGCCTATAACCAGTGAACTCAGGGTAAAAGGGTTAATCCTTAAAGTACCTGGAAGCAGTAATGCTACTCTTACTGGGAGCGGTATGGCACTGAACAATTCAGACAATGGGATTATTAAAGTAGCTGAAACCGGCAATTTAATTGCTGACGGTAATGTCAACATTCTACCAAGTGCATCAATTATGGTTGATGGAACAGTATCGCTTAAAGGTAATTGGATTAATGATGGTACGGCAAGTATTGCTTTGGTTGGAGCTACCAATGGTACTATTGGATTTACCGGGACTACATCACAGCTAATTGGTGGATCGGTTCAAACCTTGTTCGAAAACCTTGAAATAAATAATCCAGCAGGCATTTCATTAACGAATTCTTTAACCATCCAAAACCAATTGACCTTTACCAATGGGATTATAACAACCGGGGCAAACCGGGTTGACGTAACTGCTACTTCTGATGGTATGGTTGGACACGGAGATGGAAAATATGTGTTTGGCACCATCCGCCGCTATGTTTCTTCTGGAATTGAATATTCATTGCCAATTGGTAATGCATCAGGTTACGAATTGGCAGGTATTTATTTAAATAGTTATTCCGGGCTAACTTATATTGATGCCACTTTCACAAACAGTAACCAAAACCCGGTTCCGGGGGGACTTTTAGTTAATAGTGTTACTGTGGATGAATTTTTGGATTATGGTTATTGGACGTTTACCCCCGATGCGGGAACTTTAAATTACAATGTTACGGTACGTTCTACCTTGCACACCGACAAAGGAGGAACTGCTGATAATTATTCATTGATTACTAATATCGGTTCAGGTTACCAAAATCTAGGTGTTCATTCTATTTCCACACAACAATATTCACCAACTGCTGTTTTAGCCAAACGGCAGGGGCTTACATCAGCAGGAAATTATGTTATTGGCTACTCAACATCCAGTTTGTATAATCAACAACCCAGCACCAGTGAACTGCAAGTAAAAGGTTCCTATTTTAAAATACCCAATGGAAATACAACTACGCTGACTGGAAGTGGAATAACCTTGAACAATTCCAATAATGGTTCCGTTAAAGTAGCTTTAGGCGGAAATCTAGTGCTCGATGGAGATATCAATGTATTGACCGGAACTACTTTAACTATATTAGGTTCTTTTACGGGTAGTGGCGATATAAACATATTTTCAGGGGCTTCCATATTGATAGATGGCACGTTGTCGGTAAAAGGAAATTGGACAAATGATGGCACAGCCAGCGTTGCACTGCCTGGAATCACAAAAGGAACCGTTGGTTTTACAGGAACTTTGTTGCAGCAAATTGGAGGGTCAGTTCCTACAATTTTCGAAAATCTGACGGTTAATAATGTAGCCGGACTTACTTTAGCAAATTCCATGACTGTTCAGAATCAGCTATCACTTACCAATGGGATTATAACTACCGGGGCCAATAAAGTTATTTGTTTAAGTACAGCCAATACTGACATACAAGGATATTCCGCTTCTAGTTTCGTTAATGGTACTCTTGAAAAATCCATAACAACAAACACCAACATTTACCCATTGCCAATTGGAAAAGGAACCAACTCCACCGACTATCATTTGGCCGAATTTTTAAACAATAATGTTACCGGGGTAACAACTCTTACCGCATCTGTATCTTCAATAACCGAAACTCCTCCCAATGATGACGCCTCATTAGACCCTTTGAAAGCCATTCAATGGAGTAAATTATTAATTGATGTCAAGGAAACAGCCCAATGGAGTATAATTCCAACTGGAGCATTAGCAACAGGTGATTATGGGGTCAATCTTTATGTAGGAAATATCATTGGTTTGTCGGATGCTGATGATAATGAGTTTGTTGTTATGAAACGTCCAACAGGTTCTGTTACCTATGCCGATTGGAATACTTTTGAATCAACCACAACCATCCCTGCAAATTCAGCAAATGGACGCATTTTCGATTCAGGTGCCGGATATGCACAAAGAACGGGTTACACCACCTTTTCAGAATATGTTGTTGCCACAACTGAATCCGGATTCCCATTACCAATAGAGTTACTATATTTTAATGCATACATGAACAACAATATTGTTGATATAAATTGGGCAACAGAAACCGAAACAGGGAATGATTATTTTATCATTGAAAAAACTAATAACCCAAATTCCAACAATTGGCAAGAAATCGAAGAAATTAATGGCGCAGGCTACAGTCACAATTTGATTACTTATCAAACCAAAGATTTACATCCTTATTCTGGAACATCGTATTACCGTTTAAAACAAGTAGATTTTAATGGGGACTATTCTTTATCAAATATTGAAAGTGTTATAAATAGGATGAATTCTATATATGAAATTGAATTTTACCCTAACCCCTATCATAAAGGGGATAATTTAGCCTTTTCAATCAAAGGTATCGATGAAAAAGAGAATATTACTCTGGAAATAATAGATATGAACGGAATGGTTATCAAGCAAATACAATACAATACCGAAATTGATGAAAACAACTCCTTATTAATGGAACATTTGAATAATTTAACTACTGGTTGTTATCTGTTACAATCAAAATCAAATAGCCATATCATGCGAAAAACAATAATAATTACTGAATAATTGAAAACTAACGAGATACTATATGAAAACACTACAAGTAAAATTTAGGAAAGAAAAAGTGAAATCTGATTTTAGATTGTTAAAACTTTTTGTAACACTATCAATAGTGTTGAATGGTTTTATATTGCTGGGCCAAGTAGCCATTAATGAAGATGATTCCGATGGCAATACAAATACAGAGTTAGACATCAAATCAACCACCAAAGGGGTAATCTTTCCTGTTATGACAACTGCTGAAAGAGATGCAATTCCATCTCCTGCCGAAGGGTTACTTATTTTTAACCGGAGTGGAGGTTATCATAATTATTATAATGGTACACTCTGGCAACAAATTGATAGGAATGTGGTGCTGTTGGCAATAAATCCATCAGGTGCAGGCACTGATATTGGGGTTGGAGTTGGAGTAGCCGATCCGGATAATTCAGCCATATTGCATGTGAATTCTACTACTAAAGGATTTCTTTTGCCAAGAGTTACCAGTTCGCAGCCTTCACCAATTGCCGGACACCTGTATTATAATACATTGGCTGATAAAATAATTTATTACAATGGCAGCAACTGGAATGAAATATCAACAACGGCAAGTATTGCCGGGGCTGGTGGGGCTTCAACTGCCGAGGGCGTTTTAATTGGAAGCGGAACCATTGCGGCATCGGCAAAAATGGAAGTTAGAACCACAACGAATAAAGGCTTACTTTTACCCAGAATGACTGATGCCCAGCGTGATGCCATTGATTCACCTGCCGAAGGGTTAACTATTTATAATACCACTGCCAATAATTATCAATATTTTTCATCGGCTACATGGTACAGTTGGGCTGATGCTTCGTTAACCTACGGAGTGGTTATTGGCAACCCCGGATTATCGTGCAAAGATATATATGATTCGAATTCAGCCAGCCAGGGAGTGGATGGCGTTTACTATATCGATCCTGATGGTGTAGGTGCTAACCCTGCTTATGCCTGTACCTGTGACATGACAACCGATGGGGGTGGATGGACTTTGGTGGAAAATACAGGTCCAAAAAATACGAATAACCCAACGACTGCAAGCTCTGGGATTTCACCAATCCCTTCCACAGTAGGGTCAGCATTTGCCAAGCTTAGCGATGCCGACATTAATCTTATCAGGGACGATTACAGTACTTCAATCATGAGAGTAGAACGGTCTAATGGTGCTTTTTCTGGAAATATAATATATTTTAAGCAGAACCGGGTTTTTAATTCAACTGCTGCCAATAACACAACCTCTATAATAACCTATTTTACCAGTTATGCCAACGCAATTTCCAATACTAGCATTCAAACAGGTACTGCAAATTATGGAAGTGCATTTGACAGTTGGTCCGGTGGAACAGTTGGTTATAGAATAATATTTAGATATGCAGCCGAAGGTATTATTTCAGATGGTGCCACCAATACTTGTGGCGGGACAGGAACCAATAACCGTAGTGAATGTAATGCTTTGGTTTGGGTTAAAAAACCATAACAACCGAACTTATTAATTTAAAAACCAAATTTCATTTTTTATAAATGAAGGTTTGGTTTTTTTTGTTCCTTTACATTCCTGATTCCTAAAAAATGAATAACTCAATTCTTCTTATCACCCCTCCCCTAACCCAACTCAACACGCCATATCCGGCCACGGCAGTACTTAAGGGTTTTTTACAGGAAAATGGCCGGACTGTATTTCAAGCCGATCTGGGAATTGAACTCATCGACTCCATTTTTTCAACCGTTGGATTGGAAAAAATATTCAACATGTGCACAACGTTGAACTTGGATGGGATTGACCGAAAGACGGTGGCTATGAAACCGTTTTATCTCAACAGCATTGAACCGGTAAAAGAATTCTTGAGAGGGAAAAACCCGGCACTTGCCTATAAGATTTGTGGCCGGGAATACCTTCCGGAAGGTCCCCGGTTTAGAAACATGATTGATCTGGAATCCAATTTTGGACCCCATAGCCTCACGGACAAAGCAAAATATCTGGCTACCCTTTATATTGAAGACATTGCCGACCTTATTCGCAATTATATCCATCCCGGATTTGATTTAATACGATACCAACAGCAGCTGGCGCAAACTGCACCGGAATTTGAACCCATTTATCAATCGCTTTTCCAACCGCAAACAAATATCATTGACGAAACGCTACTTACCTTACTTAATATCCATTTAAAAGAAACAAATCCTAAAATTGTCGGGTTTACCGTTCCATTTCCCGGAAATGTTTTTGGGGCTCTAATTTGTGCAAAACATATCAAATCAACGCATCCCAATATCAAAATAGTTTTGGGTGGAGGCTACATAACAACAGAACTGCGAGAATTGACCGACCCTCGCATTTTTGAATTTGTTGATTATATGGTTTTTGACGACGGTGAAAAACCCTTTTTGCAATTATTGGGTTATTTTGATGGAAAAATAGGGGAAGAGGATTTAGTAAACACCATGGCATTAAAAAACCAACAGGTCTTTTGGTTCCATAACCCAACAATTTCACACATTCCATTTTCGGAAACCGGAACTCCCGATTTTACTGGATTACCCTTGCATCTCTACTTTTCGCTGGTAGAGAATGTAAACCCCATGCATAAACTCTGGACCGATGGCTATTGGAACAAAATGACACTGGCACACGGCTGTTATTGGGCTAAATGTGCTTTCTGCGATACTTCGCTCGATTATATTCAACGGTTTGATTCAACTACTGCAGTTACCATTATTGCTAAAATGAAGGCAATCATCCAACAAACGGGACAAACCGGTTTTCATTTTACCGATGAAGCTGCCCCACCAGCTTTGCTTAAAAACCTGGCCATTGAAATTCTAAAAGAAGGATTGTCAATTACTTGGTGGGGAAACATCCGTTTTGAAAAAACATTTACAGCCGATTTATGCCGGTTATTGGCCGCATCGGGGTGCATTGCGGTAACCGGCGGCATTGAAACCGCATCCGATAGGCTGTTGCAATTGATGAACAAAGGGGTTTCGCTGGAACAAGCAGCACAAGTAACCCAAAATTTTTCAAAAGCCGGTATTTTGGTTCATGCCTATTTGATGTTTGGTTTCCCGAGCCAGACACAGCAAGAAACCATTGATTCACTCGAGGTAGTGCGGCAGTTTTTTGAAAAAGGGTTGATACAATCGGCTTTCTGGCACCGTTTTGCACTCACCTGTCACAGTCCAGTTGGCAAGAATCCCGACAAATTTGGAATCACATTAAATAGAAACCTAAAAGGAACTTTTGCCAATAATGAATTAATTTTTCATGATCCGGTAGCACAAAACCAGCCCGACTATAGCTTTGGCTTGACCAAAGCCACCTACAATTTTATGCACAAAATCGCATTTGAAACACCTGTTCAAAAATGGTTCGATTTTAAAGTACCGGCTCCCAATATCCCACCAAAACTGATAAGCCACTATTTGAAAAACAAAAACCATCGCAATATAGAAAGCAAGCAGCTAACTTGGATTGGCGGAGAGACCACAACAGCTATAAATGGTGAATCAGCAAAAATATTTTTCAATAATCCAAAAGCATCCAAATCAATTGATTTGTCAGTTAATGAAGCCAAATGGGTTCATGAATTTATTGAGAAAACAAGCTATAAAAATGACGTGAAAATTACTTTTAGTGAAATGGATCAAGATTTTCTTACCAAATTCAATCATGAATTGACTTCCACACCTTGGTTCCCTATTATCAGGGAATGTGGATTGTTATTGGTTTAACTCATCACACTTATTCTTTCTGAACCATGAACTTTGCAAAATCGTGGTTACCGGCATATTCTAAATCCATAAAGTAGATGCCAGTTGTTAGTGACGACAAATCAAGAGTTAGCAAGGACTTTGCCTCCTCTTTTTCAAAGGATTTTGAAAACACTTGCTTACCGTCAGCCGAATAAACAACTACTTTTACCGGATTTGAAATTTCTTGATTTAATTCCACATAAAGAATATCAGTTACCGGGTTGGGGAAAATAAGCAATTGGTTTTGCTGTTTGCTTGAAATACCAACCGTTTTATCCAATTGAATCTCAACGGTGGTTTGTTGAAAATCGGTAACAGCTATGGCTACTGTTTTTGATTGAAAACCATTTGATTCAAAAGTCAAATCATAAGTTCCAGATTTTAAGTAACGGTAAAACACACCGGAAGGTTGGCTCCAAACTTGCGAGCTATCTTTATCGTGCCCGGCAATAGAAATTTTTGCCACTAACTCATTTCCATTTGTATCAGTAACCAAACCATGAATACCGTACAAAGCCTGTTTCAAATAATTCAATAAGGAACGGTAATTATTTTCCCACATTTGGGGCAATTTGCTGGCCTCTAATATATATTCATCACTCAATTCGGCGGTAATTTCACGACCATGTAAAAAGTACGTTACATAGTCCTGTCGCCCTCCGGTTATCCGGTACCAATCATATCCATTAGTAATTCCATTTTGCATAAAGGTCATATAACTTGGATCCGTTTTATGCACAGTATCAGCATACTCTCTACAAATAAATTGAAACCATGCATCATCGGCATGCCGTTTACTAAATGTGTCCCAAGGATAATTGAGCACCTCTACTCCGCCATGAAAGTTCATTGAAAGAGAAAAATTGGTTTTTTTCATAAAAGCTATCATAGCCTGTGTCTCTGGCTGCCATTCTTCACCATCGGGATGGCTTCCTGCAATAGGATCCGGAAAATTCCGGTTTATATCAACATAATTGGCATTACTCCGTGTTGCACCATATACCGTATTGTTCCCTCCTGCAAAGGTGCCATCAGGGTTTGCCAATGGGTTGATGTAGATTTCAAGATTATCAACCAATCCCTTTATGTTGGGTTGGGAGTAATTTGAAAGTAAATAATCAGCCAACCGGAGCATTAACACATAACCTGTCAGTTCATCGCCATGCATTGATGAGGAATAAAAAACCTTAGGTTCTGTTTCAAGGTTCCGCACATTATCTGAAATTTTTAAGGCAAGTAATAATCTTCCTTCTACCGTTTCTCCAATGGTATCCAACTTACATAGATCCGGATAATCGAGCGAATATTGCTTCATCATTGACAAATACATATCGTAATCGGGATATGAATCCCAACTAGCCATTTGTTCCATTTGAGAAGCCATCTTAAATTCTTCCCGCATTGATGGTATTGGCTCAGGAATAAATGGAATATTCAGTCCAACTAATATCTCATATTGTTTGGCATTCAAGTAAATTATTGCTTTACCGTTCACTTGTTTATCAATTGACCAGGAATAAATTGATGGAATTTGGGATAGGTAAACCGTATCAACACTTACAACAACTTCGCCCCGCTGGGCAAGCATTATCTGTAAAGGTTGCTGTGAAAAAGATATCGCAGCCAGGAATAGAAATGATAAGGTGAAAAAAATGTTTTGCATAGTAGTAGTTTTTACAAAGTGTCAAAGATAGAAATTATCCTAATCCTATTTAAAAAAAAACCGGATGCTAGATCCGGTTTCATATTTCATTTATAATGAGCCTACACATTAAACCTAAAATGCATAATGTCGCCATCTTGTGCCACGTATTCTTTACCTTCAATGCCTATTTTACCTACTTCGCGGCAAGCTGCTTCAGAGCCTAAGGTTACATAATCGAAGTACTTAATAACTTCAGCGCGAATAAACCCTTTTTCAAAATCGGTATGTATAATTCCGGCACATTGAGGGGCTTTCATTCCTTCGCGAAAAGTCCAGGCACGTGTTTCATCGGCTCCGGTTGTAAAATAGGTTTGCAATTTCAATAACTTGTACGCCGACTTGATTAATTTAACCACCCCAGCTTCCTCCAATCCCAAATCGGACAAAAACATCTGGCGTTCGTCGTAGCTTTCCAACTCAGCAATATCCGACTCAATTCCTGCTCCAATAATAAGCACTTCGGCATTTTCGCTTTTAACCGCATCCATTAAAGCATTGGTATATTTATTCCCAGTTTTTACCGATGCTTCATCCACATTGCAAACGTAAAGGATGGGTTTATCAGTAAGCAAAAACAAATCGAACAAATACTCTTTTTTTGTAATAGGGTCAATATCCACGGTACGTGCCGATAAGCCTTTTAACAAAGCATCGCGGTATTTAACCAATAATTCATAGGTTTTTGCTGCTTTTTTGTCGTTTCCGGTTTTAGCAATTTTATCAACTTTTGAAATGCGGCTTTCCACCGTTTCTAAGTCCTTTAATTGCAACTCAATATCAATAATCTCTTTGTTGCGCACCGGGTTTACCGAGCCATCAACATGAGTTACATTATCGTCGTCGAAGCAGCGTATTACATGAATAATGGCATCGGTTTCGCGGATGTTAGCCAAAAACTTATTCCCCAACCCCTCTCCTTTGCTGGCTCCTTTTACCAATCCGGCAATATCCACAATTTCAACTGTGGTTGGAATCACCCGTTTAGGATTATCAATAGCAGCCAATTTATTCAATCGCTCATCGGGAACCGTAATAACCCCCACGTTAGGTTCAATGGTGCAAAACGGAAAATTTGCCGCCTGCGCCCTGGCATTCGATAAACAATTAAACAAGGTTGATTTTCCCACATTGGGTAACCCCACTATTCCGCACTGAAGAGCCATTTCTTAGATTTTAGAAGTTAGATTTTAGATTTGAGACTTGTCCCGATAGCTATCGGGATTAGATTTGAGAAGTCAGAAGTTAAATTATAATCTTTTCTAAATTCTAATTTCTAATCTCTAGTTCATTTGCAAAAAAAAACCAATCCGGTGATTGGTTTTTTTTTATTTAATTTAAAGTTTCTTCATCCCAAAGAGCGCCCCATTGTATTTCGGACAATAAATTATCTTCGAACCAAAGGTTCATACCTGATTCATAAAAAGAAAGCACGGTGGATGAAATACCATCCTCATCGGTTAATTGCTCTTCTTCCATTTCACCTAATTGAAATTCGGTAGCAAATTTAAAGACTTCCTCTTTGGCCAATCCTATCATTTTTTTGCCGGCAATGGTTACATCTTCTGAACTGGTAGCAATGGCAACCAAGGTCCACTCTTCGCCTTCTTCAAACGACAAAGAAATCTCTTGATCATCATAATGCCATATCTCTGACCGACCTAACATGTCCTCCGTTTCATCATATTCTTCAACCTCATCGGGTTCACCCATTAATTTCTTCGCCTCTTCACGCTCCATGCCAAACCTTAAAGGGCCTATTCCAATACCTATTTCAATGTTTTCTAATTTCATACTATTACTTTTAATTATTATGTGCACAAATCAACGCAACTTAAGAATGCATTAATATTGATTTGAAATTCCGAAGATTTGCAAAAAACACTTTGCGCACCACTGGGTCTTGAGCCCAAGCAGGATATTCTGGTGGAATGGTGGACACTGTTGTGAATATAACTTTAACTCTTCCATTATCGGAAGGAACAATTTCCCATTTAGCGTTAAAAGTATCAAGCCTATCAATATCCTTTTGCTTTGGCAGCAAACTATTAATAGGCGAAATAAATACTAACACATTTGAATTCGATGCATCTTTGCTTACTACATATTTTGAAACCATATCTTGCTTTCCAAAAGGCCAAGGAGCATCCAAATTTGTTTGTACATACCATTCTACCGGGCTTATCTTTTTAATAACCTTAACCGATTCCACATTTTTCATCCACAAATGGGTTTTCGATGCATCTGATATCAAAGCAAGTATTTCGTCAACTGAACAATTTAAATTCATCTTACCCGACCGTTCCCTAACTTTCACGTTCTTTTCGTTAGTAACCCAACGCTCCATCACTTCAATTCCATCGTCATTAGTCACTAACACCCATTTTGAGGCATCACCAGCCATTGCCGTATTCGTGGAAAACGAAGATATTACTAAAATAAGCAATATTAGAAAAAAGAATTTTGTAAGAAACCGAACCATGAAATACAATTTTGATGACTTTAACATTAATATATATAATTCATTTTGCAAAAGTAATGTATTGAATGATATTTTCAAATAAAGTGGTATGTATTTGAACCAGAAATTTTAAGCAATGGAGTTTTTTAAGTTTTAAAAGCAGGGTCAACGGTAATAAAATAAACCATGCTTCAAAACATTTCACCAAAACTAATGTTAGATAAAATGTAAGTAGTCGCTCAAAATAATAAGTAATGAAAGCCATTTGGAACGGTCAGATTATTGCGGAAAGCAACCAAACATTGGAGGTTGACGGGAATTGCTATTTTCCGCCCGATTCAATCAGAATGGAATATTTGAATCAAAGCGACACTTATACCACTTGCAACATTAAGGGAAGAGCTTTTTATTATCACTTAACGGTAAAAGGTCAAATTAATTTCGATGCAGCTTGGTACTATCCAGTACCTTATAGTCAGACCAAAAACATTGCTAATTACATTGCTTTTTGGAAAGGCGTAGAATTTGAATCCTGAATAATATAAAATTGCAAATATTTTATATTTTTACAAAAACATCACTCAAACCATGAATCAAAATAAGTTATTATATGTGGATGATGAATTCATCAATCTGCAACTTTTCAAATTCAATTTTCAAAAAGAATACGAACTTTTTCTTGCCAGTTCAGGACCTGAAGCTTTAAGTATTTTAGAAAAGGAGGATATTAAAGTAATTATTTCTGACTTAAAAATGCCTGGAATGAACGGCATTGAATTAATTAAATCAATTAAGCATAAATCGCCCAATAAAATTTGCTTGATGCTTTCCGCTTATTACATTTCTGAAGCAAAGGAAATGGGACTTGATGAATCGTTGATACACAAATACATTGTTAAACCCTGGAATAAAACTGAAATTATTGCTTCACTTTCCAATTTATTCCCTGACATATAATTCAGTTCACTTATCGGTTGTAAATAAATTTTGATTTTCAAACTCTTCGCTATCCATTCTTCTAACCCGTTTTTTAATGGTATTAACTCAAATATTTCCTGTTTTTCGCTAGGAGAATTAAGCCATAAATATCAATTTTTATTAAAATATGGACAATTGCACACAATTGGAAAAACCTTATTGAATAATTGATATTTTTGTATCAGAAAAATGTTTTTACAAACTGATATATTTTTTACTAGATTTCACTTCTTAAGACTCCTTTAAATAGTATGATATAATAAAACAATTGATTGAAAAATAAATTATAGAATTATGAATAAACAATCAACAGAAAGAGCTGCAAACAACATCCGAATTTTATCGGCCTCAATGGTAGAAAAAGCCAAATCAGGTCATCCGGGAGGAGCCATGGGCGGAGCCGATTTCATAAACATTCTTTTCAGCGAGTTTTTAAACTACAACCCATCCGATCGCACCTGGCCGTTCCGCGACCGTTTCTTTTTAGATCCGGGCCACATGTCGCCTATGTTGTATTCCCAGTTAGCGCTTACAGGTACGTTTACGTTAGAGGATTTAAAAAATTTTCGGCAATGGGGAAGTATCACACCAGGGCATCCGGAAAGAGATACCACACGAGGAATTGAAAACACCTCGGGTCCATTGGGACAAGGACATACCATGGCAGTTGGTGCCGCTATTGCGGAGCGCTTTTTAGTAGCCCGTTTTGGTGAATGGATGGCCCATAAAACCTATACTTTTATTTCCGATGGTGGAATTCAGGAAGAAATATCGCAAGGTGCCGGACGAATTGCGGGTCATTTGGGTTTATCGAATCTAATTATGTTTTACGACTCGAATGACATTCAGTTATCGACCAAAACCAGTGCGGTAACATCGGAAAACACCGCCATGAAATACGAAGCCTGGGGTTGGAATGTAATTACCATTAACGGCAACAATGCCGACCAAATACGCCAAGCCCTGACAAAAGCAAATAGCGAAACCCAAAAACCAACCATAATTATTGGTAAAACATGTATGGGGAAAGGTTGCATAACGGAAACGGGCGACAGTTTTGAAGGACAGACAAAAACACACGGTCAGCCTTTATCGGCTGCTGGGGCATCGTTTAACAAAACCATTGAAAACCTGGGCGGAAACCCGGAAAACCCTTTTGTGATTTTTGATGAAGCAATCCAGCTTTATAAAAAAGCGCATGAAACTAAAAAAGAATGGGTTAAAAACCATAAAGAAACAGAAGCTAAATGGCGGAAAGCCAATCCGGAATTAGCCGCTAAATTGGATTACTTTTTGAGCGGGGCTGCCCCAAAAGTAGATTATGCCACCATTGCCCAAAAAGAAAATCAAGCCACACGGGCTGCATCGGCAAATGTTTTGGCAGAATTGGCCGATAAAGTGGATAACATGATTGTAGCCTCGGCCGACTTAGCCGATTCCGATAAAACCGAAGCCTACTTAAAAAATACCAAAGCTTTTACCAAAGGCGACTTTACCGGCAAATTTTTACAGGCCGGCGTAGCGGAGCTTACCTTAGCAGCCATATGCAATGGAATGGCAGCGCACGAAGGGGTAATTGCCGCTTGTGGAACGTTCTTCGTGTTTTCCGATTACATGAAACCGGCCGTGCGCATGTCGGCATTAATGGAGTTACCGGTAAAATTCATCTGGACCCACGATGCATTCCGTGTTGGCGAGGATGGACCAACCCATCAACCTATTGAACAGGAAGCGCAAATACGTTTATTGGAGCAATTGCATAACCATTCCGGCAACCCAAGTTTGTTGGCTTTGCGTCCGGCTGATGTATTTGAAACCAGTGTTGCCTGGAAAATGGCCATGGAAAACATTAAAACACCGACAGCACTAATCCTTTCCCGGCAAAATATTCAGGATTTACCTGTTGAAGGAAAATCAAACTATGAATCGGCACTGCAAGCCGAAAAAGGCGCATACACAGTACAAGACTGCACAAACCCCGATATTATTTTGGTAGCTAATGGTTCCGAGGTTGCTACCCTTGTGGCCGGGGCTGAATTACTGCGGAAAGATAAAAATTTGAAAGTAAAAGTGGTTTCAGCCATTTCAGAAGGACGGTTCCGAACCCAACCAAAAGATTACCAGAATCAAGTTCTTCCGGCGGGTGTTCCAACTTTAGGACTAACTGCCGGATTGCCATCTACCCTGCAAGGTTTGGTAGGTTCAATTGGAAAGTCAATTGGATTGAACCATTTTGGCTATTCGGCTCCCTATACCGTTTTAGATGAAAAATTAGGCTATACTCCAGAAAATGTTGTGATTCAGGTTGTAAATTACTTGAAGGAATTAAAATAACGCAATTTGACCCTATTGAATAGCCAGCTTGAAATTACCAAGCTGGCTTTTTTTATTATAATCCGACTGTTTAGTAAGCACGAAAACCAGTTTTTGTGTTGAGTTTTTGGGATAATTGTAATGATTTTCCATTACACTGGACTCATAATTAATTCCTATTCAAATTATACATTTCCGTACTTGCTTTTTTGCATGTAACAAAATATTCTTTCATTATTCTAAAAACAGTGTAACTTTGGGTAGCATCATGTTTTGAATATTATTGCATTACAACGCTATATTGTTGAAAACATGCGATTTAATAATATTGAAATTTTAATTTTTTACATGGGTTTTTTCTGTTAGATATAACTTCAAATTCGGATCTTAAATGAATAATTACATGTCAAAAACCAAGGAAGAACTCATAAAAGAGTTACTGAAATTAAAGCAAGAATATAATGCTTTAAAGGCATCATACAATATTGACATTAACGAGTGCAAAAGGTCAGAAAAACTACTGAAACATTCTGAAAATCAAAGCAACATGATTTTAGAGAGTGCCGGTGAAGGCATATTGGGAATTGACTGCAACGGCAACCATACTTTTGTTAATCCAAAGGCCGCTTATTTGCTTGGCTATGAAATTGGAGAGATGATTGGTAAAAACAGCCATAGCCTGTGGCATTATTCCAGTGCCAATGGAGCAGCTTCCCCGTGTGAGGATTGTCCTATATATGAAACCCTTAAAGATGGCAAAAAGCATCAGGGCGAAAGTTATTTTATAAGAAAGGACGGGACTGGCTTTTATGTTGATTATACCTGTGTACCCATTTATGATTCTGAAATTATTGTGGGAGCGGTAGTAACCTTTTTTGATATAACCGAGCGAAAACAAGTGCATAATGAAATAATAAAGCTTAAAAGAGCCGTTGAAACATCGGGCGAAGCAATTATTATAACCGATATAAATGGGACTATAACCTATATAAATCCCGAATTCACTGCGGTTTATGGTTATACTCCCGACGAGGTAATTGGTAAAACCACTCCAAGAATATTGAAAAGTGGGGTTATGAATGATGACAATTATAAAGATTTCTGGAACACGATCCTTAGCAACCAAGTTTTAAAAGGAGAACTAATAAATAAAACTAAGGATGGCAGGTTGCTAACCATCGAGGGATCGGCAAATTCAATTCGGAACCAGAATAACGAGATAATAGGCTTTATTGCCATTCAACACGATATTACCCAGCGCAAACATGAAGAGCAGGAACTAAGAGAAAGCGAAGAGAAATATCGTTTGATTACCGAAAATACCGCCGATACCATATCTATTTATGATCTCAATCTTCGTTGCACCTTTGTAAGCCCTTCGGTACTAAAACTGCGCGGATATACAACTAAAGAAGCAATTAAACATACTTTGGATAAAGTATTAACCGCTCCATCGCTACAAAAAGCAAAACAATCGTTTACTAAACAAATAGCTTTGGAGGAAACCGGAAAAGAAGATCCATCAAGGACTGTTTCCATTGAACTTGAAGAATATTGTAAAGATGGTTCCATTATATGGGTTGAGCTTGTGGCATCTTTTATAAGGGATTTTGAGCAAAAGCCCATAGGAATACTAACCATAACAAGAGATATTACCAACCGGAAAAAAATGGAATCTTCTATTCAACAACAATTGAGTTTTGCAAATGCATTAAATAACATTGCCGGGGTAATAATTTCAACACAGGAAAGTACCACCATAATAGAAAAAACAACCCACATTTTAGGGGAAACGCTTGGGGTTGACCGCTGTTTAATTTATGATGTAAATTTTCGTAATAATCAACTAACTGCTGCCAGCGAATGGTTGAATCCTAAATATCAAGACATTCAACCTACAAAAGGAGTTTATCCTATCGACATATTTATTAGCGGAATATCTGAAATGAACAAAACAAAGCATTATTTGGTTAGCCATTTCGATGAAATAAATCCAGTCCTTTTACTTGATAATTCCGATAAAATATTACACAACATTATGGAAATTAAAAGCGCCCTGTGGTATCCATTCTCATTTTATGCCGAAGGTTACAATTTATTAGTGCTCAATGAAACCCATCATAAAAGAGAATGGAAATGCGAAGAAATTGATTTCCTTAATTCCGTAAGCAAACAAGTTGGTATTGCATTAGAAAAAATCAATCTCCTTGAGGAAAAAAAAGAAGCAAATAAGAGGATAGAAGCTAGTGAACTAATATTCCGTACCATTGCCGATTTTACCTATGACTGGGAATATTGGGAAAACCAAGAGCACAAAATAATTTATATGTCACCCTCATGTGAAAGGGTTACAGGATATTCCTTGGATGAATTTATGACCGACATTTTATTATTGGATAAAATATCGCATCCTGATGATAAAGAATTTATGAGGGCACACCATGAAAATGATTTTAACGGGAACAAAAATGCGGTTGACGATGTGGAATTTAGGATTATCAAAAAAGATAATTCCATTATATACCTCCAACATATCTGTAGGCCTATTTTTGATTTGAATAATAAGTTCCTTGGAAGAAGGGTGAGCAATAGAGATATTACCGAGCGCAAACTGGCAGGGGAAGTATTGCGCCAGAGCGAGGAACGCTGGCGCAGCATTGTTGAAAACGAACCTGAATGTGTTAAGTTGCTGGACCACGAAGGGCGCCTTTTAGAGATGAACCCCGCTGGTTTGGAGATGATACAAGCCACATTAGAACAAGTGCAAGGCAAGAAGGTTGTTGATTTTGTGGCCGAAGAAGATCAGGCCTATTTCAATGAAATGATAGAAGGTGTTTTACGCGGAGAAACCCGCCATCTCCAGTTTGCCATGGTGGGACTAGGGGGGAAGCGGCTGTTGATGGAAACAACAAGCGTACAATTAAAGTATAGCAGTTCTGCCGGAAACACGAAAGCTTTACTGGCAGTAACCCGCGACATTACCGAGCGTAAGAGGGCCGAACAAGAATTAATTGTTGCCAAAGAACACGCCGAGGAAAGCGACCGGCTCAAAACTGCCTTTCTTTGCAATATGAGCCACGAAATACGCACCCCCATGAATGGCATCCTAGGCTTTGCCGAAATACTTAAGGAGCCGGATATTACCGGCCAACAGCAACTTGAATATTTAGGCATTATTGAGAAAAGCGGTAGGCGTATGCTCAACATTATAAACAATATTGTTGATATATCGAAAATAGAAGCCGGATTGATGAAAGTTGAGAAAAAGGAATCAAACATAAACGAGCAAATCGAATTTATTTATAACTGCTACAAACCAGAGGTTGAAGCTAAAGGGATGAAACTATTCTATAAAAATGCCTTGCCGGCAAACCAAGCAACTATTAAAACTGACCCCGATAAGATATATGCCATACTAACAAATCTTATTGAAAATGCCATTAAATACAGCGAAACGGGGATTATCGAATTTGGATACTCTTTTGTGGGTAAGCTACCTGCAAACCATATACAGTTTTTTGTAAAAGATACGGGTATTGGTATCCCCAAGGACCGGCTGGAAGCAGTATTCGAACGCTTTATTCAGGCCGATATTGAAGATGAGAAGTTAAGGCAGGGAGCCGGTCTTGGTTTGTCAATTGCAAAATCATACATTGAAATGATGGGAGGTAAAATATGGGTGGAAAGCGAAGTTAATAAAGGGAGCAAGTTTTCATTTACATTACCATTGTACTTATAATAGGGTTTAAATTTCACTAATTATGAAAAAAAATGTTTAACTAATAAACATTTGGACATTAAATTATAACGGTTTTCTATGTTTTGATTTACATGATAATTGTTTCCAACAATAAAGAATTGGTTCTAAATAAATCGTAGGCTTTTTTGAACAACTATTAACCACCAGGGCATGGAACGCACAACACTACGGTGTATATGTCCCGGTTACGGAAAGAACACAACCAAATTTATATCTTATTGATTCATTGAGAGATTTGCTCACCGTGGGAGGTATGAGTTTCATCCGGCAGACCTGACCACTTTGTTCCGGTTTGGGGTGACCACTTTTACCGGATTTTGCAAATTAACAACAAGAATAGTGAATTTTTACATTTAAATGCCGACAAAGATAGGTTTCTATCCTTTCTTATCCACGATTTAAAAAAGTCCCTTTTTAAGGTTTTTCCCTTATCAAAATAAGGAAAAAACCTATTTTATTTAGTGCTTTCTTGAAATAATTATCGGTAATTTTCTCTGTTCTTTAGAATAATAAAATAGTAACTTTGATATATTCATTGTCAATACTATAAAAGTGTTAAAGTCGGACCTGAAAATATTGATTATTGAAGACAGCAAAACTTATGCTGAATATGTTTCTTCAATTTTAATTACTGAGAATTATCATGCAACATTGGCAAATACAGGAAAATCGGGGTTACAGTACCTAAACAATTCCTATTTTAATCTGGTTTTGTTAGATATGGAACTTCCCGATTTTACAGGATTGGACATTGTTAGAATTATTAGAAAAAAGTTCAACCAAAATAGACTCCCCGTAGTTTTTATAAGTGCCACAACCGATGAACAGAAAATTATTCAAGCCTTAGAATCGGGGGCAAACGACTTTATTCAAAAGCCTTTCACTGAAATTACCCTTAAATTAAAAATAAAAAACCTACTTGAACTTCAACAAGCCTCAGAACAGCTTATTGAAGTGAATACGAATCTAAAAGAAAGTGAAGCAAAGTACCGGTTAATCTTCGAGAATTCACCAATAGGCATATTATCCTTTGACGAAAACGGTGTTATAAGAGCCTGTAACGAAAATTTTGCCCAAATTATTGGAACAAGCAAAGAACGGCTCATAGGACTTAAAATGCTGACATTACCCGATAAACAAATAGTGTCAGCCATTCAAAATTCCATAAATGGTATTGGCACCGTTTACGAAGGGAATTACCATTCGGCAACCACTGGAAAAATAACTCCCGTAAAAGCTATTTTTAAACCTTTGCTGACAGATAATGGACTCATGAAAGGGGGTGTAGGTATTGTTGAGGATATAACCGAACAAATAAAGGCTAATGAAGCTCTCGAGAATAGGCGGTTATTGCTTCGCACGTTAATTGACAATATTCCCGATTCCATTTATTCTAAAGACCTAGCTTGTAGAAAGACACTTGCTAATTTTTCTGAAATACAAACAATGGGCGCTCAATCAGAGTCAGAGGTTTTAGGAAAAGATGATTTTGAGATTTACCCAAATGAAATTGCAGAAAAATTCTTTGCCGACGATCAATTGGTAATGCAATCGGGCAAACCAGTGATTAACCGAGAAGAATTTATATTTGATAAGAATGGGATAAAACGGTGGCTCCTCACCTCAAAACTTCCATTGCACAACCAAAATGGACAAATAATTGGACTCGTTGGTATTGGCCGCAACATTACTGAATATAAACAGGCTCAAGAAGCACTTAAAAAAAGTGAATCCACAAAGAGTAAAATGGTTGCAAATATTGGCGATGTGATAGTAATTATCGACAAAGATAGAATTAACAGGTACAAGAGTTCAAATCTTGAAAAATTGTTTGGATGGAAACCCGAAGATCTTATTGGCTATAGCGCTTGGGAAATTGTTCATCCTGACGACAGACAGATAACTCAGCAATTTCTTAACACTCTTGCAGATGTTCCCAACGCAACAGGAACAATTGAATGCCGTTATCAATGTAAAGATGGAAATTACAAATGGATAGAGATTACCGTAGTTAACCTATTGAATGATCCTGATATTCAAGGATTTTTAGGAAATTACCATGATATTACAGAACGAAAGCATTCCGAGGCTGAAATAAAATCAAAAAATGCAATGTTAACTGAATTGAATGCCGATAAAGACCGGTTTATGTCAATTCTTGCACACGATTTAAAAAGCCCTTTTGTAACCATATTGGGTTTTCTGGAATTATTAAACCAAAATGTCCGCAGCTATGATATTGACAAAATAGAGTACCAACTTGGCATTGTATCCGATTCGGCTCAAAACCTTTTTAATTTATTAGAGGAATTATTGACCTGTGTGCAATCACAAACAGGTAAAATACCATTTAATCCAATTCAATTCAATTTTACAACCATTTGCAACGAAGTGGTTGAACAATTAAAACATAATGCATCCGTTAAGAATATATCAATCAAACAATTAGCAGCAGAATCAACAATGGTACTAGCTGATATTGACATGTTTAAAACCATTTTGAGAAACTTGTTATCGAATGCTATAAAATTTTCCAACCTCGGTGGCCTTATTACCATTAATGCAGTACAAAATCCTTCAAACATTACCATTTCAGTTTCTGACAATGGCGTTGGAATGACACCAAAAGAAGCAAGCAAACTTTTTGATGTTTCACAAAAACATTCAACTATTGGAACTCAAAACGAAATTGGAACTGGATTGGGACTGCTACTTTGCAAGGAATTTGTAGAAAAGCATGGGGGTAAAATATGGGTGGAAAGCAAAGTGAATAAAGGGAGCAAGTTTTCATTTACATTACCATGGTGCTAATAATAGGGTTAAATTTCACTAATTATGGAGAAAAAATATTTAGTTTGGTCAATAATCATTTGGACCTTAATAATAACGGGTTTCTATGCTTTGATTTACCTGATAATTGTTTCGAACAATAAGGAATTAGTTCTAAATAAATCGCAGGCATTTTTTGAACAGTTATTAACCTCCAGGGCATGGAACGCACAACACTACGGTGTATATGTCCCGGTTACGGAAACTACTCAGCCAAATATATATCTCGAAGACTCATTAAGGGATTTAATCACTGTGGAAGGTATGAAGCTTACAAAAATTAATCCCGCATATATGACCCGGCAAATTTCTGAAATTAATAAAGCAAAATACGATATTCAATTTCACATTACTAGCCTAAACCCTATACGAATGGCAAATAAAGCTGATACTTGGGAGACCAAAGCATTGCAATCATTCGAAAAAGGTTCTCACGAAGTTTTGGAATTAGTTAAATACAATTCTTCATTCCAATACCGTTATATGGCTCCATTAGTGACAGAAGAAAACTGCATGAATTGCCATGCAAAACAGGGTTACAAATTGGGCAGTATCCGCGGTGGCATTAGTGTTTCGTTTCCAGCAACTCTATATCAAAAGGTAGTGCGTACCCAATTATTCATTTATGGGGTTTACCACTTTCTTGTCCTAATTTTGGGGATAATTGCTTTGTTGTTATATTACAAAAAAACGTATTACTATTTTTCGATAATAAACAACAAGAATAGTGAACTTTTACATTTAAATGCCGATAAAGATAGGTTTCTATCCATTCTTGCCCACGATTTAAAAAGTCCCTTTTTAACCATCATTGGGTTCCTTGATTTATTAACCCAAAATATCCGCAAATACGATATAGAAAAAATTGAATTTCAATTAGCCATATTAAATGCCACAGCGAATAACACGTTTAATTTGCTGGAAGAACTTTTAACCTGGATTCGATCACAAATGGGCAAACTTCCGTTTGCACCCCATGAGTTCAATTTTAAATCGGTTTGCAATGATGTAATTGAAATGATGAAACAAAATGCACATGAAAAGAACATTGTTATAACACAATTGGCCGCCGACGACACAAAAGGATACGCAGATATAGAAATGTTTAAAACCATTATGCGAAATCTGATTTCGAATGCTATAAAATTCACTAACCCAGGAGGAATTATTACCATTAATGCCGTACAAAAACATTCAAACATTACCTTTTCGGTTTCCGACAATGGTGTTGGTATGAATCAAAAAGAAGTGAACAAACTTTTTGATGTTTCGCAAACCTATTCAACACACGGTACAGCAAACGAACTTGGAACAGGTTTGGGATTGTTGCTTTGCAAGGAATTTGTTGAAAAACACGGTGGAAAAATTTGGGTTAAAAGCGAACCAGGAAAAGGAAGCACCTTTATGTTTACCCTGGCAACCTTGAAACCTTGAAACCCTGTAACCTTGAAACACCTAGGATTGTTTATTCAGATAGTGAAAATATAAATTACCTCTGACCTTGAATAATTTATGAATTAATCTATAATAATAATTCCATGGAACGGAAAACAGATGCAAAAACAATCCTCATTGTTGAAGATAATGTAGGTCTCAACATTTTACTAACCGAAAAAGTAAAGAAATGGGGCTACCAAACCGTGTCAGTGAATACCGGAATGGAAGCCATGAACTGGCTTAATACCAATACTCCATATCTCATTATTATGGATTATAGCCTCAGTGACATGAATGGGCATGAACTTTTAGCCAACTTGAAAAGTGCAAACAAACCCATTCCACCGTTTATTGTTACCACTGGCCAAGGCGATGAATTAATTGCTGTGGATTTGATGAAATTGGGAGCCATGGACTATTTGGTTAAGAACAGGTATTTTCTCGATAAACTGCCCGAAGTACTCAAGCGCATCGATAAAGAAATTGGAAATGAGAATAAAAGATTTTGGGCTGAAAAAGCGCTTATAGAAAGTGAAGCAAATTTAGCCGAAGCCCAACGTATTAGTAAAACAGGGAGTTGGAAATGGGATTTGGTTTCAAATAAAGTAACCTGGTCAAAAGAAATGTTCCGGGTATTCGATATCAACCCCAATAACTATAATGGGCAACCTGAAGAAATTCTTAAGGTAATTCACCCTGAAGATTTGGAATCTTTTATACGTAGTATGAATGTAAACCTTCAAAATGGAGATTCCCCATCGTTAGAATACCGTATTGTACATACTGATGGGTCGGTTCATTACATAATGGCTGAAGGCAGAATGGACTATAACGAATTGGGTAAACCCATAAAAAGTGTAGGAACTGCCCGCGATATTACGGAACAAAAACTAGCACAGCTAGAATTAATACAAAGCGAGAAAAAATATAGGGAAATGGCAGATGCCCTTCCTGTAGGGGTTTTTGAAATCGACATGAATGGCACCATTACCTTTGTGAACCAAACTGTTATAAAATGGTTGGAATATAGTGCCGATGACTTTAAAAAGAATACCAATTTCATAAATTTTGTTGTTGATGGGGATAGCAATAGAGCCATGAAACGATTGCAGCGAATATTGACAGAAAAAATTGCATTAAGCAGCGAATATACTTTAAAAAGGAAATCAGGTGTTACCTTTCCGGTTATCGTATCTGCCGCTCCCATAATTAAAAACGATAAAATTACCGGGGCACGGGGCACCGTTTTAGATATTACCGAACGGAAAAGAGCGGAGAATGAGCGGGAAACACTCTTAGCAAGAGTAACTAACTCGCTAGAGGAACCGGCCAAAGCCAAGAATATTTTAAATGAAATGATGGAGCGTGTCAGCGACGGTTTTGTGGCATTTGATAAAAATTTTAATTGTAACTATGTCAATACATTTGGAGCCAAACATTTAAATCGCAAACCTGAAGAACTGATTGGAAAAAATTATTGGATGGAATATCCTGAAGTAAAAGATACTCCATTTGCAAAAGCTTACCTTCAAGCCTTTGAAACACAAGAACCTATATTTTTTGAAGACTATTTCGTTCATTGGGATCGTTGGTTTTCAAACCGTATTTATCCTTCAAAAGAAGGGATTACAATATTCTTCTCCGATATTTCAGAACTAAAAAAAACAGAAGAAGCACTGCATGAAAACCAAAGGCAACTTAAAAGTCTTTTTGAAAATGCTGCCGATGCCATATTTATTGCAGATATAGAAACAGGAACTTTACTTGATGCCAATTATGCAGCGGAGCATTTATTGAAAAAGCCACTCAATGAAATTATAGGTTTGAATCAATCTACCTTGCATCCATATATAGGTAGCGATTCCAAAAATGCATTTCTACGACATAAGGAGGAGCTAAAAAAATCGGATCCCCTAACTCCAATTGAAAGCGAAGTAATTTGTTCAGATGGGACTACCATACCCGTTGAAATATTAGCCTCCCAGATATTCTATAAAGAAAAGGATTGCCTGATGGGAACATTTAGAAATATTAGTGAGCGAAAAAAAGCAGAAAACATAATCAGAGAACAAGCAGAACAAATGAGTGTGATTTTGGCCACCACCCCCGATGGATTTTTTAGGCTAAACAAACAGGGAATTATTGTGGAAGCAACAAAAAAAATGTCCCAACTCACCGGTTATACTCCCACTGAATTAACCAACTTACCCTTAAGTACTATTGAAGCAAATGAAACTGCTAACGAAATAGTGTTACACATGAAATCCTTAATGGAACGGGGGTATGGAATTTTTGAATCCTGCTACACCACAAAATTTGGAGAAAAAGTAGATGTTGAAATTAGTACCAGTTATTGGCCTGAAAAAAACCATTTTCTTGTTTTTGCGCGTGATATAAGTGAACGAAAAAGAGCAGAAATGGAGCTGATTAAAACAAAACAACAACTGCAAAAAGCACAAGCAATGGCAAAGGTAGGTAATTGGGAGCTCGATTTAAAAATCAAATTACTCACCGCTTCCAACGAAGCATTGCGTATTTATGGAATTAAAAGCTCCAACCTAACTATTCTTTTAGATGAAACGCAAAGGCTTATACTGCCTGAATACCGCACCTTAATACTTGAAGGGTTAAAAAACCTAGTGGAACACAACATTCCCTTCGATACGGTATTACAAATTAATAAAGCTGACACGGGCGAATTGCGAACCATTCATTCTATGGGTGAACTGGAACTAGATTCTGATGGTAAACCTAAAAAGGTAATTGGAGTTATTCAAGATGTAACGGAACAAAAAGAAATGGAAAATGAACTCCGGATACTTTCCAATGCCATTGAACAAAACCCTACCTCCATTGTAATTACAAATACCCAAGGTACTATTGAGTACGTAAATCCAAAATTCACACAGTTAACCGGTTATACCCTTGCCGAAGTTCTGGGAAAAAATCCAAGGGTATTAAAGACAGGTATTACTACACCGGAAGAATATTCAAATTTATGGGAAACCATTGCAAGCGGTAAAATATGGCAAGGTGAATTCTGTAACAAAAAAAAGGATGGAACGCAATTCTGGGAATCGGCTCTTATTTCCCCAGTCTTCAGTACATTTAACAAAATTACCCATTATGTTGCCGTAAAAGAAGACATAACCGAAAAGAAAGAAACCGAACGCAAAATCATGAGTGCTGTATTTGAAGGCGAAGAACGGGAACGGAACCGATTTTCAAGGGAGTTACACGATGGATTGGGTCCTCTACTGTCAAGCATAAAGCTATATTTTCAATGGATTGCCAAAACTGAAAACCCTGAAAAAAAACTCTTCCTCTCCGGGAAGGGAAACCATAACATCAATGAAGCCATACTTACCCTTAGGGAAATATCAAACAATTTAAGTCCTCAATCGCTGAATACCTTTGGATTAATTTTAGCCATTCAAAACTATGTAGAAGGATTAAATCAAATGAACAACATCCAAATTAATTTACAATCAAATATTGAAAAAAGGTTCAACAAAAATGTTGAAATTGCTTTGTACCGGATTACTTTGGAACTCATTAACAATTGTTTGAAACATGCAGAAGCAAAAGACATAAGTATCAGTTTACAACACATTGAATTTGACCAACTAATTCGCCTTACTTACCATGACAATGGTAAAGGATTTGATATAGAATCACAACTCCCCAAAACCAAAGGACGGGGATTATTGAATATTCAGTACCGGGTTAACAGCTTAAATGGAAAAATTAAAATGAAAAGTTCGCCCGGAAAAGGACTGGAAGTAACCATAGAGGTACCATTGGTAATTGAAAACTAAAGACAATTCGGAATTTAAGGATCTTAGTAAATACTATTATTTATAAACTATAAATCCAAAGGTAAATTCCAATTAGCAAATAGTTATGCACACGCAAAAAAAATGCTCCGAATATATAATACATAGCACATACTTGTACTTTATTGTTGAATATAAATGCAAATTTGGAACCCTACAGATACCAAGGAATTAATTTCATTAGATTCTTGAAATCAGGAGAAATGAGTATTTTTGAGTTTTCGAAAAAATAAGATAATGAGCAATATTAAACTATTTGAAAGCAAGCAAATTCGTTCTGAATGGAGTGAATCAGAGCAAAAATGGTATTTTGCAATAATTGATATAATTGAAATTCTCACAGAAAGTAACAATCCACGAAGATATTGGAGTGACCTTAAAAGAAAACTTAACTCTGAGGGTTTTTCTCAGTTGTACGAAATTATCGTACAACTGAAGATGATTTCATCAGATGGGAAAAAATATGAGACTGATTGTGCTGATGCAAAGGGTCTATTGCGTATTATTCAATCAATACCGTCTCCTAAAGCTGAGCCGTTTAAACAATGGTTGGCTCAAGTAGGTTCTGATAGATTTGATGAGATTGAAAATCCTGAATTGGCAACACAGCGAACACGTGAACTATACAAACTGAAAGGCTATTCTGATGACTGGATTGAGAAACGTATGCGTAGCATTGCTATTCGGGAGGAATTAACAGAGGAATGGAAAAATAGAGGTGTAAAAGAACAAATAGAATATGCGATTCTTACAGCTGAAATTTCTAAAGCAACTTTTGGATTAACTCCTTCCGAGTATAAAAAAGTAAAAGGTCTAAACAGTCAAAATTCGAGAGACCACATGACAGACCTTGAATTAATATTCTCAATGTTAGGCGAAGCATCAACAACAAAAGTAACCAGAGCTAAAAATGCAAATGGTTTTATTGAGAATAAAATAGCGGCGCAAATAGGAGGTAAAATAGCTGGAAATGCTTTGAAGGAATTAGAGAAAGAAAGTGGTGAAAATGTGATTACACCTGAGAATTATCTACCTGAAACAAAGAAAATAAAGGAAATAAAAAAGGGCACAAAGAAATAGAATATTGCAGGCGCTGAATTGTCAATGATTGGATGGAAATTTCATTTTAAGATAAATCAAAACCCTCACCTTTGATTTGTCAATTCCGTTAATAATTAATATTTTCACACTTGAATAAGCTTTTACACATTCTATACTACAAAAAATGATGAAAAAAGACCAACCTTTGAGTCCTAATTGCAAAATAATCCTTGTTGACGACCATCCACTTTATAGAGAAGGAATCAAATTGTTAATTGAAATGGAGCATATTGGGGAGGTAATTGCAGAAGCTGGAAATGGGAAAGAATTTCTTGACCTGCTGGAATACCAAGTACCTGATATGGTAATAATGGATATTGATATGCCCATTGTTGATGGCCTTCAAGCAACCCAAAAAGCTTTGGAACTGCATCCCGATATTAAAATACTCATCCTTTCGATGCACGGTGACAATAAATATTATACCCGTTTTATTGATGCCGGTGCCAAAGGTTTTATCCTGAAAACTGCCGGAAAAGAGGAGTTGGAAAATGCCATCCAGAAAATAATCAATGGTGAGAGTTATTTTTCGCAGGACCTATTGCTTACCATCATTCACGATCTCAAAGTTCCGAACCAAATAAGTAAGTTGGAATTAAGCCTTGACTTAAACGATCGGGAAAAGGAAATGTTGCAACTCCTATGCAAAGGGTTATCAATTGTTGAAATAGCTGATATAATACATCTTAGCCCAAAAACCATTGAAGGATATAGAACAAAACTTTTGATTAAAACGGAAACAAAAAATACGTTGGGTTTGGTTTTATTTGCCATAAAAAATAAGTTAGTTACCGAATTTTAATTTGTTTTGAATTACCCTATGCCTTGCCCGGTATTGAATAGGAAAGTATCCCCATTTTTTCATTTTTTTTTGCTTATTGTTAATTGACAATATATTTTCGACCTTCATTTGTTGCTGAGTAGTTCTGCTTTGGCTGCAATATATAGTGTATGATTACTGTAAACCCTTTTTTCATTAAGGGTTTCCCCTTCTTTATATTGGAGTAAATCCTATTTTTTTTTAGGGTATTTCAAATAATAATCAGCAATTACCCCCTATAAAACTCCAATAGTTACCTTTAATTTTACTTACTAATAAAACAACCCATGAAACTTATTATAATTGATGACAACAGCCAATTCCGTAGCGACCTTAAATTTTATCTGGAAGAACATCTTAAGATGGAAGTGATAGGAGAAGCATCGAGTGGCGAAGAATTTTTGACCATGGAGACCATTCACAAAGCTGATGTTATACTGATGGATATTGTTATGAAACAATTAGATGGCATTGAAACTACTAAAGAAATATTACGAAAGATGTCGCACTTAAAGATTATTGCCATAACCATGCATATAGAACAAATATTCCATGCCGAACTTATTAAAATAGGATTTATGGGATGTGTTTACAAATCGGATGTTTTTGAAAACATTGAAAATGCCATTCAAGAGGTTTACCAGGGACACCTGTTTTTTCCGACAAAACTAAAAATGTAAAAAACGAACCCATTATCAACTAATTAGGAGGAAAGATCATGAGTACGAAAATGCACATTGAAAAAAGTCCAGCTTTTTCTATACAGCCAGGCAAAGAGCTAGTGAGCTTAAAGGAAACAAAATTACAAATAGTGGACTTATACCCGGAAGTTGGAATTACTGATTGGGAAATCCATTTAAACAAAACCCTGCATTTTAGTAAAGAAGATACTAAGCCAGCAACCAAAAAACCTGAAACCGTTACTAAAAAACCAACATCAACTGATGAATTGAATCATACCAATCAAAATTCTGACTATTGGATATATTGAAACCACGAACGGATATACAAAAAATTATTACAAACAAATAAATTTGGAGGAACTACCATGAGCAGCGAAACACACACTATCACTCACACATACTTAACTTTTCGGTTAGGTAAGGAATACTTTGCTTCAAACGTAAGCCAAGTATTGAACATTTTGGAGATGCTCCCCATTACCCAAATTCCCAAAGCCCCTGAATACATGAAAGGTGTCATAAATTTACGCGGGACGGTGCTACCGGTAATTGATACCCGGATAAAATTTGGGATGCCAGCTACAGAATTGGATACCAACACGGCTATTTTAGTATTAAATATCCACATCGAGGGTAAAGAAGTAAAACTAGGTGCCATAGTTGATTCAGTGGATGAGGTGATAGAATTGGATGAATCTCAAATTCAACAGCCTCCCAGTATCGGTGTAAAATACAAATCGGAATTCATTTTAGGTATGGCCTAAAAAGAAAGCGGCTTCATTATGTTGCTCGATATGGACAAGGTTTTTTCTTCGGACGAAATACTCGAAGTAACCCAAGCCAATTCTGGCAATGAATCAGCCAAAAGCTAAAAATAAATGAAGAATATCACTAACAATATAATCTAAAAATTAAAACTATGAAACTAAAAGACATTAAAATCGGAAGTAGGCTTTGGATTGCATTTGGCACATTAATTATAATTATGATTGCCATTTTTTCTTTATCCTTTTACACAATCACAACCTTAAGTTCAAACTTGCATAATATTGGGTTAAACCGTATGCCCGATTTGATTGACTTTTTAAAAATGGACGGCGAACGGATGGTCATCCGATCCCAAACCTTAGAGGTTTTTATGTATGGCGGTGAAACCAATTCGCAATCAGATTTTGCAAATGTATTAGAGAAAAGAAACAAAACTTGGAAGGTGGTTGACGAACATTGGGGAAACATACTGAACCGACCTCGGCAGAGTGAAAAAGGGAGGGAACTTATTGCACAATTAAAAGGAGAATATAACGACTGGAGAGCTATTTATGTTGATTTAGACGGGTTGATTAAAACACTTTCACAAACAACAAATACTGAAGAAAAAAGTCAATTAATGGCAAAGTACGATGAAACATACCATCGTATGGTACCAATATCCGACAAAATGGGTAAAACTTTTGTTGCTGCATTGGAAAATAACCTGAACAATACCAATGTTATGATTGAGGATGATGAAAAACAATCGGCAAGTGCCCGGGTTGTAATTATTATTTCCATTCTTATAGCCCTTTTATTTACAATAATTATTGCGCTATTGATTACCAATTCAATTACCAAACCTTTGGCAAAAGGAGTTCAATTTGCCGACAAGTTATCCAATGGCAATTTAACCGCAGAGTTAGATGTAAACCAAAAAGACGAAATAGGTATTTTAGCCAATTCGCTTAAAGAAATGACCTATAAATTGAAAGAAGTCATCGAAAACATAATGAACGGCGCCGACAATATTGCCGATGCCAGCAATCAAATGAGTGCCACTGCTCAACAAATGTCGCAAGGTGCATCGGAACAAGCCTCGTCAACCGAAGAGGTAAGCTCGTCGATGGAGGAAATGACCAGTAATATTTTGCAGAATACTGACAATGCTTTGCAAACCGACAAAATATCGACCATTGCCCTCGATGGGGTTAACAAAGTGGGTATGGCATCAAAGGAGAGCTTGATATCAATTAAAGAAATTGCCCAAAAAATTACCATTATTAACGACATAGCTTTTCAAACCAACATTTTAGCATTGAATGCCGCTGTTGAAGCTGCCCGTGCCGGTGAACAAGGACGAGGGTTTGCAGTAGTAGCTGCCGAAGTGCGCAAATTGGCCGAACGCAGCAAAATTGCAGCCGATGAAATCGGGATTTTGTCGAAAAGCAGTGTGGAAGTTACTGAAGGAGCAGGTAAATTAATGGCCGATTTAACACCTGAAATACAAAAAACAGCCAAGCTGGTTCAGGAAATTGCAGCAGCCTCGCAAGAGCAAAATAATGGAGCTGAGCAAATTAACAGCGCCATACAGCAATTAAACACGGTTACTCAGCAAAATGCAGCAGCTTCAGAGGAATTAGCCGCAGGTGCTGAGGAATTGTCAGGTCAGGCAGAACAACTAAAAGAAATTGTATCGTTCTTTCAAATCGGCAATACCACACAAACAAAAATGAACGGGAAAAAATCCTATCAACATACTGTTCTGGAAACAAAAGCGGCCACACCAGCTCAAAAAACCAAAACATCGGTAAAATCGGCACCTACCAAAGGAGCCAAACTAAATATGTTCCACGATGAATCAGAAGACAGCACGTTCGAAAAAATATAGATAAGTATTAATTTAACAAGTGAGGGTATGAAACATTTTGTAAATCTAAAATTGTCAGTAAAGTTGTACTTTCTAACATTTTGTTTTATTATTGGTTTAATAGTGTTTGGAATTATGTTCACAAATGCAATAAAAACTATCGGAATTAATGGATCGATATATAGCAATATCATCCAGAGCAAAGATATAATTGCTGACATACTGCCTCCTCCTGAATATATCATTGAGTCGTATCTGCTAGTTTTTCAATCGTTAGAGGAAACGAACAATGCATAAATAGAAGAGATAACTGCCCATTTCAAAACATTGAAAGACGAATATTATACCCGCCATGAATTCTGGGTCAATGGATTGAAGGATGGGCAAATGAAAGAATTGTTAGTAACGGAGTCCTACCACCCGGCAAAATTATTTTACGAAACCGCCGAAAATTTGTATTTCCCTGCCCTACTTGATGGGAACAGAGCAAAAGCACAAGAGATTGCGAACACACATTTAAAAGTAATTTATGAAGAACATCGGGCTGTTATCGACAAATTGGTAAAAATAGCCATTGAAAAAAATTATGCGTATGAAAAAAATGTGTCAAAAGTTATTGGCAACCGCTTTCTAATGCTCATTCTTACAGGTATTGTCATTGTTATTCTTACCTGTGTTCTTTGCTTTTTAATAATCCGCCAGCTTATTGCCCAAATTGGAGGTGAACCTGCCGAAGTATTTACCATTACCCAGGCAATTGCTAACGGGAACCTTGCTATTAGGTTTGATACAAACAGAAAAAAAACAGGAATATATGGTACTATGCAGGATATGACCGAAACGTTAAAAAATGTAGTATCTTCGGTTGTTCAGGCCGCAGACAATATTGCTTCCGCTGGGAAACAAATGAGCATCACCGCACAACAAATGTCACAAGGGGCATCGGAACAAGCCTCGTCAACCGAAGAAGTAGGCTCATCGATGGAAGAAATGACCACCAATATTTCGCAGAATACCGACAATGCCATGCATACCGACAAAATTTCGACCATAGCGCTCGATGGGGTGAATAAAGTAGGAATAGCCGCCAATGAGAGCCTAGTTTCAATTAAGGAAATTGCTCAGAAGATTACCATTATTAACGACATAGCTTTTCAAACCAACATTTTAGCATTGAATGCCGCTGTTGAAGCTGCCCGTACTGGTGAGCAAGGCCGCGGATTTGCCGTGGTAGCTGCCGAAGTGCGCAAGTTGGCTGAACGCAGTAAAATTGCAGCCGATGAAATTGGGATTTTGTCGAAAAGCAGCGTGGAAGTGACTGAAGGAGCTGGTAAATTAATGGCCGATTTGACCCCTGAAATACAAAAAACAGCCAAGCTGGTTCAGGAAATTGCCGCAGGTTCGCAGGAGCAAAATAATGGAGCAGATCAAATTAACAGTGCCATTCAGCAATTAAACTTGGTAACTCAACAAAACGCAACAGCTTCAGAAGAATTGGCCGCTGGTGCTGAAGAATTGTCAGGCCAGGCAAAACAACTCAAGGAATTTGTATCGTTTTTCAGGATTGCAGACTCAAATCAATTGAAAAGCAAAACACCAATTAAAAAACCCATTCAGCATGTAGAGCAACCCGCTAAAGTGGCACATAGCCAAGCTAAAGCAATGGCATCAACATTTTCGTAAAAAGCACTAAACTAAATATTTTATACGATAAAACACAAGATAGTGCGTTCGAAAAAATGGAGTTAAAACAGTAACAACCCCAAACGGCATGAACAATTTTGCTTACTGTTCATCCCACTTTGGGGTTGTGTTTTTTTTGTGCCTGAGGATTTATAGCGATAAATTTGCTACAAACTTAGCAAAACAATCTCCACAGCACTGAAAACAACTTCCCTGATGAAGTGTAAGTTCTTGTTGATCTGTTTAGAATAATATTGAAATCCACTGGCATTTCACAAGCTAATTAGTAGTAATAGAGCAATATGTATTTATTAACATGGGTTCAACTTAACATATTCGTCGCTTATAGATATGGATAAATCCTTTTTAAAACCATTAGGAATTGTGGAAAATTGGAATGACGGAAGAAAAATGGGAATTAATTTCCTGATTATGTTTTAATCCTTCCAATTATCCATTTTTCCATCTTTCAAACTCCCCATTCCCTCTCCTTCCCATTTTTTCACCTTGATACCCTGTTACCTTGCTACCTTGTTACCCTATTACACATCAATGTGCTAACAATTAAAACATTGCATACGTCAATAAATAAATGACAAACCCCTTTATGCTCTATTTATATGCTTTTCAGCATTACCTTTCCATTTTTCACTATTCCAATAACCTCAGAATAAGGATTTTCTCACGTGCGAATAAGGGTAAATCCTATTTATTTTTAGGATTATACTTACACAATATAAGATATAACCCTCTTTTAAACCCCAATTGCTATGCCTAATTTTAATTAGAATTGGATTTTATTGAGGGGATGGCCAAAAAGGATGAGGGTTGTATTATGAACTTTAAAATGGATAAAGTGTTTACAGATGAGGAACTCATAGAGATTCGGAATACGGATAAGAGAGAAAAACAATTGATTAACAATAATACTAATTAAAACCTAAGACTATGTTTAATAAGATGAAAATCAGGACAAAACTAATAGCATTGATTAGTATCATGCTAGTTTTCTTAGCCATAATAGGTTATTTCAGTATTAGTAGCCTTAATAAGGTTAATAACAATATGCATTCAATGTATGTTGATAGGGTAAAACCATTGGAGCAATTAAAAGCAGTTTCAGATGCTTATGCCGTTTTTATTGTAGATGCAACCCATAAAGTTAGAAATGGGAATTTTACATGGTTAGAGACTAAAAATTCCGTTGATCAGGCGATAAAAATGGTAAATGAGAAATGGAATGAATATTTACTGACAAAAATTGAAGGAAAGGAATTAGAATTAGTCAACGAAACAAAGGATTTAATGAAACCTGTTAATCTGGTTGTTAATGAACTGGAACAAATCATAAATAAAGAAGACCGTAAAGCCCTCGATGTGTTTGTCAAAGATAAATTATATCAATCAATTGATCCGCTTACTGCCAAATTAAGCGAAATAATCGACCTGCAATTACAAATATCGAATCAGTTAGATACTGAGGGCATTCAAATTAATGCTAATACTCAAAAAGCTACCTATATTCTTTTCATAATAGCAGTAATTTTATCTTTAATAATAGGTTTTTATATTATTATGGGTATTAGTAATGTTATTAAGTCGTTGCTTAATGAAACAAAGAAACTTGTAGATTCAGCCCTTGCAGGAAAACTTAATACAAGGGCGAATCCGGAAGAAACGAATTTTGAATTTCGCGCTATCCCTGAAGGTATTAACCATACACTTGATGCAGTAATTGAGCCATTGAATATGGCAGCCAATTATGTGGAACGCATTTCGAAAGGTGATATGCCAACCATAATAACCGATAACTATAATGGCGACTTCAATGCCATTAAGAATAACTTAAATAAAATGATTGGTGCGATTAACAATATAACCGAAAAAGCAAAAATGGTGGCAGATGGTGATTTAACTATTGTGCTTGAGATGCGTTCCGATAAAGACGAATTAATAAAATCGCTGCAGGTTATGGTAAACTCAATAGCTGGAGTGGTTGAAAATGTACAACATGCTGCCGACAGCATAGCCGATGCCAGTATGCAAATGAGCTCCACTGCACAACAAATGTCGCAAGGGGCATCGGAACAAGCCTCGTCAACCGAAGAGGTAAGCTCGTCGATGGAGGAAATGACCAGCAACATACTCCAAAATACCGACAATGCCATGCAAACCGACAAAATATCGACCATTGCCCTCGATGGCGTGAACAAAGTAGGTGTAGCTTCGAAGGAGAGCTTGATATCCATTAAAGGAATTGCACAAAAAATTACCATTATCAACGATATTGCTTTCCAAACAAATATTTTGGCACTTAATGCCGCAGTTGAGGCCGCACGGGCAGGTGAACAAGGTCGTGGGTTTGCCGTAGTAGCAGCCGAGGTGCGCAAACTGGCCGAACGCAGCAAGATAGCTGCCGATGAAATTGGGATACTTTCAAAAACCAGCGTGGAGGTTACCGAAGGCGCCGGCAAATTGATGACCGACCTGATACCCGAAATTCAAAAAACAGCTAAACTTGTACAAGAAATTGCAGCGGCATCGCAAGAGCAAAACAATGGGGCTGAACAGATCAACAGCGCCATACAGCAATTAAACACTGTTACCCAGCAAAACGCTGCCGCATCGGAAGAATTAGCTTCAGGGGCCGAAGAATTGGCCGGTCAAGCCGACCAATTAAAGGAAATTGTAGCTTTTTTCAGGATTGCAGACACAAACCAACAGAAAAGCAAAATACAAACAAAAAAAACCATACAGTATGTTGAACAACCCGCTAAAGTGGCACACATGCAGAAGCCCAATGAAATGGCAAAAGAAACCGTTCAGCATAAAGGTGCCAAACTGAATATGTTTCACGATAAAACGGAGGATAGCGGGTTCGAAAAAATGTAACTAAAACTTAGTAAAACAATCTCCACAGCAATGAAAACAATTGCCCGGAAGAAGTGTAAGTTATTATTATTTTTTTTTACGATATTTGAGTTCCGATGGAGCTTCGCCGGTTAACCAAAAGTCGGAGTGCGACTTTAAGTCGCGCCCCGACTAAGGGGTAACCGGCAATAACCCACACTAAAAAATATAGCTCTATGTTGATTTAGGAGAGTGAATTATAAAAGGTTTCTTTATCGAATTCTAAAGGTAAGTTTTAGTGTTCTATTTTTGACTAAAAAGCAATTGGAATACTGAAAGAATATGACTTCGAATAACAGGTCTTGCTAAGGTAAGGGATTAACTTCCGTTAGCTTTGCTTAGTTCCTCTAGAAGCTAATACTAATATGTACTGTTCTCGTTGATTAATAGAGATTCCTCACTTCGTTACTAATGACAACATTACCTTTCCACTCTTCCCTTTTCCAAAAACCTCAAAACAAGGATTTTCTCACTTGCGAATAAGGGTAAATCCTATTTAAATTTAGGACATAACCTGATCAAAATAAGATAATACCCCCTATTAAAAGACCTTTACTAGGTGTAATTTTAACTAAGAAAAATATCTTAAAAAAATGAAACTAATTTTAATCGACGATAACTACCAATTCAGAAACGATTTAAAGTATTTCGTGGAAGAACAACTTAAAATGGAAGTAATTGATGAAGCATCGAGTGGTGAGGAATTTTTAGCGTTAAATACAATTCATAGTGCCGATATAATATTAATGGATATTGTATTGAAAAAAATGAATGGTATTGAAACCACAAAAAGGATTTTGCAGCAATTTCCGAATTTAAAAGTAATTGCCATTACCATGTATGTTGAGCAAGTTTTTCACGCAGAACTTATCAGGGTTGGGTTTAAAGGATGCGTGTACAAATCGGATGTATTTGATTGCATTGAACAAGCCATTAAAGAGGTACACCAAGGCCATTTATACTTCCCTAAATGTTTGGTTATGTAATGTTTGTAAAGAAACAAACTATCACTAACAATATAAAAGGAACTACCATGAGACACAACACACACACAACAGAAAGCCCTCATTTTACCCTAAAGTTAGGGTTTGAAACGGCGAACAAAAAAGAACCAAAGCTTCAAGTAACTGACAAACACGAAGAATTTGGAATTACCGAATGGGAAATAATCCTTAACAAAGCCGTTACGGTGCACGATAGCATTATCAATGGTAAAATAAAAAAAATGGAAACCGAGGTTGACAATGGGATGAGAGTACTTGACCCTAAAAATACTCCTCAAGGTTCCGACTATTGGGTATCCTAATAAACACCCAAGTTGAGCGATTTGTAAAAGCAAATCACTCAACTTCTGAAATAGAAAGTAACAATTATAACAAAATAACAAATTAGGAGGAACTACCATGAGCAACGAAACACACACCATCACAAACACTTATCTTACTTTCAGGTTAGGTAAAGAATATTTTGCATCGAACGTGAGCAAAGTATTGAATATATTGGAGATGTTGCCTATTACCCACATACCAAAAGCGCCTGATTACATGAAAGGGGTAATAAACCTGCGTGGCTTGGTATTGCCGGTAATTGATACCCGCATAAAATTTGGGATGACCCCAACCGAGATGAGCCCAAGCACCGGTATTCTGGTTTTGGACATACATGTTAACGGAGTGGCTGCTAAATTGGGTGCCATTGTCGATTCGGTTGACGAAGTTATTGAATTGGGCGAAGCCGATATACAGGAACCCCCTTCGATAGGCACAAAATATAAATCGGAATTCATTGAGGGCATGGCCAAAAAGGATCAAGGTTTTATTATGATCCTGAACATGGACAAGGTGTTCTCGGCTGATGAAATACTGGAGGTTGAGCATTTCCATTCCGAAAACCTTACTACCTAATAATAACTGTCCGATTCATAACTAAATATTTTGTACTCATGAAAAAAACAATAGTATTCCTTACCGTTAGCGTAACAATTTTCGCCATTTCGTGCAACCAGCCCAAAAAAGAATCACAAAACGAGGACAAAGTGTCCAAAGTATATGCCAGAGACAATAACGTAGAATCGGCCGATGAAGCTTTACAACTGCTTAAAGAAGGCAATAAACGGTTTGTTATTGACCAACCTTTGCCCGACGACATTAGCACAAACAAGAAAAAGGACTTAAAAGACAAAGGCCAAAAACCCTTTGCTGTTATTGTTACCTGCTCCGATTCAAGAGTTCCGCCAGAGCTAATATTCGATCAGGGGCTGGGCGACCTTTTTGTGATACGTGTAGCAGGAAATGTTATTGACTCCATTGAGATGGGCAGCATACAATATGCCGTGGAGCACCTTGAATCGCCTTTGGTGGTGGTTTTGGGCCACGAAAACTGCGGGGCGGTAAAAGCCACCATTGCCGGCGGCGAAATACCGGGTAGCATTCCATCTATCAGTTGTCGCATTTTACCCAGCGTGCTAAAAGCAAAATCGGTTTCGGATAATGAAGATAACCTTGCCGACCGGGTTACCGATGCAAATGTGGAGGCCGCCGTTGAAATACTTGAAAAAGACCCACTCCTGGAGCACCTTATTGAATCAGGCAAAATAAAAGTAATAGGGGCCAAATACTTATTGGAAACCGGCACAGTTACCTATTTTCAGTAACACCTTAAATCTACAGATAAACTACCAATCAATTGCGAGTGAGGGCGTGACTCTCCATTTTAGTATCGCTTTATACATTAGTTAAGTTGCTGATAGTTAAAAAGTCACACCCTCACTAGCCGAATCAAGTTAACGCAATAAATTAAGAATATAACCACAATTAAAACTAAATATTATGAAACTAAGTGACGTTAAAATCGGGACTAAATTATTAGTTAGCTATGTTTTGCTAGCAGTAATTACCGCAATAGTTGGTTTCTTTGGTATCTCAAAAATAAAAGTAGTTGAAGATGAAGGTACCTTAATGTACCAAAAAGCAATAATTCCTTTAGAAGATATAAGTACAATGAATCAAGCCTACCAAAGGGTTAGGATAAATGTGCGCGATTTTATTTATGAAGAAAATGCACAGAAGCAACAAGGTTACTACGACCGTATTTTTATGCACAAAAAGGAGTTCGACGAAGCCGCAGCAGATTTGGATGCTACGTTTGTTGCCGAAAAGGAACATGCCAGCATGAAAGAATTGGAGAATAACCTCGATAAATACCTGTCGTACATTCCCCAAATGAAAAAATTTGTGGAAGCCGGTGATATTAAATCGGCTGTAGCGCTAATGAAGGGCGATGCCTATGAAGTTAACAGTAAAGTTACCGAAGAATTGGAGGCCTTGGAGCAACACAAGGTGGAATTTGGAAAAGAATGCGATAATGATAACACTGCAATTGCAACATTGGCAATTACACTTATGACAACCATTAGTTTAATTGCCATGGTTTTTGCCATAATAATTGGGGTTGTAATTTCCAAGGGTATTACCAAACCTTTGGCCAAAGGGGTAGTATTTGCCGACAAACTGGCCAATGGCGACTTAACTGCCCAGTTAGATGTGTACCAAAAAGATGAAGTAGGCCAACTGGCAGTTTCGTTAATTGCCATGACCGATAAATTAAAAGAGGTAGTGGAAAGCATTATGAACGGCGCCGACAACATTGCCGATGCCAGCAATCAAATGAGTGCTACTTCGCAACAAATGTCACAAGGTGCTTCAGAACAAGCCTCATCAACCGAAGAGGTTAGCTCATCGATGGAAGAGATGACCAGCAATATTTTGCAGAATACCGATAATGCTTTGCAAACCGACAAAATATCAACCATTGCCCTCGATGGCGTAAACAAAGTGGGCATGGCATCGAAGGAGAGCTTAGTTTCCATTAAAGAAATTGCACAAAAAATTACCATTATTAACGACATAGCTTTTCAAACCAACATTTTAGCATTGAATGCCGCTGTTGAAGATGCCCGTGCCGGTGAACAAGGACGTGGCTTTGCCGTGGTGGCAGCCGAAGTACGCAAACTGGCTGAACGTAGCAAAATTGCAGCCGATGAAATCGGAATTTTGTCGAAAAGCAGTGTGGAAGTTACTGAAGGAGCTGGTAAATTAATGGCCGATTTAACCCCCGAAATTCAAAAAACAGCTAAGCTGGTACAAGAAATTGCAGCAGCCTCGCAGGAACAAAACAACGGTGCCGACCAAATTAACAGTGCCATCCAGCAATTGAACACGGTTACACAGCAAAACGCTGCCGCATCGGAAGAATTAGCTTCGGGTGCTGAGGAATTGGCCGGACAAGCAGAACAGTTAAAGGAGATTGTATCTTTTTTCAACATTGGAAATACAAACCAACGGAAAAACAAAACGCAATTAAAAAAACCTAACATGCAACATGCAAACCAACACACCAAAGTGGCACATATACAAACTAAAACATCGGAATCAACTGCTCAGCAAAAAGGCACTAAATTAAATATGTTCCACGACGAAACAGAAGATAGTAATTTTGAAAAGATGTAAAAATACTTCATGCAACAGCTGACCCCTAAATCACTGTGCATTTCCACTCCCGGTAAAATGGGAGTGGTTTTTTTAAATCAAAAAATCTATTTTTTTTAACTCATTTATAGCCAATTATGAAAAATATTTACATTTTAACAGCACTCTTAACAATAGGTTTATTCGTTAAATCGCAAACAACGAATGACATATTAAACGTTTTAGTGAGAAGCGGTACGTTAAAGCAAGGACAAGTTGATTCATTAAGGGCTGATGCTTCCATTAAACAGCAGGAAGAGGATGCAAAGAAAAAATTGTTCCAGATAACTTCCAGTAAAGCTTTACAAATTGGTGGTTACGGACACATGCGTTATCAGCACTTTGATGAAGATGGCAAAGTAGATGGGTTTGATATTCGTCGTGCTTATGTTGATATTAAAGGGGCAATTACTCCTTATTTGAGCTACCGTATGCAGACTGAATTTGCTAGTTCCCCAAAAATCATAGATGTATATGCCGAACTTAAAATTAACGAAAAGTTTAATTTTACCATTGGTCAGCAGTTGTTGCCTGTTTCGTTAAACAATATTACTTCAAATACAAAATTAGTATTGGCTGATAGGTCACAAGTGGTTGAGGCCTGCACATCCCGCAAAGGCGACGTTTTGGGTGATAACAACGGGCGTGATATAGGTATTTCGGTTTTCGGAAGTTTCCTGCCTATCAATGACCTTAAATTTATTGAATACCGTTTAGGTGTTTTTAATGGATCGGGTATTAATAAATCGGATTTGAATGATGCAAAAGACTTAGTTGGTCGAATTGTACTTCATCCCATTAAAGGACTTGATTTAGGCGGTTCGTTTATTTCAGGTTGGACTCCTGACTCATTAACCATAAACAACAAAACGGCTTCTGAACAATTGGGTAAGAGACAACGGCTTGCTGGTGAATTAAGCTACACCTATAAAATTTTCAACTTAACGGCAGAATACATTGCTTTTACCGATGGAAAAGTAGAAAAATCGGGTTATTATGCACAACTAGCTGCATTTGTATTACCAAACAAAATACAAGTAGCCGGGCGATACGATTCTTATGACATGAATTTGGATATAAGCGACAATATTTCAACCAACATCACCCTGGGGGTCAATTATTTTATCAATCAAAATGCGACCCTTCAGGTTGCCTATACATTTAAAGACGAAGAAGGAAGCAGTATTGACAATAACTTTGCAGCATTACAACTTCAAATTACCTTTTAATTCTGAGACTATAAATAGTGTAAGTAGAATTAGTAAATAATTCTGACTAACAATTTGTGGACGTAGCAAAACATTGACACAGCAGGTAATTTATGTCATAATAGAACTATGTAGTCACTTTATTTATAAACATCATTTATTTTAACATGTTAATAAAAACTTCAAATGCATGTTTTATATCATATAACAATTTGACCAAAATAAGAAATTATATTTTAAATAAGCGCATAATTGTTGTAAATTACATTCCCTTAAAATTTACCTAAAAAAGGTTATAAGAATATTCTAATTTCTCGTTCTCTCTTACACTTACTCTCGCTTAAAAGCAAAATGCTTAAAATAAAGCTGTCTTGCTTATAGCCAAATAGTAAAACGTGTTAATTCTTCCGATCTGCTAAAATAGAATAAGGACAAATTAAACACTAAAAAAAATTATGAAAGTATTAATGTTTGGCTGGGAGTTTCCTCCCAACATCTCAGGTGGGCTGGGTACCGCTTGTCAAGGCATGGCCAAGGGATTGGTTTCCTTCAATGATATTAACCTCACTTTTGTTGTACCCAAAGCTTATGGCGACGAAAACACACAAGGCATGAAGTTTATTGGAGCCAGCGAAGTGGAACTCTCCCACGAAATTATAGCAAAGCAGAAGTATTTAGAAATGAGCAAGTTTTATGAATTTAACCAGCATATTTCAGCCTATACAACCCCTGAGCAATTCGAAAAAACCTTATTCGAACAACAAGAAAAATTAGCCAGAACAGTTAGAAATGCTTCGCGGGGGAAACTTGGGTTCAGTGGACAGTACGGAAACAGCTTATTTGCCGAAATATCGCGATACGGAGTAGTAGCCTCGGAGCTGGCCCGTAAGGAACAATTTGATGTTATCCATGCACACGACTGGCTAACCTACCCTGCCGGCATTGAAGCTAAAAAAGTATCGGGCAAACCCCTAGTGGTACATGTTCATGCTACGGAATACGACCGGTGCGGCGAAAACCACAACCGCCAGGTATATGACATTGAACAAAAGGGAATGGCCATTGCCGATAAGGTAATAACTGTAAGCGATTTTACCCGCAATATTGTTATCAATAAATATAAGATACCCGCATCAAGAGTAGTGACAGTACACAACGGCGTTGAACTAACCGATAACAGTTCCGTTAAAAATCTATGGAAGCTGGGGACAACCGATAAAATAGTGACTTTTTTGGGGCGAATTACCAAACAAAAAGGTCCTGAATATTTTGTAAAAGCAGCCCACCTGGTTTTGCAAAAAATGGATAACGTTAGGTTTGTTATGGCAGGCAGTGGCGACTTAATGCAAGACATGGTAAAATATGCCGCCCGGTTAAATATTTCCGATAAATTTCATTTTACCGGGTTCTTAAAAGGCAACGATGTTTATCGTATGTACGCCATGAGCGATTTATATATTATGCCCTCGGTTTCGGAACCATTTGGCATTTCCCCGCTAGAGGCCATGCAGTGCAATGTACCGGTAATTATATCGAAACAATCGGGGGTGTCGGAAGTAATAAAACATGCCATAAAGGTTGATTTCTGGGATGTTGAGGCTTTGGCAAATGCCATTTACGGGGTGCTAAATTATACCTCGTTAGCGAACCATTTGAAAAATTACAGCAAAAAGGAAGTTAACCAGCTTACATGGGACAAAGCAGCAGCAAAAATTAAAGCGGTTTACTACCAAGTTGCTTAACAAAATTACACGAATAATAATTCTAAAACATTTATTATGAGAACAGAACACATTTTGAAAACAGACCTGTTGACTAAAAAAGAAGCAATTCATAATTCGGATTCACTTAAAGAGGAATATTACAGTGAGGATAGAATTTACTTGGAAATGGCAAACCGCCTAAAGAAAAGTAAAAAAGTTGACGAAAGTGTAAAATTTCCATTTCTACAGGGTAACGATGAAAAACTATACACTCATTTTTTTTAGGATATTAGCCGTAAGGGTGTCTGAATTCAGGTTTGCTGAATGTAAGGCTATCCTAAAACAGATTCATTGATACGGAGTATAAAATAATGCAACCCAATATTATATTATATTAAAATTAAACATCATGAGCTTAAAAAAACAGTACAACGAAACAAAACCAGTATGTAAAGTAACTTTTAAACTGGCTAACGACATTACTAGCAATGTAAGCCAAGTGAACCTGGCTGGTGACTTTAACAATTGGGACATTGAAAGCACACCCATGAAAAAACTCAAAGGCGGAGAGTTTTCAGTTTCCATTGACCTTAAAAAAGACAGGGAATACCAGTTCAAATATCTTATTGATGGCCGTATATGGCAGAACGAACCCGATGCAGATAAGCAAGTGCAAAACGAATTTAAAAGCGAAAATTCGGTAGTAATTGTTTAGGAATAAAACAACTAGCCTACTATGAACAGGATTTGATTTCAGAATGGATTAAATTAACTCACATCAATTACCCCGTCCGTTTGATTATTTGGATTGGCTGGTGGGCCGGCCTAACCAAGGACGGGGAAAATTGAAGGCTTTGGAGATTCGGGTTTTATCCAAATTAAACAAAATACGATAATTTATCCCGTTATTAAGTATAGTATTTGAAAAAGCGAGATCAATCCTTCAAATATGATTAATAAGTAATCGAGTTAAAATATTTAAAAGGATTGTTATGAACACTATTGCTAATACAAATATTGCCTTGGATAAAGGGTTAACCAAAATTTCGTTCGAAGACAATTACAAACAACAATGCAGCTTACAAAAGAGTAACGCCGCAGTAGAAAATAAAATATGGTTGGGGGTTGATAAAGACATTAACGGGAAACATGTAAATGCCCGAATGCACCTGACGCAAGGACAGTTAAAAGTTTTACTGCCTTATTTGCAAAAATTTGTGGAAGCAGGTGAATTGATTTAAAGTTCTCAATGATTCCTTGACAGTTTAAAGCCCAAACAAACTGAACCTGTATTGCGGCCATGGAAGGCCTCAGTTGCAAATTTGATAGTTAAACTTATATCGCAATGAATAGAAGGATACAATGAACAATTCCAAAAATATTGAAAACCAAACAATTGTTCTCTTCAACCTCGATGAACAGCGTTATGCGTTGAATTTATCGGTTGTTGAACGTGTTATCCCTATTGTGGAAATTACTTTACTGCCAAAGGCCCCTCAAATTGTTATGGGTGTAATTAATTTCCATGGCAGGGTAATACAGGTTGTTAATATACGCAAACTATTTAACCTGCCTGTATGCCCGATTGAGCTATCCGATCAGCTTATTATTGTACGAATAAATGAGCAGCAAGCTGCTTTTATAGTTGACTCGGTTACCGGTATCCATAAGCTTGGATGCTGTGAAATAGTAGATACTGAAAAAACACTGCCTTGTACAGATTACCTGTTGGGCATTGCCAAGGTTGAAAATAATATTGTTATGGCTATCGACGAGCAGAAAGTAATGCAAGAAACACATTATATCGGTTGAAAATGAAACTTACTCTTCCCGAAGATACTATATCCCAGCTAAGCGCTTTTATTACCACTAATCTGGCGCTGAATTTCCCAAAAGAGCGTTGGGCCGATTTGGAGCGTAACATAAAAACTGCAGCAAAAGAGTTCGGGTATAACGATGTGCAAGAGTTCATCCGGTTTATTATTACCTCGCCCCTTACCCGCGAGAGTATTGAAATACTGGCTGCTAACCTTACCGTTAACGAAACCTATTTTTGGCGCGAACCACAAACTTTTGAAGCTCTGGAACAAGTTATTATCCCAAAGCTAATTCATAAAAAACAAAAAGGAGAGAAGCGGATACGGATATGGAGTGCAGGGTGCTCAACCGGCGAAGAACCTTATTCTATTGCAATTGCTTTAAACCGGACGATACCCGATATTAAAGAATGGGATATATCAATTATTGCCACAGATATTAATCCGCGGATTTTTCATAAAGCAAAAGCGGGGGAATATGGCCAATGGTCATTCCGGGGTGCGCCCCAATGGTTAAAGGATGATTACTTTGTTAAAAAACCAAATCATAGGTTCGAGATTATCCCTCGGATTAAGGACATGGTGAAATTCGAGTATCTGAACCTGGCCGAAGATATATATCCATCGGTGCTTAATAATACCAACGCAATGGATATAATTTATTGCCGGAACGTATTGATGTATTTCACACAGGACCGTTTCAGGCAAGTTGTGCGGGGATTGTATAATTCGTTGGTACAAGGTGGTTATCTGGTAGTTTCGGCAAGCGAGCTATCGATGCAGAACTTTCCCGACTTTGTGCCAATAAATATCTCGGGTATGATGTTGTACCAAAAGGATACTCCTAAAGTAAAAAAACATAGCGATTTTCCCTTATATGGGACCTCAGTTGAACCAGTATTGTTTAAACCGTTACCCAAACCCCATGAAATAGGAAAAGAGGCCTTTGTGCCGGCAGGGATACAGGAACAAATTGTTCCGGTTTATGAAGAATCTTTAAAACCATACCTGCAAGGCAATTATCCAAGTGCAACCGGCAAACTCAGTAAAACGGAGCAAACACCCGAGGAACAGTTACTGTTGATAAAGGATTATGCCAACCGGGGAAAACTAACGGAAGCATTAAAATTATGCGAAAAAGCAATTGCAGCCAATAAAACCGACCTGCGGTTGCATTATCTGTACGCAACAATCCTAAAGGAAAACAACCGGTTCGACGATGCCATAGCATCACTAAAGCGTGCCATATATCTCGATACCGACTTTATTCTTGCCTATTATTCTTTAGGCAATATTTACCAGCAACGCGGAAATGTTAAATCAGCAAAAAAACAGTACCAAACAGTTATAACACTATTAAACAACCACAACCGCGACGATATTATTTTTGAATCGGAAGGCCTGACCACCGGAAGGTTTAGGGAAATTATCAATGCTTCGTTACAGGCAAATACATAAATATTATGAATAATACAACTCAGAAGCAAACAAAATAAACCACAAAGGCACAGAGAAACACGGAGAATTCCTTCGTGCAACTCTGTGATCTCAGTACAACAGAGGTGGGTTTTAAAAAAACAAACAAAATGCAAAACACAAAAATCAATTGGGACGAAGTTAAAAGCAGGGTAAATACTCTGCAAGAATCATTTAATCTGAAAACTATCCTTCCGGAAGAAAAACGTTCCATATTAAAAGCAAGGGCACAAGCTTTGTCCGTTGAAAAGAATGACGAAACGGACGAAAAAGAATGTATCGAAATTGTTGTTTTCGGGTTGGCAACTGAAACCTATGGCATCGAGAGCAAATTCATCCGCGAGGTTTATCCGTTGAGAGATTTTACCGTATTGCCCGGTACCCCTTCTTTTGTGCTGGGTATTGTAACGTGCGCGGACAAATTGTTTCGGTAATTGACCTTAAAAAATTCTTTAACCTGCCCCAAAAAGGGTTAGGAGAACTCAACAAAGTAATTATCATCCGCAACCAAAAAATGGAGTTTGGGATTCTTGCCGACATTATAAATGACTCGTGCACCATAAAAATTGAAGATATACAAACACCACCTGTTTCAACAAATGGCATAGGAGCAGGCTATTTACGGGGAGTTACCGCCGATCAAATCATCATACTTGATGCCGAAAGGATTTTAGGAGATGAAAGCATTATTGTACATCAGAAATCAGTATAAATTATTTATAAATAAGAAGAAAAAACCATGAAAAATTTCATCAACCTTTCTACCCGTGCCAAACTACTATTGAGTTTTGGCCTAATATGGATTATGTTTTTAGTGGTAATAATTATTGCTTACCTGGGATTGCAAAACATTACGCTATCGGAAAAAAAACTGTACAACGTGAACTTTCAAATAGCGCTTGAACTGCGCGAACTTAGGTCACACCAGAATTTCAACCGTGCAGCCATCCTTGATATGATGCTAACAAAAAACAAGGCCGAACAACAGGTGTTTGAGGGAGTTATAAATGAAAGGAGCCAGGCAATTAATAATATTATCGATAAATTAACGAAACTTGATATGGATCCTCTGTTTCAAAACCAACTAAAAGAATTAAAAAATGAAATAGACGCATACCGCCAAACAAGAAAAGATGAAATTTCATTCGTTCAAAATGGAAAATTAGATGAAGCCCAAAAATTGGGAACGACCCTCCAGAAAGATAGGTTTGAAAAAATCAGGTCCATTTCAACTGAAATGGGCGATAAGGCAGCAAAAGATGCTGAAGGCCAACTTGTACTTGATCAGCAGCAAGCAAGTACGGCAATAATGCTATTTATAATATTTGGATTAATTACCCTGTTTTTCAGCATAATAATGATAATGCTGCTGAACCGTACAATTGCCCAACCGCTCAACGAGATTACCAAAATAGCTGCACGTATTGGTGAAGGCGACTTGGATGTTGAACTGCCGGCAGTTGGAAGGCAAGATGAGGTGGGTATTCTTTTGCAGAGTTTTAGCAATATGGTAGCAGCCCTAAAAAAAATGGCTAATACCGCTCAAAAAATTGCTTCCGGGGACCTTACCGGGTCTGTTGTTCCGCAATCGGAGAGAGATATACTGGGGAATGCTTTTTTGCAAATGTTAAACAACCTACGCCGCATTATGAAAGATATTATGGAAGGGGTCAACACCCTTGGATCCTCGGCGAGCGAGATATTGGCATCCACCACACAGGTAGCGTCGGGTTCGGCCGAAACAGCTACTGCAATAAGCGAAACAACTACAACTGTTGAAGAAGTGCGCAAGGCCTCTCAGCTATCAAACCAAAAGGCAAGCCGCGTTGCCGAGAATGCCCAACAGGTGGTTCAAATAACCCTGGCCGGCCAGCAGGCAGTTGATGAAACAATTAGCGGTATGAACGAAATCCAAAACCAGATGGAGGCCGTTGCAAATACAATTGTACGCCTAAGTGAGCAAAGCCAGCAAATTGGTGGGATTATAGCCACGGTAACCGATGTAGCCGACCAATCGAACATATTGGCTGTTAATGCCGCTATTGAAGCAGCCAAAGCAGGCGAGCAGGGTAAAGGGTTTGCCGTGGTTGCCCAAGAAATAAAGGAACTGGCACAACAAAGCAAACAAGCTACGCTGCAAGTGCGTGATATTTTAAACGACATACAGAAAGCCACCAGTGCGGCCGTAATGGCCACCGAGCTTTCCAGCAAAGCTGTTGAAAACGGGGTAAAGCAGTCGTCCCAAACAGGCGAATCAATTAAAAAATTGGCCGACAGCAGCAATAAAGCGGTAGAAGCTGCCATGCTGATTGTAGCATCGAGCCAACAGCAGGTTGTAGGAATGGACCAAATAGGATTGGCCATGAATAACATCAACCAAGCCGGAGTGGAAAATGCCGCAAGCATGGTACAAGCCGAAAAAGCGGCGAAAGGCATAAATGAGCTGGGGCAAAAATTGAAATTGTTGGTGGAGCAATATAAAATATAAGTACTTAGAGTACTTAAAGTGAAAAGAAAACACGGATTAATTTAAGTACAAGCTTGAGACAGGGCAACCGCATTTAAAAAATCCCGAAGGGATTTAATATGAATAGCCCCGAGTTTCAACTCGGGGTATCTGAATTTACGACACAAAATCGGCGCACGTTGTGAAAATTCATTGAAATTAAGAAGAAACCATGCGCCGAAAATGAAAATTTAAAATTGAAGATCTTAAAAAATGCAAAACCCTATTGAAGCCCGCCGCGGCGGGCGTAAGCTTTCGCCACGCCGTGGCGGGTTGAATATAATTAACGAATTTAAACTCAGATGGATAAAAAAGACGAAGAATTCCTTAAACGGCTACTGGTTACTTTTCGCATTGAAGCTGAAGAGCATATTAAAACACTCTTTTCAAGCCTCATTGAATTGGAGAAGAACCCCAAAGATAAAAAGTTACGGGAATTGATAGAAATCATTTTCCGCGAAGTGCATAGTTTAAAAGGCGCTGCCCGTTCGGTGAGTAGTAATGATATTGAAACAATTTGCCAGGAAATAGAGGACATGTTCGCAAAAATAAAAAAAGAACATTTATCTCTTACTGCTGCTCAATTTGACCTTGTTCATAAAGCGTTAGATATCATCTCAAAAATAGTTGAGAGCACTGCAACAGAAAACCACGGCGATAACACGGAACTACTAAAACAATTACAATGGATTACTGAGCCCCATAATACGGATAAAATAGATGAAGTACAAACTGCCGACACAAATAGCTCTTTTAAAGCAACTCAAAAAGTTACCCTTTCGCCCAAGGAAAAAACTATTACAACATCAGTAATTATTGAAGAACGTCCAGTGCGAATTGAAACGGTGAGGATACCTACGGCAAAGATTGATCCGCTTTTTTTACAGGCCGAACAGATGATACAGTATAAAATAGCCGCTGCCCAACGGTCCACTGAAATGAATAAACTGAACAATTTAATGGGATTGTGGAAAAAGGAGTTAAAAAAGTGGGATTCGCCCCGTTATATGAATAGCTTAATTGAGTTGAAAAAAATAAATGATTGGAACAATGATAGGGTAAATGAGCTCGAAACCAAATTAGTTGCCATTGCCCATGATTTAGACATTGACCAGCGTTCGCTGGGAAGGATGATTGACGACCACTTGGAATCGATGAAAAGTGTGTTGATGCTACCCGTATCTACAATAACAGAAGGATTCCCCAAATTAGTCCGCGACCTTGCCCGCAGCCAGGGCAAAGAAGTAGAGCTTATCGTTCGTGGAAATGAAATTGATGTGGACAAACGTATTTTGGAGGAACTGAAAGACCCGTTAATTCATTTGGTACGGAATTGCATCGACCATGGCATAAAAAAACCCGATGAACGGAAACATTCCAATAAACCACCACAAGGGAGCGTAACGTTAAGCTTTAATGCAACCGAAAGCCGCCATCTGGAGATTATTATTGCCGACGATGGCGCCGGTATTGATCCCGAGAAAGTGCGCAAGGCAGCTATCAAAGCTGGCATCCTTGAAAAAGATTTATTGGACAAATTAAACCCTCAGGAAACGTTAATGTTGGTGTTTCAATCAGGTGTTTCAACAAGCCCAATGATAACCGACATTTCGGGGCGTGGCCTGGGTTTGGCCATTGTCCGCGAGAAGGTAGAAAAACTGGGTGGCTCCGTTTCGGTAGAAAGCAATCCGGGCATGGGTACAACATTCCGCTTTTTGTTGCCATTGACTTTGGCTACATTCAGGGGTATATTGGTGCGTACCGGCGAGCACTTGGTAGTGGTACCTACTGAAAATGTTGAACGTGCCGTAAGGGTTAACCGCGCTGAGCTAAAAACCGTGGAAAGCAGCGACACGATTATGATAGCCGGGAAAATCCTGAAAATAACCAATCTTGGGAAAGCATTGGGTTATTTGAACGGGAACATTAGTGCTTCAAACAAAAAAAATAACCCTGCCATTAATCTCAATAATATTCAAGTATTAATACTTGAACACGCCGATAATCAAATTGCCTTTATAGTAGATGAAATTATTGAGGAATGTCAGGTACTTGTGAAAGAAATGGGCAAACAATTGAGCCGGGTACGGAACATAAGCGGAGCCACCGTGCTTGGTTCCGGTAAAGTGGTTCCGGTAATTAACGTCCCCGATTTAATGAAATCAGCCATACTAACAGTAATGCCTATAAATGGGACTAAAGAAAAGGAGGTTGAAGTGGCAACTAAGAACAAAATTTTGGTAACTGATGATTCCATTACATCGCGCAGCTTAATCAAAAGCATTGTAGAATCAGCCGGCTATTTGGTTGAAACTGCCGTTGACGGTGTAGATGCTTTTACCAAAGCGATTATTGGCGAATTCGATCTAATAGTGTCCGATGTTGATATGCCGCGCATGAACGGCTTTGAGCTTACAACAAAAATAAGGAAAGAAAAAAAACTTAGTGAACTGCCGGTTGTGCTGGTTACTGCCCTTGAATCGCGTGAGGATCGTGAACACGGCATCGATGTTGGTGCCAACGCATATATTGTAAAGAGTAGTTTTGACAAAAGCAATTTGTTGGAAGTAATTAAAAGGCTGTTAGCAATTAGAGATTAGAAGTTAGATGTTAGAAATTAGAATTTAACCATTTAACCATTTAACCATTTAACCTTATAACCATTTAAAATGCAATGATAAAAGTCCTGATAGTTGAAGATTCACCGGTAATGCAGCAATTGCTTGCCTACACCATTGGCTCCGATCCCGAGTTGGAAGTTGTGGGCATTGCTGAAAATGGCGAAGAAGCCATTGAAGCAGTTAAAAAATTGCACCCCCATATAATTGCCATGGACATGCACATGCCAAAATTAGACGGGCGGCAAACAACACGCATCATAATGGAGACAAACCCAACCCCCATTGTAATAGTTACGGGCAGTTCGGTAGGTAAGGAAGTGGCTTTTTCGTTTAGCATGGTAGAAGCCGGGGCTTTGGCCATAATTAAAAAACCGCCAGGAGTTAACCATCCAAATTATAAAAAAAATGCACACGAGTTAATACAAACACTAAAGCTTATGTCGGAGGTAAAATTGGTGAGGCGTATTGCACACAATGCAAAAGTACCGGCACCGAACGAACCCATTATCAAAAAAAATATTGAAGCAGAATCGGAAATCCAGGTTATTGCTATTGGCGCTTCCACTGGAGGTCCCATGGTTTTACAAAAAATACTTTCCGGTTTGCCAAAAAATATCCCAGTCCCAATTTTAATTGTTCAGCACATCTCGCCCGGGTTTACCGAGGGTTTTGTTGAATGGTTAAAGAATACAACCCATTTCCCTTTGCAAATTGCTACAAATGGCGAGTATATGCTACCGGGACATGCTTATGTAGCCCCCGATAATTTTCACATGGGTGTTGAACGGGGATGCCGGATTAAGCTTAGCAACCACGAATTGGAAAATGGGTTGTGTCCATCGGTGGCTTACCTCTTCCGTACGGTGGCACATGTATTCGGCCCCAGAGCTATAGGAGTATTGCTCACCGGTATGGGGCGCGATGGCGCCGAGGAATTAAAAACCATGAAAAACAATGGGGCGGTTACTATTGCCCAGGACGAAGATAGTTCTGTTGTATTTGGTATGCCGGGCGAAGCCATAAAACTTGATGCTGCAACGCATATTCTTTCACCCGAAGATATAATAACCACCCTGGTTGCTTTAATTAATGAAAAGAACGGAGATATATATGAAAAGCAAAGATTACAGCAGAAGTGAGGTTGACCAAATAGTGATAGCAGAGGACAGCCCAACTCAGGCAGAACAATTAAAGTACTTGCTCGAGAAACACAATTACAGGGCAATAATTGCCAAAAATGGTAAGGAAGCCCTTAATATAGTTAACGAACTCAAACCCGCTTTGGTAATTAGCGATATAGTTATGCCCGAAATGGACGGTTACCAACTTTGCAAAGAAATGAAAGCGACTGAGGCTACCATGGACATTCCGGTTATATTGCTTACATCGTTAACCAGTTCGGAGGATGTACTTGAAGGTATTTCCAGCGGGGCCGACAATTTTATTACCAAGCCTTACCGCGAAGATTACCTGATTTCGCACATTGAACAAATACTGGCCAATAGGAACATTTACAAAAATGAACGGGTAAGAATTGGGGTTGAAATATTATTCGGGGGCAAACGCCGATTTATAACATCAACCCAACAGCAAATGCTCACGCTGCTCATTTCAACCTACGAAGCGGCTGTGCAGCGAAACGATGAACTGCTCCATACCCAGGCAGAATTAAAATCACTGAATAAACATTTGGAAGAATTAGTAACAGACAGAACTGCCCTACTTTCGGCAGAAATTGTTATCCGCAAAAAAGCGGAAGAACGTGTTAATAAACTCAACCGTGTATATGCTGTACTTAGCAACACTAATCAGGCAATTGTAAGAATTCACGGTGTGAGCCAACTGTTTAACGAAGTTTGCCGCATAGCTATTGATGAAGGAAAGTTCCTGAGTCCATGGATTGGTACCATAAACTGTGACACAAAGAAAATTGAAACTGCGGCAACTGCCGGATTATCAAACAATTTATTTGAATTGGCACTTAAGCAAAATCCGGTTACAGAAGCAGTAAAATCAAAAAAACATATCATTATCAATAATATATTTACAGACAACGCCATACCTGAAATTTGGAAACAAAATTCTTTGTCGCTGGGAATTCAGTCATTTGCCGCTTTCCCACTTATAGCTTTTGGAAATGCAGTAGGTGGGTTTTGTATTTATTCCAACGAGGTTGATTTTTTTGATAAAACAGAAATTGACCTGCTCGATGAAATGGTTACCGATATTTCTTTCGCTCTGGAATACATCCAGAATGAATTGGAGCGCAAACTTACCGAAGATGCACTACGCCATAGCGAGTTGCGGTTTAAGCAAGTAGCTGAAAATGCCCGCGAATGGATTTGGGAAGTAGATAAAAAAGGGCTATATACCTTTGCCAGCCCGGTTGTTAAAGAAATAATCGATTATAAACCCGAAGAAATTGTTGGTAAAAAACATTTTTACGATTTATTAAAAAAGGAGGAACAGCAAAAAACCATGCAGTTGGTAACGGAACTTTTTGCGCGGAAGGATAGCTTTAAGGATATAGTGAACATTAACAGAACTAAAGATGGCCGCGAAGTTATCCTTTCCACCAGCGCAGTTCCAATACTCGACAACAATAAGAATCTATTAGGCTACAGGGGAGTAGATGTTGACATTACCCAGCACGTGCAGGAAAAGAAAATTATTGAACGAAGTGAGGCGAAATTCAGGACGCTGTTTGAGAGCGCCAACGACGCGATATTTATTATGAAGGGAGATGCTTTTATTGACTGTAATTTGAAAGCAGAGCAAATGTTTCAATGCTCACGCGAAGAAATCCTTAACCAGAAACCATACCAGATATCCCCTACCATTCAACCCGATGGCCGTGATTCCAAAGAAAAAGCTCTCGAAAAAATACATGCAGCCCTCTCCGGCACTCCACAATCGTTTGAATGGATACACATAAAACTTGACAATACGCCTTTTGAAACTGAGGTGAGCCTCAACAGCATATGTGTTGACGATGACCTTTTACTTCAAGCAATTGTACGTGATATTACCGAGCGCAAACTTGCCGAAGAAAAAATTAAGGAAAGCGAAAAACGATATAAAAAAATTACCGAAAGCCTCACCGATTACCTGTATACGGCCAATGTAAAAGATGGATTGGTGGTTGAAACCATTCATAATGAAGCATGTATAGGTGTTACCGGATATACCCCAAAAGATTTTAAAACGAATCCAAACCTGTGGATTAACATGGTGGTACCTGAAGACAGGGAATGGGTAACCACTGAATTTAAAAAAGTGTTTGACAAAATACAGTTACCTCCGGTAGAGCACCGGATAATACGCAAAGACGGAAAAATCCGATGGATATGTAACACAATTATCCCTAAATATGATGCCAACGAAAACCTTGTTTCGTACGATGGCATAGTGAAGGATATAACTGAGCGCAAGCTTGCCGAAGAAGAAATTAAATTACTCAACATAGAACTTGAAAACCGTGTATCCCAACGCACATCGCAGCTCGAAGCTGCAAATAAAGAATTAGAAGCATTCAGCTACTCGGTATCGCACGATTTGCGGGCACCACTGAGGCACACCAATGGGTATGCAAAACTGCTCGAAGACGGTTTTAAAGATGCTTTGCCCGAAAAAGGCCGCCATTACATTGAGGCCATTTTAGAATCGGTTGGACAAATGGGCAAGCTTATTGACGATTTGCTGAATTTTTCAAGAACCGGCCGTTCCGAAATGCGTGAAACGGTCCTTGATATGAACCTTATTGTTGACGAAGTGTCGAAACATTTGCAAGAGCACTATCCTGATTATAACATCAAATGGACAATTGGAACATTACCCCCCGCATTGGGCGACAATGCGCTCATACACCTGGTATGGACAAATTTATTGAGTAATGCAATGAAATATTCCAGAACCCGCGAAACAGCCATAATTGAAATAGGAGCCAAAGCAGAAGCCACTGAAACAGTTTTCTTTGTGCGCGACAATGGCGTTGGGTTCAATATGCAATACGCACAAAAGCTCTTTGGTGTTTTTCAACGGATGCACTCCACTGAAGAATTTGAAGGCACCGGCATTGGATTGGCAAACGTGCAACGCATTGTTTTACGCCATGGTGGGCGTACATGGGCCGAAGCAGAACTCGACAAAGGGGCAACTTTTTATTTTTCGCTGCCCAATCATTAAAAAACAAAGGTCATCGACAAAATGTGTGGAAATAGTTTGAGTTTTGATTCTTTTTTTTGATTTTTGACCCGATAGCTATCGGGATGATTTTTGGAGTTTTCTAATTGACGTTATTTAAAATTACGCACAAACCGCTCAATCAGTTGCTTAATTTTTACAATTAAATAAGGCTTTGTCATTAGTTCATCGAAACCAGCAGTACTAAATTCATCAAAAAAATCGTTTGGATTATGCGCAGTAAGAGCTACAATCGGAATTTTAGAAAGCTTAGCACTCATATTTTGACGGATGTATTTTGTGGTTTCAAGCCCATTCATTACAGGCATTTCAATATCCATGAGCACCAAATCAAAGCTATTCAATTCCAATTGTTGAATGGCCTCTTTACCATTGCTGGCTAATTTAAAATCGCATCCAATTTCTTTAACAATTTCAGAAAGCAGTATCCTATTTACAAAAACATCATCAACAATAAGCAAAAGTGGCTTGGCCATAAATAGAAACGTTATTAATTCTTAAAAAAAGCAGCAACAGGTCAAAAATAATTATTAAATTCAACAATTAGTATATCATATAAGTTCATACCATAAATATAACAATTATGAACCAACCCAATCAAAATTCCTTAGATGATTTTTTGCGGGAATTTCCTCGCAATCAAATCATTGACATTTTGAAAACTATTGATTTAAAAATAGGTTCATTACATACCATCTCGTCAAAAGACTTTCTGTATTTTAATAAACTACTAAAAGAATATTACAAACGTATTAAAGAAATTGCAGATGCCAACAATGCGATATCTGATTTTTTTTCAAAAGATTTGCAGCAAATTACTGATAAATTGAAAGAAAATAATCAGTTTCAAAAAATAATTATTGATGAGACAAAATTAAATGCCAATAAAATATTAGACTTTATTACATTAACTTATTCATCTTTCGATTTGCTAATTGTTCCTTTTCACAATTACAAACAAAATCACATAACCATTAAATATTTACTTGCCAATATTAAACTTCACCTTACTTATATCGATGTTTCAAATAAAACAGAGTTACAACAAAGTGTCACCTTATTAGATAAAATAATTGATAAAATTCAGGGAAAATTTGAATCGGTAGAAATTGAGTCCGATAATTTGAATAAAATTATACTTGCCATTAAAAATAATGAATTTATAGGAAAAAGTTCGGGTTCCGTTGAAGCTTATGAGCAGTTAAAAATGGTTTCGAATGAAATAAGGAAGCTGTCTTATGAAGAATTTTGGCCTGAAAATTTTGTTGTGAATTTGAGCCGGAGGACACAAAACTGCTTTGCAAATATGGGCGAAATAATCACCAATATTCAATATCACGACATTATCCGTCAAAAGATGGAACACATCCAACTTTCGCAAAAAGAGCTGATAAAAGGACTTACTGAATTAGAAACGGTAAAATTCTCACCTGATTATATTGATGAACAGCTTAATTTTGTGACTAAAATTCCAGAAATAGCTGATATTCAAGCAGCTCAACTCTTATACACCAATAAGGATTATCAAACATCCATTGAAAAAATTACGGTTAAGCTTATTGAAGTTGGTCGCGAAATGAAAGAATTATATTCCATATATAACAATCTCATTGATAGCAATAAGCAATTCGAAGATTCATTTCTTAATCAAGCCACCCAAAGCCAGAAGATATTTGATTCCTATCAATCAAGTTTTATTACCGATTGGGAAAAATCATCGCACCAGTTTGAAAATTTAACCACCCATTATCAATCACTAAAAGATAAATTCAGTGGTATTTTTGAAAATGAAAAAGAATTGCGGATTGAAATAAAGAATTTTGAAAAATTGCTTAAAGCAAATGGAAAATACTTTGGAATTGAATTAATGAGCCGGTTAATAATTCTTTTAAGCGAATTACAGCTAAATTCAAATTACTTAAAAACCAATTTAAACAACATAACCCAAAATTTTACTTCACTCAGCAAATTGGTAGTTACATTTAAACCCAAAGCAACAAATCAAATTAATGGCGATACGGCCTTAGAAGATTTAAAAAGTGCACTATTAAAAATTACCGGTTTATCGCAAAACTATGGAACCATTAGCATTCAAATTTCAGAAGAAATAACAGCCTCGCTTAAAAACATTGAGTATTATAATTTTTTCAAAAATACAGTTGAGGAAATAGTTGCTCATTTAAACGATGTGAATAAAATGGTAAATTACGACCAGTTAAAAAATATGGTGGGAAAAAACAGTGACGCATTAAAGCGACTGGAACGGTTATATACCATGAAAAGCGAACGGGATATCCATGCTCAGACTGTTGAACATGATTCTTCGGTTATTGATAATCCTGAGGAACAAAACAATGCAACTTTTGAAGATGATATTGAATTATTTTAGATAAATTTATAGCCCTTTTTAATACTAAAAACAGTTGTTCTATGAAGGAATATGAGGTTACAGCTACAAAAGATAAAAAAACCAATGCCCTAAACTTGACCATGCAAGGCAAGCTCAATATTTCAAACATGAAGGGAATTGAAGAAGAGTTTAAAAGCACTGTCAAAAATTGCAAAAAATGCAGCATTACCCTTTCAAACATCGATGATGCCGACCTTTCAATTGTTCAACTGTTAAAAGCATTTGAACTCAACTGCCTAAAAAACAAAATTGAAGTGACCATCAGCATGAATTTGAATGAAGATAACGCAAACTTGTTTGCTAAATCAGGACTCAATAACATTTTTAATAAATAATTTAAAAACCATTTTAAAATGGGAAAAAGAATTCTTATTGTTGACGATTCAGAGAGCATACGCGAAGTCGTAAGTTTTACCCTTGAAAATGCTGGGCATGAAGTTCTTAAAGGTGTTGATGGCCAAGATGCCCTAAAATTCCTTGACGGCAGCAAATTCGATTTAATAATTACTGATTTGCACATGCCAGTAATGGATGGAATAGAATTTATAAAAAACGTTAGAGCGAGAGCTGACTATCAATTCATTCCAATTCTATTTTTAACTACCGAGTCGCAAACCCAAAAAAAGATGGAAGCTAAAGATGCAGGTGCTACGGGTTGGATAATTAAACCATTTGTTCCTGAAAAGCTATTAGCTGCCATTGAAAAAGTAGTACGATAATGGAAAAATTTAGAGAAAAATTCGTTGAAGAGGCAAATGATCTAATCAATGAACTTGAAAAGGTATTATTAACCCTTGAAAACCAGCCTAAAAACCCCGACCTGATACAGCAGGTTTTTCGGGTTATGCATTCCTTAAAAGGAGGAAGTGCTATGTTTGGGTTTAACAAGATGGACAAATTTACCCACCATTTGGAGAGTATTTATGACCTTATTAGAAATAACAAACTGGAAATTAATAACGATATATTAAACATAACCTTAGCCTCTGTTGATCATTTGCGCAATCTGCTTCAAGAAAAAGACGATGAGGATACTAAAAATAAAGTTCAGAATGATTTGCTTGTGGCAAAAATTCAGGAAATAATTAACGAAAATGTAATGGCTGAATCCAATGGGAAAACAATACAACCCATGGAACAGCGTCAAAACAAAGAACATGCTACCTATTATTTGAATTTTAAACCCCATGCAAATATTTTCAATTTTGGAACCAACCCACTTTATTTGATTGATGAACTTTGCGATTTGGGTCAGTATAAAGTATTTCCGAGGTTCGATAATTTACCGGAAATTGATGAATTAGACGCCACAAAATGCTTCATTTATTGGGACATATTTTTAGCAACCAACCAGGGAATAAATGCCATTAGCGAAGTATTTATTTTTGCCGATGACCAATGCGACCTCAAGGTTCAAAAAATATCGGAACTAAACCTGCTCGACGAAAAATCCTTTATTGGAATCATTGAAGAATCGGTGCGTAGTCAAAAAGAAATTGACTTGGATCAAATGATGCTTCTCACCCATGATTTAGAGAAAATATATGAAAAAGAAAAAGAGCCACAAGCTCAGTCTAAACTTGGGGGTGCAAGCGCTGAAACAAGCATAAGCAGCATTCGGGTTTCATCGCAAAAACTCGACGATTTAATTAACTGGGTAAGTGAATTGGTAACCATTCAAGCCCGGCTAAGCCTATTTGCACAGGAAAGCAATTTAGCAGAGCTGGATGCCATTTCTGAGGAAGTTGAAAAAATATCCCGTAGGCTCCGCGATGATGTATTTGGCATTCGCCTTATCCCAATTGAAACCATGCTAACAAGGTTTCAGCGATTAGTGAGGGAGCTTTCCCAAGAGCTTGATAAAGAAGTGGTGTTTAAAACTGAAGGTACAGAGACCGAGTTAGACAAAAACATTATAGAAATGTTAGCGGATCCCCTGATGCACATTATCCGTAACAGTTTGGATCATGGGATAGAAAGTGCCGAAGAAAGGAAAAATTTGGGAAAACCAAAAAAATCAATCATCCTGCTAAAAGCTTTTTATTCGGGTGCTAATGTTGTAATTCAAATTTCAGATGACGGAAGAGGTATTGATCCTGAAAAGATAAAGAATACAGCCATTACAAAAGGACTTATTGGGGCTGAAACTGAACTTACTAAAACAGAAGCTTTCGATTTACTTTTTTTGCCCGGTTTTAGTACGGCTCAAAAAGTAACAAAAGTATCAGGCCGTGGGGTTGGTATGGATGTGGTAAAAAGGAAGATTGCCGAAATTAGAGGAGAAGTTGAAATTGAATCGGAAATAAATAAGGGAACGGTAATTACTATTAAACTACCCCTTACACTATCCATTATTGATGGGTTATTGGTTCAAATTAGTGATACAAAATTTATTATTCCATTGTCATCGGTTGATAAATGTTATGAATTCAAGCACAAGGTACTTGAAAATGCAATCAATCATCTGATTCGCACCGATGAAAAGGAAGTGGCTTTCTTGAATCTACGCCAAATGTTCCAAATTGAAGGAACCCCACCTGAAACAGAACACGTAGTTGTAGTTCAATTTGGTGTTGCAAAAATTGGTTTATCCGTTGATTCTATTATTGGGCAATATCAAGCCGTATTGAAACCTTTAGGACGATTATATAAAAACCAAAATTCGGTTTCAGGAGCTACCATATTAGGCGATGGAACCGTAGCTTTGGTATTGGATACCAACAAGCTTATTTCGCAATATGCGACAAATGAAATAAAAATTGGAGGCTAACATGGAAGATACACCGATTCAAAATATTGATAACACCCATACATTCCTTTCCTTTAGGCTAGGCAAAGAACTTTTTGCTTTAAATGTATCAAAAGTACTTACTATACTGGAAATGAAACCAATAACCAAGGTTCCCAATTCACCGGAATATCTTCGGGGAGTAATCAATCTACGTGGTAATGTGCTCCCAGTAATTGATATGCGCATAAAATTTGGAATGGCGGCTACTGAATTCACCACAAATACCTGCATCATTGTTCTTAGTGTTGAAATTGAAGAAGAAACCATTCAATTAGGTATATTGGTAGATTCCGTGGATTCCGTGCTTGAAATAAAAGATACCGAAATTGATGAATCCCCGACAATTGGAACCAAATATAAAGTGGAATTTATTCAGGGAATGTACCATCTTGAAGATGGTTTTATTATGCTGTTGAATATCGACCTTATTTTTAGCAACGATGAACTTATGATTGCACAGGAAATAGAAACCAATGCCCCAGTTAGTAATTCGTAAAAATAAAATAAAGAAGAGAAAAACGGCATTTTATGGACAGTAACCTGTACAGCAACATTTACAAATCATCGCTCTCCGATCATGAATTTAAACAATTAAGCCAATTCATTCAGGACAATTATGGAATTAAAATGCCCCCTGCAAAAAAAATAGTATTGCAAGGCCGATTGCATAAACGATTGAAGCAATTACAAATACCCGATTTCAAATCGTATGTTCAGTATGTTTTCAGTTCTGAGGGCGAGAATGAAATCATTCACATGATGGATGTGGTGTCAACAAATAAAACTGATTTCTTTAGGGAACCTGTACATTTTGAGTATCTGGAAAATGAACTGTTACCTCACCTACATCAAATTAATGGAAGAAATATAACTAAAGTATGGAGTGCCGGTTGTTCATCAGGCGAAGAACCCTATACCTTAGCAATTGTTTTGCAGCAATTTAAAGATAAAAATCCCGGATTCGATTATCAAATATTGGCAACCGATATTTCGACACAGATGCTGCAACAAGGTGCTAATGCCATCTATAAGGAAGAAAAAATTGCAATGGTTCCCCTAACCTTAAAAAAGAAGTATTTTTTAAAATCGAAAGACCCAAACGATCCTAAAGTACGGGTAACTAAACAATTAAGAGAAAAAGTGAGTTTTCAGCGATTAAATTTTATGGATTCAACTTACAGTGTTAACGAACTTTTTGATTTGATATTCTGTAGAAATGCACTCATTTATTTTGAAAGAGAAAACCAAGAAATGGTGATAAACAAATTATGTGGTAAATTGAATACACAAGGTTTCTTTTTTTTAGGTCATTCCGAATCAATTACAAACATGCAAGTTCCTTTAAAAAGCATAAAACCAACAATTTTTAGAAAAACATAAAAAAACACCCATGTTAACAGATAAACAGCTTATTGAAGAACTAAAAAAACGATTGTCACAATCGGTAGATTGCAGAGAAATGCTTGCAAAACAGGGCGGAGAATTGCAATTGGCAAATAAAAAGCTATCGGAATCAGAAGCACTTAAAAGCCACTTCATTTCCAACATTACCAACGAAATTGTAAACCCTTTTTCATCCATATTAGGCCTTTCGAAAAACATTGTTGCTTCCAAGGACAGTGATATTGTGAAAATAAAAAGCATGGCTGAACTGATACATTCCGAAGCCTTTGAACTTGATTTTCAGTTGAGAAATATTTTTACGGCAGCTAGAATTGAGGCGGGAGAAGTATCGCCGGATTATATTAAAACCGATATTAATTTAGTAATTTCAAGTATAATAAGTTCTTATGAATATAAAGCGGAGCAGAAACAGCTAAAAATAAATTTTTCGTTTGAAATGGATAAGAATCTTACCAAAGACCACTATTTTAGAACTGACCCCGAAAAGTTAAAACTCATTATATCAAATTTATTAAGCAATAGCATAAAATATAGCAATGCCGCCAGCCGAATTGAAGTAAAAGCATGGATGGATCACGGATTACTGAAAGTTATGGTAAAGGACTTTGGTATTGGTATCGACAAGAAGAATTTGGAAATTATTTTTGATCGCTTCAAACGCATCGATTCATCAATAAACTCGCTAAATACAGGACATGGATTGGGTTTATCGGTAACCAAATCGCTGCTTGAATTGTTCAACGGAGAAATTGAAATTGCCAGTAAAAGAGGAGTTGGTTCAATTTTTACCATTACAATTCCTGAAGGAGATGAATCGAATACAGATGGGTATGCTTTGGATGGTAACGAATTTATTTTTGGAGATTCTGAGGATGGAGTCTTTTGAGGTTATTATAAAAACGCATTATTTATATCCAGCAGCACTTTTTGCTGAATCAGAGCCCCATTTAGTTGATACCATACTTGGCTCTTGTGTTGCTGTTTGTATTTACGACCCGGTTAAAAAAATTGGAGGAATCAATCATTATATGCTACCTTTTTGGAACGGAACCGGTTTAGCTTCGCCCAAATACGGCAACATTGCCATTCAGAAATTGGTTGAAAAAATGTTAGCTATTGGTGCTCAAAAAGAAAACCTGCAAGCAAAAATATTTGGAGGAGGTGAGGTAATACAAACAAAATCGAATCATTTTAAAATTGGTGAACGTAATATTGAAATTGCAGAAAAAACATTGGCTGAAATGCGTATTAAAATTACCGGAAAAAGTATCGGTGGAAAACAAGGCAGAAAAATTCGATTCAATACCGAAACAGGAGTTGTATTAATGAAGTTGATACAAAAAAACACATCCAATGGGAACTAAAATAAAAGTATTAATTGTTGACGACTCTGCGGTAGTAAGGCAATCGCTGGCAGAAATACTTAATACCGATCCTGAAATTGAAGTAATGGGCGTAGCAGCCGATCCATACTATGCTGCAAGCAAAATTGCACACGAAGTTCCCGATGTAATTACCTTAGATATTGAAATGCCTCGCATGGATGGACTGACATTCCTGCGCAAAATAATGACCCAACATCCCATCCCGGTTGTCATTATTTCCAGCTTAACAGAAAAAGGTACTGAAACAGGTATCAGGGCACTGGAATATGGTGCCGTGGAAATAATAACCAAACCAAAATTAGGCACAAAAGAATTTATTGAAGAATCACGAATACGCATTTGCGATGCAGTTAAAGCAGCAGCATCAGCCAAACTCCTGCGAAAAAAAGCAACCATAACTCCCCGGGTTATTGACGTTAAACCAAAATTAAGCGCAGATGCTATAATGCCCAAAAGTTCTGCCTCCGATAGCATGATTAAGACATCAGAAAAAGTAATTGTGGTTGGAGCCTCAACAGGAGGTACCGAAGCGTTGCGAATATTTTTGGAAGAACTTCCACCCGATTGCCCCGGAATTGTAATTGTTCAACACATGCCGGAGCAGTTCACCCGTTCCTTTGCCGACCGGCTCGATCAACTTTGCAAAATATCGGTAAAAGAGGCTGCCAATAATGATACAGTAATACGTGGTAGAGCTCTTATTGCTCCCGGGAACCATCATTTAATTTTGAAACGGAGTGGAGCCCGATATTATGTTGAAATTAATGATGGCCCATTGGTAAACCGCCACCGTCCTTCAGTTGATGTATTGTTTCGTTCAACAGCTAAATTTGCCGGTAAAAATGCCGTGGGTGTTATTATGACAGGAATGGGTGACGATGGTGCCAAGGGACTGCTTGAGTTAAAAGAGGCCGGTGCTCAGACCATTGCTCAGGATGAAAAAAGTTGCATTGTATTTGGAATGCCCAAAGAAGCTATTAAACTAAATGCGGCTGATTATGTTATTCCTTTAGATGCAATAGCACAAAAAGTATTGAAACTTCAATATTAAAATATTTTAACACCTTTCTTTGCATAGGATTCAATATCTAATATTATAAAATAATATGGTGGTTATTGAATTCCTTCATCAAATTTATATTCACCTAAATTAAAATACTCCGTTACAGTTGAATAATTGGAAAAAGTGTTTTTCCAATGAATTCTAAAATAATTTATTAATTTTAGAGCTTTATGCATAATAGTATGAGTTAATACCATAAATACTTATATATTTCGTATAGCAATTTTAACAAACATGGAAAAGAAAAATATAGCCAATTACAAGATTCAATTCTCAATCATTGGGTTCCTTGCAGGGTCTCTGATATTTACAGTTGTTTATGCCGCAGCATTGGCTTCCAATGATTTAGTGTTTACTATTAAAAACTTAGCTATCCTTCATAAAGGTTCCTTTCACTTTATCGTCATTGACCTATTGCCCTTTCTTGGCTCTATTGTGTGCTATTTTTTAGGAATATTTTATCAGAAAATGGCCATTGAATTGCATCGTATAAAAGAAAAAAAAACAAGCAAAACAGATCAAATGCTACAATTTGCCGAAAACCTTTCGCAAGGGATTTTTGAATCTGAATACACTACTTCTGCGGATAATTCACTGGGCAACATTTTAATTAATCTACGCAACAGCTTATTAAAAAATAAACAGGAAGAAGATCAACGTAAAAAAGAGGATCAACAGCGTAATTGGATAGCAGAAGGATTAGCAAAATTTGGTGAAATATTGCGGCTGAATAACGACAATATTGAAAAGCTTTCCTTTGAACTTATAAGTAACTTATGTAGGTATATTGATGCGGTACAAGGAGGTTTTTTTATTATTAATGATGAATATGAAGAAGACAAGCATTTTGAACTTATTGCCCATTTTGCATACAATCGAAAAAAATACAATAAAAAACGAATTGAAATTAGCGAAGGACTTATTGGACGTTCTGCCTTTGAACAAAACATAATATACATTGATGAGGTTCCGGATGACTATGTAGAGATTACCTCCGGTTTGGGCGAAACTAATCCACGTACTTTATTAATTGTCCCCTTGGTTATGAACAACAAGGTTTACGGTGTAATTGAACTATCATCGTTCCATTATTTTGAACCTTATGTTATTGATTTTGTTGGAAAAATTGCTGAAAGTATTGCTACTACTTATTCTACCGTTAAAATTAATCTTCGGACCGCAGATTTATTGAATGAATCGCGAGCTGCCGCAGAACGCCTAACACAGCAAGAAGAAGAGATGCGCCAAAATATGGAAGAGCTACAAGCTACGCAAGAAGAAGCTGGAAAGCAAGCAGAAGAATTTGTTAGCTTTACAAACTCGGTAAACCATACGTTAATTAGAGCTGAATATGATATTAATGGAATTTTATTATATGCCAATACAAAATTCTTAAAAAAACTGGGGTATTCAAGCAATTCAGAAGTTGAAGGTCACCATATTTCAATTTTTATTAGTGAAAAGGATAAAACTTGGTTTAATGAAATTTGGGACACCTTAGCAAAAGGTGGAAAACACTTTGAAGGCTACATGAAACATGTAACTAAATCAGGGCGCGATTTATGGACCATGGCTACCTATACTTGTGTGCGTAACAACATGCAAAACGTTGAAAAAATATTATTTATAGCTATTGATACTACCGAACAAAAAGAACAAAGCCTTGATTTTGAAGGTCAAATTGAAGCAATTAATCAATCGAGTATTAAAGTTGAATACGCCCCAAGTGGTAGAATGCTCACCTGCAATCAAAAATTTATTGATACCATGGGTTATAGCACTGAAGACTTAAAAGATTACAGTGTATTTAATTTTATGGGAGAAGATGAGCAAAGCGATTTTGAAGAAATCTGGAATAAGGTTATCAATGGGAATCCGTATCAAGGACAGTCGAAGCTTGTAGCCCAAAATGGGAAATCGAAATGGTTCGATGTAAATTACACCGCCGCTCACAATATGTATGGAGAGGTTTCAAAAATTATATCAATTGCCCATGATATTACCGAACAAAAGGAAATGGAATTGCTTACGAAGCAACAAAATGAATTACTCAAAAAGCAAGAAGAAGAACTAAAAGCTTCCGAAGTTGATCTTCACAAACGACTCGATGAAGCAAAAAAAGAAGTTAAATTACAATTTCAGGAAATTGAAAAGGTTAAAATACGAAATGAAAAAACCCTCGAAGGAGCCCATGATGCCATATTCTCAATTAACCATGATGGAACAATTGAATTCTTTAATCGTGCGGCAGAAACCCTTTGGCAATATCCCAGAAAAGATGTAATTGGAAAGAATGTAAAAATGCTCTTCGATGAAGTGATAACTGAAAGTGAAAATGAAATGGTGTTTACACTTACACATACTGAAAAACGGAAATTGGTCGGAAACCGCAGGGAATGTAATATATTGAATAAATCGGGTGAACAAGTACCAGTTATCATTCTTTTGGCTGGTGCAAAAGTACAGAATGAATATACCTATACTGCATTTATTCAAAACATTGAAGTGGAATTATTCTAAATAATCTATAATTGAGAAAATACCGAAGCGGTTGCAATTAATTGTCAATCGCTTCGTTTTTTAATCGAATTAAAAACTGAAATTTTGTGAAAAAACAACCCGTTATCCTTTTTTTATTCTTTTTGATTGCTTTAATTTCTTGTCGCGAAACAGACATTTTTACCAATGATTCTGCCGCCAAGCTTTCATTCTCAACCGATACAGTTCATTTTGATACCATTTTTACTACCATTGGGTCAACAACCCAACAATTCCGGTTTTATAACAAAAACAAAGAAGCCGTAAAAACAACCATCAAATTGGTAGGTGGTAGCAATTCAAACTACCGCCTAAATATTGACGGTCAATCGGTGGATGAATTGACCGACTATGAGATACTAGGAAACGACAGTGCATTTGTTTTTGTTGAAGTAACCATTGACCCTTTAAATTCAAATTCCCCGCTGGTGGTTGAAGATTCCATAGTATTCTATACAAATGGGAATATTCAAGATGTGAATTTGGTGGCTTTTGGGCAGGATGTGCATCTCTATAAAAGCTCTATTATTGATGATACCCGGACTTGGGTAAATGATAAACCTTATTTAGTTTATGATTCGGTTAGAGTGGAAAAAAATGCATTACTAACAATTGACCCAGGAGTTAACGTATATTTTCACAACCAAGCAGCTCTTTGGGTTTCAGGCACATTAAAAGTAAATGGCACAGTAGAAGAACCTGTTTCCTTTTCAGGCGACCGGTTGGAAGAATGGTACCGCATTGCCCCCGGACAATGGTATGGAGTTTACCGTACTGACAGCCAAGCATACCTAACGGGTGGCATCCATTTTTGGCAAGGCAGCACGAACAACGAAATTAATCATGCGGTTATCGAAAATGGAGTAATTGGAATTAAGGTTGATATGGTAGGTAACGGCTCCAATCCCACGTTAATTCTCAGCAATTCAATTATTAAGAATATGTCAAGTATAGGTTTGATGGCACAAAGTTCAAATGTTTTAGTTTACAATTCGGTAATTGCCAACTGCGGTATATATGCAGTTCTTTTGTATCTAGGCGGAAACTACGAATTCTATCATACAACTATAGGCAATTATTATGAATTCGATTCGCGCAAAACAGAATCGCTGGCTCTAAATAATTATTATATGATAGATAAAATAGCTACAGTTTTTCCTTTTAATGCAAAATTTGGAAATTGCATTGTATATGGCAACATTGAAAATGAATTAGTAGTAGATAAATATCCAACTGAGGAAGCCCCCTTTACTTATGTTTTTGATCATTGCCTGATGAAACTTGGAAAAACTTTTAATTCCAGCGATACCAATTATTTCAAAGACATTATCCGACATAAAGATTCCCTGCCAAAATTTATAGATACCTATGAAAGTGATTACCGTTTGGACACTCTTTCAGCAGCTAAAGACAAAGGCTCACCTTTTTACAGCAACTATTTTCCAACCGATTTGGCAGGTAAAGACCGCATGTTAGATAAGGGTCCTGATTTAGGAGCTTATGAGCGGATAGAAGAAAAGTGATGCTAAACCTCCTTCAATACAGCAGTTTAATTGCCTTATTGGTGCTATTCAATAAAGTAACTTTTTCACAGGAGAAGGAATTATCTGATGAACTTAAAATAGCTATTGAAACCCCAAGATTAGCGCGCATTCTTTTTTATAACTGCGAAAACCTTTTTGATACCAAAGATGATAGCCTTACATCCGACGAGGAGTTTCTGCCCAGCGGAGACAGAAATTGGAGTCAAAAGAGGTATAATGAAAAAAGTAATCGGATTGCAAAAGTAATTACTGCGGTTGGCGGTTGGAAACCTCCGGAACTAGTGGGTTTGTGTGAAATAGAAAACCGAAGTGTTTTAAATTACCTTACTAAATCAACACCATTGTATGCTTTCAATTACAAGATAATTCATAAAGAATCGCCCGATGCCCGGGGAATTGATGTAGCGTTGCTTTATCAACCAAAAAGCTTCAATGTTGTAGATACTAAGTTTATACCCATTAAATACCCTTTTACCGACCGCAAAACCCGAGATATTTTATATGCCAAAGGCTTGTTGACCAATGGTGATACGCTGCACGTTTTTGTCAACCATTGGCCATCGAGGTATGGTGGGCAGTTGGAATCGGAGGAAAACCGGTTTTTTGTTGCATCGGTATTAAAGTCAGTTACCGATTCCTTAATAGCTTCAAACTCTAGCTCTTTGATAACCATTGTTGGCGATTTTAACGATGAGCCCAACAACCAAAGTTTGCTAAAAGTGCTGGATGCCAAACCACAGTATGATTCATTGAGAAATCCGCAATTAATAAATTTAAGCTATCGGCTGCAATTTGAAAAAAATCAGGGATCCTATAAATACCAAAGCCATTGGGGCATTTTAGATCAATTAATTGTATCGGGAAACTTATTGGCAGGGCGTGAAAAAACTTTCACAACCATTGAACATGCTTTCATCTATATAGCCCCATTTTTAATGGAACCTGATGATACTTACCTCGGAGAAAAACCCTTCCGTACTTTTACAGGGTTTAAATATAACAATGGCTTTTCCGATCATTTGCCTGTATTTATTGATTTATTGGAAAAATAATATTTTCTAGCTCTTATTTACCGGGTTTAATCCAAGTTTTTCACCTTTTTCAAGCATAAGCTGATAAGCTGATTGGTAATTATTTTCAATTTCTCCGTCCAAAATGGCATCTCTTATGGCATCTTTAATTATACCCACTTGTCGGCATGGGGAAAGCCCAAAAACCCGCATAATTTCTTCGCCAGAAATAGGTGGCTGCCAATTGCGCAGTTTATCTTTCTCTTCAACTTCCTTTAACTTTAACCGCACCAATTGATAGTTATCTAAATACCGAGCCACTTTGTCAGGATTTTTTGAGGTAATGTCAGCATCACACAGCACCAACAAATCGTCAATATCGTCTCCGGCATCGTAAAGCAACCTGCGCACAGCACTATCAGTAACTACTTCCTGTGATAATACAATGGGCCTCATGTGAAGGCTTACCATTTTTTGAACGTATTTCATTTTTTCATTCAAAGGCAACTTCATATTTCTAAAAATTGCCGGAATCATTTTGCTACCTATAAACTCATGTCCATGAAAAGTCCAACCTTGGGAATCAATGTATTTTTTTGTTCTTGGTTTGGCAATATCATGCAATAAAGCTGACCATCGAAGCCAAAGATTATCCGTTGTCAAGCAAATATTGTCGAGTACTTGTAACGTGTGCAGAAAATTATCTTTGTGCCGATGACCTTTTACTTCATCAACTCCTTTCATAGCGTCCAATTCAGGAAAAACTATTTTTAATAACCCGGTAGTTTGAAGCAACTTAAAACCAATACTAGGCTTTGCACACATCATAATTTTATTAAACTCCTCAATAATACGTTCATAGGAGATAATAGCCATGCGTTCTTTGTTCCGCTCAATAGCCTTCAAAGATTTATCCTCAATAACAAAACCCAATTGATTGGCAAATCGTATGGCCCGCAACATTCTCAACGGATCATCAGAATAGGTCGTATCAGGGTTTAATGGGGTTCGAATAATTTTATCGTGCAAATCCTGAATTCCATTAAAAGGGTCAACTAACTCCCCAAAATGATTGGGGTGTAAATTTATGGCTAACGCATTAATGGTAAAATCGCGTCGTTTTTGATCGTCTTCCAAAGTTCCATCTTCAACAATTGGTTTGCGGGAATCACGTTGGTATGATTCCTTGCGGGCACCTACAAATTCAACTTCCCAATCGCTGAAACGAAACATAGCTGTTCCAAAATTCTTAAATACCGATACTTTAATCTTAGGATCGAGCAAACGAGCCACTTTTTGAGCAAAATCAATCCCACTGCCTAAAGTAACAATATCAATATCATTACTTGGTCGTTGCAATAAAATATCGCGCACAAAACCCCCAATTACAAAAGCTTCCTGATTTTGGCTCTTACAAACTTCCCCTACTTTAACAAAAATGCTATGCTGCAAATGTTTCTCCATCTCAATGACTAACAAAATTTAATTCGGGTCAAAATTAAACGTTTTTGATTGGAAGTTGTTATATAAACATGTTTATAATCAAGCTTGATTTGTTGGCTTCACAGATTTTGCATCATCACACCATAGAAATTTATGCTACTAAAATATTTGGCATATTAATTGTAACATATATACTTAATTACATATTTGAATATATTATAAATTTCATAAAAACAAATTACCATGATTGAGTATTTAACACAGGAAACATTCAAGACCAAAGTTTTCAACTTTGAGAAAAACAAAGAATGGAAATTCGAAGGAGAGATCCCTTGCATTATTGACTTTTATGCAGACTGGTGCGGTCCATGCAAAATGGTAGCTCCCATTTTGGAAGAGTTAGCTACCGAATACAATGGAAAACTTAATATTTATAAAGTAGATACTGAAGATCAGCGAGAATTATCGGCTATGTTTGGCATTCAAAGCATTCCATCGCTGCTATTTGTTCCAAAAGAAGGTCAACCTCAAATGGCTCAAGGTGCCTTGCCTAAGGATTCCTTCAAAAAAGCTTTCAAAGAAGTATTTAATGTAGAATAACAACTAATTTTTAAAGAAAAATCCCTACGGCAAAAAGTCATAGGGATTTTTTTTTACTGACTAAATTTTACAATTTGCTATAAAAAACCATCGACTTCAAGGTTCATTTTTGCTTGTTTAAAAAGCACAATTAAACGGCTACCTTGATTTTACTATGAACCCCTATTTTCATTCTGACTCTTTCTTTTTTGATGTTCGTTTCATATCCCTCAATCAATTCGTCAAAAATTTCTTTCACATATTGTATTTTAGTGGCACGGTAGGCATTATAGCCGGCAAAAGCAAATCCAATATCCATTTTACCTTGCGCTGAATTAAGCAATACTTTGGAAATACAATAAGGAACATTTTTATAATCACACGTTTTTAAGCATTTCCACGGACAATTAAATGGTTTGGTTTCACCCCGTTTTATTTGTTGAACAAAAGGGCTATCAATAACACGACCGGGTAAACCAACGGGGCTTTTAATTAAAGTAATATCTTTTTCAGAACTAACAATATAGCTTTGCTTAAATGCCATATCGGCATCACATTCAAAGGTGGTAACAAAACGGGTTCCCAGTTTTACACCTTTTGCCCCAGCCTTCATTATCTCTACTATATCTTCACCGGTATAAATTCCACCAGCAGCAATTACAGGTATTTCTCTACCATCGGGTGTTTTAAATGCACTTAATGCCTCCACGGTTTCCCTGATTAATTGATGCAAAGGAACAACCTCTCCGGTTAATTCTTCCATTTTAAACCCCAGATGTCCTCCCGCTAATGGACCTTCAACCACAACAGCATCGGGAATATGATTAAATTTTTGAGCCCAATATTGAAAAATAAGTTTTGCTGCTTTTGCCGATGAAACTTTTGGAACAAACTTGGTATGAATTTTATCAAAACCTTGTTCCAAAACAAAATCGGGAAGTTTTAAAGGCAACCCAGCTCCCATGAATACCAAATCAACTTTTTCCTCCACCGCAATTTTTAATAGTTCGTCATAGTCGGCAAGAGCCACCATCAAATTTACCCCAATAACACCCGTTGTTAGTTTTCGGGTTTTTTGAATTTCATTGCGCAATGCTCTACGATTCGCGGTTCGGGAATTTTTGTCAAAGTCAGGCTCTGTCATTCCAATACCTGCAGCAGAAAGAACCCCTACTCCACCTTGATTTGCAACTGCTGATGCCAAACGCGATAGCGAAATTGCCACAC
>Ga0172379_10000676_pt1 | contig 81905 bp, 86 predicted proteins | sample GrowelOW334metaG_FD_119756 | JGI IMG/M metagenome (GOLD analysis project Ga0172379, IMG submission 119756) | Groundwater microbial communities from an aquifer near a municipal landfill in Southern Ontario, Canada - Groundwater well OW334 metaG | ecosystem: Environmental > Aquatic > Deep... | reverse complement strand
CAAAGGTTTCGGAATCAATTTCAAATCTGTCGCCTTTTTTTATTTTTTCAGACAACAAGGCCTGCGCCACAGAATTTTCAACTTTGTCTTGAATTGTTCTGCGCATTTCTCTGGCGCCAAATTCCGGCTTATAGGACAGCTCAACAATTTTTTCTTTTAAAAATTCTGTAATTTCAAAATCAATTTCTTTTTCTTTTAAATTTTTCTGCAGGCTTTGCAAAGATAATTGGGCAATTTGCAATAAATTATCTTTTGTAAGCGAATGAAAAATTACAGTAGCATCAAAACGATTTACAAATTCCGGCCTGAAAACTCTTTGCCTGAAAAGCTCGCCCAGCAATTTTTGCTTATCTATATTTTTTCCCAATTCCGTTTCCTGAAAAATTATTTCTGCTCCTGCGTTTGATGTGCAAATAATTATTGCATTATTAAACACAACTTTTCTTCCCTGGCCGTCTGTAATGTGGCCTTCGTCTAAAACTTGTAAAAATAAATTTAAAATATTCTTATGAGCCTTTTCAATTTCATCCAATAAAATCAAAGAAAACGGAGTTTCTCTTACGGGTGTTGTCAAAAGCCCTTGCATTTCAACGGGGCTTACGGCGCCAATTAGTCTTGGAATGTCAGAAATTGCCTGAAATTCCGACATATCAAGCCTGACCATTTTATTTTCGGATCCGAAATAAATTTGAGCAAGCGCTTTTGCTGTTTCGGTTTTACCCACCCCAGTTGGCCCTAAAAATAAAAATGTTCCCATAGGCCGAGTTTTTGACCCAATTCCAGACCGCGCTCTTCGCATTGCAATTGAAATTTCATTTACCGCTTCTTGCTGATTGACAATCCTCTGATGAATTAAATTTTCCAAATTTAGCAATGTTTCTTTTTCCTTAACTTCCATTTTGCCAACCGGAATTTCTGTTTTTCTAGAAATAATTTCAGCTATATGGTGTGGCAAAACAACTTTCTCTCTTAATTGCTGAACATAAACAATTGCTTCGCTTAAAATATCCAAAGCTTTTTTAGGGAAAGGCAAGCTTGGCATATAGCGCGCAGTCAAATTTACAATTTCCCGTATGGCAGGATACAAAACCAAAATTTTGCTTTTATATTCCAGCTCCAATGCAACAGACTGTAAAATATTTATTGTTTCAGCTTGCGTAACCTCCGCAACCTCAACCTTTTCAAAAAAATTTAAAAATGATGGATTTTCTTCTATGTTTTTATGCAATCCTTCATATGATGTAATGCCTATAAATTTGAAATTAGTCATGGGCAAATATTTTGAAAGAATTCCTGAAACATCAAAAGCTCCTGCCTTTTGAGCCTTTTGGCCGACAAAATTTTCAAGGTCGTCAATTGCCAAAATTACATTGCTTGCCGAGGATGCTTCTGCAAATATTTGGTCCAGCGCAAACTCCAATTTCTCAAAATCCGGAATTTGTGCAGCAAGCAAAACAGGATCAAGCTCCACTACTCTTTTATTATTTAACTGAGGCAAAGACGCGCCCAAATAACATTTTTGAGCCAAAGCCTGAATTATGCTTTTCCTGCCTGTACCCGGATCTCCGACAATTAAAACATTTGCTGTTTCTGGTTTGGCCAAAATCATTTCGGTTTCCTCTATCTCTTTTTTGTGGCCAACAATTTCCCTAAATTTCCACTTTGAAACAACCCTTCTCCAATCAACAGAAAATCTGTCCAATGTTATTGTATATCCGGATGACCAATCTTTCCCCAAAGATCCCTGACGCATTAAATTTTCGTATGTCCAAAATTCTTTGTTTTTTCCCATAACATTTTCTGCGGAATCCAGCCACAAGGTCAAATTTTCTACATCTTCCAATTTTAGATCAAATTCAACTAATGTCTTTTTAAAAAAATCATCTTCTCCTGCAAGGGCAACTAAAATTTCTTTTTCTCCGATCTTGTTATGGTTCCGGCTGGTGGAAACTTTTATCGCACGCTCTATTGTGTTTTGCCAGCCCGAGGCTGGTCCACCTGGGGCGGAAAAATCATCCTCATTTCCATTATTTCTTTTCTGGATTTTTTCTAAGCAATTTTTTAAATCAGACTGCAATTTTTTTGGGTCTATGCCAAGGCGAAAGCAAACCAAATTTATATCTTTACTCACCTTCATTGCAGAATAAAAAAGTGCGGTTGAACTTACAGGAATCCTTTTCTTTTTGCAAATATTTATTGTATCTAAAACAATTTTCGCAGAATTAAAATCCAAAAATCCGGCTAAATTATCTCCGTTATAATTTGAAATATTTTTTATTTTCAACTTCAAAAATAAGTCCATATTCCAAAAGAACAAATAAAGAGAAAATGACACGGCAACCAGCCTTAGCGACCAAAAGCCAGAAGCGTAATTAAAAAAAGAAGATATTAAAAACAATACAAAAATAAAAAAGAAAAACAAGCAAACATTAGCCAAAACTCTGGCAAACCCGAATAAGGGAAATTTTTCCCTTTTTATGGCTGTAAAAACTTCTGTATTTTTTAAATCAAAATTAAACATTTTAATAAGCAAAAGCAATTAAAAATCCGGCGATTATACCAACCGGAACCAATAGCCATGCCAGAAAAACAACCAGTCCGGCAAAAATAACGAAAATTTGGAACAGAATTCCAACAGCAATTAAAACAATGCGCATCATGGCTCCTAAAATCCTGGAAAATATGTTAGAAATCAGAGTGTTAAAAAATTCAATAATGTTTATTCCTTTTGGATAAACCCACCGGTATTTCCGCCACGGGGAAAAAAGCGAGAAAATTAAAACCGGCAAAGAAAAATAATTTAATGCAAACAAAATATAATTTTTCCAAGCGCCAAACAAAAACACCGGCATTTCATAAAAATGCCACAAAAACCATTCCACAAAAATATTTTTATTTTCCACCAGTTCCATTTATTAATTTTACACCAATTCCCGATATTGCGCTACCGCCAAGAATCAGAATAAATGCCAGCATTGACCAACTTAACAAATTTAAAGTTTTTGTAATTGTTTCTGGAGGCAAAATTTGGCCCATTTGCTGTTTGACTGCATCACCTATTTGCTTTTGCACATCAGACGCATTACTGACAGATGCTTGCGTGGGAATCTGGGTTATAAAAACCAGAGGCAAGGAAGCTTTCCCAATAAAAATAAAATAAGACTGCCAAAGCGTCCACGCTATTATTGCTATTCCTAAAATTAATAAAACATACCCAAAAATTTTATTTGTCATATTTTTAAAATTTGTTATTTAAAATTTCTAATTTTATATCTTCGGGAATTGGAATTGCCTCGCCGGGTTTTGAAATTCCAGGATAACGCCAAGCGCTAATTATTTTTCTTTCTTGCCCTGAGCCGTGTCGAAGGGTTGCGTCTTTAAACATTATCCAAATTTCTCCTGGAGCTTTCTTTGGCCTCTGCCAGGCTTTTTCCAAAGTTATTTGTTTTGCCTTAAAAAATGTTTTGTTGGTTTTCATTACTGCAGTCGTCCCAAGCACAATGCCCTTTTCCTTCCTCTCGGGCTTATGCAAAATTCCTAAAAGTTTTTGTTTTGACAATCCATACTGACGCATTTTTATTTTAGAGTGTTCTGTCCAAAAAAATTTTCTATAGTTTTGCGCCATGCTTTTGTGGGCATTATAGGGGTCGAACCTATGGCCTTTCCGATGTGAACGGAACGCTCTGCCGCTGAGCTAAATGCCCATTCTCAAATTTTACCATTTTTACAATAAAAAAACAGCCCGGAAAAAAATTAGGGCTGTCTTTTTATATCTTATTTTATTTCTACTTTGGCGCCGGCTGTTGTAAATTTCTTTGCAATTTCATCAGCTTCCTCCTTCTTTACTCCTTCTTTTACAAGCTGGGCTGTTCCGGCTACTACTGCGTCAACCAAGTCTTTTGATTCCTTTAATCCTTTTGCAGTTACATCGCGGACAACTTTAATAACCTCAATTTTTTGAGCTCCAACTTCTTTTAGCTCAACATTAAAAGACGTTTTCTCTTCAACAGGACCGGCTGTTGCTACGGCAACTGCCACAGGAGCTGCTGCTGAAACGCCAAATTTGGCTTCCAGCACTTTTACTAATTCTGCCAATTCTACAATTGACATTTTTTCTACTTCGGCGACCAGTTTTTGAAATTTTTCTGGCACCTCAACTTTTTGTTCATCTGTCATAATATTTTTTATTTAATTTTAAATTTTTTCTTTATTTTCTCTAATTTTATCTAAAACTCTTACAAAGCTTGTCATCGAGCTGGCAAGCGAACCAACCAATCTGCCCAATAATTCATTCCTTGGCGGTATGTTAGCCAATTCCAGCACCCTTACTTTGTCGATAAATCTCTTTTCAAAAATTCCCCCTAGAATTTTAAAATTTTCCTGTGTTTTTGCAAAATTATTTGCAATCCTTGCAGGAGCCACTTCGTCTTCCATTCCAAAAACCAATGCTAATTGTCCGGGAATGCTTTCTTTTATTTTATTCCAAAAAGAAATATTTGACTGCCCAAAAGCAATTCTAACCAAAGTTTTTTTAGCAATTTTTAGATTGCATCCTGCTTCCTTTAAGGACTTTCTCAAAGAAAACATATCCTTTGAAGCGACCTTTGAAAAATCAACAAAAACCATTGATTTTTGCTGTAAAACTTTTTCTTTTATGCTGTCTATTTGCTTTGTTTTTTGATCTTTAGTTAATGCCATAATATTATAATTTTAATAAAAAACTGCGGTTTTAACCACAGACAAATAAACAACTAAAATATGTTTATCCTCGGCAGGATTTACCATAAAGTACCTGCTGTCTGCGGATTGCTTAATATGTTTCTATCTTAATCTATCCCCCTCAATATGTCAATAGTTTAGACATTTCACCGGCAATTGCCAATATTTTGTTTTCCTCAAAATGATTCCCTATAATTTGAAGCCCCACTGGCAGGTTGTCAATTTTTCCGGCAGGCAAGGAAATCCCGGGCAAACCCGCCAGTTTCATTGGAATAGTATAAATATCGGCCAAATACATAGCCATTGGATTATCGGCTTTTTCGCCGATTTTAAATGCAGGAAACGGCGAGACCGGACAGAATAGCAAATCAATTTTTTCAAAACCTTTTTTGAAATCTTCTCTTATTAGCTCCCTGACTTCTTGAGCCTTTTTGTAATAAGCATCGTAATATCCGGAAGACAAACAATATGTCCCAATCATTATTCTCCTTTTTACTTCAGCTCCCAAACCCTTTCCCCTGCTTTTTAAATAAACATCCAATAAATTTTCTGCGGGCACAGACAATCCATATTTTATTCCATCAAACCTTGCCAAATTGGCCGAAATTTCGGAAGGATCAATTACATAATAGCAAGCTAAGGCATATTCAGAACTCGGCAAACTCATTTCAATAATTTCGGCGCCCGCCTCTTTTGCTTTTTCAATTGCATTCCTAATTATTTTTTCAACTGCAGGCTCAATTCCTTTGGCAAAATACTCTTTTGGAACGCCAATGCGCATAGTTTGTAGTTTGTAGTTTGTAGTTTGTAGTTTTTCGGAACTTAATTCAACGCTGGTTGCATCTTTTAAATCTTTGCCCCTTATCGCGTCAAAAACAATCTCTGCATCTTCAACCGTTTTTGCAAGCGGTCCAATCTGGTCAAGGGACGAGGCGTGGGAAATTAAGCCATATCTGGAAACAGCCCCATATGTTGGGCAAAGACCCACAACTCCGCACAAGGAAGCGGGCTGTCTTATTGAACCTCCTGTGTCAGAGCCAAGCGCAAAACAAGCCATATTTGAAGCCACAGCAGCCGCCGAACCGCCTGAGCTTCCTCCGGCAACGCGCGTCAAATCATGCGGATTTTTTGTTACTTTAAAAGCAGAATTTTCGGTAGATGAGCCCATTGTAAATTCATCCGTGTTAGTCTTTCCCAAAATAACAACTCCTAAATCTTTCAATTTTTTAATAACAGTTGCGTCATACGGAGCTATATAGTTTTCTAATATTTTTGAGGCCGAGGTGCATTTTTCGCCTTCCACTAAAATTGCGTCTTTAATTGCGCAAGGAATTCCCTCAAGCAAGCCAATTTTCTCTCCCCTATCAATTTTTTCATCCACCTCTTTGGCCTTAGCCATAGCCAAATCTTCCGTAACAGTTAAATATGCTCCGATCTCTCCATCTTTTTCTCTAATATTTTTCAAATATGCCAAAGTCAAATCTTTGCAAGAGAATTTCTTTAATGCCAAACCTTCATGCGCCTGCTTAATTGTCAGTTCAACCAATTCCATTACAAAATATTTTTTACTTTTATATAATCGTCCTTTTTATCCGGAGTTAATGCAACTATTTTTTCAACCACTTCCCTTCTTTGTTCTACAATTTCATCCCGCCTCAAGCCTAAATTTTTGTCTGACATCGGGAGTCGATCAATTTTTAATTTGGGGGCTTTTTTGAGCAACTCAAAATAATCCAAAATAGATGACAAATCTTTTTGCATTTTTTCTATTTCGTTTTCAGTCAATTCCAGCCTTGCCAATTTAGCTATATGTTTTACTTCGTCCTTGCTTATCATAAAAATTTAAAAATTCATTACGAAGGCATGCTGCCATCTTCGTCCTTGGATAATATTTCTGAAAGCGCTTGGATGTTTTCCAAGGCCAGCCCGGCTCCACGCACAACCGAGGTCAACGGGTCGTCAATCATTCTGCACGGCATTTTTGTTTCCCGCGAAATCAAAACATCCAAACCCTTTAACAAACTGCCTCCGCCTGCAAGATAAATTCCGTTTGTCATAACATCTGCCAGCAATTCCGGCGGAGTTTCTTCAATTGTGGTTTTAATTGCTTGAATAATTTGTTTTACAGACCTATCCAACGCGCGTTGAATATCATCATTAAAAACCACGACTTCTTCCGGCAAGCCTGTTACCAAATTTCTGCCTCGCATAGGCATGTCCTTTTTTTCTTTCAACGGCATTGCCGAACCAATGTTTATTTTTATTAATTCTGCTGTCCTTTCACCAATCAAAAGCTTGTATTCCTTCTGGGCAAATTGCACAATATCGTCGTTTAATTTATCTCCGGCAATTCTAAGGCTTCTGAATGTTACAATTCCCCCCAAGGAAATTACCGCTACTTCAGTTGTGCCTCCGCCTATGTCAACAATAAAATTTCCTCCGGCCTCCTGAATTGGCAGTTTTGCGCCAATTGCCGAGGCTAAAGGCTCCTCAATTAAAAAAACTGTTCTTGCTCCTGCATTTTTTGCCGCATCTCTTACAGCTTTTCTTTCAACTTCCGTTACTCCGCAGGGAATACCGATGATTACTCTTGGCATAAAGCCCATGCCAAATCCTTTCTTTCCTGCCATTGTAGCCTTTTCAATAAAATATTTCAGCATTTGCTCGGTTACCTCAAAGTCAGAGATAACTCCGTTTACCAACGGCCTTGTAGCGGAAATATAAGACGGCGTGCGACCCACCATTTTTTTCGCCTCCTCTCCAATTGCCAAAATTTGTCCTGTTTTATTGTTTACAGCAACAACAGAGGGCTCGTTTATGATAATTCCCCTGTCTTTTACATAAACCAAAGAATTGGCGGTCCCCAAATCAATTGCCATGTCAATGGACAAAAAGGAAAAAAGGCTTGAGAATATTTTTCTTGGCATTCTATTTTTATTTAAATACTTTCGATAACTGCTTTATTTTTACTAATTTTGCAACGCTTTTATTTCTTTCCTTTACTTCAACCGATTTTTTTGCCAAAGTTTTTTCAGAAACAACAACGCGACAAGGAATCCCAATCAGATCTGCTTCGGCAAATTTTTCTCCGGCCGACTTGTCTGCCCTATCATCGTATAATACTTGAACGCCTTGTTTTTGCAAGTCTTGATATATTTTTTGCGCCGTGGTTTTGACAATTTTTTTATCAGATTTTAACTCAATTAAATGGACCAAAAATGGAGCAATATTTTTGGGCCAGATAATGCCTTTTTCATCATAATTTGCCTTTACAACCGCCCCCATTGCTCGCGAGATCCCTATGCCATAACATCCCATAATTACCGGCTTTTCAGAAGCATCGCTGTCTTTAAATTTTAGGTCAAACGGCAAAGAGTATTTTGTTCCAAGCTTAAAAATATTTCCCACCTCAACTGCTTTTTTTTCTTGAAAATTATCACTACTGCAGTTTGGACAAACAGGATTTTCTTCTTTAATTTCCTTGTTAATTGCTGTTTTGCATTTTTGGCAAATATAAATTAAATCCTCTCCCGCGTCTGTAACCATTTGAAATTCGTGCGAATATTTTGAAAAGCTTCCGCCCGAAGCCAAGGTCAAAAAAGTTTTATTTCTAATTCCCAATTCTTTAAAAATGTTAAAATAAACTTTTATCATTTTGTCATAAAATTTATCAAGATCCTCTTGAGTTGCATGGAAAGAATACATATCTTTCATCGAAAATTCTCTGGTTCTCAAAATTCCGGATTTTGCCCGCAGTTCGTCTCTAAACTTTGTTTGAATTTGAAAAACAGAAATTGGCAAATCTTTGTAAGATAAAATATTTTTCTTTGCCAAGGGACTCACAACCTCCTCGTGCGTTGGACCCATAGCATACTCCTTGTCTCCCCCGCCTTTTACTTTAAAAAGTATATCCAAATTATTCCATCTGCCTGTTTTTAGCCAATTTTCTTTGGGCTGTAAAACCGGCATTAAAATTTCTTGCCCGCCGGCGTTTTCCATATTTTCGCGAATTACATTTTCAATATTTTTTAGCACGCGAAAACCCAACGGCAAAAAGCTATACACCCCTGCCATAAGCTGGTCTATAAACCCAGCTCTTGTCAGCAAATCGTGCGAAATTGATTCCACATCCGAGGACTTATTCCCGCCTTGACTCGGCGAGGCAGGTTTAATTGTTTTTGAAAAAAGTTTTGACTGCAACATGATATTAAAATTTATTTTTTTAAATGTCCTAGAATTTGGAGGACGCGATAAAATGGCTCTCCCGTATTTCTTGGATCTTTTTCAGCTCGTTTTGTTAGATCATTAACAAACTCGGTATATTTTTGATTTATAATTAAGTCAAAATTTATTTCCTCTTTTTCTGTATTTTTTTTATAATCTTCTAATAATTTAACTACTCCCCTCGGCACATTAGGTGACCAAAACATAAAAACTTTTTTGAACGCCGGTAATATTTTTAAGGAATACTTAATATCTGTTTCAAATTTATTTTTTATTTTATTGATTGTATCTTCATAGCCACTACCATAGCCCGTACCCAAAATATGGGTGGCGACTTCGCATATATAAATAATATTTTTATCTAAATCTATTCCAAAAACATCCACTTCGCCTTGTCTGAATATTTTTTGATTATAAACTACTATCTCACAACCGAAAATTAGCCTCAGACAACAACCTACTAAATTTTCTCCAATTTCTGCCATAATTTTATTTTTAATTGATTTTTTATAGAATTTTGGATTATGCTCATTACTATTGACAAGGGATTATAATTTGCTATAATTAACTTACTTTTGGGATTATTCCCTTCGATCCCCCGCTAAAAACGGGGGTGATAATTTTTAGGAAAGCTCGAGCAACGTCTCGAGTTTTTCTTTTACTCTCAAAAAATCCTTTTGATCAAGTTCTCCCATTTTTCTCTGAAATCTCTTTTTATTAAATGTTCTTATCTGATACAATAATGCACAAATTCTCTCTCCCTCAAAAGTAATATCTTCAAACCATGTGCCTATCTTTTTCTTTGAAGTAAGTGGCAAAGCAATACATAAATCCGTCGACAATTTTTTGACTATCAATATCGGTCTCATAAAATTTCCGCCTTTGCCGAATGATTCACTGCCAACATTTTGCCCAACCGAACACCACCAAATTTGCCCTTCTTTAAAATATATTTTATCTGTTCTGTCAGAAAAATGAATTTCCTGTTTTTTAATATTCCAATCGTTAAATTTTGTTTTTAAATCTTCTTGCATTGTTTCTATTTTTTACTCTTTTATTTTTGAAATGATGCTTTTAGGAAATCGTAAAAACGCGGGATATCAAAACGAATTGTTATAAATAAGGACAAGGCAATTAAAATTATAAAAAATACAAGCGTGATGCTTTGCTCCACCTTGGCTGAAACGGGCTTGCCCCTTACTTTTTCAATCAGCAAAAATATCAATTTTCCCCCATCAAGCGCCGGAATTGGAAACAAATTAAATATGGCAACTAACACTGCGATTGTTCCAATAAAATACAGAAAAAATCCGGCTCCATAACTTGCTGCATTTGCTAAAAATACGGTAATTCCCAATGGTCCGGCAAATTCTGCGCCCGAAGGCAAGCCTTTTTGAGAAACCAAACCGGCAAAAACAGAATACAGGCTGGCCAAGGAATTAACTGTTGTTTGCCACGTATAAATTGCTCCCTGTATTGGAGCCTGGTACCACGGATATTTTTGGATAAGCGTTGCCATTCTTTCCAGCCCCAATCCAACTGCGCCCTGGCCTGCAGGCGGGTTCACCCTTGGCGAAAACAGAACATCAAATGTTTTTCCACCACGAGAAATTTTAAGATCAAGCTGTTCTCCTGCATGAGCCCTTGTAAAATCCTGAAAATCTTTTACTTTCTCTAACTTTATACCCTCAACCTGTAATAAAGTGTCGCCTATCTTTATGCCAGCTTGGCTTGCGGGAGAATTTTGGGAGACTCCGACTACTTTTATCTGCGTATTAGAAACACCCTGAATATCCTGGTCACCCACCGGTAAATCTGCACCCATTGCAAAAACAATTGAAAATATAATTATGGCAGTTATCCAAAATGCCGCAACACCTCCGATAATAATTAAAACTCTTTTCCAAATTTTTAAATTTTGAAAACTTCGTAAATCATCCACTCCGCCTTCTTCCCCGCGAATCCGCACAAAAGCTCCCAACGGCAAAAGATTTATTGAGTAAATAGTCTCGCCGATTTTTTTGCCAAAAATTCTTGGAGGGTATCCAATGCCAAATTCGTCAACTATTACCCCAAACTTTTTGGCAATAATAAAATGCCCAAATTCATGCACAATCATAAGGGCAATCAAGCTTAAAAAAGCTACAACTAAAACTAAAATACTTGAAATCATTAAAATTATTTTAAATTAATTCGTTTTTCTTTTTTTCTACCAAACTTTTTATTTTTTCCTGGTACTCATCAACTACTTTTTGTAATTCATCCTTGCCACGAAACTTATCGTCTTCTGAAATTTCTTTTGCTTTTTGAGCTGCCTGAATTTTATTCCATGCATCCTCTCTTGCGTGACGGATTGTCTGTTTTGTTTGCTCAGCTTTTTCCCCCAATATTTTTGCCAAGGAATTTCTGTATTCTTCCGTGAGTAGGGGTAAATTTAACCTTATAATATTTTTATCAACAACTGCCGACATTCCCAAACCAGACTGAGAAATTGCCTTTTCGATTGGCTCTATATATGAAGCATCCCATGGCTGAATGGCAATCTGGTTTGTTGAAGGAGTTGAAATTGATCCTAATTGCTTTAGGGGAAACTTTTGCCCAAAAGCGAAAACTTCAATATCCTCAACCAAGGCCGGGCTTGCGCGCGATGTTCTTATTTTTGCCAGCTCTCCCTCTAAAAATTTAAATGCTTTTTCAAATTCTGGTTTTGCGTTGCTTATAAAATCCTTGTAACTCATATTATATTTCCATTAATAATATTTCTAATGCTAATTTTGGATTAGCGTTTGTAAAAAGTAATTTATTGCTTATTTCCTCGGTCAATTTTAGAATTCTTCTGTTCCTTAAAAGATCCTGCCGTAAATATTTCTGGATTACCAACAAAATTTCCAGCGGGTCTTGTTTTTGAAAATCAAATGATTTTACATATTTAAATTTTTCAGCAAAAGTTGAATTTAATACAGGAGATAACTCACTTAAAATTTTCTGCGCTCTTTCTGATTTTTCCGGATTTTCCGGCAAATTTTTTGGTTTAAAAAATTTCATTGTCTGGCATCTTGAAAAAATTGTGGCCAAAAGCAAATCGGGCTTTGATGAAATTAAGAATAAGATCGTCTGGCCTTTTGGCTCCTCCAAAGTTTTTAAAAAACAGCTCTGTGCTTCTTGATTCATCTTCTCGGCCTCGTCTATTATAACAACTTTGTAAGACCCATTATATGACTTATAGCTCAAAAAATTTTGAACCTCTCTTACTTGAGAAATTTTTATCTCTCCACCGTCACCGAACAACGGATCCTTTTTATTTTGTTCAGATAAAATTTTCAGGTCAGGAAATTTACATCCAATAAATTCCGAAAATTCTTTTGCAAAAAGTTTTTTACCAATTCCTTCTGCTCCTGTCATTAAATACGCGTGAGACAACTGCCCCGACTCAAATTTTCTTTTCAAAAATTCCCATTGTTTTTGGTGACCTATCAAATTCATAAATTATTTTTACACTACTTCTTGCTGGTAGCACTGTTCGCAATAAACTATCTCCGACCGGTCGGGTGCGTAGCTGGTCTCAAATTCGTTTGGACAATGGCTATCACCGTGTGAGTGTTTGGCAGTGTTTTTATAAACTCCATTTTCGGATTTTTCTCCTGCGCACTGACATTTTCTTTTATACAGATTTAATTTAGTACGCTGGTCAATTCGTTCAGAATGACGACAATTTGGGCAAAGTTTCGGCAGTGGTAAATTCATACTGCGATAAAACGCTAATTCATCTGATAATATGCGGAATGCCAATGTGCATTGGTCGTTACAATTTCCTTCGTGAGCACAGCCGATAATTTCTGTTGTAATAGAATCTGGCACATCTTTAATATCATCTGGCAGGTCAGTAGCGTTCTTTGTAATTTTGTAATTGCGCTGGGCGGCATCGCGCCAAGTAAAACCAAGTTCTTGCGCCCTCTCTTTAGTGATTGGATAATATTCCTGAGCCAAAGTTTCGTTGTAGGCAAACGGTGAAAGTTCAGCCGGAAAGAATTCTCCATATTTATAAACTCGTCCTTTTGCATCAACATAAGGATTTTTATCCATATGTTTCTTAATTTTTGCAACAAGCTTCTCATATTCTTCTTTTGCGTATTGCTTGTTAAAAATGCAGTATTCTTTTTTACGCAACCCAATACAGCCAAATAAATTTGAAGAAGACTGGCACATATACGAATATTCAATGTCGTGTACGTTTTCTTGCACGTTATAGCAAAACTTAATATTGTTAGTGCCAATTCCGCAAGCAGCACACTCATAAACTAACTGGCTTCCATCTCCCCACGAAGTGTAGTCATAACAATCTTTGCTTCCGGGCAACTCTTGGACATATTGGCAATAACGCATATTTTCGCTTTCGCGCACTAAAAATGAGTCACGCACATTGCGGGAGTGTGAAATGTAATTTCCCGAAACATTGGTATTTGAAAGTCCGTTGATATATTTATTGGGAAATTTTAACCAAAATTCTCCAGCTTTTTTTCGCATCTCCTGCAAGACCTTACTGGAGCTAATGTTAAACTCTGCAACTTTTTTAAAATAATCTTCTTTACTATATTGCTGGTTAAAAATGCAAAACGATTTTTTTCGTAATCCAACACAGCCGAAACAATCATTGCACCCAACGCAATCCTTACAAAAAGCAATATCATAAGAACTTTCGCATTGCGAAGAAAAAATAGTATTTTTGCAAGACGTTAACCAGAAACCTTCATAACAGCGCTCGGATTTTGAAACATGCGAATTATCCACGCAACTTTTTGTATAACCCAATCCGTTGCCATACATGCAATCCTCTGCATTGTTTCCGTTGAAAATTAAGTAGCAATTTTTGGGGTCGGTAAAATTATTTGTGTAATCGCTTTCTACGCCATTTACCACATTTAAATTTTTCAATGGAACTGTGTGTAATAAATCTTTAAATTGTTCAAAAAACGTTTTTGATTCGTCAAAATCCTTGCCATAATCCATTGGGTCCCATTGGTCTGTAAGCCAAACTTCTTTTTCATAAACTTTTACCGGCGCATCGGACGCAAATGCCGAAAAAATATCTTTTTGGCTAAAATCGCTTTTACGTTTATATAAAGACCTTTCATTTCTAAAAGTCGTTCTGCGCTGCGCTCGGCAAAGCCAGCAAAAAGTTGGCGCGGGGACTTTCATTTTTTCGTAAAATGCAAAATCGTCAGGCTCAATTGTGAAGTCTTTTTTGCAATTTTGACAATTTTTTGTTTCACTATTCATATTTTGATTTTTCTGTTTTCTGGATTCCCGCTTCCGCGGGAATGACACGGGAAAACTACCTTAGTTTTTTATTTTCCGAAACCTTCAAATAATTACTTTTTGAAACAATGGATTTTTTCAATCTTTTTTCTAATTTTTTCCGCGCGCCACCGGCAATATTACCGCCCGCGATAGCGTCACTCTTTAACTTCGGCACGCCTTGCGAGTTTTCAGTGCGGTGAATCTCTGTCGTAGAACGCTCTCCCAGCATAACGAAAATTAATTCTAAGTCATCCATGTGGTCACGCAAATTTTCACGTTTTAAATTTTTATGTTCCCTATATTCGCTGGGAGTCATGCCAAAAGTTGCTTTTGAAATTTCGGCTGTTAAAATTTCATAATCTCTCTGATTTTCAGCTCCTCTGTTTTTCCATTCATCGGTTAGCTCTTCGCGGATAAAAATTCCTCGCATCCGTTTTTCTATCCAGTCGTCTGAATATCCTTTTAATTTGTAGATCATTCTAGTGCGTTTAGTTGCCAATTCTGGATTTTCTATTTCCTGCACCCGCTCATAGCCTACTTTTGCCAGCCAGCGTTTAAATGGTTCTGCTTTTTGCGAAGGAATTGACTGAATTATGCGAAAAATACCTTCGGCATTGGCGCAGTTTATCATTTGTGGACCGCCTTCAGTAGGGATGGAAAGGGGGGTGGCAATTTGCCCCCACCCTTTATGAAGTTCTTCGTCTCTACGGCGCATATCTTTAATATAGCCATCAGGCTGGATAGAATCAGTAAGAGCCGCAACAACATCTACAATTACAAACCACCATTCATTTTGATGAATAATTTTTCTTATTTTTTTACCCTTAAATAAAGCGATCTTTGTTGTTTCGTTGTCTTCTGTCATTATTTACATTATTTTTTTGACATCACAACTTTTTTGTATTCCTCTAAGTGTTCCAAAACTGTTCCTGTGCCCTTTACTACGCAAAACAACGGCTCTTCGGCCACGAAACACGGTACTCCCGTGCTTTGCGCCACCAGCTCATTAATTTTTGGAAGCAATGCGCCTCCGCCGGCCATAATAATTCCTTTGTTCATAATGTCAGCCGAAAGTTCGGGCGGGGTTTCAGACAAAACATGTTTTGCCGCCTGTATTATTTCTGCCAAAACATCGGAAATTGCCTCACAAACCTCGTTGTTTGAAATTTTAATATTTCTTGGCAATCCCAAAATCAAATCTCTGCCCTGTATTTCCAAAAATTTTAATTCTTTTTGCGGAAGAGCAGTTCCAACTTTTATTTTTATTTCTTCCGCTGACTGCGTTCCAATTGCCAAATTGTATTTCTTTTTTATATATTCTGTTATTGCCATATCAATTTTGTCTCCGGCAATTCTCACCGAATGCCATGTTACAATTCCCCCCAAAGAAATTACCGCCACCTCGGAAGTTCCGCCCCCAATATCAATTATCATGTGCCCGGAGCACGAATTGATTGGTATGCCGGCCCCAATTGCAGCTAAAATTGGCTCTTTTGCAACATAGGCTGTTTTTGCTCCCGCCGACAGCGCTGCTTCAACAACAGCCCTTCTTTCTGTGCTGGTAATTCCAGCAGGAACAGAAATAACTAATTCCGGTTTGAAAAATTTAAACCTGCTGGAAGTTTTATTTATAAAATATTTCATCATTGCCTGGGTTACCCGGTAATCGGCAATAACTCCGTCTTTTAACGGCCTGTAAACTTTTATATCGGCCGGCGTTCTTCCAATCATTTCTTTTGCATGCTCGCCCACTGCCAAAATTTTATTGTCAGCCAAGGAAATTGCAACCACAGAAGGCTCATACAAAACAACTCCCTTGCCCTGAACATAAACAAGAGAGTTACATGTACCCAAATCAATTGCTATTTTATTATTAAACATTTTTTTACTTTACTCTTTTTATATCTGCTCCCAATTTTTGCAATCGTTCCTCAATTTTTTCATAACCTCTATCCACCTGATAAGCATTGTTTATCACAGTTGTGCCCTGCGCTACAAGACCCGCAATTATCAGCGCAGCTCCGGCTCGCAAATCTAGGCTTGGCACTTCTATTCCCTTCAAATGTGTTGGACCGTTTATAATGGCTCTGTGCGGATCGCAAAAAATAATATCTGCTCCCATTTTATTTAATTCCTCCAAATATTTCAACCTGCCTTCGTATAGCGGATCGTGGATTAAAGTTCCGCCTTTTGTTTGCGTTGCCAAAACTCCAAACAATGGAAGCAAATCCGTGCTTATCCCAGGGTGTGGCATGCTCTGAATTTTATCAATTACAATTTTTGGAGAAGGCAAAACCTTTACGCTTCTCGCGTCCGGAAATTCCAAATTAGCTCCAAGTTTTTTTATTTTTTTTAAAAAAAGCGTAAGGTGCTCTGTATCAACATTTTTTACCAATACTTCTCCCTTGGTTGCCAAAGCCAAAAGAATAAATGTGCCGGCTTCAATTGGATCTGAAACAATATTATAATTAAAACCTTTCAATTTTTCGGATCCGACAACCTCAAAAATATGAGGCCCAACAATTTTTATTTTGGCTCCCATTTTTCTTAAAACTTTTACAACTTCCTGCACCTGGTAATCCTGATCCGCAATTTTTAAAATTGTTTTTTTATTTTGTGAAGCCGCAAACAGCAAAACATTTTCAGTTGCAGTAACCGAAAACTCGTCCAGCACAACTGTCTGCTCTTTACTCCAGCCCGAGGCTGGTCCGCCTTGGGCGGAAAAATTATAAAACTTTCCGACTTTTTTGACGTCCGCGCCCATCTGAAAAAACGCGTCAAAATGGGTGTCTAAGGGCCTTGCCCCAATAATACACCCTCCCGGAGTTTTTGTTTTAAAATTATTAAACCTTGCCAAAAATGGTCCCCAAAGCAAAACAGCCCCTCGAAAATACCCCAAAAGCTCATTTGGAATTTTTTTATAATCTATGTCTTTACAGGTTATTTTTATTTTGTTCTTACTAATCCATTCAACCTTTGCGCCCATTTTTTCCAATATCAAAATCATTTTCAAAACATCCTCTACCAAAGGAATATTTCCAATAATGCATGGCTCTTTTGTTAAAAGCGTTGCAACCAAAACCGGAAAGGCGGCATTTTTTGAGCCCATTACTTCAATTTCTCCATATAATTTTTTCCCGCCGTTTATAATAAACCTTTCGTTCATTGAATTGTGTGTATGCTTCATATTATATCAAAATTTACCTATTGGCAAGTGCGTATTTTTTAGTGTATAATTTGTCTAATATGACAAAAAATTTATTAAAAAATATATTGGTCTCAATTACGGGCAAAGAAGAAAGCGACTGGCAAAAAAAATTAGAAGAAATAAAATCTCTCAAAATTAAAGAGTTTGCTTTGTTTTTGGAAATGTTTGAGAAAAGTCAAAGAGAAAAAATATACTCTGCCCTGCTTGAATTGAAAATAAAATATATTCCTTTGGTTCACTTGCGAGATGATATGGAAAAAGCCGAAATAAAATTTCTAAAAAATAATTTTAAAGTAAAGTATTTCACGCTCCACGAAGATGCTTTTACACAGGGCTATGTAAAAAACTGGAAAGGATTTTATAAAGATTTATATCTTGAAATGAATTTTGATAATTTTGTTTCAAAAAAAGTTAAAGTGGAAAAAATTGGCGGATTTTGCGTGGACCTGGCGCATTTTAAAGTTGGCATGGAAAAATTGAGCAAAGATTTTGAATATGTTTTTGACAAAAAAAGTGAAACAAAATATTTTGACTGCAACCACCTCAACGGCTGGAACCCCGCAACAAACTGCGACGCGCATACAATACACAACCTGAGCGACTTTGATTATATAAAAACCTTGCCAAAATTCTTATTTGGAAAAGTGATTGCTTTGGAAACTTTTAATTCTGTTGCAGAACAACTGGAATTCAAAAAATATCTCTCCAAAATTTTGTAAAAAAATAGGCTTCTCTGTTTCCAAAGAAGCCCGCGAGAAAACAACGGTCTCTCGCCTAAATCAGCCCAATCTGGCGCGCCTAATGCGATTGACACAGCCAGCCACTTCCCGAATGAAATTCTCAATGGGCAAATCCGGCGCCGGATGACCAAATGTCTCCACGGTAAAACCGTGAGGCTCCAGCAACATCCAAAACGCCTCGTCCATGGCCATTCCGTACGGCGCGCCAGAAGACAGCAGAACCGACCCAGGCTTTGGATTGCTCTTCAGCCACTCGTTGACTGTGTCTTCGGTTGTTGGCCGAACCGGTGGTCCACCCTCCTTAAGCGGTGGCTTCATTGGGGCATCCACGAAAACCGCATTATGAAAAAATATACTGCCCTCCCAAACAAAACGCATCATATCCAGCTCGGTTTGGGGGCTTATCTCATTCCACAACAAGGAAAGCCCTTCTGTCGGCAAGATATTTAGCAGACTTACATACTGGCCAAAACCTTCCTTATTGGCCTGGAGCGGGCGTTTACCGCCGAAAACTATCGTTTTCCCCCACTCCACATCCTGTCCCCAAACGTCTTCAAGATCCTGAAGGCGACCGACTGCCCGCACCATCAAAGCGCCCGGCCAGGCAGCGTAATCATATTGTTTTTCCATCGGTGTAGTCTTGTCCACAAAACCGCACCTTCGAAGATGTTCGCGAATTTTATCCCGCGGACAAGCTACTTCAACTTCCTTCAACTCCCAGCGTTCGGCCGGTGTGCCGTCAGGCTTTTTCTGAAAAAACCGCAACTGCAATGCCTCATCAATGCTTCGCAGATTATAGCCGGGGACTCCGACATCCCGCATGAAATCTGCGAAATTCTGCGTAGGAAGATTGTCGGATTTGAACAGCGTAAACGAGCGTCGCATCACATATCTCCTAAATCAAAGAGCAAAACTAAACTTCGTACCCTATTATTTATATTACCATTTTACTACTCCGTTGTCAATAGTGAAATTTCGGGAGTTTTGTGATAATATATGGCTATAATCATGACTAAGAGGACTCGGGTGACAATATTGCTTATTTTTGTTTTGTGCTTTTTTACCATAGCGCCAATTTTGGTTGCCTACTCTATGGGCTACCGGTATGACCTCGAAAAGATGAAAATTGTGGCAACCGGAGGAATTTATGTGCGGACTTTTCCAACCGCAGAACAAATTATTATTGACGAGCGGGCTCCAGAAAAACCCGGCATGTTTGCAAACTCAATTTTTGCACAAAGCTTATTGCCAAAAAATCACACCGTATTTATAAAAAAATCCGGCTACTATGACTACTCAAAAACTTTGCCGGTACAGGAGAATCAGGTTACAAAATTGGAAAATGTGCTTTTGATTAAAAACAATATAATTTTTAGCAGTGTTGCTGAAAAAGCCAGCTATTTTTCTATTTCACCAAACAATCAAAATATAATCACTTCCTCATCTGAGTCAAAAAATACAAGCTTTAGCTACTTTTCTCTAAATTCTACAAGCCCCGCAAAAACTTTTTCTGTGGCACAAACCGGAACAGTATCAAACATAAAATGGTCCGACAATTCAAACACAGCTTTAATATCCATACAAAATTCAACAAATACCTTTTATTATCTTTTTGACAGCACCTTGGCAAAGCCGTCGGCTGTCCGGATGTCCTATTTGGACAAAAATTCCCAGCAAATATCTTTTAATCCACAAGACTCGAAAAACATTTTTTATATACAAAACAACACGCTTTATTCAGCAACAGGAAACAACTCTCTGCCAATAATAAATGACTTAATTTCTTATAAAATATCCGGAGCAAATATTGTTTGGCTCTCGTTAAAGGGTGTGTTATTAAACTCCGACTTTTCGGGAAAACTAATATCCAAAATTACTTTGCAAAATTTTACCGCAGACCCGAAAAAAAAGTATGAAATTATTTCAATTTCCGGAAATACTTTTTTAAAAGAAAACAGCAGTTTATTTAAACTAAATCAAGAAACAAAAACATTTGAGAGTTTTATCATTCCGGCAATTTTCAACTATGAGATTTTAAATTCTCCAGATAACAAAAATTTAATTTATTACAGCCAAAATAAAATATATTTATATTCTGTTACTGAAAAAAAATATTTCGAAATTTTTTCTGGAAGTAAAATAGCAAACCTACAGTGGCTAAACAACAACTACATAATTTTTAATGCCGGAGATAAGGTTATGATTTCCGAAATTGATTACAGGGGAAACATTAATGCAATAACTCTGACGCAAACGGCAACATCAATATTTTTCAATCATCAAACCGAGAAGCTTTACATTTTAGCAGACGATTCTCTTTTAGTATCAGAAAAACTCACACCATAATCTCCTTTTGTTGTTTTGCAAACATCCTTAAACGCGCAATAGTTGCATTGCCAATTGCGCGGATAATCTGCCAGCTTTGCCGGCACAGAATTTTTTTCTACCTGGTCTTTTAAAGTATAAAATTTATCCAGCAAGTCTTTACAAAGCGCCTCATCATAATCCACAAAAAACTCCTTCATCTCCTGCCTATCTTTATCTATGTAGAGCAGAATGCCTTTTTTAATGTTGAAAAAATGCAGATATAGTTGTATCTGAAAAACATTTTCTTCCTTTGGTTCAGCAAGATTGCGAAAAATCATACTGTTCATGCTTTTAATATCCAAAACATAATTTTCGTTCCCCATGCACAAAATTGCGTCTGCCCTGCCGGAAATTATTTCCTGTGAAGGAATAGGAATTTCTGTAACCACGCCAAGCCGTAACCTGTATAGAATATTAAAAATACTCCGGTGAATATTTTCGCCGTGTTCAAAAATGCGCATAATTCTGGCGTCTACCGGTTCTCTTGGCGCATTTTTAAATTTAAAAAAAACAGCGCGTGGGCATTTGCCTGCGTCTGTAATATAAAACCTGGTCTGTTCTTTATTTTTTTGGTTCTCCAAATAAAACTGATCAATTAACTCTTTTAGCATAATAATATCTTACCACATTTCAAAAAATATATGCAAGGTATGAAAAAACAGAGAATCCCTTCTCTGTTCCTAGTTGATGTCCTCTCGGACTACCTGCGCTAGCGGATTTGCAGGTCTTCGGGGCCGTATTGTACCTTCCATTCCCGGATGTGGACTTGTCGCGTGGAGGAAGCTTCCACGCGCCCGCACTTCCATGCCCGGAATGGACACTGGCTCGAATCGGCCATATCCATGGCGTTAAAGACATTTGGCAGATCTTCCGATGGGCAAGCGAATATCAGGCCTGCGCCACAGTTGAAAGTCCTGAGCATCCTCTTGTTGTCGGCACCAGTCCATTGCTGAATGGCGTCGAACAAGGGCAAGTGAGGCAGGTCGTCAATCACGTAGGCGTGAGGCTGCTCCGGCCGCATCAGCTTGCAGAACGCATGGCCAGTGATGTTAAATATGCCATGAATGCGCACATTGAAGGCTAGGCAACGCTCGACTGCAGCAACATAGATGTTGGTGGGCGCCAAAATCATCTCGCCAAAGGTTTTGTTCGTACCCGGCACAATGGTCAGATAACCCTGTGGCAGTTTCTCGGCTAAATCGCGTAACCCTGTGTAGCCGTTAGAATGCGGGCCAGAACTGTGCATGGCAACCAGAATGTCATCGTCCAAAATACTGGCGGGATTTATGAGCTCCCCATTGGTAAACCCACACATCATTCCAGAGAGTGTTGCCACATCTGGCGGTAAAGTGTTAAGCTCGGCGGTTTCTCCTCCGCCCCAGCAGCAGCCGGCGAGCTTGCAGGCGTTTTTGGTGCCGTCTACGAGGTCAAACCAGCGCTGCTCGTTTGACAGCCATTTGGTTCCTACATCCAGATGCATCATGAATTCAGCCGGCGACACACCCGAGGTGATAATGTCGTTGGCGTTCATAGCAACATTGCACTGGGCGATTCCCTTGTACAAGGAAGATACCCTATCCGCAAGAACTTTAGCGGTTTGACTAAAGTCTGCAAACTGCCCGATCACTTCCTGCGCGACTTGCAGCTTGGCACGGTACTTATCGGCAGCCTCATTCTTAGTGCCTAATCCCTCGGGTACACTGAGTATAATACCGCCAGGAACTCTGATGGCATGGTAGCTTTCGCCACGAGTCCAAGGGATTTCCTCCATGCCAAGACGCTTAATAGAGCCAGCCGTCTCTAGCCCGGCTCGAAGCGCATACCTCTTTTTGCGATCCATTCCTTCATAGTTAACTTGCTGAATCGTCATAATCGTTTCTCCCAGAAATGCATACCTGGAAAACAATCCAAACTGCTCGGATATTAAATTTTTCAGGTACTGATAAAATCTTACCACCTTTTAATAAACATGTCCATCTTAATTATATCCTTAAAAAAACTCTGACCTTGTGACTACGATCGTATCTACAAAGTCAGACCATAGCACAATAAAATATTTTTCCATCGGCTCAACGGGTTGAGCCGATAAAATTATGCAAAAAAAGAGCCCCGCCTATGCAAGCACGGGGCCATTGAACCTATCTGTTTTGCAAACACCACTTACGGGCGTTCTGAGGAATCCGTAACCAAGGAGAAACCTCGATTTCAGACCACTCTCTCGGCCAGTAGTGCCATTGCCAACGAAGAAAGGCTCTATCTACCGGATGAGGCATCATTGCAAGATGCCGTCCGTCAGGTGAACACAGAGCCGCGATTCCCGACACAGACCCGTTGGGATTTGCCGGATATTTTTCGGTCGGCTCGTTTTCCGAATCTACATAGACAAGGGGCGCAAGGTTTTTCGCTCTCACCACATCCAGTATTTTCGGATCTGGGAACCTCACTTGTCCTTCGCCGTGAGCAACATGAACTCCAAGCGTTGACCCTTCCATGCCTGCCAGTAAAACTGACGGGCTTGGTTGAATCTTCACTTGAATCCACCTTGACTCAAAGCGTTCGGAACGATTGCGAATAAACCGCGGTTGGATTGTTTCGTCCAATCCTTTGAGTATCACCCCAAGAAGTTGCATAAACTGGCATCCATTGCACACGCCCAAGGAAAAAGTGTCTTTGCGGTCATAAAACCGCTCAAACATTTCCTTTAGCATCGGGTTAAACCTAATTACTCCAGCCCAACCTTTTGCGCTGTCAAAAACATCCATGAACGAGAATCCGCCGGGAAACACAAGCCCTTGGAACGGATCCAAGGTTATTCGCCCAGCCAGAAGGTCACTCATCGTAACGTCCATCGGGTCAAGCCCGGCGGTGTAAAACGCCGCAGCCATTTCCCGATCGCCATTGGTTCCTTCCTCGCGCACAACCGCAACTTTCGGACGAAAATCTCCGTCTTTCACGACTGTCGCGCTGGGCGTAAAGCCGAGATGATACACCGGCTCATGCACAACTTGATAAGTCACGAATTCTTCATCAGCAACTCCATTTTTGGTTTGAAGTTTTTCCAACTCGTAGCTGGTCCGCTCCCACCACTGGCGAAGTGTCGGAAGATCGATACCAAACACATAGGGAGGACAACCCATCTTTGTATAGCCGAGCTGTCGCAGGAAAGGCGCTCCTTGTTTACTCAATACTCTCCGAATTATCTCCCAATCCTTCGGAAGATATTCAACGACCAACCCGAGCTCTTCGGAAAACAAGCTCGGAATATCGTCTATGGCGAGGGACGCACCACAATTACCGCCAAGGCACATTTCAATCACGGTTGTTGCGAGACCGCCGTCGCTTCTGTCGTGAAGCGAAAGTATCACACCGCAATCGTGAAGGATTTGGATTGCTTTCCATGTTGTCTTGAGCAACTGTGGATCGCAATCCGGAGTGTCGTCTCCAATCTGATTGAGAGCTTGAAGAAGAGCTGAACCACCTAGGCGATTCTTCCCTAAACCAAGATCGATCAAACCAAGACAACTTACTCCCGGAGCCTTGATGTCTGGCGTAAGCACTTTGGTAATGTCGGGCATTGAGGCATAACCAAGAATGACCAACTCACCTGGCGCTTTCACCAGTTCTCCGTCAACTGTCGCTGCCATCGAGAGACTGTCTTTTCCTCCGTCGGGAGCGATTCCCAACGAAATCATAACATCCCTCATTGCAACAACAGCGTCGTACATTAGAGCACCTTCACCGGGCATTTTCGCAGGCCACATCCAGTTGGCCCGGCAACGAACCTTGGACAGGTCGATCCCGCCGGCCGACATCAGGTTGGTGAGCATTTCACCCACCGCCATTCTAGCGCCGGCTTTTGGATCAATCAGCATTTTTAAGGGCTGTTCACCAAGAGCCGAAGCCACTCCGGTCAAACCGAAATAGCTGTCAGCAAGAACAGCAATGTTGGCGATCGGAACCTGACTAGCGCCACAACATTGCTGTTGTGCAATCAGACCACCAACACTTCTGTCCACTTTGTGAACCAAAAATCCCTTGGAACCCACTGACAGTTGCTGAAAAGTTATCTCAATTGCTTTTGCAAGCGTGAGAGCTTTCGGCAACTCCGGCGGATTAAAACTCCTCGGAAGATGGTCGGACTTAAAAGTCTTCTGCGGAAGTTTTCCCAGAATATCCGCCAGGTTGAGATGAACTGGTGTAGTGCTATTTGCCGAGTCAATCACAGTAACATGACCGTCACCAGTAATTTCTCCCAGCATTTCGCAATTCACCCGTTCCCTTACGCAGATGTCCTGGAATAATTTCGCTTTGCTCGGCCTGATCAAAAAGCCATACCGTTCCTGATATTCAGCACTCCAAATGGAAAGCACAGACATCGTTTTGTCACCAAGGACAATCTGACGAATGTCCACCTTTCCGCCAACGGTCTCCATGAGCTCAGTGAACACGTTGCTCGGCCCGCCCGCGCCTTGATCGTGAATGCTTTCAATGGGATTTTCATCTCCCATCTCAACGCATGCGCGAATGACGCGAACGGCCTTATTGCCCATTTCACCGTTGCCACGCTGAACCGATTTTTGAGCAAGTTCTCTTTCTTGATCAAAACTCTTTTCTTGCTCGCAATTTATCAAAACTAAACTTGATTGGGCTCCACCTCCCTCACCTATGGCATAACCGGGACCACCTTCCGCCATAATTTTCATACCCTTTTCGGGAATATGTTTTTTTGTGTGATTGCCATCAATGTGGCCGACACCGCCTCCGTAGAAAATTGGTTTGCGGTATCCGCGTTTTTCGCCGGAAACTACCTGTTCAAACGTTCTGCAAAATCCTCCAATTGTCGGCTCGCCGAATTGATTTCCGTAATCGAAGTCGCCATTACTGCCTTCGACAAGAATTCGGAGGGCGCTTGCGTAGGGAGTTGGTTCTCCGCCGACAACTTCGCCTGCGATTTTGTAATTTGGAATAAACAGGTTGCCAACGCAGTATCCTGCTGTTCCAAATCCAATTAATGAGCCTTGTCCGCCCGCGCAAGTGTCGCGGATGCGTCCACCAATTTTTGTGGCAGCTCCAGGATATGGAGCCCACATTGTCGGATGGTTGTGCGTTTCCGCAGTTGCTGTCGGATGGAGAGTTCTCCAAACGATTTTGAACGACGAAGGATTGCCAGGTTTCTCCGGCATGAAAACCGGAACGCTGAAACCATGAAGAGCGCCGACGTTGTCATTGAAAGCCAAAACGCTGACGTTCTGGCCGGAAATCGCGCGAAGCGGAGCTCGAATCATATCGAGCAAGCACTCCGGCATTTCCATTCCGTCGATCACTTGTTTTCCTCTGAAATACCAGTGACGCGAATGCTCGCTATTGGCGTTGCCGATTTGGAACAGTTCCACGTCAGTGGGATTTCTCCCATAACGACGGAAAAGTTCCGTGTAGTAACCGATATCCCATTCATCCATTCCGAGCCCGAGCTGTCTGTTGGCCTGACGGATCCCTTCTTCGCCTTGTTCAAGAACAGGAATAAGCTGCACTTCCGCGGGCTTGGCATCAAGATTAAAACTCGTGAGACCACCAAACGGATAGACAGCTTGCGTCATCTGATCCAAATGTTCTGCGAGGATTTCTTCTCGCGTTGTGCCCGTTAAGGCATACAGTCGCGACTGCTCGATTCGGCTTACTTTCTCCAAACCCATCGCGTGGCAGATTGCCACTGCGTTGGTTGAAAAAGGAGTTTCCACATTGAGACGCGGGCCGATTTCCACGACAGAGCCTTCGCTGTAAAACGAAAATCCATAAACCAGCATTGGCTCAAAGGTTTCGGTAATAACCCAGCGGAGCATCTTCTGCTCATCTACGGTCATTTCCAAAACCGTTTCGACATAGAAGCAAACTTCAAAAAGACCAAAATTCCTGACAATTTTCGTAAGCATCGCAAACCTCTCTCTTTCTTGGATTGGTTGCTATTTGTCAAAGGACGCACGCAATAAATCATATTAGCAAGAAGCCGGATTATGTCAAACTAAAAAACCGGCTTTCGCCGGTTTTTTAAAATTATCTTTTTGCCCATTGAGGCGCGCGACGAGCGCGCTTTAATCCGAATTTCTTTCTTTCGCGCATTCTTGGGTCTCTTGTTAAAAATCCTGCCTTTCTTAATCGTTTTCTAAAATTATTATTAAAATCCACCAGTACTCTGGCTGTTCCGTGCCTTATTGCTTCTGCCTGAGCAGAATGTCCGCCTCCCTTAACAACAATGGTAACTCGGAATTTATCCAAGCACTTCATTTTTTTCATTGAAGCAACGGCTGTTTCCTGGTCTTCGGCAGTCTGAAAATATTGTTGATATAATTTATTGTTTACAACAAATTCTTTGTCCCCTTTTGTGTAAAGCCTAATGCGTGCAACTGCGGTTTTTCGCCTGCCAATGGCTTCAAAATATCTGTCAGACTTGCCGGCTTTGGCAATTTCTTTTGAAATTTCCTCCTCATCCAAATCCTCCGCAACATCAACAACCGGAGATTCAATCTCCTTTATTTCCTCTGGCTGGTCAACTATTTTTTTAGTTCTTGGCGACATAATTAATTTTCAAATTTTAACCTTTTAATTTGTTGGGCTCGTAATTTATTTTTGCAAAGCATGCCCATTACAGCATTTCTTAAAACTTCTTTCGGGCCTTTTTTAATCAAAAATTCTTTTAATGTTGCCTTTTTCAAATTTCCCAAATATCCGGTAAAGCGGAAATAATTCTTGTTTTCCAATTTATTCCCGGTAAATTTCATTTTATCGGCATTTTTTACAACAACTGTATCCCCCACATCCTTATAGGGAACATAATCCGGCTTATTTTTCCCGCGCAACAAAACAGCAACTTCAACGGCAAGGCGTCCTAAGCTTTTTCCGTCTGCATCAACTGTAATAATTTTTCTTTGTATATTTTCCATTTTATTTCACCAATTCAATTATTGCCATTTTAGCTCCATCGGAGTTGCGAGGCCCTAATTTTATTATTCGTGTATATCCCCCGCTTCTTTCCTTATAACTTGGGGCAATTTGATCAATTATTTTTTTAGTCATTTTAGGAGTCAAATTTTGCGCTAAAATTCTGCGGTTTGCCAAGCTTGAATTTTTAGCTCTTGTAATCATTTTTTCAGCAACAATTCTCAATTCTTTTGCTTTGGCTTCGGTAGTTTTAATCTTTTCATGCAACAAAAAATTATTCACCAGCACCCGCAACAGCGCATTCCTTGGTCCAATTTTCCTAGAAAATTTTCTGCCCTTGTTTAGCTTTCTCATTTTTTACTCTCCGTCTTTTAATTCTAATCCTAATTTTTTAATTTTCCTTTTTATTTCCGACATTGCTTTATCTCCCATACCCTCCAATTCGGACAAACTCTTTTCTGATTTTTTAACAATGCCTCCAACAGTTTTTATGCTGTTGTTCAGCAAAGCGTTAAGCGTTCTGCCGGTCAATTTTAAGTCTTCAACTGCAATTTTGGTAACATCAATATCACCCCCTTCTTCATCTGCTTTTTCTGATTTTTCCTCTTTCGGTTTGTCGCCGGCTTTTCCTTCAAAAATAATATTAAAATGTTTTATTAAAATATCGCAAGCCTCAAAAAAGGCTTCTTCCGGGGTAATTGTCCCGTCGGTTTCAATTTCCAGGCTCAATTTATCAAAGTCTGTCCTGTCGCCCACTCTCATATTTTCAACTTGAAAATTTACATTTCTTATGGGGGTAAATATGGCATCAACTGCCATGGCTCCAATTTCCGCTTTCCCTTTTTTAATTTGGTCTTTTGGGATGTATCCTATGCCTCTTTCAACTTGTATTTCAATTTCTAATTCTGTTTTTTTATCAGTGATTGTTGCAATATGTAATTCCGGATTTACCAATTTAATTTGCGAAGGGCATTTAAAATCTGCTCCTGTCACTGCGCCCTCACCCTTTGATTTCAATTCGATTTTTTGCGACTCTCCTTCAAAAATTTTAAACCTTAAATTCTTTATGTTTAAAAGAATCATAATGGTGTCCTCCAAAACACCTGACATTGTTGAAAATTCATGTGGAGCGCCCTTAATTTTAACCTCTGTTACAGCAGCTCCCTGCAATGAAGAAAGCAAAACTCTCCTTAATGAGTTTCCGATAGTAACGCCATAACCAGGGTACAGCCCCTCTACTTCAAAAACTGCCTGATTTTTTTTCTTTTGAATTACTTTTGGCGGCAATGGAAGAGAAATCATATGTTTAAAATTTTTATTAGCGTGAATAAAACTCGAATATTAACGAAATTTCTGCCGGAGGCTTTACCTCGTCTAAGTTCGGCTCTCCGATAGCTACCGACTCTAAATTATTTTTGTCCAATTGCAGCCAAGCAGGGATTTCTTTTCTCTTTAATTCGTTTGCTAAATCTTTAAACACGCCTTTTGCTTTTTTGTTTTCCTTAACACTTACTTTATCGTCTTTTTCAAGTTGGTATGAAGGGATATTAACCGGCTTACCGTTTATTAAAAAGTATCCGTGAGAAACAAGCTGTCGTGCGGCGACTCTGGATTTTGCAAATCCAAGTCTAAAAATAACATTGTCCAATCTTTTTTCCAGCCTTCTTATAAGTTCAGCTGAAACGTCGTCAACCTTGCCCATTTTCTCAAGGGTTTCTTTAACATATCTTTTAAACTGCCTTTCGGAAAGTCCGTACCATTTTTTTAGAGTCTGCTTTTCTTCCAAAGATTTTTTGTATTCTGAAGGCGCGCCTCCTCTTCTTTTTCTTTGAGGTCCAGGAGCAAATGCTCTTTTTGCAAATGCGCACTTTGGTGAAAAACAACGGTCGCCCTTTAAAAAGAGTTTTTGTCCCAGCCGTCTGCAAGTTTTACATTGATCGTAGGTTGCCATATTTTTATCTTGTACCCTTCATTTAAATATTTATAGAAGGCTATACGCGTCTTACTTTTCTTGACCTGCATCCGTTGTGCGGAAGAGGCGTTACGTCTTTTATTGAAACTACATTTAATCCTTGTGTTACCAAGGACCTTACCGCAGATTCTCTGCCTGCCCCAATTCCCCTTATCAAAACCTCTATTTTTTCAACTCCCAATTTTTTACAAATATTTGCTATGGTTTCCGCAACTCTTGAAGCCGCAAAAGAAGTTGATTTTTTTGTTCCCTTAAATCCAACTGATCCAGCCGACTTCCAGGCTAAAACCTGCCCCCTTGAATCGGTGAGCGTTAATATTGTGTTATTATAAGAAGAAGAAACAAAAACCTTTCCCTCTCTAACTCCTGCTACAGTTGATTTCACCTTGATTTCTTTTCCTGCTGTTTTATCGATTTTTTCCTGTTCTTTGATTGCTTCTTCTTGATTTGTTTCTATTACGTGTTTTTTTCCCATTTTATGTTGGAGCCGCAGCCGGTTTCCTGCCAGATCCCATTGTTTTTCTGACATTTCCCCTTACTGTCCTGTTATTTGTTTTTGTTCTTTGTCCTCTTACGGGCAAACCTTTAATATGTCGCAATCCCCTCCATGCGCCCACATCTTTTAATCTTTTCACATTTATCATAACCTGCCTTCTCAAATCTCCTTCAATTTTGTAATTTTTTTCAATATAGTCTTTCAAATCATTAACTTCTTTAGCGGTCAAAGCAGATGCTTTTGTGTCTGTATTTATTTTTAATTCGTCCAAAATTTTCTTAGCCAAAGATCTGCCTATTCCGTATATGTAGGTTAAAGAAATATCTATTCTTTTGTTTTCGGGTATATTTACCCCTGCAATTCTTGGCATATTTTTTATCCTTGACGTTGTTTATGTTTTGGATTCTTTTTACAGATAACATAAATCCTCCCCTCTCTGCGGATGATTTTGCAATCGTTACAAATTTTTTTTATTGATGGCCTTACTTTCATATTATTTTAATCTATAAACTATCCTGCCCTTGCCTTCGTCGTACGGAGTCATTTCTACTGTCACCTTGTCGCCGGGCAAAATTGTAATTCTGTTCATCCTCATTTTTCCGGAAAGGAAACCCATGATTTCCCTACCGTCTCCCAAAACTACCTTAAAAAAGGCATTTGGTAAAGCCTCTGTAACTCTGCCCTCAACCCTTATGGTTTTTTTAGAGTCTTGCTGGCTGTTTTGGTCTTCGTTTGAATTCATTTAGTATAAAACAATATTAGCAAATTAAGTTTAAAAGGTCAAGCCCTTTACTGAAATTTCAGTTCCACATTAACCCTGCCTTGATTGCTTGGAGCAGAGTTTACCCAAAACGGCCAAAAGTTTACCTTTATTTTTGAAACATTATTTCCCAGCCTGTTGTTTATTGCTTCATTTATTTGGCCGGCATTTTCTCCAATTATGGATAGTGTTAAAGAGTTCTTGTCGATACTTTGGTACACCCCCGAAGAAAAATCCAAATCAAGTGTTGCCTTTCCCCCGGAAATATCCACCTTGCTTGCCGAATAATTTATTTTAAAGCTGTCATCCAATAAAATTTTTCCATCGGGCAGTTGGGAAATAATATATTTTTTTGCAAACTGTTCTAAATCAGATTTTTTAAAAGCCAAGGCCGTTGCTTTCACTACCGCCTGGTATGTAAAATTTTCAGCAGTTGTACCAACTTTTGTCTGTGTTGAGGCGCTTGCAACATTTGAAAAAATTGCGTTTTCCAATAAAACATATTCTGCGGGAATCTGGCCTTTGAGTTCTGCAATGGCGTCGTCTGTTGTCTTTTTTGTCAAAACATCTTTAGCGCTCAAAATGTCATCATCGGTTACTTTTTTAACTTTGCCGGAATACCCTCCTGCCATTGCTTTTGAAGATTCTGCGCTAATACTGTAATAATATGCTGTTCCTTTTAATCCCGGCACTATAAAGGAAGACGGCGCAATATTATACGATTCGCCTCCCTCAACTGCTTGGATTTTTACCTGCACAGATCCCGGGGTAATTTTGCTTCCGACTTTTTTGGCAGCGGGAACTACAATTTTTTGCAATGCCACAAAAAGCTTTCCTGAGTCCGACATAAAATGAGTGCCGGCCTTCAATGTTAATGGCGCGGGCGGATCGGATTTATTATAAACTGTTACAGTTCCGGATGCCTGGCCTTCGTTTGAAGCGTTTCCTGTTGCAGGAAATTCTTGCGATTCGGTTTTTGTTGTCTCAAAATATTGAGCAGGAATTTCAGCCTTTTCGTAATCAAGCGCATCAACAATTTTATCTGCAGTTATTGTTTGCTGAAAACTCAGAGTATCAACTTTTGGCCAAATTTGAATGTCGGCTTTTGGAAGCTTAAAAAATAAATACACGCAGACAATAAGCATAACCGCAACAACCCCAATTGAAAGGGGTAGCCACAATGGCCGGCCTTCTTTTTTGTGCCGGCTGAATTTCTTTGCCGGTCTTATTGGTGATGCCGGTTCTTTTTCTATTTTTTTGTGAGCTATTTTGGGAGGCTTAATGTCGTATATTTTTTTTGCCATAAGTTATAAAAAATTATTCTAATATTGCTTTTATTCTTCTAACTCCGGAAGAAGAACTTTCTTCTTTAATAATTCTAAATTTGCCTAAAATTCCAGTATGCTCCACATGAGGCCCTCCGCAAATTTCTTTGCTGACATTTTCTGCGCCTTTTCCAATAAAATAAACCTTAACTTTTTCTCCGTATTTTGATTCAAAAACTCCCATAGCATTTATTTTACGGGCATCATCTAAAATCATTTCCTCAAACCAAACCGGAAGGTTATCTTTTATTATACCATTTACAAAATTTTCCACATCCCCTATTTGTCCACTGGTCATTTTTTCCTTATGTGAAAAATCAAAGCGCAGTCTTTCGGCAGTAATATTGCTTCCTTTTTGAAAAACCTCGTTTCCCAAAACTTTTCTCAAGCCCGCAAGCATCAAGTGCGCTACCGTGTGCAGTTTTGTGGTTTGTTCTGAATTATCTGCAAGCCCGCCCTTAAACATTCCCGAGCTGGCAGTGCGCGACAGCTCCTGATGTTTTTGCAATTCTTTTTCAAAATCCTGCACATCAACTTTTATCCCTTTTTCTTTTGCCAGCTCTTCTGTAATTTCAATTGGAAATCCGTAAGTTTGGTATAAATTAAAAGCATCTTTCCCGGAAACGCTGTCAAGTTTTTCAAATTTCTTTAATCCGTTTTCCAAAGTCTTTTCAAATTTTTCCTGCTCTTTTACAAGTTCGCTAATTATAAAATTTTTGTTTTTTTCTAATTCAGGGTACGCATCTTTATACTTTTTAATAACAACTTCTGCCACATCTTTGGTCCAACCCAGTTTTTCAATTCCCAGTTTTTTACCAAATCTCACAGCTCGCCTGATTAACCGTCGCACAATATACCCCTGCCCCACATTACTTGGCAAAACCCCTTTTACCTCGCCGATTATAAATGTTACAGCCCTTAAATGATCTGCCACAATCCTGATAGATTTTTTATATTCTGCGCTACAAGAATTATCTTTTTTACAAACTTTTCCGGTAAGTTCCCTAATTTTTAAAGTAATTAGCTCAAATAAATCTGTCTGATAAACAGTTTCCTTCCCGTTTAAAACTGCCAAGGTTCTTTCCATACCCATTCCTGTGTCAACATTTCTTTGCAAAGCGGGCAGATAATTTCCATTTTCATCTTTTACATACTGCATAAAAACATCGTTCCAAATTTCCACCCAATTTTTGTCATTTGCGTCAAAAACTTTTGGAGCAGGTTTATCATTAAGCTTCCAATAAAACATTTCTGTGTCAGGTCCGCAAGGGCCTGTTTTTCCAGCCGGACCCCACCAATTATCTTCTTTAGGTAGAAAAGCAATTCTCTCTTTTTTTAATCCTAGATTTTCCCAAATTTTTGCAGATTCTTCATCTTTTGGCGCGTTTTCATCACCTGCAAAACAAGACACAGCAAATCTGCCTAGGGGAATATTTAATTCTTTTGTTAAAAACTCAAAAGACCATTTTATTGCTTCTTCTTTCCAATAATCGCCCAAAGACCAATTTCCCAGCATTTCAAAAAAGGTCAAATGGGTGTCATCGCCCACATTATCAATATCTACGGTTCTTATGCATTTTTGGGCATCGGTTAATCGTTTTCCTTCGGGATGTTTTTGTCCGAGCAAATAAGGCACCAAAGGATGCATGCCGGCAGTGGTAAATAAAACCGTCGGGTCATTTTCTGGAATCAAAGAAGCGCTGGGAATTATTTTATGTCCCCGCTTTTCAAAAAATTCCAAATATTTCTGCCGTAATTCCTCAGATTTCATTTTATTATTCTGCGGATTTTACAATTTTTATGAATTCCTCGGCATTTAGCGAAGCTCCCCCAACAAGCAATCCATTTGCCCCGGCTTCTTTTATATATGCCCCGGAATTTTCGCTTTTTACGCTTCCGCCATAAAGTATTCTGGTTTCCAGTTTTACAAATTTTTTTATAAAATCAATAGACTCCTTTGTTTCCTCAACCGAACAGTTATTTCCAGTTCCAATTGCCCAAACAGGCTCATACGCAACACTTAAGTTTGTAGTGAGTAGCGAGTAGTTTGTAGAAACATCCTTCAGCCCGATTTTTATTTGGCGTTCTAAAACCTCGTTTTTTCTGCCCGCATCTCTTTCTTCAGCTGTCTCGCCAATGCAAAAAATAATTTTTAGCCCAGCTTCTAACGCTTTTTTTATTTTTTTATTTACAGTTTCATCGGTTTCTCCAAAATATTTCCTTCTTTCCGAGTGTCCAATTATCACATATTCAGCTCCCAAATCTTTTAGCATTGCCGAAGAAATTTCACCGGTAAAAGCACCATTATCTTCATAAAAAACATTTTGTCCGCCTACGCTCAAGGCTTCGTCGGATAAACGCGCCAAAGCCGAAACATACACAAATGGCGGGCAGATAACCACCTCAACATTGCTTCCGTCCCAGCCCGAGGCTGGTCCGCCTAGGGCGGAAAAAATTTCTTTTGCTTCTTTTTGCGAATTAGGATTCATTTTCCAATTCGCCACAATTAAATTTTTCATATATAGAATTTCAAAACATTGTTATTTTATAATACTATCACAACAAAAAATAATGGCAAACGACTACACATGTTACTGGTAGCGTTTTTGTCTACCGACAAAAACGCTACCAGCAATTATTTATTTAATTTATATCTAGACTTTAAGCGCTCTTCATTATCAATAAAATCAGCTGAAATAAATCTGACATATTTTTCCAGTTTAAACAATTTTACCAGAGCTGTTACTTCTTTTTGGCAATCATACGGATAAACAAACAAGCTTTCCTGAAGTTCGTAAAAGCCAGCCGACCTAAACCTGTACCGTAGGGCATTCCTCCCCTTTCTGCACTCCTCTGGGATGTCAAAGGCAAATATTCTCCATTTGCCATCCCATTTTTCCTTCCTAATTTCAAGTCTCCTAAAAATGATATTCAGCGCCCGTAGTATTCCTTTTTCCGTCAAGGATACAAGCACGGTGCCGTCATAATTTTCTTTTTTCTTTATAAATTTCTGTTTATTAAGATCACTAATCCCATCTCTTATTTTATTCGGGTTAACTTCATTTTTCCAGTGGTCAAAATACTCCGAAATCCAAAGCCCCTTTTTTGCCCTATAGCTAAAACCGTAATCAATAGAATCGTATAAATGCAATAAAATTTCTTCGATTACGGGGTTTCTCATTATTTAATTTGATTCTTTATTATTATCTTGATTATACTACAGATTATACTGGTAGTAAATTTGTCGGCCGACAAAAACGCTACCACCAAAGAACAAATAAAAAAGCCCATGGCAAATGAGCTCAAATGAACCTGCTTGCCATGGACATGGTATGGACTTGGAGCTCGAGCTCCGGTCAAGACTTCCTTTCGGGCGGTCTTATCGCCAGCACAGTTGCGGGCCCACTCCCCTCGCAGAGTACGGCAAGAAAACCCTTAACAGGAAGCCCCAATGAATCAAGATGTGGAACAACGTAGAACATCCTGCCCTCTGGTACACCTGACAATTTTTCTGTCAGCACAACAACGATTTTTCTATCGTGGTTGCCGATGGGGCGGACGAGAATCAAAGCCTTGAATTCCTCTTGCAGAGAATCCATGGTCGCAAGTAGCACGTAAGGCTTACGCAACTTCAACCAGTCGAGAGTAACGGGCCGGCCAGCGATGTACGAGGCGTGAATTAAAAGAGATAGGACTGAAAAACCCAGCACCATAAGACACGCCCTCTCCCAATCGCTCCACCCAGCCTCATGACAAACCGAAAGAAGTATCACAAGCACGCCGGCCAAAACACCAAAAAGCCAATACCTTGTCGTCGACATGTCACACCTCGCAAGTTAAAGGAACAAGTTTTTGAAATTCTGGACTGGATATATAATATAAAATTATTCTGGTTCGGTCAATATGCTGGCACCGTTTTTGGTGACCAAAATTGTATGTTCAAAGTGCGCCGATAAGGAGTTGTCGCGCGTGGCATAGCCATAGCCGTCTGCTGATTTTTTCAAATTATAATCTCCTGCTGAAATCATTGGCTCTATGCAAATTACCATGCCTTCAATTAATTCTTCTCCTCCGCCTCGCTTGCCAAAGTTTGGGATTTTTGGATCTTCGTGCAATTCTTTTCCAATTCCATGCCCGCATAATTCACGGATAACTCCAAAACCCTGGTCTTCAACAAACCTTTGGATTGTGTTTCCAATGTCCCCAACCGTATTACCTGGCCTTACTTTTTTGATTCCCAATCTTAAGGATTTCTTTGCCACATCAATTAATCTTTTTGCCTCAAAGGAAACTTTACCAACAGGAATAGTTATTGCCATATCTGTATTATATCCTTTATAAAAAACTCCCAAATCCAGACCAATTATATCGCCGTCTTTTAAAACATAGTTTGACGGATATCCATGCACAATATTTTCATTTACAGAGGCGCACAAAGAATATGGAAAATTGTCATAATTTTTAAATCCTGGTTTGGCTTTTGCAGACAAAATAAGAGCCTCTGCGGCTCTGTCCAATTCTAAAGTAGTAGTTCCGGGCTTAGCCAAATTTTGTAATTCTTTTACAACAGAAGCTAATATTTTACCGCCCTCTCTTATTATTTCAATTTCTTCTTTTGTTTTTATTGTTATCATTTTATCGCAGATAAAACATCCAAAAATACATCTGCAACCGATTGTTCGCCGTTGATTTTATTGACTTTAAAATTGTTTTTCTCAAAATATTCAATCATAGGAAGCGTCCTTTCGTTGTATTCTTTTATTCGCACCTTAATAGTTTCCGGATCATCCAAATCTTTTCTCTTTACCAAATTTGATCCGTCTATGGGGCAAATTGTCAAATTTTCTGTTTCATTGTTAGATAAAATTGAATGGCGCATCAGCTCGCAAATTTTTCTGTGCGAATTTCTAAAAATTGTAGTTTCGGCCGAAATTTCCAAAAACAATACTTTTATATTTTCTTTTCCATAAAGCTCTGCCAAAACCGGCATTTCCTTTTCTACCTCATAAATTGTTCTTGGAGAACCCGACAAAATGAAACTCTCGTCCTGTCCCGCCAGTTTTTTTATTTCTTCCATCATTAAAACTGTAATGAAGGGCGGACTTGTCAGAACCCCTGTTTTCCAATTCTTAATTTCTTCGCCTACTTTATAATCTTTCCCGTCAACGCTAAAAACCTTGTCTGAATTTTCATTCTTAAAACAGTATTCAAGAACCTTGCTTGATTCAAGATGATAAAATCCTAAATTTTCCGATAATAATCCTGCTTGTGTCCCTTTGCCGGCGCCAGGAGCGCCAAAAATTATTATAACTTGTTTTTGCATTTAAAAATTTTCGTATTCGCGCATTTGAAGTTGCGCATTAATTTGTCTGACTGTGTCCAGAACAACAGAAACCACGATTAAGAGCGAGGTACCTCCAACCAAAAATGAAAATCCTGTAACACCGGTAACTCCCGCAACAATTGACGGCAAAATGGCTATCAAGCCCAAAAATATTGCGCCGGTAAAAAGCACTCTGTTTAAAATATGTTTCATAAAATCAGATGTTGATTTGCCTGGTCTTACCCCCGGAATAAATCCACCCATTTTCTGCAAGTTTTCAGCAATTGTTTTTGGATCGAATGTGACGGCGGTATAAAAATATGTAAAAAGAATAACCAGTAAAAAGTACAGCATTCCATGTATCCAGACATTGTTAAAAAATGCGCCAATGTTTGTGGCTATAACTCCGACAAGTCCTGCATATGTGCCAAAATAACTTGCTATCATGCCTGGAAACAAAAGTATTGATAAAGCAAAGATAATTGGGATAACTCCTGCCGGGTTAACGCTTAAGGGCAAATAGGTTGAGGTTCCGCCATACATTTTCATTCCCCTTACCCTTTTGGCGTAAGAAACCGGAATGTTTCTGCGCGCTTCTGTTATCAAAACAACTCCTGCAACTATAACTACAGAAAGCACAAGAAATGCCAAGTATGCAGGAATTTTTGACGCGTCGAATGTAACAAATGTCTGGAAAATATTTATTGGAATTCCTGCCACGATACCTGCAAAAATCAACAAAGAAATTCCGTTTCCCATGCCTTGCTCTGAAATAATTTCTCCAATCCACATTAAAAACATTGCTCCTGCGGTAATTGTCAAAATTGCCGAAATCATCACGGGCAAAGAAAGCCCCGTAATAATTCCCTGCCTGGCAAAAACAGTAAGCATTCCATACCCTTCAAAAGCTGCCAGCGGGATTGTAAGCAACCTTGAATATTGGTTAAATTTTTGCCTGCCGGCTTCCCCTTCTTCTTTGTACAATTTCTCCAAAGCTGGAAAAATCATTGTTAAAAGTTGTAAAATAATTGTTGCAGTAATGTAGGGCCCAAGCCCCAATAAAACAACTGAAAAGTTACTCAAGGCGCCTCCGGTAAATAAGTTCAAAAGACCAAAAACCTGGTTTTGGTCAAAGAATTTCCGCAAATTTTCAGCTCCAATTCCCGGTATTGGTATGTTTGCGGCAAATCTAAATACAACAAAAAGAAAAATTACAAAAAGAAATTTATTCCTCAGTTCTTTATTTTTAAATAAAAATAATATTTTATCGTACCACATATTATTTAATAGTTCCGCCGGCTTTTTCTATTGCTTCTTTTGCAGATTTTGATACTGCGCAGTTTTCCACAACCAATTTCTTTGTTAGTTTGCCGGTTCCCAAAATTTTAATTTTTGGATTTCTTCCTTTCATTCTACTAGCAATACCTTTTTTAATCAAATTTTCCGGATTTATTACCTCTCCGTCTTTTGAAGTTTTTTCAAGAGTCTCAAGATTTACAACTGCAGAATAATCGTCTAAAACAAAGCTTCTGTATCCTCTTAATTTTGGATATCTTTTTATTAATTCTCTTATAATTGGCACCATTTTCCTGCCGGCTCTTGATTTTTGGCCCTTATTTCCCTTTCCGGAATAAGTTCCTTTTTTACCCCCCCTGCCAACTCTTTTTTTGTCCTTATTCTTATGTTTTGGCTGTAATTCGTGTAATTGCATATTTTTAGCTCTTTGCTTTTAATTTTTTTAAAGCTTCCATTGTTGCTCTGGCATTATTTAATTTATTTTTTGATCCGGAAAGTATTTTTGAGGAAATATTTTTTATTCCGGCCAAATCACAAATTGTCCTTACAGCTCCTCCTGCAACCAAACCTCTTCCCTTTTTCTGGGGTTTTAATAAAATTATCGCAGGTCCGGATTTTGCCATAACTTCGTGAGGGATAGTTCCCTCCACAATAACAACGCTTACCAGGTCTTTTTTGGCTCTTCTTGTTGCCTTTTCAATTGCTTGCGAAACGTCTTTTCCTTTATCTATGCCAATTCCAACTTTGCCTTTTTTGTCTCCGGCAACAACAACAGCCCTAAAGCTCATTCTTTTTCCTCCGCCGGTAACTCTGGTAACGCGGGCCAAATCCAAAAGCTTTGTTTCAAATTCATCTTTTGGCCTGTCCTTTCCAAATCCTGCACGCCCAAAACCAGGCCTTCTGTTTTGGCCGAATCCTCCTCCGCCCCTCTGCCCTTGTCCCTGGCCTTGCCCAAAACCCTGCCTGCCAGCACGAGGGCTAGCTGGCTGTTCTGTGGGTCCCGTAGGAATTGGTTTAAATTCGTTTTGTTCTGTCATAATATTTTAAAAAATTAATCCTCCTTCGCGGGCTCCATCGGCAAGCGCTTTAATTCGGCCGTGGTAAACAACTCCGCCTCTGTCAAAAATAACTTTTTCAATTTTGCTTTCAATTGCTTTTTTTGCTATAAATTTGCCGACTTCTTTTGCCGAATCACTCTTTTTCAATCCTTTTTTAGCTTTTAAATCCTTATCCGAAACAGACATAACAATTTTTGCATTATCATCATCAACCAACTGAGCATAAATATGCTGATTAGATCTAAAAACAAACAGCCTTGGCATGTCTTTTGTGCCGTGCATGTTCATTCTTATCTTCTTGTGCCTTCTTATTCTTTTGTCGTTTTTTATTGACATAGTATTTTATTTAGAGGCGACAACTTTTTTACCTTCTTTTCTCCTGATTTTTTCGCCTTGATATTTAATTCCTTTGCCTTTATACGGCTCGGCTTTTTTCTGTTTTCTTATCAATGCTGCCATATGGCCCACCCTTTCTTTATTTGCACCTGAAATTGTAATCACATTTTTTTCCACCAAAAAATTTACTCCGTCTATCTTTTTTATTTTAACCGGATTTGTAAATCCAAGGTTCAACACTATTCCTTCTGCATCCACAACTGCCTTAAAACCTACCCCTTCAATTTCAAGCTTTTTTTCAAACCCCTTACTGGCGCCTTCAACCATATTTGCCACCAAAGCTCTGTATAATCCCCACAATCCTCTTCCCTTTTTAGAGAGTTCTGTTTTTGGCGCAACCAAAATCTTGCCATCCGCTTGTTCAATTTTAATTTCGGGATGTATAAATTGTTTTAATTCTCCCTTGGGTCCTGTAACCGTGATTTCTTTCTCGGTTATTTCCACTTTTATGCCCGCTGGGATTTCAATTGATTTTTTTCCAATTCTTGACATAGTTTTAAATTACCAAACTTGGCAGATTATTTCTCCGCCGAGTTTTTGTTTTTTAGCTTCTTTATTTGTCATTAAACCTTTTGATGTTGAAATTATTGATATGCCATAGCCTCCATGCACTTTTTTAATATCATGCACTGAGTCATAAATTCTTTGGCCCGGTTTTGAAACTCTTTTCAATCCGGCAATTGCAGGCACCCCATTGTCATATTTTAAAATAATTTTTAAAGCTTTTGTTTTTCCTTTTACTGCTTTTTTAACTTCTCCCAAAAAGCCTTCCCTAAATAAGATAGTTGCAATTTCATTTTTTATTTTTGACAAAGGAATCAAAACCTCTGTTTTTTCAACAGCTTGGGCGTTTCTTATTTGATTTAACATGTCTGTAATTGGGTCTGTCATAGTATTTTTACCAAGATGATTTTTTAATTCCTGGGATTTCTCCCTTATTTGCTAATTCTCTAAAACATATCCTGCAAAGGCCAAAAGCCCTCATAAAACCGTGCCTTCTTCCACATTTAAAACATCTCCTAATTTTTCTCGAAGGATACTTTGGCTTCATTTTTGCTTTTGCTTCTTGTGATGTTTTTGCCATATGTTTTTTAATCTTTCATTGGAAAACCCATTAATTTATATAATTCCAATCCTTCTTCTTTGGTTTTTGCATTTGTTACAACTGTCACTTCCAATCCAAAAATTGTCTTTTCTTTTTCTGTAAAAATTTCAGGAAAAAATATATGTTCTTTAAATCCAATACTCAAATTTCCATTTTTATCCACAGATTTTGGATTCAAACCCTTAAAGTCTCTGGATCTTGGCAAAGACAAATAAACCAATCTCTCCAAAAAATCCCACATTCTGCCCTTTCTTAAAGTAACAACCGCTGCAATTTCCAAACCTTCCCTCAATTTAAATCCGGCAATTGATTTCTTTGATTTCACTAAATTTGTGTGTTGTCCCGCAATTAAAGACAAATCCTGCATTATAAGATTTTGAATTTTCTCCCTTTCTCCCGATGCTTTTCCTGCAACTTCTTTGCCGAACGAGCTGTTCAAAACCACTTTTTTAATTGAAGGAACAGCCATCGGATTTTTATATCCGAACTTTTTCATCATTTCCGGCACTGCTTCTTTTTTGTATTTTTCTTTTAAGCTTTGCATATTAAATTATCTGTTTGCATTTCTTGCAAACTCTATTTTTAATTTCTCCTTCTGTTCTGTATCCTATTCTTGTTGCTTTTCCGCATTTCGGGCAAATTATTTTAATATTTGAAACATCCAATGGGGCAGGGATTGACACAACTTGCCCCTTTTCCCCTTCCCTTCTTGGCCTGACATGCTTTTTCTTTAAATTAATTCCCTCGACCAAAACTTTGAGATCTTTTGGAAAAGACCTTATAATTTTAGCTGTTCTGCCCTTATCCTTTCCGGCTGTGATTAAAACATTGTCGCCTTTTTTTATTTTCATAACTTTATAACTTGAAACTTTATAACAATTCGCTTGCCATCATGGCTATTGTGCCAAAACCTTTTTCTTTTAATTCTTTTGCTGTAGGGCCTAAAATTCTGCTTCCTTTTGGCTCTTTTCCATCGCCCAAAATTACAGCTGCATTGTCGTCAAACCTTATATATGAGCCGTCTGCCCTTTTAAATTCTTTGTGTTGGCGGATAATAACCGCTTTTACTTTGTCGTGTTTTTTTACCAACTTTCTGGGTTCTGCTTTTTTTACAGCAGCCACAACAATGTCTCCCAATTGAGCATATCTTCTCCTTGTTCCACCGGGCACATTAATAACCTGGATAATTTTTGCTCCAGAATTATCTGCAACTTTTAACATTGATCTTGGCTGTATCATATCTTTTTAATTACTTTCCAATTTTTATCTTTCGACATTGGCGCAGTTTCCTCCATAACAACTTTATCTCCAACATGAAATTCCCCGTTCTCGTCATGCGCTTTAAATTTTTTATGAACCTTAAATCTTCTCTTGTATTTTGGGTGTTCTTTTATTCTTTCCACCTCAACAACAACAGTTTTTTGCATCTTATCTGAAACCACAATTCCTTGTAATATTTTCTTAGGCATTTTCTTTTAAAATGGTTAATATTCTGGCTAATTCTTTTTTGGAATTATTTATCTCTTTTGTATTTTTTAATTTATTGGACGTAAATTTAAACCTAAGATCGCTCAGCTTGCTTTTCAATTCATTAACTGTTTTTTCCAATTCCTTTTTATCTTTTTTCCTTAATTCAGATGCTTTCATTTTATTATACTTTAAATACTATCCTTTTTAACAAATTTTGTCTTAATTGGCAACTTTTGTCCGGCTCCTTCCAAGGCTTCTTTGGAAACATCCTCTTTTAAGCCGTCGATTTCAAAAATCATTCTGCCGGGCTTTATCGCAAACACGTAATGATCCACCGATCCTTTTCCGCTTCCCATTCCAACCTCAGAACCTTTAAAAGTTACGGGCTTGTCTGGAAAAACTCTTATCCAAATCTTTCCGCCCTTTTTCATATATCTAATAATATATCTTCTTGCCGCCTCCAATTGCCTGGCTGTAATCCATTTTGCTTCCATTGCTTTCAATCCAAAACTGCCGAAATTAATTTCAGTTGCTCTTGTCTCAACGGCACCTTTAAATCTTCCTCTTCCCTTGTGCCACTTTCTGTGCTTAACTTTTTTCGGCATCATTATTGACATATTTTTTGTTATTCAAATTTATCTCCTTTATATATCCAAACTTTTATTCCAATTTTTCCATATGTGCAGTGCGCCTCATCTTGCGCATAATCAATGTCTGCTCTTATTGTGTTTCTTGGCAATCTGCCCTGCCCAAGCCATTCTCTTCTGGCGATTTCAATTCCATTTAAACGACCTGCTACTTCCATTCTGATCCCTTTTGCCTCTCTGTTTGTCATAACCCTTTCTATGGATTTTTTCAAAACCTGCCTAAATGGAATTCTTTTTTCAATTTGCTGGGCTGCCATTTGGGCAACCAAGGCCGAAGAAATCCAGGGATTTTTTACTTCTTTTATTTCCAGCTTATATTCTCTGACCGCCAAATTTTTTACCAAGGCAAATTTTTTAATTTTCTTTCTGATTTCATCTTCTATTTGCTTTTTTAAAATATCTACTCCATTTCCACCTCTGCCGATAATCAAACCCGGGCGGGCAGTTTCAATAATTATATTGAGCTTGTTTGCGGAATGTTCTATTTCTATGTTAGCCACTGACGCCTCTGCCAGTTTTTTTCTCAAAAAATCCTTTATTAAAAAATCCTCCTCCAAAAACTGGGGCATTTTCTTGCCATAAAAACCGCGGATATTCCAATCTTCTGTTCCTTTTATTCTAAATGATTTTGGATGAACTTTATGTGCCATAATTATTTTTTAACTGTCTTTTTTCTTGTCTTTACCTCTTTTTTTACTGATTTCTTTACAGTTTTCACTTCCGGTTTTCCTATTTTTATTTCTTTATCTACTTTTGCTGGCGGATTTATCTCGGCTAAAACTATTTCAATATGCGCGCTTCTCTTTATAATAGGATAAGCTCTTCCGCGGGACATTGGATGCCATCTTTTTAATTTTGGGCCTTCGTCAACGGTAATTTTTGAAATAAACAAATCTTCTTCTTTTAATTGAAAATTATGTTTTGCCGAATCCACAGCCGAATTTAAAAGCTTCAATACAGACCTTGCGGATTTATTTACGGTAAATAAAAGCACAGACTGCGCTTCCGGCACCTTTTTCCCACGCACTAAGTCAACTACTTGCCTGACTTTTCTTGGCGCTGTCCTTAAATTTGATAATTTTGCTTTTATTTCCATGTTATTTTTTAGCCACAGGTTTTACAGCTGTTTCCACTTTGGCCGCTTCTTTTTGTTCTGCTCCGGCTTCTATTTCTCTTTGCATTTTTCCTCCATGCCTTGAAAACTTTGTTGTTGCTGAAAATTCTCCCAGCTTGTGCCCAACCATATCTTCTGAAACATAAACCGGCACAAATTCCTTTCCGTTATGAACTCCAAATGTATGGCCAACCATTTCCGGAGAAATCGTAGAATGCCTTGCCCAGGTTTTAATAATTTTCTTTTCGTCTTTTCTTAAAGCTAAAACCTTGGTTAGCAACTTTTCGTCAATATATGGTCCTTTTTTTAAACTTCTGCTCATGTTTTAAATTGTTATTTCTTCCTTCTGCTGATGATTAATTTATTTGACCATTTTTTTCTTTTTCTTGTTTTTACTCCATATGCAGGCTTGCCCCACGGAGTTTTCGGATGCTTCAATCCAATTGGCTGTCTGCCCTCGCCTCCTCCATGCGGATGGTCAACCGGATTCATTGCAGAACCTCTAACATGTGGGCGTCTGCCTTTTAATCTTGATTTTCCGGCTTTTCCAACTCTATAAAATCTGTTTTCAGGGTTTGAAACTATTCCAATTGAAGCAAAGCATTCCCCGCTAAATCTTCTAATTTCGGTTGAAGGCATTTTAAGGTTTATATGATCTCCATCGTGAGCCAATAATTGCGCTGAAGAACCCGCTGACCTTACAATTTTTCCTCCTTTTCCGGCTTCCAATTCAATATTATAAACTGCGGTTCCAACCGGTATATTTTTTAATTTTACCCTGTTTCCGGGATTTAAAGAAGCCGACTCCGAAAAAATAATTTCATCCCCAATTTTTAAATCTTGCGGAGCAATAATATATTGTTTTGTTTTATCAGTATATTCTATCAAAGCAATAAAAGCTGTCCTATTTGGATCATATTCCAAAGCAGTAACTTTTGCGTTCATATCCATTTTTGTCTGTGAGAATTCAATAACTCTGTAGTATTTTTTGACTCCTCCGCCTTTGTGTCTTACTGTTATACGGCCTGAAGAATTTGACCTGCCAACATTTCTTTTTACGTATTTTAAAAGACTTTTCTCGGGCTGTTTTTTGGAAAGCTTTGAGAAATCTATCCCTGACATTCCCCTTCTTGCTGGCGTGGTTGGTTTATACAGTTTCATTATAGTATTTCAATTTTTTGTCCGTTTTTAATTCTTACAACTGCTTTTTTGTAGGCTTTTCTAAAACCTTCTGTTTTACCGAGCCTTCTCTTTTTTGCCGGAATTTTTATAATATTCACCGACAAGACATCTACTCCGTAAATTCCGTGTACTGCATTTTTTATTTCGTTTTTATTGTAATTTGGTAAAACCTCAAATATATATTGGTCTTTTTCCGATAAATCAGTGGCTTTTTCTGATATATGCGGTTGTTTTACGGCGTCGTAAGAAAACCCCTTGCCCGTCAAATTGCGCGAAACGCTTTTTTCTGGTTTTTCAATTTTCTTTTCAATCCTAACTTCGCCAGTTTTTTTAACCGGCTTTGCCTCGCCGGAGCTTTTAGCGGAGGCGGGTTTTTTAGCTTTCTCTTTTTCTTCTTTCTTTTTTAAAAAATCTAACAGTGCCATAATCTACTTTGTAAATGTATCCTTAATTGTTTTAATACTGTCTTTTGTCATCAATAAATATTTGCTGTTCAATAAATCCAAAACATTCAAATTTCTTGCGTCTTCAATTGTTGTTTTTTTAATGTTTCTTGAAGCCAGAAATATTTTTTTGTCATAATTTGGCATTGCAATCAGTGTTTTGGAATCTTTGCATGGCAATTTTAAAAGCGTCAAAGCCATTTCCTTTGTCTTCCCGTTTATCAATTCTATCTTATCTAAAATTATTAAATTTTTGCTTTTTGCCTTTTCAGACAAAACCATAAGCAAAGCTTTTCTTCTCATTTTTTTAGGAATTTCTCTTTCAAAAATTCTGTCATTTCTCGGGCCATGAGTAACTCCTCCCCCTTTCCATATTGGAGATCTTGAAGAACCTGCTCTTGCCCTTCCTGTTCCCTTTTGACGCCAAGGCTTTTTTCCTCCGCCCCTTACTTCTCCTCTGGTTTTGGCATGGGCTGAAATTTGGCGTTTGTTTGCCATTAGAGAAACAACTATTTGGTGCACTAAATCTGCATTGAATTTAACTTCAAAAATTTCTTTTGGCAAAACAGTAGATCCGGAAACTTCTCCATTTTGATTGTACAAATCAAATTTCATAGTTATGCTTTAATTTCAAGCAATGCTCCTGTGCGTCCCGGAACTGCTCCTTTTAATACTAACAAATTGTTTTCTTTATCAACCTTCATTATTCTCAAATTTTTGACTGTAATTCTTTCGCTTCCCATACGGCCGGGCATTTTTCTGCCTTTTATAACATGCTGAGGAAACCTTGAACCGGTAGACCCAATTGTTCTGTGTTCGTGTTTTACTCCATGAGTTGCCCTTCTTCCGTGAAATCCGTGTCTTTTTACTCCGCCCTGAAACCCTTTTCCTTTTGAAGTGCCCGAAACCTTTACTTCTTCTCCTTCGGCAAATCCTTCCACGCTTATTTCATCACCAACTTTCAGGCTTGCATCTCCTCCGGTATATTCTCTTATATTCTTAAATTCCTTGCCTTTCATTGACTTTCCAATCTTATTTTTCTTTTCTATTTTTACATGTCCAATTTGCAAAGCATCATAGCCTTCTTTCTCTTTTGTCATTTTTTGAAGAACATAGCATGGTCCGGCCAAAATCAAAGTAACGGGCGTCAATTTGCCATTTTTATCAAACATCTGGGACATCCCAATTTTTTTTCCGAGTATAAACTTCATGCTTTTTATATTAACTAAAAATGGGCGGATTGCCCATTTTTATCTGGCAATGTTGTTGACCAGGCGCCGTATGGTGCCTGGAATTTAACAATCGCGTAATTAGTTATCTTATTATATCTTAATCGTAATGTCAACACCTGAAGGCAAATTCAAATCTCTCAGCGCTTCAATGATTTCCGGATTGGGATTTATTATATCAATAATTCTTTTATGGACTCTCATTTCAAACTGCTCCCTTGCGTTTTTATGCACAAAACTTGACCTATTTACAGTGTATTTTAAAATTTCAGTTGGCAATGGTACCGGGCCCAAAACTTCGGCTCCATACCTGTTTGCAATATCAATTATCTGGTGAGCAGAATTGTCAATGATTTTGTGGTCATATGCTCGCAATTTTATGCGAAGCTTAAGCCCTACTTCAGGAATTTTCGGGGTAACCTTTGGGTCGTCTTTCTTTACAGTCTTTTTAATTGTAACTTTTTTGGTTGCCGGCATTTTTTTACTTTATAATCTTTGTTACAACTCCCGATCCGACTGTTTTTCCGCCTTCTCTAATGGCAAATTTACCTTTTTCTTCCAAAGCAATTGGAGCAATCAATTTGACTGTAAAGCTGGCTGTGTCGCCTGGCATAACCATTTCTGTGCCGGCGGGCAAAGTTACATCTCCTGTAATATCGGATGTTCCGATATACAATTGTGGCTTATAGCCGGAAAAAAATGGAGTATGCCTTCCGCCTTCGTCTTTGCTCAACACATAAACTTCTGCTTCAAATTCTGTATGAGGCAAAACCGATCCGGGCTTGCAAATTAATTGTCCTCTTTCAATATCTTCTTTTTTCAAGCCTCTTAACAAGATTCCAACGTTGTCTCCGGCATTTCCCTGGTCAAGCGATTTCTGGAACATTTCCACCGAAACAACAACTGTTTTTTGTGTTGGCCTTATTCCAATTATTTCAACTTCATCGTTTTGCTTTACAACTCCTCTTGAAATTCTTCCTGTTGCAACTGTTCCTCTGCCTTCAATTGAAAACACGTCTTCAATTGCCATTGAAAATGGCTTGTCCAATTCTCTTACGGGCTCCTGAACATAATTGTCAACTGCATCAAGTAATTCAATAATTGGTTTGGCTTTTGCATCGTCTGCTGAGGTTGCTTTTAATGCTTCTGTAGCTGATCCTCTTATAATAGGAGTTTCATCTCCTGGAAAACCGTTTTTCTTTAAAAGTTCTCTTACTTCAGATTCAACCAGGTCCAAAATCTCAGGGTCGTCAACCATATCGCATTTATTCATAAACACAACCAAGCTTGGCAATCCAACTTGTCTGGCAAGCAAAATGTGCTCTTTGGTTTGAGGCATTGGGCCGTCTGGGGCTGAAACAAGTAAAATTCCTCCATCCATTTGGGCGGCTCCCGTAATCATATTTTTAATGTAGTCGGCATGTCCGGGGCAGTCAATCAAAGCATAGTGCCTTTTTGCTGTTTCGTATTCCAAATGAGTAATTGAAATAGTCACGCCTCTGGCTTTTTCTTCAGGAGATGCATCAATTTGATCTACATCCTTTTCTGAATGCTTAAAACCACGCAATCCTGAAACTTTCATAATTGCGGCCGATAATGTGGTTTTTCCATGGTCTACATGACCGATGGTACCAACGTTTACGTGAGGTTTAGACCTCTCAAATTTTTCTGTTGCCATTTTTTTTATTTAATTTTATTTATTTTTTAATAATACATCTATCTTATTATATAAATTATTATAAGTCAAGTATTATTGACTATTTCACCAATTTGATTATACTATATTTACTGTTCTCTAACAACAAGCTCGCGTCATTCTCGCGAAAGTGGGAATCCAGATTCTTTTCTCTCGAAAGGAGAACTGCCGTGAAAACGTGGGAATACGATTATGTTGGCACCGTCAATCCCGAGGACACCGTCGAACGCCTTAATCAGCTGGGGCGACAAGGATGGCGGGTGATCCAAAAATTCAAAACTAATCAGGATTGTTTCCTTTTAGAGCGGGGAGTTCCCGACTCGCCTCCGCCAAAGCCGAAGCCGGCTAACTGGCCGCGCGATCCGCTTCGCAACCCATGTGGCGACGAAGACCCCGACGACCAAGTCGGCGACTGAAAAACGGCAACCGGTTGATCCGTTCCCCAAACCAGGCCCGAGCAAGCACAGTATAGACTTCCGATGTCTATCCAGCTTGCCCCCGGGCTTTTTTTTACTTGCGTTTTCCGTCTATTATTTCTTGAGCAACATTTGCAGGCACTTGCTCATATTTGTTAAATTCCATTGTGAATGAGGCGCGCCCTTCTGTGAGAGATCTTAGCGATGTTGCATAACCAAATGTTTCGGATAATGGCACCATTGCATCAACAATTTTCATGCCAACCCTTTCTGAAGTTTCTTCAATTTTTCCCCGTCTGGAGCTTACGTCAGAAATAACCTGGCCAAAAAAGTTTTCCGGAGTTACAATTTCCACTTTCATAATTGGTTCAAGCAAAATTGCTTTGGCTGCTTTGGCTGCTTTTTGAAAAGCCATAGATCCTGCGATTTTAAAGGCAAATTCAGACGAGTCAACCTCATGGTAAGAACCGTCGTATAAAGTAACTTCGACATCAACCATTGGATATCCCGCCACAACTCCCTTGTCCATTGCCTCTACAACCCCCTTTTCAACAGGCTTAATAAATTCTTTTGGAATTGACCCTCCTTTAATTTCATCAATAAATTCAAAACCAGATCCTCTTTCTTTTGGTTTGACTTTCAGCACAACGTGTCCATATTGTCCTTTTCCTCCGGACTGCCTGACATACTTTTCTTCGCCATTTGCTTCACCTAAAATAGTTTCTCTGTAAGCAACCTGAGGCTTGCCATAATTTGCTTCCACATGAAATTCCCTTTTCAGCCTGTCGGCAATAATGTCCAAATGCAATTCCCCCATGCCCGAAATAATTGTTTCGCCGGTTTCTATATCTTCTTTAATTCTGAAAGTTGGATCTTCTTCGGTAAGTTTTCTAATAGACATAATAAGTTTTTCTTGGTCAACTTTTGTTTTTGGCTCAACTCTAATTCCAATGACAGGCTCTGGAAACACAATTTTTTCCAAAATAACCGGCTGATCTTTGTCGCACAATGTATGGCCTGTGCTGGTGGCTTTCAAGCCCACAGTTGTTCCAATTTCTCCTGCATAAATGACATCCAGCTCCTGCCTTTCATCTGCGTGCATTCTCAAAATTCTGGCAATTCTTTCCTGCTCTCCGGTGTTTGCATTCAAAACATACGAGCCTTTGTTCAAAACTCCGGAATAAACTCTAAAATATGTTAAAGTTCCCACATAAGGGTCTGTGGCAATTTTAAAAACCAAGGCGCTAAACGGCTCGTTGTCGTCTGCCTTTTTTTCTATTATGGCTCCTGTTTTTGGATCGGTTCCTTTTTGCGAGGTCACATCTAATGGCGAGGGCAAAAGTTCAACAACCGCGTCCAAAATTGTTTGCACTCCTTTGTTTTTTAAAGCGCTTCCGCAAAAAACAGGGACCAATTTATAATTTAAAACTGATTTTCTTAAAACCTCTTTTAATTCCTCTGTTGTAATTTCTTTTCCTTCCAAAAACTTTTCCGTAAGAGCATTGTCTTCGCCTGCAATTTTTTCAATCATTTTTTTGTGCCAGGATTCTGCTTCTGTTTTCCATTCTTCCGGAATTTCTTTTTCAACAACATCAATTCCTTTTTCGCCCTCAAAATACAAAGCCTTCATTTTCATTAAGTCCACAACTCCTTTTAAATTTTCTTCCAATCCCATCGGAAAACTCACCGCAACCGCATTTGGAGTTAACTTATTTAGAATAGACTGAAAGCTTTTTTCAAAGCTGGCTCCCATTCTGTCTAATTTGTTTACAAAACAAATTCTTGGCACAGAATATTTATCTGCCTGGCGCCACACTGTTTCAGACTGCGGTTCCACTCCTGCAACTCCGTCAAAAACAACCACGGCTCCGTCCAAAACGCGCAAAGATCTTTGCACTTCTGCAGTAAAATCTATATGACCGGGAGTATCAATCAAGTTTATCTGATGGTTTCTCCAATACATTGTTGTGGCAGCGGAAGTAATTGTAATTCCCCTTTCTCTTTCTTGGACCATCCAATCCATAACCGTATCACCCTCGTGAACTTCTCCAATTTTGTGTGAAACTCCGGTATAAAACAACAGACGCTCCGAAAAAGTTGTTTTTCCGGCGTCAATGTGAGCTATAATTCCTATATTTCTTAAAGTATTTAATGCGTGTTCCCTAGCCATTTTATTTTTATTTAAGTAATTTCAAGAATTCTTCTGTTGTCAATTCCGCGTCTCTCAAAATTTTTCTTAGCAATCCTATTCCTAAAACTTTATGATTTGGAACTGTAATCGGCCATCTGCTCTCATGCCTCATTCTGATGTGGCTACCCTTCTGTCTTACTACAAAATAGCCGATTTTTTCCAAGACTTTCACGAGATTTTTTCCCGAAATCTGTGGAATTTTCGGCATTTTAAAATGTTATATTATGAAGCCCCGTTTCTCTTGGATTATATGTCTTCAAAATATCCAAATTTTCTTTTTCTTCCAAACACAACTCAATTACTTCTTTTATATTTTTTAACGCTTCATCAATTGTTTTTCCTTGCGTAAAGCATCCTCTAAAAACTGGACACTCAACAACATAAAAACTGCTTTCGTCTTGTTCAACGATTATTGGAAATTTTTTGCCTTTAATTTTTGCCAATAATGCCCTTGTCATACTATTTATACGTTTTTATCTTGCAAAGTGGGCGAAAGCTTTGTTGGCTTCGGCCATTCTGTGCATATCGTTTTTCTTTTTAATTGCGTTGCCCTGGTTGTTTGTGCAGTCAATCAATTCTTGCGCCAATTTTTCTGCCATTGGCTTTCCTTTTTTGTTTCTTGCTCCTTCTATTAACCAGCGAAATGCCAAAGCCAGCCTTCTGTCTCCCCTAACTTCCATTGGCACCTGATAAGTGGCTCCTCCAACTCTTTTTGGCTTTACCTCCACAATTGGCGAAGCATTTTCAATGGCCATTTTAAAAACCTCCAAAGGCTCTTTTTTGGTTTGTTCTTTTATAATATCAAAAGCAGAATAAACAATTTTTTGCGCAATTGTTTTTCTTCCCGAATCCATAACTTTATTTACAAATTTAGCAACTTCCAAATCATTGTAAATTCTGTCTGGAGATACATTGTGTTTTTTGTAAGCTCTTCTCATAATTATGCTTTAGCTTTTTTAGTTCCGTACTTGCTTCTTTCTTGTTTTCTGTTTTGAACTCCCTGCGTGTCTAAAATTCCTCTTACTATATGATATCTAACTCCAGGCAAGTCTTTTACTCTTCCGCCACGGATCAAAACAATTGAGTGTTCCTGCAAATTGTGGCCTTCGCCCGGAATATAGGCTGTAACTTCCATGCCGTTTGACAATTTGACTCTGGCAACTTTTCTCAAAGCCGAATTTGGCTTTTTTGGTGTTTGTGTAAAAACTTTTACGCACACTCCCCTTTTGAAAGGAGAAGAAAAATATGACGGTCTGTTTTGCAAAACATTAAAACCGCGCTGTAAAGCAACAGTCTTTTTTGCCTTCTTTTTATTTGTCCTTGGTTTTTTTATTAATTGATGTATTGTTGGCATAATTAATTAGTCTAGCAAAAAATATTTACAGTGTCAACATGTGGCCGGTGATGAGCTGGAATATAATGCCTGTTATAATAGACCAGGCAGTTCCTCCAAACAAAATTAACAGCACTAAAATTACAATTCCATATTGCCGTAAAAAGTTTTTTACATTCTGCATGCTCAAAGGCAAAAAGCTAAAAAGAATCCACGAACCGTCAAGCGGAGGAATTGGTATTAGGTTAAAAACAGCCAGCCAGATATTTATTGCCACTATATAGCTTAAAGCAATTGCAATTCCCTGGTTTGCAAAAATTATTTCGCTTGGTACAAATCTTAAAATTAAGCCGAAAAAAATTGCCAGAGCAAAATTTGAAGCCGGCCCGGCAATAGAAACTTTTATTTCTCCGTATTTTTTATCTGAAAAGTTGTAAGGATTAATTGGCACGGGTTTTGCCCAGCCAAACAAAAATGGGCTTCCTGCAATGAATAAAAGCAAAGGCAAAATAACCGATCCAAAAGGGTCCAGATGTTTTAAAGGGTTTAGGGTAAGCCTGCCTTCATATTTTGCAGTAGGGTCGCCCAGAGAATATGCAACATAACCATGCGATAATTCGTGTATTATTACCGAAAAAAGCAAAATAACAAGTGAAAAAATTGTAACAAATAAATCCATAATAGTTTACTTAAATATACAACATACTTGAAAAAAAATAAATAGTGTGATAATGTAAATTTATTAAATTTTAAATTATCATGGCAGAGAAAATTTGTACAATTTGCAAAAAGCATTCGGCAATGGGCGTTACTCTTGTCAAATTAAGAGGAAAATACAACCCAACATCTAAAGTTAGAAAATATCCCAATTTACAATGGGCTCATTTGGCATCCGGCAAACGCGTTTTGGCCTGCACCAAATGCATAAAAAGACTATCTAAAGTATAAGGTTCGGGGAATGGTCCAACGGCAGGATATGCGCATGGGGTGCGCACGGTGGGAGTTCGATTCTCCCTTCCCCGACGAACTAAAACCGCTCAGACATATCTGAGCGGTTTGTTTTAATAATCCAAAAAATTATTTTAGAATGTTTTTTACTTTATCAACAATTTCTTCCGGAGTAAACTGGGCTTTTATAATGTAATCTGACGCTCCCAGTTTTATACCTTTATCTATGTCTTCTTTTTGGCTAAGGTTAGATAAAATAATTACAGGAATTGGCGAGGTAGTTTTGTCTTCTTTTAATTTTACCAAAACATCAAATCCATCGGTTTTTGGTAAAACAAGGTCAAGCAAAATTAGGTCCGGCTTTTCTTCCTTGGATTTTTTAAGCCCGTCATCTCCATCAATTGCAGAAATCATATTAAACCCTTCCGAAGCAAGCTTTTTGTTTATCAATCCTCTTAAAAATTCGTCGTCTTCAATAATTAAAATATTTTTTGCCATATTCTTTAAATTGTTTTAATTCTTTATTATATTCTAGACTATTTTGATAAATTATTCAACTGGTAAGGTAAAATAAAATGCGCTCCCTTTGTTTTCTTTTGATTCAAACCAAATGGCGCCTCCGTGGCCTTCAATAATCTTTTTTGCCAAAAATAGTCCGATACCAGATCCGTTTGCCTCCAATTTGTTTGCATTGCCGGCTCTAAAAAATTTACCAAAAATTTTTGTTTGCTGGCTGTCTGGAATCCCTATGCCCGAATCCTTTATTTGGAACTTTATATCTTTTCCATCGCTGTCCAAGGAAACTTCTATATTACCTCCCCCTGGAGTATATTTTAGGGCGTTATCAAAAATATTTTCAATTACGGATTCAATTTTTTCTTTATCTAATTTTAGCTTTTGCAGGCGATAAGGAGGCTTTTTAAATAAAAACTTAATTTTTTTACTTTTAATCTCGTCTTGGAAATAGGCCGTCACAGATTGGACAATATCTTGTATGTCAACTAATGTTTTTTGGTAAAAATAAGCGCCATCCTCTATTTTTGTAGTGCTCAATAAATTATCTGTGGAAAAAATAAGAATATTGTTTCTTTTGTAGAGTCTTTCTATGACGTTTTTTTGCTCCTTGCTTATTTTGCCGAAATCTCCGGTTAAAAACATTTTTAAAGACCATTTTGCCGAAGTAGCGGAAGTTTTTAACTGGTGCACCACAGAAAGCACAAAATCTGTTTTCATTTTTTCGAATAAATTTTCACTGGTAATATCACGCAAAATTATCATTTTTCCCATATTCTTTTCCTCAAAAATAAGTGTGGTTGCAGAAAGTTCAATAACAAAATTTTTAAAATTAACTTTTTGTTTTAAAACCATATTTAAGGACGAAAAATAAGGAGTAAGGAATTCCGCGCCAGAAATTTGGCAAAAATCTTTTGCCTTCATTCCTATTATTTCCTCTGATTTTATTCCTAGGATTTTTTTGGCAGTTGGGTTTGCCAGAAAAACTTTTTCATTTTCATCTATGGCCAAAATACCTTCGCTAAAATTAACAAAAATTTTAGAAATTCTGTTCTTTTCCATTTCAGAATTACTGAATTTTTTCTCAGATGCTTGCAACAGGTGGTCTGAACCTGTTTTTTCTTTTTTAAGCCCGGCTATCTTCCCCAGAAAATAACTAATGATAAAAAATATTACTGCAAGAAAGAAAAAAACCAGCCAAAAATTTATTGCCGCTAAAAAAATCAAAAAGGCAGAAGTAAAAATTACCGCTAAAACAATGAAAAATATTTTTAGAAAATAAAACATTGAAACTTTTTTAAACTCTGAAAGTATTTTTAATAATTCCTTTTTGGGACGCGTCTATTATGCCTGAGGTAAAAACTAAAGAGTAAGATCCGTCGTCATTCTTTTTTTCTATTTTAACAAAATATTTGCCTTTTGGCACCAAGCAATAATATCTTCCGTATTTATCTGCAATTTTATGGGCAACTTCCACATTTGAACCGGGCATATTGACTCTTAGTACTGCAAACGACAAGGGATCTCCTGTTGCGTTGCCGGATATTTTGCCGTATGCCCTTGGCTTTACCCCAATAACTCTCAGCAGTAGCAACAACAAATAAATTGAAAGCACTACAAGATTGTATGGGTACGGAGCAGAAAAGTAAGATACAATTGCCACAACAAAACCGACAATAAAAAATAAATCAAAAATCTGCCGAATAATTATATCCAGCTTGGAATAAAATCTCATTAATTTTTTGTCGCGCTTTGCAAACTCGTTCCAGTCAAAGTTTAAAGAATCCATTGGAATATTTTTTACAATAGCCTCCCCCTCCTGTTTTATTTCTATTTTTTCCCCAAAATAAAGGTCGTTATAAAGCTCATCATTTACTCTGGTGGAAAGTTTTTGTGACGGAAAAACATAATTTGTTTTATTAACCACTATTTGATAAACTCCCGATGGAACCAAAAATCCGTATCGGCCATCCAGATCAGTAATTGCAGAAGCAATTTTTTTCCCGTTAAGATCGTTTAAAACTACGTAGGCGGGATCCAACGGCTGTTTTGTTACAGAATCATACACTACGCCCCAAGGCTTGATCCTTTTTTTTAAGCCAAGCGCTGCAAACAAAAGTCCAAACAATCTTGACAAAGCCAGAAATATTTCAAACGGAGAAAAAGCAATGGCGCTGGCAACCTGAGCAGTTGCCACAACAGCTACTGCGGTTGAAATTGTTTTTGTTGCCACAGATCCTTGCGGGGTATTTATTGCCTTTTGCACTTCTTTGGTTACTGCTTGTACCTGCTCTTTCGGAGCTTCAAAAACCTGCGAAATAATAGCTGGGGCGCAATCATCGTCTGCTTGGCATTGATCTTGGCCTTTGCCAACAGCAGAAACACACTTCCTGTCTAAAGAACAAATATTGTATTTAGAATATGGCTCTACTGTCCCGCCCGTAGTAATGTTTTCACCAGGAATAAGGCAGGCGGCAATAATAGTAGTTGAACAATTGGCAGAAGAAATTTTATCTCCGGAAGTAACTTGGACTGTAGCTGTTTTAACTCCCGATGCATCATAAGATTTTCCACAAGAAGGTGAATTTCCTTCACAGTCTCCAGACCAAGAATACGAGTATGCGCCAACGCCTCCCGACGCAGAAGCATTAAAAACTACGGATTGATTGACATTGGCAAAAACAGGTAAAGCAGAACAGGAAGCAGACAGAGCAGACGGCAAGATAGTGTATTCTCCACCGGAGGTGTTTGAAGTAATTTCTGTGCCAAGCCCGTCATTTAAAAGCACTTTTTGTCCGGGTTCAAAAGATGCGCCCCCTGTGCCCAAAGCAATACCCTTAAAATTTATAGTAAAAATTGAACCTTTTCCGGTAAAACCGGGGTTTGGAGATCCACCCGCAAAACTTATGGTTCCGCTGGAATTTGAAAAAGACGGATATTTTACCCAAATTGAAAAAATAGATTGGCTTGTGTCTATTGAAGACACGGCAAACTTGCTCTTATCAAAAGTTAAATCCCCTTGCACCGCGTTTACAGTAGTTCCGCCGGTATCAAGGATAACTGAAACAGTAAAATTGTTGCCTATTATATGGGAACCGCTTGCCGGGTCAAGATAAAGCTCGGCAGACGGGACGGCAAAGACCGGCACAGGAAAAACCGCAATGAAGAATATGAGCGAAAAAAATATTATTTTATTATTCATATAAAAATAATTTATTTTAATTATTGCCCTGTCCACCAATAAAGCAAGACAGAAAAGTCTGTTAGATCGACTGTTCCGTCTTTGTTTATATCGGCGCAAGGATTGGCCGGAGGAGTGTCGTGCCAATAATACATAAGAATTGAAAAATCTGTCATATTTATGGAACCGTCTTTGTTTATGTCGCCATGCGGGTCGCAAAAATTACAATCACTATTTTTTTGGCATGTGTCTGCTCCTTCGCCAAACGCAACAACGCACTTATTTTGCGAGCACTCGTTATGTGTAACTCCGCAATCTAAATTTTCGCTACACTGGTCATCGCCTTCACCATCCACTGGCACACACTGCTCACTATCATTACACTCATTATGAAATAACGATGGGGTCGGGGGGTCTCCCCCCCCGCTACCTCCTATTTCTCCACAACCTGAACTTGGCTGCCAATTTGTTGAAACAGTGCAATTTGAACAGTCAAAATTTATTGAGCCAATGGCATCTCCTGTTGCTGTTCCAACAAATTGTCCAGAACAGTTTATAGTGACTCCGTCAAAATTTATCCAGCCTGCGCTTTCACCCCACGCATATCCCGAAAGCGCGCCTGCTGTTGTATTTTTCACCCCTTGGTCCGGCGGATTTAAATTTATCCAGCCGTAAATTTCATTCCAAGCATATCCGGTAATGGCAGTGTCTGTGATGGAAACATTTCCATTTTCAGCTTTAAAATTTATCCAGCCCGCCTTGTTTGACCACGCATATTTATTGGTATTATTTATTGTTCCGGTAACAGCTAAAACGGCTCCAGCCAGAAAGCAGAAAAAGAGCAGGATAAACAAAGTTAAAAATACTTTTTTCAATTTTATTTTTTATATCAATTATTTCTTTAAAAAAATTTTAACAATGAAATCCCGCACCTCTGTCAGCGCTCCCACTAAATTTCTAAAAATTTTATTGAACGCAGGATCGCTTGCGCATTTTGGATTAGTGGCGTCCACATAAAACCAAGCCCAGCCGTCGGTGCTATCGTCTGTAGGACAACACATTGCTCTTTTAATTTCATTTTTAGAGTTTGGAACAGAGCACCAAACTTTTTCTCCCTGGGCTTGCCGGATATTTGTAGCTAGCGCGCAGCTACTGCCGTCTTTATTGTATTGCGTTAACTTATCGCAAGAAAAGTATTCTATCTTAATATCATCGCAGGTAATATTTAATGTCATATCCGTAGGGGTGCAATCGGAGCTGACGGCTTGATTCGCAACTACCGTTACTTTGGTTATATGATCATTTTTATCGCATAATTTTTTTTTGATTGTTAACGCACCTGCTAATACCTCTTCTCCATTCTGGGCAATTGAACACGCTGTGTTTTTAAAACCATATTGCGTACAATTTATGCCGTCACAATCTATACAATCGCTCACTTGTCCAAAAAATGGCATGCAAAGTTCTTTTTTCCCATGGTAAGAAAGCCAATATCTTTTTGTTGAGCAGTTATACTTTTCAAAAAAAGACGACTCTACGGCAGTGTCTGAACCCGCTTCATACGGTAAAAATAAATACTGCTGACATCTCGGACTGCTGTTTGCCATTTCTTCTGATTGGTTAAACGCATCTATAGAAACACATTTTTTAACAGCCGGAAAACCTACGGGTACCCATGAACATGCAGGATGCTTCTTGCCGTCAACATCCGATATATAGGTGTAACTTATGCAATCCTTGGACTTGGTAAAATTAGAACAAATATTTGAGTGGTCGTTTATAATACTAAAATAACTTATACAACAATTTGTCGGTTTACTTTTTGTACATTTTTTTATGTTACTATCGCAATAGGGCTTTGCGCCAGAACATTTATTCGAACAATCAAGAAAATTTCCGCAACCGTCGTCTAAATTTTTCCCGCACTGGCCTTTGTAGTCTTTCGCGCAATTTTTTGTGGGCGTGCACGCATTACACGCGCCGTTTTTGCATCCATTTGGGCAAACCATATTCTCGCTTATGGTAAGCCCGTTAGTATTGCAAAAATATTCTTGCACCTTGTCTCCCGAATAGAAACACGCATCCGTTGATTTCCCACCGTTTTTATTAGTAACAGTTCCTGCTAAAAAAGGATCTTTTCCTCCGTCTGTTTCAATACACGGTTTTTCGCATCTAAATGTTTCGGGGTTACAATATGTACTTATGCTTTCTTTTGCGCAATTATTGCTACAGTCTAAAATTTTCTGACCCATGCCGTTATCTAATTTTGTTCCGCACTGACTTTTGTAGTTTACCTCACAAGTTTTTTGCAAACAGGCCCCGTTACTACAACCGTTTTGGCAAAAATATTCGTTGGTTTTGGCGTTTCCAAGATAATCACAAAACGACTCTTTTACATAAAAATATCCTGATTTGACGATACATTCATCTGCAATTACTGTTGTTTTACCGGTGGAAGAATCTTTGCTTGTGGTTGTGCCTTTTGTAAAATATGAACTGGAAATAAGCCTATAAGTCGTGCTATCTGTATCAGTGCATGTGTTCGGAGTTAAACATTTGTTAGTGATAAAATCACAAATTTTTGAGCTATCCTGGCAAGGGCCATAACAATACACTCCACAACCAGCATAGTAACCGCATTTTCTGCCGTCGCAATTAACAGTTGTTGGATTGCAACCGCTTCCAGCGCTGTCATCTTTACAATCAACTGGACAAGTGAAAGAAGTTTCTATCCCGTTGCAAATTTTATCTCCGCAACGGGCCAAAGGCTTTGTGCCTCCGCAAATCGGGTCGCCAGATGCAGGACAGTCGGCAGGGCAATTGACGCATTGTTCTCCTGACTGCGGTTCGCAAACTCCGTTTCCACAATTTCCGGCGCAATTGGGAAACCAGCATCCGCCGGCATTGTTACACAAGGGCGTGCCGCAACTTACTGACGCACTACACGAATTAACACAAGAAACAGCGTTTATGCGGGGCGCTTTCAAAACGAGGCCAAACAAGAACAGAAATAAAATAAAAATAAATAAAATTAAAAAATTATTGAATTTATTCATAAATTTATTATAAATTATTTATTAACAGGAGCTTCTGGAGCCGGAGCTTGCTGGCCCAGCCCGTCTAAAGCGCCATTGCCTGCATTTAAATTATCTATAATTTTTTGGATATCTGCCTTGCTGTCGGGATTAAATTGCGCCAGCGCCAAAAATTGCTGAACAGCTTTTTCTTTTTGACCAAGCTTATCAAAGGTTAAACCTGCAAAATACAACGCATTGGAATAATCGGGTTTTAGCTCTATTGCTTTGACCAAATTTGTTTTTGCGTTTTGATAATCTTTGACCTGGTAATAAACAGTCCCCAGCTGAGACAATGAATACGGGTTATTTGGATCAAGTTTTAAAGCATCGTTGTACGAATTTATTGCCCATGTTTGCGAATCTGTAAGCAAGCCATTCAAACTCTGGTAAATATATCCCCTGATAAGCCAGTTATTGGAACTTTTGGGGTTTAGGTCGGTTGCAAATTTTGCAGCGTTAACAGAGTTCGACACCAAAATTTGAATGTTTTTTGTTTTGTCTTCTTGGGACATAGTTTTGTTTGAAGCCACATCTTGTACTTTTAGCAAATAAACTTGAGCCAGCTGGCTAAAATATAAATCTGTGCTTGAATTCATAGAAACAGCCGTTTCCAAATTTTTAATACCCTCGTCCAGTTTATTATTCTGTAAAGCGTTCAGCCCATTATAATAACTGACTTGAGAAAAATATCTCTGGCCGTTAAAAATTAACAGCCCCATGCCAAAAATAAAAACCAAAGTAAATACAAAAGTAACAATAAGGGTAAGCAGAGAGGACGGTTTTAGTTCGTATTCTTTTTTTCCTTCAAAAATCAGGTTAACCAAAATTGCAAGAATAAAGAAAAATGTAAAACTCAAAGTAATGTTTGAATTGTTCAAAAAATATGCAAAAACTTCTGCGCAAAATGAAACAAACAACCCCAAGCCCAAAACAGAATAAGGCAAAGGCGTGCCAAAATCATCTTTTTGGGAAAAGAAAAATTTTACGCCATAAAAAATGACTGCTCCAATTAAAGCCAGAAAAGCTAAGATCCCTAAAATACCTGTGGTTGCCAAATCTGTTAAAATTTTTGAGTTGCCATTGTTAAATGCAATGTTCCATAAAACTGTTTTGCTGAAATCAGAATTTTTAAACTTTGAAAAGCCATAAGAAAATGTCCCGGGCCCGGACCCAAAAATTGGATTTTCTTTTACCACACTTTCGTCAATCTGAAAATTGGCAGACAGAGACAAAGAAACTTCGTTTGTCCTTTGCGGTAAAAAGCTTATTTGAGGGTTTAGAACGGCAAAAAATAAAGCTATTACAAGAAAAAACATTGGTATGGCCATCCATCGCCCGTCAAAAAGATTTCTTTTTAGCGCGCCAAAAATCATCATTAGAGCAGAACCCAAAATGACCACCCACCAGACAGCAGGATAATTTACCAAAACCAAAATTAAAGCAGAAATAAAAATTTCAAGCGCAAACAAGATCTTCCACCATTTTTTGGCGCCAATAAGCAAAACGATCATCAAAGGAAGTAAAACCGCAGAAAAAACAGCCATACCTCCTGCTCCGCCGATTGTGTTAAAAGACGGATTTTGACCAAAAAGCTGAAAAACTCCGAATGCCTCAGCAAACAATGCGGAAAAAGAAAACGCATAAAGCGACACATTAATTTCTTTTTTTGAAAAAACATTACTGACAATAAAATATAAAACAACCAATCCGATTATTGTAAGCATTGCTTCTGCGGTAACTCGAGGCCAGCCCCAGAAACTTCCATATCTGTCAATTGAAAAAACAGTGGCCAATAAATAAGCCAGAAAAAAAACTCCGGCAAATATATGAATTTTATTCATATTTGCCGTAAATTTTCCAAAAACTAAAACTTTGAGCATCCAGGCAAAAAGAGAAATAAAAACCAGGCAAATCAGCAAGGTTTGCTTATTGAAATCAAGTGCTTCCGAAGTCCAGGGCAAAACCAAAATTGGGAGCAAAAATGCCAAAATATAAATGCTGTATTTTGTAATATTATCGCAAATTTTTATTAAAAGCGATGTCTCTTTCATTTTATTTTACTTTTAATTTTAATATTCCGCTTTGAATTTTTAATAATCCGTTTTTTATTCTTAAACCCGGCGTATTTGGGCTGGGGTCAGCTTCTCCAACCACAAAAGGAGAACCTGTGTCGCCCGAACCCTGTCCAACGCCCCCAGTTAATTCGCATCTAGACGGAGTACTATTTGTGCATTCAAAAGCATACCAAGCCTGTGATCCAATATCTCCCGCCACGGTTGCATAACTGCAAGTTGCGTCAGATCCATTTGCCGTAGATTCGGATATACACCAACTCCCACCCCCACAAGTTGGCGCAGCACTATTATGGCCTAAAACTGAATTTGTTTTACAAACTGCAAGATAATGGGTGTTTCCGTCCAAAAAAAGTGTGTCCCGTCCAGCGCTGAATATCACATTGTCTCCGGCACTTGTCGGAGTGCTCACAGAAGAACCTGCGTCAGAAGGATCTGGCGCCACACTAACATCGCAAAAAACACAACTGTATGCAGGGTCGCATTCGTGCGTTCCAAAAACATCAAAATTTCCCGTGGTACTGGTGATAAGGCCACCAGCTCCCCGAAGAAAAGCGTAATAAGTTTGTGCATCATCTCCGCAAACACTTGAAGAGCTATAAGAACAAGTCGGATTATCATAAGCAGAACCATGGCAAAACTCCCCGCCTATTCCACAGGCAGAACCGGTAAAATCATTTGCTTTGCAAACATATAAGGTCACCTGTTCTGTAAGTACTTGACTGCAAGTCCGGCTGGCCCCAAAAGTTATAGAGTTACTCCAGTATCCCCCTACTGTATATGTGGTCCAATCGTCAACAAAAAACGGAGAATCCTCTTCTGTGCCGTTAATTCCCAAATAATCTGTTAGGGAAATGCAATTTGATGCAGTTTCGCTTTCATGATCATATGTTCCCGTGCACAAAAACCCATACCAAGCCTGCGAGCAGATATCGGCCGAAGTTGTAGAGTAACTGCATGGTGCCGACTGGCCAAAATTGCTCTGTGAACTTATACACCATGCACCACCGTTGCATACAGGCGGAACCCCTTCCGTTGGGTTTGCTGTTATTGAATTTGTTTTGCACACCGCAAAATAATAAGTCCACCAGCCCGATACACTTATTGATACCGGCACTGAAAAATTTACGGTGCCACCGGTCGGTGTTGGATTGTTAACAGACGAACCTCCGTCAGAAACGCTTTGGGCCGAAAAAACATGATGGGCAAAAAGAAAAACCGAGCCTGCGAAAATAACAGAAATAAATAAAATACTAAAAAAAGTTATTCTGAAATTTCTGCTCATTTACGTACATAATTAAAAACCGGAACAATCACTGAATTTATTCCAGATGATAGCGCATTAAAATCTGATTTTATCATACTTGCAGTTGAATTCTTTAAAAAAGGCGCTCCAAAAATCCATTTTGTAAATTCCCATATTGCATTTAGCAGTCCTGCCGAGAAGCCCCTAATCGTTTGGCTAACAAATGAAACTGGGCTTGTTTCTTCGGGGGCTGGAGGTTCGGGGGTTGGTTGTTCTGGGGCTGGGGGTTCCTGGACAGCTGACGCCTCGCTTGGAGCTACTACAGGCTCTGGGGCGGGTGGAGTGTCAATTTGCGGATTTTCGGGTTCTTCGCTTGGCTCGGACTGTTGGGCCTCCAATTGCGCCTGGATCTCTTGCTGAACTTGCTGTTCTACAATTTGCTCAACTGCCTCTTGAGCCTGTTGTGTTGTTTCTAAAGCATTGCTTGCAGCCTGCTGGGCTGTATTTATTATTTGTTCGGCATCTTGCACAGACTGACCAACCGGTTGCGGATTTGAAGACGCCACCTCAATTGATCCGCACTCGCCTTTTGCCTTTAACATTTCGCCATTTTCCATCCATGTGCAGTAAACTTCTCCGGTTGCTTTATCAACCATTTCCAAAGTCTCCACTCTTGCATTTTTTGCTGAAAATCTTTCCACTGCCAATTGGGTTATTTGAGTTACGCCGTCTTTTATTGAAATTCCTAAGGAAGTCAAAACATTTGTCACTTTATCCAGCATTGTTTCTGCTGTTGATGTTACAGAAGACGCCAAATTTCCGGCTTGCGCCAGCCCGCCCCGCGCCTCTGCCAATAATTGGGCTTTGACGCTGTCCCATTTTACCCAAACTCCGTGCAAAGCTTTGTCTTCTAAAGTTTCGTTTACCATTCCTAAAACAATGTCTCCTTCCTGAATTTTTTCGCCGGAAATTGGGTCTGTTGTTTCAAAATTTGGTATTTGGAAACCTGCTGTTTTTGCAACATAATGCCAAGCTCCTCCATAACGAAAATAAATTCTTCCGCCATCTCCGGAATCAACCACCAAAGAACCGTTTACATCGGCTTCTGTGGGCGCAGAAGTGGCAACTCTGGTCACAAGCGTGCCAACAGTAGCATTGCCTCCCAAAGTTAAGTTGCCTGTCCATGTTATATTGTTCACGCCAGTTGTTGAAGTAATTATTGCTGTGTCTGCTGTTGTTTCAAAATCAAATTTTAAATCTTCGTTATTGGTATTTCCATATCCGCCCAATATCATTTTACCGGTATCAGAAAGTAAGGCAATATCTCCTGTTCCTGTTGGATTAAAAACAATATCCCCAACTGCTCCACCAGTGTTGGCAACAGTTAATGTGCCGTCATTTCCTGTTGCAAAAGTTGAATAAATAGAACCGTTGTAGCTTAATTTTTGTTGAGTTCCTGTGCTTAAAATATTTAAAGTTGTGGCGTCAAAAGTTAAGCTGGCTCCAGCGCCAACAGTATTCGAGGCTGTTGAATATAATACTTGGTTTGCGGTTGTTGTTGCAGGGTAGGTTGCAGTTGTCCAAGCAGGAGCGCCAGCTCCTCCGCTTTGCAAAATTTGCCCTGAGCTTCCTGCTACAAGTTTTGTTGCAGCTCCCGAAGCTCCCCCATAAATTATTTGCCCAATAGCATCCATGGGATTTGCCATATATGTACTATTGTCGTATGACAATACCCCGCTTGCAACTTTAACGAATCCGGTTCCCGCAGAATTTTGCAATAATCCAGCAACTCCAGCAACAGGCAAATAACCAGATGTAAGATTGCTTAAAGTTACTCCATTAGTAAAAACTTGCGATTGTGAAGTGGCGCCAGTGGTGGCACCGGTGGCAAGCAAACCTCCGGAAAGAGAAGTTAAATAAACCGAACTGTCCAAACTGCCATCGCCTTTTATAAATTGCGAAGAAGTTCCAATACCTGTTGAGGTAAGCTGTTTATTTGCGTCTGTAAAAACTGTTTTTGAAGCTGTAAGGCCAGAGTCTGTAATATTGGCAAATACGGCCGTATCGCCCGATTTATAATAAGCCGTAGAGTCCAGCCCAAAAGTTCCTGCCGAAGTCATTTTGATAAGCGGAGATCCGGAAGTATAAGAAATCCCGGCAAACGAAGCCAAATTTGCAAATGAAGAAATTGTATTTGCTCCAATTATAAAAGACGTGCCGGTAATTGCTCCGCCTGAAAAACTTCCGGTGCCAGAAAAATTATTTGTGCCAAACAAATACTTAGCAGGAGCCTGCACAGTGCAATTTGTAGAACCGGGAACGCAAGTAGGAGTTAATGTTTCAGAAAAATCATAAACGCTGTCAGGAGGCACGGCAAAAACATACAATGCGCTTGAAAATAATCCGGCAAAAATCAAACCAAAAAGCATCCCTTTTAGCATTGGAAAAATCTGTTTTTTGAAGGGTTTCTTCGGTAATTTTAATTTTAAACTCACGGGTGCCGAATACCCGTTAGTCTTGTCATTAGCCATTCATACATTTTAACACAAAAAAATCATGTCAACACTGTGAATAACTTTATCTTTAACAATTTTTGTGGTTAAATTATTTAATGATAAAAGATGCTCTGCCAGAAATCAGTATTATACTGCCCTGCAAGAACGAGCAAGAAGCTCTGCCTTTTTGTCTGGCTCAAATTAAAAAGACCACAAGAGAAAACAATTTAGACGCGGAAATAATTGTTTCCGATTCTTCAACCGACAAAAGCCCGGAAATTGCAAAAAGAGAAAATGTGATTTTAGTAAAGCACGATAAAAACGGCTATGGAATTGCGTATCTTGAAGCCTTTAAAATTGCAAAAGGCAAATATATTTTTATGGCCGATGCCGACGGAACCTATGATTTTAATGAAATTTCCCGTTTTATTAAATTTTTACGAGACGGTTATGATTTTGTAATCGGCGACAGATTTTCAGGAAAAATGGAAAAAGGGGCAATGCCCTATTCTCACAAGCTTGGAAACCCCCTACTTTCTGGAACTTTAAGATTGTTCTTTGGGACAACAATAAAAGACAGCCATTGCGGAATGAGGGCAATATCAAAAAATGCTTTACAAAAATTAAATTTGCAGACCACAGGGATGGAATTTGCTTCTGAAATGGTTATAAAATCCATAAAACACAAACTTAAAATAAAAGAGCTTTCAATAAATTATTACAAAAGAAAAGGCAAATCAAAATTAAAAACCTTTCCGGATGCCTGGAAGCATTTGAGGTTTATGCTTTTGTATTCTCCCCTTTTTTTGTTTTTTATACCCGGGTTTTTAATGATGTCAGCCGGAGCAATTTTAATGCCAATATTTTATTTTTCAGACAACGCATTTTTTTCTTCCTTACTGATAATTGCCGGCTACCAGCTTATAATATTCTCTTTATTTGCAAAAACCTATTCCATAACGCATTTAAAAGAAAAATCCGAAATAATGGACAAGATTTATAAATACCTGACAATAGAAAGAGCGAGCATTTTAGGATTTTCAGTTATTTTATTTGGAACTCTATTTTACTTTTTACTACCCAAAACATGGAGTATATCAATGGTTGTTTTTACCTTAATAGTAATTGGCATTCAGACAATTTTTTCCTCTTTTATGCTGAGTATTTTAAGCATCAAAGAAAAATAAATGAAAATTGCAATTTTCCACAATTACATGGACAATATTGGCGGAGCAGAATTGGTTGACTTAATTTTGGCGCGCGAGCTTTTGGCTGATATTTACACAACAAACATAGACAAAGATAAAATAGAAAAAATGGGTTTTACAACCGATAATATTTTTAGCATTGGAAAAATTCCCATCAACGCCCCTTTTAAGCAAGAATCTGCTTATTGGAAATTTAGAAACTTGAATTTAAAAAATAAATATGACTTTTATATTATTGCCGGCGACTGGGCAATGTCCGGGGCAGTGCACAACAAGCCGAACCTCTGGTATGTTTACTCCCCCATAAGAGAACTTTACGACCTAAATAAATATATAAGAGAAAATATAGTCCCGAGCGTTTACCTTGGCAACATCAATAAATATATTTTTGACGCCTGGGTTTTCTACAGAAAATTTTTAAACAGGCAAGATTTAAAACATGTAGAAAAAATTATCTGCATTTCAGAAAATGTAAAAAACAGAGTTGCAAAATATTTGGGCAGAAACTCAAAAATTATTTATCCACCCACAGAAACTCAAAAATATTTCTACAAAAAAACCGGCGACTTTTGGCTTTCAGTAAACCGGCTAATAGGCAACAAACGGATTGACATGCAACTTCGGGCTTTTGCAAAAATTCCAAATGAAAAGCTGGTAATTGTGGGCAGTTATGAAAACTCAAAACATTTTGAAGTTTACGCAAGACACTGCCAAAAAATTAAACCAAAAAATGTTGAGATGCGTTCTTGGATTTCAGAAAAAGAGCTGGCTGGTTTATATGCAAATTGTAAAGGATTTTTAACAACTGCCATTGATGAAGACTACGGCATGACTCCGGTGGAAGCAATGGCATCGGGGAAGCCGGTTATTGCTCCAAATGAAGGCGGGTACAAAGAAACAATAATAAACGGTAAAACCGGAATTTTAATTGATAATATTACCGAATACAAACTGGCTGAGGCTGTAAAAAAATTAGGCAAAGAAATTGATGAAAATCCAGAGAAATATAAAAACGCCTGCATTGAGCAGGCTAAAAATTTTGACACTAAAATTTTTATTGAAAAAATAAAAAAATTAATAAAAAAATTGCCTTAAAATAGCATTTGTCACGCTTATAGCATTTTTTATTTTCATTTTTAAAATTATATTTGAACTTTTTAAAAACGGCATGTTTTTAAGCGACATCCATGGCAGATTATTATAGTAATTATCTTCGTATTCGCTCCAAATCCTCTTCCCACAATAATGATTCTGAAATGTTTTAGTGTTTTCCGCCAAATAAAAATTGCCGAAATATTCATTTATGTATTTCACATTTGAAGCGGGAAAAGCCCGATAAATAAAATCTACATCAAGGGCATAATGCAATTTTTCGTTATAGTATCCGACCTTGTCATGCAATGACTTATGGTAAAAATAACCCGAGGGATTAGGAGGAAAAACCGGCCCGCCAAAATGAACAATCATATCTTCATATTTTAGAGCTTTAGACGGCTCCCATTTGTATTTCAAAAACGGGTTTTCGCTTCCGATTTTCTGCCATACATTACAGTTTCCGTAAATAAAAGAAGGTGTAGGCAAATTATCAAAAATTTCCAAAACACGATTAAAAACATTTGGCTCATAATAATCATCTGAATTTAAAAAACTGATAATTTCCCCGCGCGCCATTTTTATTCCCTTGTTCATTGCGTTTGACTGCCCGCTGTCTTTTTCTGAAATCCATCTTATGTGCGGATAATTTTTGGCATAGCTTTCAATTATCTCTGCGGTCCCGTCTATTGAACCGCCGTCAATAATTAGGTGTTCGGCTTTTGGGCAATCCTGAGAAATAAAATTCTCAATGCATTTTACAATAAAGTCCGCTCTGTTATAAACCGGCGTTATAATAGAGAGCTTAAAGCCCGTCTTTTCTAACTCTACAATTTTTTTTACATACTCTAACTGTTTTATTTTGTTTTCAATCCCCTTTGTCCAATTTGCATGATGAAGTAAAATATTTTTTGGAACTTTGAGCTCTTTTCCCGGCCCCCACAGCCAGTTGTTTTGCCCATGTGTAATTCCCGGAGACCAAAAAGATTCCGGCAAAAACCCACACAAAAGGCCAGGCTGTTTTTTTACCAAATAGTTTATTGCGCTTTGGCATCCTACAAATTCCGGATTTGACGCCCTCAAATTTTTTACTTCTTGGAAAAGTTTTAAGGTTCTGTTGTTTGCTTTTAAAATAAAAAATCCTGTGCAAATTGGTTCTATTTCCTGCAGGTTGCCACAATTTTTTTGAAACAAAATGTCTTTTTCCGCCAGCTCGTTTAAAAGAGTTCTTTCAGTTTTTCCAAAAAACTGGACATCAACATCGGAAAAAATAAAAACATCATTCCAATTTTCTTTTATCGCTCCAATAATCATTTCTATTTTCTGGTCTATGGTTTTTTCCCAGCCGTTTTTCAAAAATTCTCCGGAGGGGCATTCCTGTTTAAATTCTTTTATTACCAGCTCATAGTTATCTTTTATGGAAGGTAAAAACCAGTTATTTTTTAAAATTTCGTGAGATGGAGTACAGTACGAATAAAGCTTGATTTTTTTTACTTCCCTATCGCCTTCCATTCTTTCAAAAAAATAATTTTCAATTTTTTTATGAAATTCTTTTTTTTCAGAAGCCCACTCCCAAACTTTATTTTTACCCAATTTGATATCACTCTTTGGGTCAAAATCATACTCTTTTATTAAATTATCTATGCGCCCATAGCGCCTGTCGGCGTGATTTCCATGCCATAAATGGAAAACATTACCCTGAACAAAAAAAACGCTTCCCTTTACTATTCCTCGCACTGATCGCACCCATTTTCTCAAATCTTTTTCTAATGCCACGGAACAGCTAGACCAATTTTTTTCGGTTTCTATCCCATAAAAAGCGTACACCATCATATTATCTGAGAACCCGAGAATATTTTTATCGTAAAAATTAAATTCGTCAAAAATTTTTCTTCGCGCAGCCCATGCAAACCCCGGATGCCCGTATTCTAGATATTCAGGTATCTTTTTTCTAATCTCCGGATTTGACATAACATAAGCCGACCCGCAAGATTTTTGATTTTCTTTGCTGCCAAAAGGCAATAAACCAAAATCTTTTATAGATCCATTTTCCGGCAACCTGACGCAAAAAGAAAATGGCTGTACAACAATATACTTTTCCAGTAATCGCGAAACATTTTTTATCCAATTGTTATTTTCAAAAATAATATCGCAATCCAGCCAAGCAAATTTATCGCAATCATCTGGTAGGTTTTCCAATCCAATATTGAGCAATCTCTCTTTCTGCCACAAAACACTTCCACCGGAAAGCTGGATAAGAATGTCGGCGTCTTCCTTTTTTAATTCAAAATCTCTGCCCCCAAAAACAAGCTCCACGCAAAGTAAATTTAATCCTTGCTTTTTGCTGGAGACCCGAAATTTTTTATAATTTTCAATTTTATTTTTGTATCCTGCAGGATTAAAAAAAACCGTTATTCCCCAAAAAGTTCCGGGCAATTTTTCCGGAAACTCGGGAGTTTTCCCGGGATTATCAAGTTTTTCCCTTATTAAATTAAGTTTTTTCTTTAAATTATCCATTTTCTGGCAAAGTCAAATATTTCTTAATTAAAAAATACCTGTCTTTTTCACTGGCAGAAAAATTGCCTTTTTCAAGGGCAACCATATTGCCTACAATACCAGCTATGCGGTAATGTTTTATAACGTCCCAATAATACGGCCTGCAAAAATCATGAATAAAAACAACAGATTTGGCGTTTAAATATTTAAGAGCCTCTATGGCGCATTCAAGCCTGGACCGGCCATCTATAAAGACAATGTCGAATTTTTTCCCAAGCGATCCCAAAACGCCTGCAAAATTTATATAGCTTTTAAACTTGATGCCTGTTGTATTTGGTGGAACAAAATAAATTCTGGCGTTTTTTCCTATTCTTTCTTTTACATCTTCGTACCAGCCAAAATCATGCTCTATGCTGTAATATTCTTTTACAAGCGCCGAGTATTCCACTGTGCTCCAGCCAGAACCCCATTCAAGCACAACAGAGTTTTTGTTAAGATATGATTTTAAAAAATCGCTTTCCTCTTTTGTTATGTCTGTTTTAAAATCAGTTTGAGCCATTTTTAATTTTTAAAATTTCATCTTTTAAAAAATCTGTCTGCTCTTTTTCGTATTCCAGAACCTGCTCAATTAAGACAGCTATTTCCTGCTCTTTGCTGTTTGCCTTTATTTTGCCAAGCTCATCAAGAAGTTCGTCCAAAAAGTCGGTAAATTGGGCAAACAATTCTTCGTCCTTTTTTATTTTTTCTTCCAGACTTATTTTAACACTGTTTGCAATTGCGCCGGATTTATCTATGTTGTGCTGAATACGTGTATAGGCCTCAAAAAAAGCAAATGCCAAAACGCAAAAAATCGCAGTCAAAAAAACAAGGATGGGCTGGATCTTCAAAACAAAAAAATCCAGCAAAAAACCTGCGCCAAAAAACAAAAATAAAATTAGTATAGACAGCTTTGTTTTGTTTTCTTTGTTCATTTTTAAGAATTAATTTTATAATTTTAAATATTCGCCAATTACTTTGTCAGGGCTCCCGCTTGTTAAAATCTCCCCGTTTTTTAAGCACAAAACTTTACCACAATATTTTTTAATTATTTCCATATTGTGAGACGCCATCAAAACAGTCGATCCGCCCCTTATCAGTTCCTCCATTTTTTTTCCGGCCTTTTCCTCAAATTCGACATCAGCGCCCGAGCCAAAAACCTCGTCAATTAACAATATATCAGGATTTTTATGTTTTAGGCAAAAAAATGTTATAGAAAAACTTAAACGGGCAAGCATGCCGGTAGAAAATTGGTAAACCCTAAGGTCAACGAAATCCCTTAATCCGGAAAATTCAACTATTTGGTTGAACTTCTGTTTTATTTCTTTTTGCTCAAGGCCCATAATTGAGCCTGAAAGATAGATATTTTCCCGCATTGTAAGCTTTTTCTCAAGCCCCAGCCCAAGCGAAGTAAGATAAACCAAACTGCCGTTTGTTTTTACCTCTCCAGAGCCCGGCTGGTATATTTCTGCAATTATTTTTAAAAGCGTGCTTTTGCCCGCTCCGTTTTTACCGATAATGCCAACAACCTCTCCGGACCTTGCAGAAAAAGAAACGTCTTTAAGCGCCAGTCGCTCGCGCTTTTCTCTTTTTCCTGCCAGAATTTTTAACAATTTTTCAAGCGCCCCCTCGTCTCTCCTGTAATCAATGCTAAAGTTCTTTGAAATATTTTTTGCTTGGACTCTGATATTCTTGTCTGTCATAATTTTTCTGCAAATTTATGCTTGTTTTTTTCAAATATGAAAAGCCCTAAAGAAAAAATAAAAACGCTTATTACGGCTGTTAAAAACATCCCATGGAAAACCGGAAAAGCATTGTATATAATAATATCTCTTGATATTGAAATGTAGTGGTACAAGGGATTAAAAATGCTCAAGTAAAAAAGCCATGTGTTTTTGGGAATCAAATAAAAAATAGGCGTGGCAAAAAACAAGAATCTGCCGGCAACCTGCCAAATGTTGGCAAGATCAATAAGATAAACCCCAAAAACAGCAAGCGCAAAAGAAACTCCAAGCACAAACAAAAAGAAAAATAAAAAGATTACAAGATAAAAAAGCAGAAAAGCTGTATTTGCCTTAAAAATAAGCATGAAGATAATAAAAATTATTATCTCAAAAATATGCGAAAATGCAAATTGGAATGCGTTTGCAAGCACAAATGCTTCGGGGCTGATTTTTATTGATTTTAAAAATCCGGCATTTTTTCCAATCACAGTGGTGGCGGAATTTGTTACGGAAAGAAAAAAGTTAAATATTATCAAACCCAAAAACAAATACAAAGGATACTTGTTTATTGAGTTATTCAAAACGCCTCCGCCCAAAAATAAAAGTATCACAAAAAAAGACAGGGGTTCAAGCAAATACCAAAAAACGCCAAGATAGCTCCCCTCGTTTCTCAATTTAAACTGGGATAGAGCCAGGGAAAAGCTTAACGACAATATTTTTTTTAGTTTTTTAAACATTTATATAAAACAAACCCTTCTGCGCTTTTGTCTATTTCCTGGAAATTTGGGCACGAAAAGGGCGTTGAATAAATATAATCTATATTTTTTTCTTTTGCAATCCGATTTTTATCTTCACAGCTTTCGCCCATAAATTGCTTGTAAATTGCGGGATTTTCCGAGCTCATGGTAATTGTTCCGCCTTTTGTTAAAACCGGATAGTTATTTGTGGCCGTGCCAATTACCGTCCCCTTCCATGGAATGCTCAAAAATTTTTTCTGGCTTAAGTTTTTAAAAATCCTCAAATCTTCTGGGGTTAAATAATTATTTGCTCTTGACATTGGAATTGAATCGGCTTGAATTTTGTCATTGCTCAAAATCAGTTTTCTCCAATTTTCTCCTTGCGTGTAAAAAGGAATTAAAATTATAAATAAAATCAGCGCTCCTGTCTTAATATATTTTAAAGCCGGCGTATGCTTTTTAATTTCCTCAATGCCAAAACCGGAAACTAAAGCAACCAATATGGCTGTAAAGTATACAACTCTTTCAAAGCCTATCATAATTCTAAAAACAGAAAATAAGTAAAAAAACCAAAGAATTATTCCCAAAATTAGCATAGAAAACAGCCACTTTTTATTTAAAAAAACGTAAAACAATCCAAAAATTGCCAACAAAATTATTGGCCAGGGAATTATATAATAAAAATCAAATTGTGGTATGAAACTTCCCGTAAAAGCAACGTAAAATATTTTTGAAAAAATATAGTTAATTATTTGAAACATATTTTTTTGAACAGCTGAATAAGTAAACCGGCAAAGCAACCGCATAAAAAATAATCAGCGGAGGATAAAACAACGCGCCAAATACAAAAGATAAAACTGCCATTTTAAAATCAAAGGCAGATAAAAAGCAAAACCCTATAAGCGACAAAACAATTCCCATTGTAATTGGGATTAAATTCCAAATTCCAGGAAGATTTGACCCGCAGGTTATGTATAAAATTGACAAAGAAGAAATTGCCGAGGTAAGTTTTGAAACATTGTTAATGCGCAAAAAGCAATAAGCCAGGAGTATAATCAGCGTGTTTATGAACACAGAAAGCGCAGTGTATTGCGTCAACGGGTCAAACCCAAAAAGCATCATTATTTCTGCTATGAAAGAATGGAAAAACATTTCCAAATTTGGAAAAAAGCTACTATCAAAAGGGTTGTTTAATGGTAGAGAATGATTTTTTATAGACTCTTTAACAAGCGCAACCGCATACCATTCATCTGAAAAATAAGGGTAAACATATTGCATATTTTTTACCTCGTGGTACTGAAACAAAACATCGTTTACCATGCTATATTTTCCAGTGTAATTATAGTGAACCTGATAAAGAGTTACTGCAGAAATTATTACAACCGCAAAAGCCACCCGGTCTATTCTAAAATTTTTAAATTTTATAATTTTATAATTTTTAAAAAATAAAAACACAATAACTAAAACTGCCAACAAGTTTGGCACAAAAATTACCCAAAAATAAAATATGCCAAAAAACTGCGTAAAAACCGCCAGCAATGTCTGGAAGATAATAAAAAACAACAGAAATTTAACAAATTTGACCATATTACTATATTCTATATTGAATTTTCATGTAAATCAAAAAGCGCCTTCAAAAAACCAGCGCTTTTTAATAAGAAATCTTCTTGACCAAAGAGTCCAATAAATTTTTGACAGCTTCCTGAGCTTGGTCCTGATCTCCGCTTTCTGTAAATTTTTCCCACAATCCCAGAATTGCAGGGTCGTCCAAATCTCTTACGGCGTTTTCCAATTTTAACCTGTCTTCAAAAGCAACCTCTGTTTTAGCTTTTAAAACTTTTTCAATAAAAAGGTTGGAAAAGTTTATCACCTTCACGTTCAACTGCTGGCTTTTCAAACTTTCCTGCATCTCTTTTATTTCCGATCTTTCCAAAAAATATCCTATGCCAAAAACAATATTGCCCAATAAAAGAATTACAATTACTGCAATTATGATTACCTTTTTCTTGTCCACAATCATTGAAACAAGCGTTTTTTCCTTATTTAACGGTATTATATTTCCTAAAAACATACTTGATAATTTTAAATTTTCGCTTTGGCGGTTTGCCTTTCGCGCATTTTGTCTCTGTAAAAATTATACAGCAATAGCAAAATTACCACAATAAGCAGGCATGTTTTCCAATCAACAATGCTTAAAAACCAAAATTTAGTTTTTAATTCAACATTGACGTGTATGCCACTGCCCTGCGTAACCTGAAAAGGCTTTCCGTCGTAACTTAAATATCCCGGCGCATCGACCTTTAAATAATAATAGCCGTCGGGTACCAAAAATGAATATGTCCCCCTTACATCGGTTGTCTGGGGATTTTCCTGCTGATAATTTTTAGCCGGCCAAAGTTCATATTGTTTTGTATTGGGATTTTGCCAATAAAGCGAAGCCACAGCTCCAACAATTCTGGTTTCTTTATCTTTATTTTTTTCAAAAATATATCCTTCGGGATCAATAACAGTTATTAGTTTAATTTCTTTTTCAGGAACGCCTGTGTCTTCATAGTCCATAACCGTAATAATTTCATATTCTCCGTCAACCACCGGAGTTTGCACAGTGGCAGTGTAAACTCCTCCCCCGCTGTCAATATATTCAAATTCAACCAGCACCAACCGTGTTTCTGTATTATTACTCTGGATTCCCGCTTCCGCAGGAATAACAGAATTAGAACCCTCTACGGGAATAACCGAGCTAAGAGAGGCTGGCATTAAAACATTTAAATCAGAGAAAATATAAGAAAATGCCAGGTCATTCATTTTAACATTTAAAGAAGGCTGGGTAGGTTTTTTTGACTTAAAAATTATATATCCGTGCACTCTTTTAACCTTGCCTTCGGGTTTTACCACCAATTGCAAAGGAGTATTTACAACTGTTGTAATTCTTTGTTCGGTTTTGCCTTGGCTGTTTACAGAAAGCGCCACATTAAAATCAACAAGCCCGCCACCTGCTTTTGAAAAAACAATGCCCGAGGGTATTTTGCTTTTTGCCACCGAAGACAATTGCGCCAATGGAATTCCCTTTACCATTGCAAATTTTCCGGTTGCAACATTTGCCTCGGCCAGGCCAATAGTTTCTGTGAGCCCGGGCAGGCTTAAATTTGAATTTTGAATTTTTTGTACATCTGTAACTTTGGTAATACCCACCTCTGAAAAAGTTTTTGCAACCTGCGGAAATTTTTGCTCTAAAAGCGCCACATCTTTTGGCAAGGGAGCCAAAACAAATCTTGCAATTGGTCTTTCTGGCAAAAGGCGCCACTTTGTTGAAAAAGAAACCGGAGCTTGTTTTGGTATTGTTACAATTGGTTTTGGCAAGGGTTTTTGCGCAGGCTTAAAAAATTTGGGAATTAGGGGCTGTAAACCTTGTTCCAATTTCCTTAAAATTGGTTCTAAGGGCGGAGCCAAAGTTTCTCCGGCTTCTGGCTGTTTTAGTAAAAAGTTAGCTAGAACAGTCTCTCCCGTATTTCCGGCCAAATCTTTTGGAGTAAATTCCAAATAGTGCGCACCTGCTGTAAATTTTCCCAAAGTTATAAACCACTCCCCTTTTTCATCGGCAAAAAACATTCCGTAATCTTCGTCAATTAAAACAATTATTTCTGCGTTTGGCTCTGTTGTTCCGCTTATAACAACATTTTCATTGGTTGTATATTCTTTTTTTATGGAAGTTATTTTTATTTCCGGCGATTTTGTATCCAAAATAATTGAGCTTGATATTGCGCTTGAAGCAACATTATCTTCTGTGTAAAATTTTACATAAACTGTTTTGGTTCCGTCTTCGCCGGACAGTTCCCATGTTTTTGTTTGCAAATAATTTTCCGGCAAAATATTTGAAAAATCCGGCAAATTGGAAACAGCCATTTTTACTGCATCCGGCCCGCCGTTTAACAAAAGTTCTACGGTTTTGCTGTTTGTATATTTACTGTTATTATTTATTGAAATGCCAAATGGAGCCTGTGGCGCTTGCAGTCCGCCTCCTCCGCCGGCGGTTGTTGTTGTGCGCGAACTTGCAGGACGCCAATCTGTTGTAACATTACAATTGTCACAAGAAAAATAAATATCTGCATCATTGTCTCCTACTGCGGTGCCTGCAAAAACTCCCGAAGAATTTACTGTTACTCCGGTAAAGTCAATCCAGCCGGTTCCTTCGGCCCATGCTTTACCGGAAAGCGTCCCCGAGCTGTTGTTTTTGACTCCGCTTTCTGTTGGATCTAAATTTATTCTGCCGGTGTTTTCATTCCAAGCATAACCGGTTATTGCAGTGTCTGTAATGCGCACATCTCCGTTTGTTGTGCCAAAATTTATCCAGCCAATTTTATCACTCCAAGCATAACCCGAAATCGCGCCATCGGTAGTGGAAGCAAGCGCAAAGCTTGAAAAACAAAACAAGCTGAGCGACACAAATAATATTGGCAGAAACTTTGTCATTAAATAATTATACCAGACTAATTAAAAATTTAAAATTCAAAATTCGCTGTTATTTAAACAGTAAATTTCCCAGAAATTTTAGCACTCCGGAGAATTTTAAGCCAGACGAGCCGGTATTTGATGTTTCTTGCACATCAGCAGCGTAAAAAGCCCGGATCGCTTTGATTATTGTATTCTGTTGCAATCCACCCCGTGGAGCGAGCAGTATTTGAAATTCTGACTTCATCAGCATTCATATTCGACATGGCGGAGGAGTATGATAAACCAAATTTATTATTTCCAGGATTAGTGTTGATAAGAAAATTTGTCCCTGCGCTACTTTTATCAACATCATCCACATATATTTTCATAGTATTTCCTGAACCGCTGTATGAAAAAGTCCATAAGTGCCAGCTTCCAGTAGTAATAGAACTTGATGGTTGAGTTGAGTGGGCAGTATCAGCTGTTCCTCGAGTGCACAGCATTCCATTGGTAGTATAGTAGTAACAAGTGCCCAAAAAGGCACCATTTGAATCTTGGGCAGACCATAAATTTGTTAGTCCTGGAGTTTGGTTATCTATTGCCCACATCGAAAATGTCCACGCAGAGTTATAAAGAATACCCCCTGCACCTGCTAACGAATAATGGCTACCGTCAAAAGAAGCCCCTCCGTCAATTTGCCCGGCAGTTGCCCCTAAGCCAGTTACGGTTTTTGTATTAGTATTGCTCGTTGAGTCAGCGCCGCTTAAACTCGTCCCATTGGGTAAATGCCACACGCCTTTAAAACTAGAGTCCCAGACAGATTGCGAGCCGTATGTTGAACTGGCCGAGGGTTCTGTGGCGCTGGAGTTTCCATAATACATATAAATAATTGTGTCTGCTGTGTATGATAAAGTTGGAATTTTTACCCACGTAACCAAAGTTCCGCCAGAATAACCTTCAATTTCACGCGCAAGCTGTGTGGCGCCGTCTGAGCCGGTAAAACGAATGTCGGCTCCGGCTGCCAAAATGTTTGACAAACCAGTTAGCGAAACCAAAACCGGAAAATTGGTTTCATTTTCTGCGCCAGCTCCAACTTTATCTTTATCAATTGTTATTTTTTTTCTGTAGGTCCAGCCGGTAAGCCAGCCCGGTGTTGCATTGCTTGTATTTTCCTGCGTAGCAAAAGTTAAATTATTTCCCGAGTCATTCATATTGTGATACTCAAACTTTATCCACTCTGCCGAGCGGGCAGTAGCAGAAACCCGAACTTCATCGAGGGCTCCAGTTGCTCCTTGTAATAACAAACCAGACAACCCGTATCTATTAAATTGAAGGCCATAAATAGCATTAACGAGAATTGCTCCGGTGCGGGCAGTCGAATTAATTAACGTTTCATCTACATATGACGAAACTGTTGACCCATTATATACCAAATTTCCGAGGTGATAATTTCCATCGCCTGGCCATGACCAAGCAGCAAACCCAGGGTTTACAGCCACTCCATTTGAATGTAGAGTATATGCGGCACTAATTCCGTCATAAGGTTTGCAGACTGTGTATCCAGATGGATTTTTTATCCATGCCGATAGCGTGACATTGCCGGTAATATCGAGCGATGATGACGGTGATGTGGCTGCATATGCACTTCCAAAAATTCCGGCTGTGCCAACCTTGCCCGACCCCGATGTCGCTCCATAATTTGTTGCATCATTATGATTACTCGTAGAATCCACCCATGTGGTAACAGTGCCGGTTTCTTTTAAATGCCACACGCCTTTAAAATTACTGTCCCAGACGGATTGCGCAATGGTTGGGCTTCCGGTGGCTGTGTAGTCTGAAGTTGATTGGCCCGAGTTGCCATAGTACATATAAATAATTGTGTTGATAGAATGGCTGACTGTTGGCACTTTTACCCAAAAGTCGCCAGTGGCAGAACCAGTGGCTACTGCAAAATCTTCGCGTTCATAAGGAAGCAAGGTTAAGCCTCCCGAATCTGTAAAGCGGATGTCGTAGCCGTTGGTGGTGTCTGCAACGCCGGCTCCAACATTTGCGTCTGCGGAAATTTTGACAAGCAAAGGAAAGCTTGAAAGGTTGGCATCAACATTTGTTTTTGAAATGGTAATTTTTTTCCTGTAGCTCCAGCCCGAAAGCCAGCCCGAAGAATAGCTGGTAGAAATTGTAAATGTTCCTGATCTTGGGTTTGAAATTGCCTGAAAACTGTGGCTGTCTATTATGTAGCCAAAATAGTTTTTGGCGCCGGAGCCGTCTGTGGACAAAATTGTGTAGTTACAACTTGGATTTGCTGCAGAAGCTGTTGAATGGCACCACTCGCCCGCTGTTCCGCAAGCTGTGCCGGTAAAGTCATTTGATTTGCAGGCGTAAAAAGTTACAGTGTCAGCACTTCCATTTGTGTCTGCGTCGGAAGCTGTGGCTGAAAAAGTTTGCGAAGCGCCAACTGCAATTGGGTCGGTTGAGTCGGCAACCGCTGAAAAGCTTGGCGCATGGTTTACAACAAATGGACTGCCTGTGTCGTCAGCTCCCTGTGAAGATGCCGAGCAAGCAGAAGCTGCATCATAATCGCACACAAAAGCATACCAAACATTGCTTTCGCTGTCGCTGGCAGAAGTTCTGTAATTGCAAGAGGCAGAGCTGGCCGAGGCAGTGGATCCGGAAACGCACCATGTTTGGTCTGCGTCGCAAGTTGGGGCAGAATTATTGTTTGCGGTAATTGCATTTGTTTTGCAAACTGCCAAATAATAATTATCGCTGTCTGCGTCTGATGCAGTTGCGCTAAAAGCCGTATTTTGCCCGGCATTTGTGGGCGATGCCGAAGCCGAACCCCCATCACTTGGCCCAGTGCCAATCACCGGAGCGGAGTTTGATGGAGGAGCAGAATCCTGCAAACACCTGACCGAATATCCCCAAGTTTTTGGAAAATTCTTGTATCGCGCAACCGTAGCATTGGCATAATTTATTAGCCGAGACCAAGTTTCCGATTCTGATGCCTGATCTGATGTCTCAAGATATTCATTCTTATATGTAACTCCGTCATAAAAAGCTCCGTCGTCAAAATCAAAATATCCAGATAAAAGACTGTTAAAACCCGACGAGCCCCCTGTTCTTAATTTTGTACCAACAGCTTCAGTTGTTGTGCCACGCCAGCCAGTAGTAGATGTATCGTAAGGGAATTGCGTAGCACAACTGTCATCGCCAGTACAAATCGCCAACTCTAATGCGGTATACTCGTCATGAGTCGGAATATGCCAGCCAGTTGGGCAGATCCCCTGGTCCTCAGGAGTTACTGATCCACACATTGCCTGGTTCCATTGATAAAAACCACCGTTTGACGTACAACTTGCTTCGTCGTCGTTATAACAGTATTTTTGAATTGAAACGCAACTCGTCCCTTGACCTTGAGGCGCCCACCCCATATCATCGCACCACTCTTCTTCTGGCAAAACGCCTCCGTCACAACCGTTTATTCTTGTGCCAACGTTTAAGTTTGCTGCCATCCAGCATTGGGTGCCAATTAGCACCGTGGCGTATGTTTTACTGTCTCTTGTGTCTGTGAGAGTGTCTCCGCAAGTCCACGGATCTACGATGTAATCAATATCTAACGAGTTGGTAGTTGGTAGTGAGTAGTCCGTAGAAACGATTTTGAGGTCAAACACATCGGTCGGGGTTTGTAAATTAGTGAGCAAAATT
>Ga0172379_10000675_pt1 | contig 82026 bp, 70 predicted proteins | sample GrowelOW334metaG_FD_119756 | JGI IMG/M metagenome (GOLD analysis project Ga0172379, IMG submission 119756) | Groundwater microbial communities from an aquifer near a municipal landfill in Southern Ontario, Canada - Groundwater well OW334 metaG | ecosystem: Environmental > Aquatic > Deep... | reverse complement strand
TACATTCCACTGCTTAAATTATATATCGGAAGCAAAATAGCCGCAACAAGCACGCCAGCCGCTCCTCCAAGTATCAAAATAAGAACAGGTTGTATAAGTGAAGTTATATTCTCCATAATGTTATCCACATCCTTTTGATAGAAAGAAGCCACTTTAGAAAGTAAAACGTCTATTTTGCCAGTTTGTTCACCTATTTGAATCATTTGCGCAACCATCGGGGGTATCTGTTTTTCAGCCAAAAAAACAGAATGAATAGTATTTCCGCGTCTTACCTCCTCCCGTGCTTTTAAAATCACATCTTTATAATATAAATTTCCAACAACATCAGCTGTAATAGAAAGCGATTGTATAATTGGAATTCCTCCTTTTATTAAAGTTCCTAGATTTTCGGAAAATCTAGCCAAATATATTTTTTTAAATATCGGACCAAACATCGGCATACTTAGTTTTAACTTGTCCCAGAAATTTTTACCTTGGTTTGTGTTTATTGCATACCATCCACTGCCAATCAATCCACCAATAATTAAAATACCGAGCCACCAATACGAGCGCATAAAATCACTGAATGAAATTATCATTTTTGTGAGAAATGGAAGTTCCTGCCCTGATTCCTCCAAAACACTTGTAAGCTGTGGGACAACAAAAATCATCATAACAGCGCCAACAACAACAAGTGCCGATATTACGAATATAGGATAAGACAATGCTCCTTTGACTTTTTTATTTAAGTCGTACGATCGCTCTTCGTGGTCTGCTAGATAGCTTAAAACTTCCTGAAGCCTTCCGGAAGCTTCTCCTGCGCGAACAACCGAAACATAAAAAAAAGAAAAAACTTTTGGAAATTTTTCAAGCGCCTGCGAAAAAGCTGTTCCAGCATCAACATCGGCTGCAAGCTCCATAATAACTTTTTTTAAAGCAGGAGAAGATTGTTCCGATAATGTTCTTAGGGCCGGAACAAGAGGAACTTGAGCATCAAATAATACAGAAAGCTGTCTTGAAAACAGAACGAGATCCTGTGATTTTACCCTGTTAAAAAAAGGAAGTTCTTCGCCAAGATTTATTGCAAATCCTTTTTTTTCTTCCTCTATTTCAAGAATAACAAGACCGTGGCGATGGAGAGTCTCTATCGCCACATCTTTATTTGGAGCTTCAACAGTGCCTGTTTGAACAACCCCTTGTTCTGTTCTTGCTTGATAATTAAACTTCATATCAGTGGGCTAATAGCGAGGATAGTTCCGAAGGGTTTAGAGAATAAATTTCCGCATCTTCCAAAGAAATCTGCCCCTGGCGCACAAGTTCCGACAACGATTTGTTAAGTGAAATCATTCCCTTGTCTGTGCTTGTTTCTATAACCAAATCTATCTGGTGTATTTTATTTTCACGTATAAGATTTCTAACTGCGTAATTTGAAATAAGGACTTCTACGGCTGGAACCAATCCTCCATCCACTCGAGGGACCAGCCTTTGGGAAACTATTCCCAAAAGGGTTGCTGCGAGCTGCAAACGAATTTGCGACTGCTGTTCCGGTGGGAAACTGTCTATAATTCTGTCTAGAGTTTGAGATGCTGAATTTGTATGAAGCGTTGCAAAAATCAAATGTCCAGTTTCAGCGGCTGTTACTGCAGTTGAAATAGTTTCTCTATCGCGCATTTCTCCAAGCATAACAACATCTGCGTCTTGTCTAAAAACAGACCTTAGCGCCCTGTTAAAACTAAATGTGTCTGACCCAACTTCACGCTGGTCTATCATCGCTTTATCTGGAGTAAAAACATATTCTATTGGATCTTCAATTGTTATTACATGATCATTTCTCTTGTGATTTATTTCATCTATAAGCGCAGCAAGAGTTGTTGATTTTCCATGTCCTGTTGGTCCAACAACCAAAACAAAACCTTGCGACGGTCTCGTAAATTCCCTTAGGACTGTTGGCATATGCAATTCTTCCAATGTTCTTATTTTATGTGAAACAAGTCTTAGTGCTGCGGATAAATATCCTTTTTGAATATATATATTTGTCCTAAAACGCATCTTGTCTTTAAATCCAAAAGCAAAATCAATTTCTTTTTCCTTGCTGAAAAATTCCTTCTGCTCTTTATTCATTAGAGCAAGGCAAAGACCCTCCGAAATTTCCGGAGTTACCATTGGCTTTTGCGTAAGCTGAACAAGCTCGCCGTCGATTCTTAGTGTTGGATGCCTGCCTGGAGCTATATGTAAATCAGAGGCCCCCTGTTCGGCGGCCAAAAGCAATAATTCTTCTATTTCCCTTTGATAATTCTCCATCCCTTATTTTAAAATTTCTTTTATTTTTGCTACAACTTCCGTTGGAGTAAAATGAGCTTTTATAATATAGCTTTGAGCGCCGAGTTCCAACCCTCTTTTAACATCGCTTTCCAACCCCAAATTAGTGAGCATCACAACTGGAATTTTTGCTGTTTGGCTGTCTGATTTTAAAACTTTTAAAACATCAAACCCGTCTTTTTTTGGCAACACAACATCGAGCAATATCAAATCAGGCATAAGCTCTTTTGCTTTTGCTATTCCCATTTCACCGTCTTGCGCCACATTAATATCAAAACCCACATCCTTGAATTTTGTGGAATACATATCAAGCAAGAACGGATCGTCTTCAACTAAAAGTATTTTGTGAGCCATGCCAAATTTATTTATGAGTGAAGCGAATAATTATAAATTTTAGCACCCACCTAAGTTTTTGCTTTGCAAAAATTTGGGCGGGTAAGGTTTTGCTTCCAAAAAATGTTCACTTCATTCCATTTCTTGGGCAAAGCCCTTACTCTTCAACAACTCTAACTACTTCTTCAATAGAAACAAGTCCCAATAATGCTTTCATTATACCATCTTGCTTCATGCTTATCATCCCCTGTTTTTTTGCAACTTCAGCTATTTTTTGCTCGGAAATATTTGATTCCAGTGAAATTTTTTCCACCTCCGAAGTCATTTCAAAAATTTCAAACATCGCCAATCTTCCTTTTGTTCCCTTGTTTCCGCAAGCCGGGCATCCCGGAGCCTGATAAACCTTGTACGGCTTTTTAATTCCATATTTTTCAAGTTCAACCGCTGGTATTTCTGCAATAGTATCTGTAACAACTTTTGCAAATTTCTCAGGAACCTCTATTGGCACCTCGCATTCTTTGCATAATCTTTTTACAAGCCTTTGGGCCGCTCCAGCGACAAGCGTGGACGGAATTAAAAACTGGTCTATTCCCATATCTATAAGACGCGGAATTATTCCAAGAGCATTATTTGTGTGCAATGTTGAAAAAACCAAGTGCCCGGTTAAAGCGGCGTGCGTTGCGAGCCCCGCAGTTTCTTTATCTCGAATTTCACCAACCATTATAATATTGGGATCCTGACGCAAAATGCTTCTCAATCCAGAAGCGAAATCGTAACCGATTTCCGGCCTAACCTGAGATTGGTTTATTCCAGACATAAAATATTCAACTGGATCTTCAAGCGTGATTATGTTTACAGTTTCCTTGTTTAAATAATTTAAAGTCGTGTAAAGTGTTGTTGATTTTCCTGATCCTGTTGGACCAGTTATTAAAACAATTCCGTATGGATTTTTAATAGCTCTTTCATAAACTTCCATATTTCTTCCAATCAATCCCAAATCAGAAAAAGTTCCAACACCAACAGTTGCATCCAAAATTCTCAAAGCTATTTTCTCCCCAAAAGAAGTCGGGAGCGAAGAGACACGAAAATCTATTTTTTTGTTTCCTACTTTAGTATGAAATCGCCCGTCCTGAGGAACCCTTGTTTCATCAATCTTTAAGTTTGATAAAACTTTTATTCTGCTGATTATGGCGTTATGGATATTTTTTGGAAGAGTTATGGAAGAATGCAAAGTTCCATCCTGCCTGAATCTTACTCTAGTTTCTTCTTCCAACGGCTCTATATGAATATCCGACGCGCGTCCTTCAACTGCGTGACGCAAAATAACCGCAACAACTTTTGTTATTGGAGCTTCCGCTGCTATCTGTTCTATTCTTTCCGAAGTAGCAGATTCCGCTTCTTCAACCTCAGATCCCAATTCTTCTTCCAATTGCTCCAGAGCGCTTGTAACTTCTTTTCCAAGATTTCTATATTGAGAAGATACTGCGTTAAAATCCGTTTCGGAAATCACATGAACCTTTGGGCTAAATTTGCTTTTTAAAGAAATAAATTTTAAAGCTTCTCGCGCTTCAACGTCTTCCGGATCCACCATTCCAACTATCAAATCATTCCCTTCTCGTGATATTGGAAGTATTTTATAATGCATAACCGCATCTTCCGGAATTTCCTGCAAGACGGCGCCTTCTATTTTTTTACCGGTAAGGTCCAAAAAAGGCACTTCCAATACAGTACTTTTTGCACGCAAAAAATCTATTGGATTTATGAGGCCTCTTTTTATAAGTTCCGATTCCAGTTGTGAGACAGAATTTAAAGCTTCGCCAGCTATATCTTTTAGCTGGTTTTTATTTAAAAGACCGTTATCTACTAAATAAGTTAATAACTTTTCAATCATAAATAATTGCGATGCTAATCTACGAATGACATACGAATTATACTAATGAATACACGAATAAATCATTTGTAAGATATTCGTATCATTCGCATACATTCGTATATTTGCATCGATTAATCCGAAAACGGATTGCTTTTTCCCGTTGTTTCGGTGCTTATTGGCACACCTGGAGAATTCTGCAAATTTGTAAATCTTTCGTCCTCCAAAATTTTAAGCTTCGCGTCTGAGATCGGAACTTTAATTTCCTGACCATCTCCAGTAATAGAAGAATCTGACACAGGTAACCCAACAGATATTGGTAATGAGCCTCCGCCTATAACTCCTCCAAAATAAAGAATGGCAAGAGTTGCAATAATTAAAACCGCAAAAGCAGCTATTAAAATTCTTTTCTTTTTTATTTGTTTTGTAACAATAACTGGCATGCCAAATTTATTTATGAGCGAAGCGAATAATTATAAATTTGAGTACCCCGCACATAAAGTCACTGTGCGTGATGTTTTTACTGTTCGACTCTTTTTTGTTTCTAATATCATATGTTTGATTAAATATTCTTTTGCTGATTTATGTGCGGGGTAACTGTTTGTTTCTGCTCGTTACCACTCGCATACAAACACTTATTTCTTTAAAACATAAGCGGTCATTGCAACACTGTAGTCTATAACCGGATCTATATTTGGTTCAAACGCGCCTGTGTCACTCTTTTTTTCAGGAATTTTAAATGTAATTTTTGAAATATCTGTTATTCGCAAATTTTTTTCAACAGCATCCAGCCAGCTTTTAAATGAGCTGTAACTTCCAGAAGCGCTTATATCAATAATAATTTTCTTTAAAGATATCGAATCTGGAGTGCGCGCAGATCTTTTTGCCGCAGCCGTATCTTCTGGAGCAACTTCTATATTCACGCCTTTAAGGCTAAGTCCGTTCTGGCTTGCAAGATTTTCCATAATGCTTAAAAGCTCTGGTTTTGATTCCGTGGTAGGTATTGCCTGTTCAAGCCTTTCGACGCTTGATTTTTGCGAATCAAGAACTTGGTTTATTGAATTTAATTTTTCTATAACCTGCCTTTCTAAATTCACAGTTCCTTCTTTAGATTTTATTTCGGCGCGCACTGTTGATATTTCAGACCATACCGGCAAAATACCAAACCAAACAGCAAGAAAAAGTGCTGCAAAAATTAAAAGATTTGTTATAAGTTTTTTATTCATTTCTTTCTTGTAATTTCTTTGCTAAAAGTTATCTCCATATCAAAATTAACCCTCCCGATTTCTGAAAGCTCCATATTAGACGCTAAAACGGAAGCGATTCCTTGAGTATTCTCAAGAATTTTTACCTGTTGTGCCAAAGCTCCGTAGCTTGGCGCGGAACCGCTCATTATTACGCTTGTTTTTGTATCGTCGCCTTCAAAAGCCTTAAAAGTTATGGTGTTTAAGGTTTTTTCCTCAAGTACTTTAAAGAAAAGAGACCAATACCTATGATCATCCAAAACAGTTTTAAAAACCTCAAGAACCGTATTTAAATTCTCAAGCCTGCTTTCAAGCGCGGCGTCTCTTTGACCGGTGATTTGCTGCAAGCTTGTATTTAAATTTGTTACTTTTTTATTCAAAAAAAACTTCCACGCATAAAGCCCTCCTGTTGCCAAACTAATAACCAAAATCAGGATAAGGCCTATTTTACCTAAAGACGAAAATTCAATTTGTGGAGCCTTAAAACTCACGAACCTTGGGAGCCCCTGATCTTTTCTGTCTTTTGGAATTAAAGATATATTATCCATGCCAATTTTATCTGCGAGCGTCAGCGAGAAGTTATAAAATTGAGCATCCCGCCCTCTAAGCTAAAGATAGGCTTGATACTCGCTATTACGACTTTTGATGTGTTTAATATCATGATTTTATTAATTCTATTATATATAGAGGGCGGGGTAAGGTTTTCTGGATCTCGGCGGAACGCCGAGATAGAAAGCCCTTATATTTCCCTCATTGAAAGACCCGTTGCAACAGCAAGAGATGACGACAGATCTTTTCTTAAAATTGGCTCGAGCGACGGATCAAACTTAACTTTACTAAAAGGATTTCCGATTATAACCTCAACTCCTGCTGATTTGCTCAAATACTCAACAAGTCCCGGCAAGTTGGCCGATCCACCAGTAAGCACGATTTTTTCTATTTTTCTTCCTTCTTTTTTAATAAACAAGCTATTCATTCTTTCTATTTCATTTACAAGCTTTTCGACAAAAGGAGAAATTATTTGTGTTAAACCTTTTTCGGACCCAACAGAAGAAACTCCGGAAGATTTTTTAAGCTCTTCAGCGCGCTGCGGCTGAACATTTAAACTTCGCGCAACCATCTTTGTTATTTCCTTTCCTGAAAGATCTGCGCTATGGCTCATAAAAATATATCCACGGTCTATTATTGTTAAATTTGTACTTCTTGCGCCAAAATCAACAAGCATTATTGTTCCTTTATCTTCACCGATTAACGATCGCGCTAAACTGAAACTTTCCGATTCCAAAGCAACCAATTCCAAATTGAGCGCTTTTGCAATTCTTTGATATTTTGAAACAACTTCTTTTGGAACCGCAATAAGCAAAACTGATATTTTTTCTTTTTTAACTTGTACGGCATCTGGAACAACCGAAGCTATATTTCCTTTTCCGTCATCCGCTGCTGCAGAAGCTATATTTGAAACTTTCGCAGGAGCAACTGGAGACGGAGATGAAAATTCTGGTATAACAAGCCAATCCAAAACAACTTCTGAAAGTGGAACCGGTATGTATGATCTAGCCTGAAACGGTATCGCGCTCTCAATCTCTTTCTGACTTATGTTTGGCATTTCCATAACAGTTAAAAAACTAGAAAAGAACGGAATGGACATTACCACTTTATCCGTTTTTATTTTTGCCGCATCCAAAAGCTGTTTTAAAACAGAGGCTATATCGTTTTCAGAAAGCTTCAAGCCGGATGGAGTATTTGAACCGTTTTGAACCTCGCCAAAGAAATCCGAGCCGTCCATTATTCCATAATTGGATAAAACGACATGATTTCCCTCTTTTGAAAGCTCAACGATTTTAACCGAAGAAGTTCCTATGTCAATTCCAATTTGACGACGGATTTTCCGTCTAAATGGCCACATATATTAGGTTATTTTGCTTAAATTATAGCATGATTCGGCATTAAACTTCAGCTTAAATGGTTATCCACACATACTTACTAGCAAAATAACAAGAACCAAATCCCAAAATCCAAATTTAAAGCCATTTTAGATTTGTAATTTGGAATTTTAATATTTAATCAGTTATTCTTAAATTATCGATATGACAATATTAAAAAGATTGATAACCCTGACAGATCAGACACTATTTCCTTCCTTTTGTTTAAATTGCAAAAAAGATACGCCAGAAAATCCTCCGAGCTTAAGGTGGCTTTGCGTGGAATGCCACAGGCTTCTTTTGCCAAAATTGCAAAGCGCTTCGCATAAGCCGAAAATTGCTGAATCCTTCTATATTTTTGACTATGAAAAAGACAAACTCGCGCAAAAAGTAATACGCGCCTTAAAATATGGCTGGGTTAAAGATTTAGCTGAAACTTTGTATGTTTATTTGGAGAAAGAAAGGCTCAATATTAAAAAGCTTGAATTTGATTTGATTATCCCTATGCCTCTGCATAGATACAGACTAAAAGAGCGCGGTTTTAATCAAAGCAAACTGATAGCCGACAAAATTGCCGAAATCACCAAAAAAGAAATCTGCGAAGATATTATAAAAAGGAAAATACACAAAAAGCCTCAAGCAGAAATTAAAAAGCGCGACGAGCGCGCAAAAAACATAAGCGGAATATTTAAAATTATTGATGCTGATAAAATCGCGGGCAAAACAATTTTGATTGTTGATGACGTCGCAACAACAGGCGCCACATTAAAAGAATGCGCCCGAGTCTTGAAAGACTCCGGCGCCGAAAAGATTGTATCGTTCACATTGGCACAGGATTGATATTATATATCCAACGAAAAAAGTTCCATTTCGGCAAAAAAGAACCTGATTTCCCTTCCAGCTTCCACGATACTAGAGGAACCATGCACTGCGTTGCGCGGCATTACGCTTCCGAACTTCGCCCTTATGGTTCCATTGGAAGCATCTCGAGGATCGGTATCGCCAATAATCTCCCTCCACCTACGAACAACATTCCCTTTACCATTCAAGACAATTGCCATAACTGGACCTGAACTCATAAACCCAACAAGCTTATCAAAAAACTCTTTTCTGGCATGCTGGAAGTAAAAGGCAGCGGCCTGCATAGGATCAAGCATCACGATCTTGGTGGCAAAAATAGAAAATTCATCGTTGTGGGATATAATAATGTTCAATATCTCATGAACATGTTGCATTGCATCCGGCTTGATTATTGCGAGTGTGGCCGAAATCCCGATTCGGTGGCTATCTTCAGAAACATGTGGTTCCACATTTACCACTTCGCCATGCGGATAAGCCTGAGAAGCTGCCACTGCAGCCATATAAACATTTGATGCATTTCTTTCGTATGTCTTTTCCCTGCCATCACTATATCTAAGAGTAACTTTGAATTCCGGCATCTCCGCACCTCCTTTTGATTGGCGGTTAAATTAAAGAGCTGAAATACTCTAAGGAGTCTAACACTCCACAAATACCATATCAAGCGAAAACCTACCAGTGTTACTGGCGACTTCTGTCTTGCGGGCATTACCCGCTTCAGAATGGTAACTTGGACTATCCGAGAACCATTTGATGATTTTTTGTTGATTTTTAACACACACATCTATATCTATTCTGTATCCATATATGGATATAGATGAATGTACAGTTAGTCAGTTAGCATGAGCATGCGATCGCATGCTCATGCTAAATCAAAAATTTTACTGAGATGAATTTCGTTATCCAAAGAAACCGCAGTGACTATTCTCACGTATGGCCTAATGTCAAAATACTCAATAACAAAATCAATTTCTTTTTGGCACTCGTAAGGGTGCACGAGAACACTTTTTTGATACTCATAAAATCCCAAACGTTTTAATATTTCTCTCAATGCCTCGCGGGCTGGTTTGTATTTCTCCGGAATGTCAAAAATAACCATACGCCATCTTTTGTCCCATCTTTTTGGTTTTTTAATTTCCATATTATCAATATTGAATGTAGCAACTTTTTTCTTGCCATTATCCGTCAACATCATAGTTAAAGAACCATCTTTGTTTTCACGCGACGAAATAAGCTTTGATCTATACAGACTATAAATAGCCCTTTCCAAAGACTGTTTGTTTATTTTTCTCCATTCACCGGCAGTCTCTTCCAAAACTTTAAAATATTGTCCTGGTGTTCTGGATAAACTCAAACCAACACCAGCAAAAATTAATAGCAATGCCTTTTGCTGATTTGGTCCGAGTCTTTTTATTCTCTTTCCCAAATTTGGCATATTAAAAATAATATCAGAAATAGCACGAGCATGCTATAGCATGCTCGTGCTAAATAAAAATAAATTAACTTATAATAAATCCAATAAATATTAACAAACTATCTCAACTTCTGGTTCTAGATCTATTTCAAACTTTGATTTTATTTCCTTTTTAACAAATGTTATCAAATCAGCAATGTCTTTGCTCGTTGCTCCGCCGACATTTATTATAAAATTCGGATGCTTCTCCGAAACCTTCGCTCCGCCAATTGTGTAACCTTTCAATCCGGCTTCGTGCAAAAGAGCCGCTGTTGGAATAACAGGGAACGGATCTTTTTTAATAATATCTTTTACTTTCTCTCTTACCCACTCTGGAGAATTTTCGACAGGGACGTTTTTAAAAACGCTTCCGCAATTCGGATAATCAAGAGGCTGGTGTTCGTTGCGGTAATTTATATGATCCTCTACATTCGCCTTTAATTTTTCCTTCGGCAAATCTTTTTTGAGTCCTAAAACAACTTCTGTTATTATCAGCTTGTCTTTTTTAAAAATACTTTGCCTGTATCCGAATAAGCAGTCGGTATTTGAGAATTTTTTAATTTCTCCATCCGGCATTATTGTTGAAACTTCCAAAACAGAATCTTTCATTTCCCAGCCAAAACATCCTGCGTTTCCGCGAACGCCTCCGCCGATTGTTCCGGGAAGACCACCTGCCCAATCAAGGCCTGTTAATTCATTTTCAATTGACGCATCTACCAAATCCGAAACCAAAACTCCAGCGCCTGCGATAATTTTGTTTCCTTCAACATTAAAATAATCCAAACCTATTTTAATTACAATTCCCTTGTAGCCCTCGTCCAGAAATAAAACATTTGTTCCTTTTCCAAGTATAAAAAATTTAATGCCTTGTTCTTGGGCAAACGAAAACGCCAACCTGATATCATCAACGCTTTTTGCCTCAACAAAATAATCCGCGTCACCTCCTGTGCGGTAATTTGATAATTGAGACAAGTTTACCTTTTGAGTTATTTCCATAAGCCTATTTTAACAAATAGGCCCTTTCGAGCCTATTATTTCTTTCTTCCGGAAATTATTTCTTCTGCAACGTTCTTTGGAACATCCTCGTAATGAGAAAATTCCATTGTGTATGTTGCTCGGCCTTCGCTTAGCGATCGCAACTGAGTTGAATACCCGAACATTCCGGAAAGCGGAACTTTTGATTCAATAACTTTAAGAGCCGAATCTCCAGTTGCGCCAGAACCTCCGCGTGACGACATTTGTTCAATATGCGCGCGCTTAGAAGACAAATCCCCGGTAATTTCGCCCAAGAATTTTTCCGGAACGATAACTTCAACTTTCATTATAGGTTCAAGCAAAACAGGACTCGCGCGCTTTGCGCATTCCTGAAAAGCCATGCTTCCGGCAATTTTAAAAGCCATTTCAGAAGAGTCCACTTCGTGGAAAGATCCGTCGTAAAGCGTAACTTTAATATCCACAACAGGATATCCGGCAATAACTCCCTTATCTATTGATTCTTTAATTCCTTTTTCAACAGCAGGAATATATTCCTGCGGAATTGATCCTCCTCTTATCGCGTTAACAAATTCAAAACCTTTTCCGCGTTCCATTGGTTCCGCTTCAAGCCAGACATGCCCATACTGTCCTCGGCCTCCAGACTGTTTTATATATTTTCCTTCCGCTTTTGCGGTTGATTTTATTGTTTCTTTATACGCAACCTGCGGCCTGCCGACATTAGCGTCAACTTTAAATTCGCGCTTCATACGGTCTACAATAATTTCCAAATGCAATTCTCCCATTCCCGCAATAAGAGTGTCGCCAGTTTCTTCGTCTCCTTTTATTCTGAATGTTGGATCTTCATCCGCCAAACGATGCAGTGCGAGACCCATTTTTTCCTGGTCGGCTTTTGTTCTTGGTTCAATGCGAATAGTTATAACAGGTTCTGGAAAAACAATCTGTTCCAAAATTACAGGCTTTGAATCGTCTGCTAAGGTGTCTCCAGTTTTTGTGTATTTTAAACCAACAGCAGCACCGATTTCTCCTGCAAAAATTTCTTTAACTTCTTCTCTGTGATTGGCATGCATTCGCAAAATTCTGCCGATTCTTTCTTTTTGATTTTTGTTTACGTTAAAAACATACGAGCCGGAAGATAATGTGCCAGAATAAACTCTAAAATAAGTAAGCTGTCCAACAAACGGATCACTTGCAACTTTAAAAGCCAAAGCTGAAAACGGCTGCTCGTCGCTTGCAATTCTTTCTTCTTCTGCGCCTGATTTTGGATTTATTCCTTTTACAGGAGGAAGATCCATTGGGCTTGGAAGATAATACAAAACAGCATCAAGCATAAGCTGAACGCCTTTATTTTTTAAAGCTGATCCGCAAATAACCGGAACAATTTTTCCGGAAATTGTAGCTGCCCTTAATGCTTTTCTAAGATCTAGAAACGAAGGCTCCTCGCCTGCCAAATATTTTTCCATTAAAACATCATCTGTTTCGACAATTTTTTCAACTGCCTCATGATGATATTTTTTTGCGTCTTCTTTTAAATTTTCCGGAATTTCAACTTCAATAACTTTTTCTCCTTTTTCTCCTTCAAAGTTGTACGCTTTCATCTTTAAAAGATCCACAACTCCATCAAAATCCCCTTCAAGCCCAATTGGGATTTGAAGACGAACTGCTTTGTTTGTAAGTCTTTCCAAAATAGAAGCGTAAGATTTTTCAAAAGAAGCGCCGGTTCTGTCGAGCTTGTTTATAAAACAGACTCTTGGAACATTGTATTTGTCGGCCTGTCTCCAGACTGTTTCCGATTGAGGTTCAACTCCAGCAACTCCGTCAAAAACAACAACGGCTCCGTCAAGAACACGCAAAGATCGTTCGACTTCTACTGTAAAGTCAACGTGCCCGGGAGTGTCTATAATATTGATCCTCATTTCCTTATCTTTGCTTTTTGATCCTGCGATTCTGTCTTCAACAGGCGTCCAAAAACAAGTTGTAGCAGCAGAAGTGATTGTGATTCCTCGTTCTTGTTCCTGTTCCATCCAGTCCATTATCGCTTCTCCCTCGTGAACTTCTCCGATTTTGTGGGAAACTCCAGTGTAAAACAAAACACGCTCGGAAACAGTAGTTTTTCCGGCATCAATATGCGCCACAATTCCAATATCTCTAGTTCTTTCTATAGGATAATCTCGGGCCATTTTTTACCAAGAGAAATGCGCGAAAGCTTTGTTTGCCTCCGCCATTCTGTGAGTCTCGTTACGTTTTTTAATTGCGTTGCCTTCGTTTTTTGAAGCCAAAATTATTTCTTCGGCGAGCTTTGTTGCCATAGGTTTTCCTTTTGCCGAACGTGAAGCGTTGATAATCCATCTCATTGCTAAAGCTAACTTGCGTTCTCCTCTTACTTCGCGAGGAACTTGATATGTTGCGCCTCCGATTCTTCTCGCTTTTATTTCAAGCTGAGGTGAAACGTTTTTTATGGCAGCTTCAAAAATTTCAATTCCAGGCTTTTTTTCTTTTTTTTCTATATTTTCCAAAGCCGTGTAAAAAATCTTCTCAGCCACGCGCTTTTCTCCGTCGTACATGATCTTATTTATAAACTGCATAGCCAAAATGCTTCCGTGTTTTATATCGGGTCTGATTTCTCTTTTTATGTTTCTTTTTCTGCGCATTTTTATGTATTTATATAAATTAAGAATCCATTAGCGTCATTCGCGTGAATTCGCGTATTGGTGTCGCTACTTCGGCATCTTTGCGCCATACTTTGACCTTCTCTGCCTGCGGCCTTCAACACCTGTGGTATCAAGCATACCTCGGACTATATGATATCTTATTCCAGGCAAATCTTTAACCCTGCCTCCGCGCAATACAATAACAGAGTGTTCCTGCAAATTGTGTCCGATTCCTGGAATATATGCAGTAACTTCCATTCCGTTTGAAAGCCTGACTCTCGCGATTTTTCGCAAAGCTGAGTTTGGCTTTTTTGGAGTCATTGTTTTGACCGAAAGGCAAACTCCGCGCTTGAAGGGAGAATTAAAACTTGAATATTTGTTTTTTAAGTTGTTGAACGCAAAAGTAAGCGCCGGCGACTTAGATTTGCGCCTCGCTTTGCTTCTTGATTTCTTTATTAACTGATGAATTGTTGGCATGCCAATTATGTTGAAATTTATGAATGTAGTGAAATAAATTTCACTACAGAATTGAGCACCCGCCTAAGTTTTTGCTTCGCAAAAATTTGGGCGGGTTAAGGTTTTACAGCTCCGACGCCCTGTCGGAGGCAAAGCCCTTAAAAAGCCAGACCCCGGTATCAAGGTCTGACCTTGGCTGTTCTGAAAAAACTATTGATTAATTGTGCTTAAGATTAACATATAGGTTTATTAAAGTCCATAGTGTTAAAAAATAGCCTGGGAACCCGCTATAAGCCCGAAAAGAATAGGTATAATTTTAGCCACAAACGGGAACAAAAACATGATAAAAAAGAAAACTAGGAAAAGGCCGTATTTTTCCAATCCTAAAAGCCAGTTTTCATATTTGTAAGGCAACAAAGGAGCTAGAATTTTTGATCCATCTAGCGGAGGAACAGGCATTAGGTTAAATACAAAAAGCATCAAATTTATATAAGAAATTAAAGACATGGCTATTCCAACATTTATTGGAAAAGAACCTGCAAATCTTAAACCAAATCCAAAAACCAGAGCGACAATAAGATTTGAAGCAGGACCAGCAGATGCAACAATAGCAGGCCCCCATTTTTGGTTTCTTAGATTATACGGATTATAAGGAACCGGCTTAGCCCAGCCGAATATAAACCCGCCGAAAAGATATGATACTAGAGGAACCAAAAAAGAACCTGTAAAATCAAGATGCTTTATTGGGTTCATTGAAAGCCTGCCGAGTTGTTTTGCCGTTGAATCGCCAAGTTTATATGCGGCAAGACCATGAGAAACCTCATGAATTACTATTGAAAACATAAGCACTGCCAAGTTAAATACTATAAGCAAAGTTTGATCCATTTTTGATTATGTGTTAGAGTGATTTTACTTATTATAACGCTAATGTGTCGATTTGTGCGAATGGCATTGTGATATATCTGATTAGATTTGCGTCATTCGTGTGAATTCGCATATTGGTGTCGCGATGAAATGGTTTGCCAAATTTGCAAAAAAGTCAGCGGTTTTAGAGTCAAAAGGGTTCTTCTCCGCGGGCACTACAATCCAACAGTAAAACAAAAACAGCACCCGAATTTGCAATGGATTCGAGTTCCTATTTCTAATAGGAACGAGAATGGAATGCCAGTCGGCATTTCAGGGCATACATTGAAATTCAAGAGATTCAAGGCTTGCGCAAAATGCATTAAAGCATCTCAAAAAGATTCGAACTACTTTAAGAAATTTATCTCTACAAAATAACCTATACCACAAACAAAACATACCAACAAACTGGAGTTTGTTGGTATGTTTTTATTTTTATGGCGAAGATTGATATAAAAATTCAAATATGCAATTATTAGGCTGGCACAAATGTTCTTCAACAAAGGAGGTGCCCGTTGGCCGCAATAAGAAAGAAAAGCGTATTTTCTCGCCGTGCGCCAGGCTTTGGCAAATACGAAGTTAGAAAACTTCTTGACCTAATAGCTGGTGACACAGAGAAAAGGTTATCAATCATACAATTCAGACAGTGGCGCGATCTAATCTTGTACGCGGTCGGCCGAATGCACTCCAACTACGAGAATCGGGGGACAAAAAAAGATTATCCTGTTCGTGTGTACTATAAGGAGTGTTGGGATAAAATCGCGGAAGCGGGCTCGGATGATTTTAAAATGCTCGGGGCTATTGAGTATCTTCGAATCAAAATTCAATATGAGTAGATTCCCATATGTGATTCTGGCGCGCAAAACAATGCGCGCCTTTTTTGTTTGGCACATTACATTCAAGTCGGGCTGCCGGGATTTGAACCCGAACTAAATCCACCCCATGGACTCGTGCTACCCTTACACTACAGCCCGAGGATTTATCAATCACTATAGAGGTTTAGCCTCTATAGTTTTATTTATCCCCCTTTATAACAAAATCAGCCATTACTTCTACGCCCTTAGAATCTTTAACAACAGGATCCTGAACCAAATTATAAATTGAATCGCCGTTGTCTTTATGAATCAAAACATAAAGCCTTTGGCCTTCTTTATATTCTTTAACTAAATCGACAGGAACATATTGATATTTTCCTGCAGGCAAAAACCTGCTCGTACCAACGAGAGTTCCGTATTTATCAAATGGATTTTCGTAAACAGCGACAAAACCAGGCCATGACAGAGTTACATCAGTAACATATATGCGATTCTCTATAATCACATTATCGCTATACGGTTTCTGATCGACAATTCTTAGAAACTCGCCAATATTGGCAATGGCATTTGCAGAAACAATCTTGCTAATTTGATAATCCTTAACAAGGATGTATCCTGCCAAAACGAAGCAAACAATAACAAAAAAGACAAATAGTTTATTCATAGTATTAATTGACATATACCATAAATAGGTTTATATTTCAACCCGTATGAAAAAAATAAAAAAAGCCATATTGCCGGTTGCTGGTAAAGGAACGCGCATGATGCCGCTTACGATGCACCAGCCAAAAGGCATGATAGCTCTCGCAGACAAGCCTTTGATCCATTACGTACTTGATGAAATGCGTTCTGCAGGAATAGAAGAGGTTGTAATGGTTCTTGGAAAAAATCAGGAAGTTTTTAAGCAATATATAAATCATCTAAAACAGGAGCACGCCTGGAACGGAATCAAATTCCATTTTGCGTATCAAGCAAAACCATTAGGTGACGGGGATGCGGTTTATTCTGCAAGAAAATTCATAAAAAATGGCGAGCCTTTTATCGTTGCTTTTTGCGATGATATTTTTAGCGCTTCAACACATCCGCTTTCAAGCATGATTGCCGAATTTGAAAAAAGCGGAAGGCCGACTATTCTTTTGGAAAAAGTCCCGATGTCTATTGTAAGCAGATTTGGAGTTGTTAAAACTGCAGGAAAAAAAGGAATCGGACACTCAATAACCGGTCTTGTTGAAAAGCCGAAAATTGAAGAAGCCCCTTCAAATATGACTATTGTTGGAAGATACGCTCTTCCATATGAGATTTTTGAATATATAAAAAAACAATATCCTTATAAGGAACAGGAAATTAAATTGGCTTTTGCTTTTCAGCTTTATCTAAAAGATAATCCGGAACTTAAAGGTGTATGCCCAAAAACAATAAGATTTGATTGCGGATCAAAAGAAGGCCTCGTTCGAGCTCAAGCCCATTTTGCGCTCAATCATCCCCAATTCAAAAATATACGCGCCAAGCTTATCTAATGTTATAACCCCGTTAGAAGTTTGGCGATAAATCGAATAATAGATGTTAATAGGCACTTTGCTTTCTTGCCTACTTGTTACATATCTTTTTGTAGATTGACTTCTAACGGGGTATAATCGGAGTATTATGCTCTTGGATATACTCCGAAGTTTTCCCAGCCAATTCTCGTGGGAACCTAAAATAGAAAACGAAAAAAACCTTCGCCAGAAGGATATTTTTGTTGTTGCCGGAATGGGCGGATCGCACCTTGCCGCAAATGTTTTAAATTCGTGCCAGCCGTCTTTGGATGTGATTGTTTACTCCGATTACGGATTAAATTTACCGGCAAGCGTTCTTGATAATTCGTTAATAATAATCAGTTCGTATTCAGGAAACACAGAAGAAGCTTTGGACGCATTAAATTCCGCGATGGATAAAAAATTGGCCGCAGCCGTAATAACGACAGGTGGAAAATTATTGGAAATAGCTCAAAAAAATAACATCCCTTATATTAAGATGCCCGATATAAAAACTCAGCCGAGGTTTGCTTTGGGATATAGTTTTGTTTCGCTGCTAAAACTCATAGGAGAAAATTCCCTGTTAAATCAGGCGGCTATGCTTGCCGAAATTCTTGATCCGAAAGTTGCCGAAGAAAAAGGCGCGGAGCTCGCCAAAAAGCTCCAAAATAAAGTTCCTGTAATATACAGCTCAACCAAAAATTTTTCCGCGGCTTACAACTGGAAAATAAAGTTTAACGAAACCGGAAAGATACCGGCGTTCTGCAATGTTTTTCCGGAACTTAACCACAATGAAATGAATGGCTTTGATACAAAAGGACAAACAATGGCGCTTATGAAAGATTTTCAGTTTATATTCCTAAAAGATTCCAACGACGAGCCAAGAATCATAAAAAGAATGGAAGCGACCAAAAGCATTTTGGAACGCCAGGAATTTAAGGTTGACCTAGTTGAAATGGCCGGCGAATCGCCGATGCATAAAATTTTCCAGTCGCTTATGACAGCCGATTTTGCCAGTTACTGTTTGGCTGAGTTTTATGGCAATGAACCGGAACAGATTCCGATGGTTGAAGATTTTAAAAAAATGATCGGATAATTATTTTGTAAAATTTTTTATATAAAAATACCCCCATCGATCGAATGGATCGATGGGGGTTTGTAGTTGAAGAACTGATGTTGCCTCTGTTACCTCGGCGCCTCCTGGCCGAAGTAGTCTGAGAATCTGTAGAAGTCCTCGAAGTTCACTGTGCTATCTCCGTTGAGATCGAAGACAGCCGTGTTCTGCGTGCCGGCTGGCTTGTCGAACTCCGATGCGAGGAGGAAAAAATCCTCGAGATCGACCGCACCGTTATTGTCGAAGTCGGCCATCTGAGCCGACATGACGAACTGAATCCCTTCGCCGGCCAGATTGACGATGTACGGTGTAATTCCGGCATTGTGGTTGAAGTAGATCCTGCCGGAAACCGTACCGGTCTGAAATGGAGCAAACAGCACGAGTATCGAGTCGCTTGCTCCAGGCGCGAGACTCAGTGAGTCTGGACTAACGGTGAACGCCGTACTCCCGCGGTAGAACACGTTGGCCGTGAGCGTTGCCGTTCCACCGTTCCGAACAAGGAAACTGATGGAACTGCGAGCACGCACCGCTGTGATCCTTCCAGCATCGACCGAATTAACTGTCGACACGAACACGGGTCTTGGAACAACCACCGTGTCCTGATGCACAACCTCCCTTGCCGTTCCGACAAGAATGATCGTGCGCGTTCCTGGATCGCCGTTGTAGCTGATCACCAATCGCCCAGTTTTGGTGCCTGCCGACAAAGGCAGGAACCTCAGCGAGACATTCCGAATGTCGGATGTATCCGCGGCGATGTTCATCAAATCCGCGGACGTGACGACAAACGAATTGTCCCCGTCGATCGAGATTCCCACCGACATCGTCGCATTCCCAGTATTGCTGATCTGGAAATTGGACGTTGTGGTAGCACCAACATCAATAGTGCCCAAATTGAGCGTATCGGTGTCGGCTCGAAGAACCGGCATTGGAGGCTGTGGAGCGGTCACGACGATTGAGTCGCCGAAGTCCGACGACCACCGCGCGTCTGATCCGCCAGGGCCTTCTACATACAGTTTGTAATAGTAGACCCCAGGCCTCGTGTAGGTGACTGTGAGCGTATCGCCGTTGGCGTGACGATTGGTAATCTCGACACCGTAAGCGTCGCGGATACCAGACTGCCACTCCCAGCGAGTTATCGCTCCGCCGGAATTCTGATTCGTAAGGAGAACCCTCAGAGGAGCCACACCCCTTGTAACCGACGCTGAGAGTGAAACTCTCGGGGGTGTTCTGTCGATCGGCGTGAAGCCTCTCAGCATAACCCTAGCCGTCGTACCTCCGCCGAGATTGGTGAGGATGTTGATGGCCGCTTCCTTCTCGCCGATTAAAGCGGGTCTGAAAGTAACCTGGAATGTCCAGGTCTGGCCGGGATTGATGCCAACCGAAGATGGCGCGACTTCAAAATGGGAAAAATCCCTCCCATCCAGAGTCATGCCAGTGATTATCAACGGCATTGTGCCGTTGTTGGTCACCGCGAACTCCTTCCTGCTGATGCTTCCAGTCGCCGTCGTATCGAAAACGATCGACGTCGTGGAAAGGCTGATCTGCGGACCGATACTAGGATCGGCAACGCCGCCAACCTTGCCAGTTACTGGAACCTCCGAAACTCCTCCGCTTGCGTCGTGGGTAAGGCGGACCTTCGCCTGCCTTGTCCCAACAGCGGACGGGGTTCCGGTAATCGTGAACAGTCTGCTTCCGCCAACTTCGATGTTAACTGAAGTTGGCGACACGGTGAAGTCGACGGAGTTGTCGCCGGTCATCACAACATTCGTAATGTGGAGTGTTGCGGTGCCGTCGTTTCGCACAACGAACGTTTTCTGTGTAACTCGCCAGATCGTTGTGCTATCCATTACAACCGACACCGGCGTGATCGTAACGCCCGGCGCCGTTACCGGAGGAGGAGTAGTTGTGGTGTCGGTTCCAGTGGTACCACCACCGGTTCCTCCACCAGTCGAACTTCCTCCACCCGTAGGAGGAGTGATTGTGAAACCGCCGCTCCCTTGGGTGATGTTGATGCTCTGGTTGGAACTAACATTCGTGAACGCCTGCGCGGAAGTCGGCGACCATCTGACGATGACCGAATCGGCCGCCGCTGTGGAACCGAGACCGAACAGAACAGGAATCGTGGACTGGCTTCTTGACGAAGCAAATCCGACATACTGCCTCTGATGCTTGCCGCCGGTCACAATCGTGACAGAAACGCCAATGGCGCTCTTGTTCGTGGTTGTGCCTGTTGGCTTTACTGCCAGCCAGCGATTCGCGGTGCCTCCGTTACGGAGAAGCTTGCACGGCGTGCCGACCAGAAACAAATCCTGATCGCCGTCGTTGTCGTAATCCACCCAGACAGCGCCTTCTGCAGATGCTCCGGTCAATCCGGCAACGGAAACCTCCGAAAAAGTTCCGTTCCCGTTATTCTGGAACACCTTGCTCCTGGCGCCCGACATGGAGACGAACAAGTCCTGATCGCCGTCGTTGTCGTAATCGGACCAGGACATGTCATTGCCCATTGCACCGGCAACCACAACCGGAGTCAAATTGATTGCTCCGGTTACGTTACGGAAAATCTGCATCGGCAGTCCCTCGTACAAAAGAAACAAATCGAGGTCGCTGTCGTTATCGTAGTCGGACCACGAAACAGTTCCGCCAGCGCTCTGGCTCAAACCGATTCCGTTTAATCCTGAACCGGTGTTGCGATACAAGCCGTTGGCCATGGTATTGTCGGCTACGTAAAGATCGGGATATCCGTCGTTGTCGTAGTCGCCCCAGGCAAAGCTGCCAGAATAACTGTCGGAATCAAGACCGACATTCCTAACGACGTTGGAAAAAACTCCGGCATCGTTCTTGTAGAAAACCGGAATTCCTCTGGCGCTGGAAATATACAAATCCAGATCGCCGTCGTTGTCGTAGTCAGCCCATGCCGACCCGGAAGGATGATCGGAACTTGCAGTCATAGCCGACACTCGGCTGAAAACACCGCTTGCGTTGGCAAGCAGATAGTTCGCATCGCCGATCACAGAAATGTCGGTGTCGCCGTCGCTGTCGAAGTCAACAAACGACACGTTTCCTCTGTATGTCGGAGACTGAGCCGAGTAAGCACTGTCCGGGAGAAATCCGGATCCAGTGTTCTTGTAAAGCTTGTTTGTTCCGGATGACGCAACAACATACAGGTCGTAGAACCCGTCGTTGTTGTAGTCGCCCCAAGCCGCGGACGAACCGGAAACATCGCCGATATTGGCGGTCGCCGTTACGTCCGTGAACGTCTGAGCCCACGAGCTCGCAGCGAAAGCCACGAGAATGAGCACAGTGAGAACAACACTCTTGCTACGCATGATACACCTCCTTTGGAGGGGTTATAGAGAGGAGTTTTTCGCACTTTTTAAGCACGAATTGACAAGGAACTAATTAGCCCGCATTGTACCACTCCTTTTAAATCTTGTCCAGTCCCCGAACAAAGCCGTAAAAACATCAAAAAATCCCCTTCTGAATATATCAAAAAGAGAATTTTTTGATTTAAAATCGCTTTATATTACATAGTGCTTCCACAATTACATTTTCTGCATGTAAACAAACAAACAAGAGCGGAAAGTCCTACTGCAATATAGATAATTCTAGAAACTAGAGCTTCCTGCCCTCCGAGCCATCGGCTTATGTCCCACCCAAAAACACCAACAAGCAGCCAGTTTAAACCGCCGATAACTAGAAGCCAGTAAGCTAACATTTTTATTGCTTTCATAGTAAAAGATTTTGATTAAGAGAAATCCAAGTCGACCTTTTACATTTGCTTTCATTATACCCCGTTATAAGCTTATTTGAAAATCATAATAATCAACATAAACCACTAACATCATAATTACGATCTAGTGTGTATATACAATATCATATTAGACTATTGGATGTTTTCCATGTCATTCCCGACTAGATCGGTAATCCAGGTTTTTTATTTTATGGATCCCCGCTTTCGCGAGGATGACAATAACACACAACAATTATCTGCCTAACCCTGCTAGAACAATGTTTATTGTTTTTAGAATTATACCAATATCAAATATAAAAGAACGGTTTTTAAGATAATAAAAATCATAAGAAAGCTTTTCTTTGGTATCTTCAACAGAAGATCCGTACGTATAATTTATCTGTGCCCAGCCGGTTAGTCCAGGTTTGACCAAATATCGCCTATCGTAAAACGGAATTTCTTTTACCAAAAGCTGATGAAATTCCGGCCGCTCGGCGCGCGGCCCGACAAACGACATCTCCCCTTTCAAAATGTTTATAAGTTGAGGTAATTCGTCTAATCTAACCTTTCTTAAAAATTTCCCGACGCCTGTCACTCGTTTATCGTTCTCAACAGTCCACTGAGCGCCTTTTGATTCCGCATCGGTTCGCATGGTTCTAAATTTAAATAACATAAAAGGCTTGCCTTTATATCCGATCCTCACTTGTTTGTAAAAAATCGGGCCCATGTCGCAGATTTTTATTAATAACGATATAAAAACTCCCAACAAAAAAACAAAAGGAAGCAACAATATGCTTATTGAAAAATCCGCAAATCTTTTTACGAACCCATAAACTGATTTTCTTCCTGTGGCAAAATTGCTTAAAAACCAAAGCTGGCTGACATTTTTTAAATTTATCTTTCGCCATACGCGTTCGTTGAATTTATCGATATTTATTATTTCTAAATCGCCCAAAAAATCATTCAGCGAAAACGCAAACGAATCTCCGCTTAAAAACCTGTCATCGGCAATAATCGCTTTTATTCCGCCTGATTTTATAAGCTCAGAAACTTCGCTAAAATTTTGGCTGTCTCCTATCACAGATTCCACCCTGTATCCTATCTGCGGGTTTTGGTTCAGCTTTGAGGCAAGTTTTTCTCCAGCGCTATCTCCAGATAAAATTATAGTTTTTGTTAAAAGGCGCTTTTTAAGTATTCCGTTTATCTGGCTTCTCCATAAAATAAAAAATACGGAAAAAACAGCAAGATATATAAATAGATTTGTTTTTGGAGCAATGTTTGTAAAATTTGCAAAATAGAAAAACAAAACCGCTAGAAAGAAATTTACAACCAAAGACCTGACCAAACCGCTGTAAAACTCAAGAGTGTTTTTGGCTGAAGTTATTTCATAAAGGTTGTGTATATAAAAAATAACCACCCATGCAAATATAAGCGGGGTGAATGCGTCTATATGCAATCTAAAAAACTGAGCTGTAGTAAAGTTTGCGTGTTCTGTAGATATATAGCTGTATCTAATATATACAGTAATAAAAAGCGCCAAATACAATAGAACGAAATCCCCGAATAGTATAATAAATTTTTTCGCGCTTGTGGACATTTTTTAATTTAAATAAATTTCTTTCAATTCGTCTATTCCTTTTTTAAAATCCTCCTCGGGTTTCCACTCTAAAATCTTTTTCGCCAAACTGTTGTCTCCGAAGCTTTTTTTAATTTCTCCAATCCTTTTTGGCAAGTAATTAACTTTGCCGCCTATCATTTTTGTGATTTCATTAACCGAATAAAATTTTGACGAGCAAATATTTATAACTTCCGCACTTCCGGTTTTATTTGATTTTGCCGCAAGAATGTTCGCCCTCACAACATCCCTAACATGTGTAAAAGATCTTGTCTGCTCCCCGTCGCCTAAAATAGTCATAGGCTTTTTGTTTTTTACCTGATTTAGAAAAACTGCAAATACTGCCAAGTAACTTCCTTTGTCGGACATTCCAGGACCATACACATTAAAATATCTTAAAGAAACAGTTTTTAATCCGTAAATTTCTGTAAATATTCTGCAATATTCTTCGCCGATGTACTTTTGGAGACCGTAAGGGCTAAGCGGACAAGCCGGAAAATTTTCTTTCAATGGAAGCTTTTTTTGATTTCCGTAAGCGGAAGATGATGCCGAATAAATTACTTTTTCTACTTTTGATTCTTTTGAAGCTATCAAAACATTCAATGTGCCGTTAACGTTTGTTTCGTGCGTAGTTTTTGGATCGTCTATAGAAAGTTGGATTCTTGGCAGCGCGGCCAAATGAAAAACATATTTTGCCCCCTTAAAAATAGGCAAAATACTTTTTAAATCCCGTATATCTTTTTTATAAAAAACAGCTTTTGAATTAATCTTTTCTTTTCTGCCTGTAGATAGATTATCTATCACGTGCACATTGTATCCTTCTTTTATAAGACCAGAAACAATATGTGATCCAATAAAGCCTGCGCCCCCAGTAACAATAACCTTTGTTGATTTATCTTTCATTTTATTGCGTTATCTCTAATATATATAACCAAAATATAGCACAAAAGTAACCAAAATCCCGCCACTTAAAAAGAGGCGGGATTTTTGATATAACGTATTCTACTGGCCCTGCAAAGCTTTTATCTGATCCTGTATGGCTTTAATCTGCGCAGTTATCTGATCAACCATTGAAGCCGTAGCTTCTGGTTGAGAAGCTTGAGAAGACGGTGATTCTGGAGTTACCGGAGTTGATGAGCTTCCTGATAATTCATTTAGCTTTGTTCTTGTCTTTGGTCCAACATAACCATAGCCTGCATCTCCTGGGCCAGCTATTCCATATTTAACCTGGAACCTTTGAATGGCTTTTTCTGTTAGTGCACCAAACAAAGTTGTTTCACTTCCTGGCGAGCCAATTCCGCTTTCAGCTATGCGAGTATCTGGATCTGAATTAAGAATCTGCTGAAGTTGCTTAACATTATCGCCTTTATCGCCTTTTCCAAAACCCGCGCTAAACGTTGCTGATATTGATGTGCCAGTTGTTAAAGCTTGAATTTGCTGTTGTATTGATTCTATTTGAGTCTGTATCTGACTTGAGGTTTGTGTTTGAACTGATGAAGTTTGAGTTGTTCCTAGAACTTCATTTATCTTTGCCAATGTTGCTGGCCCAACTCTTCCAACTTGCGATAATCCATATTTAGCTTGGAATTTTTTTACAGCCGCTGTTGTTTTTGGTCCGTAAAATCCGGATACAGTTCCTTCTGGATAAATTGTTGGGTCTTTAGCTAACAATGTTTGAAGTGTTGTGACATCATCGCTTCGCGCTCCAGGATTTATTTCAGATGTTAAAACAACAACAGGAACTGCTACTGCTGCCGGAGCTGATATTGTGGTTGTGGTTGTTGTTACTGGAGCTACTGTGGTTGTTGAAGTTGTAACAGGAGCAGGTGTTGTTGATGTGGTTGTGGTCGTTGTGGAAGGTGCAGATGATGTAGTTGAACTAGAACTTGTTGATGCGGTTGAGGTAGTTGATGTAGTGCTTGTGGTTGAAGAAGAAGAAGATGAAGAAGAACCAGATCCACCGCTTGTTACACTTTGGTCAACACAAGTTGCTGAACCCGGGCTAACTGTTACTGTCTCTGAAGAATAACCTGCCGCTAAAGATAAGTTGAGAACAGACGATGAACTTCCACAAGTAAAACTTGCTATTCTGTTTCCACCAGTAAAAGAAAGTGTTTTTTTATCAGCAGATGTTAAATCAATAGAAGATCCCGCATTTAAAGCAATATCGATTGTAGCTTCATTAACAGTAACGCTTTCTACAGTTCCACTTGTGACAGCCAAATCAAGAGTGGATCCGCCAACTGTTGTGCTCAAAGTAGAACCAGTAGTTAAATTAACATCGTCATATGCCGCAGAAACAAAGAGCATCGGCATTGTAAGCACAATTATCCCTATCCCCAAGAGAATTTTAGATTTCATATTAGATATAAAATTAAACTGATAAACTTAGGGATCTTACTTCGGGCAAGCCACGACCTTAGCTGTTATAAGATCTGCTATTGATAGAGCGGAAGCATCTAAATCATTAGCTCCTCTTTTAGCCATTAATGAGATACAGCCATAACCAGAACTATCTCGTATGATTATCTGACCGCCAGTACTTCCTTTTCCTCCAACATATAAAGTACCAGTTGCGTTAGCTGTTGAGCCTACGCCAAATACGGTGAGAGACGGATTAACTGCCTGTGTATTTGCAACACCTGTTTGTGGAGAAGATGTAGCGCCAATAGTAACCATACCAGTATTACCATAAACAGACAGGGAGGTTGTAGCCACATCTAGGCCAAACCTCATTGTAGATGTAGCTGTTGTAGATGTAGCTGTAAGATAAGAAGTATATATAGAATCACCAATTATTGCTCCGCCGGCAACCGCCAACCCTCCATCTTTGTTCAAATTATCAGATGGCGTAGTGGTTCCAATACCAAGCTTGCCCATTATCCAAGAAACATTGGTTGATGTTGAAGTAAAGTAGTCAGCACTTACAAAACCTTCAAAAATACCCGCGCCATGCGCGGCAATAGCGGCTCCCATAGTTGAAGTTCCGCTTCCGACTCCTCCACTGCTTATTGTTATTGTGGCTCCATAAGAAATAACACCGACCATAAACACACACATAAAAACAGACGCAAAAACTGCAAATAAATCGCGTCTACTAAAAAGAGTTTTCATTTTTTTTAATATTGCGCCAGCAACAAATCCGTTTTTACAAACGGAAAACTAATAATAAAAGTGCGGCGCTTTTAATAACCTATTAATAATAAGATTATATATCTTATTATTAATAAATGTTAGTTATAAGTTATCCACAAGCAAATACCTATCTTTTCATCTCACCTGTTTGTATACCCTTTATAAGGGTTTCTATATTATTAGAAAGATTTGGATTAAGCCGTTTTACTTCTTCAAGCTCTTTGATAGCCTCATTATCTCTATAAGTTCTAAAATAAGCAGCCGCCAAACTTAAACGATATTCGTAGTTATTTGGATCTGTTTGAACTAATTTCTCCCAAACTATAGCAAGTTTTTCATAATCTCCTAGGGCAGCGTACGCATTAACATATTTAGCATCTGGATAAATTCTTGTTCCAAAATGTTTATACAAAAGATCTTCTGCTTTTTCGGGCATACCAGAAAATATAAGAACCATAGCGTAATTATGAATAGCTTCAGGATATTCTGGAGCTAGCTCGTAAGCGCTTTTCATTGCGTCAATAGCCAAAGATTCTTCGCCAGCTTTAAAGTAAGCTTCTGCTAAAATAAACCAAAATTGCTGGCGTTGTCTTGAAATATCTAGGCCTTCTTTTGCAACTAAGATTGCGTTTTCATAATCGCCATAATCTCCGTAAAGAGTAGAAAGAAAAGCTTTCGCGCGGATATCATAAGGAAAAGTATCTCTTTGTAATTTCATCTGGTCTAAAGCATAGCCGACAAATTTTTTCTTACCTTCTTTTGAAGTAGCTGGGTCATTATTTATCTTTCCAGCATACTGGGCTAGTTGTTCTCTAATTTCAGTTGTTCCAAATGTATTATAATTTATTCCTTTCTTGAGAATTTCAAGTCCTCCATTTAAATCCCGGCTATTTTCCTGCCCATTTTTTGCATAAGTTATAACTTGTAATGCGCCAACTATGCTTTTTGACGCGAGAATTGGCCTTAAATTAAAGAATAATAAAGTATAAGCAGTAGAAATCAAAACTATAATTGCAATACCGGCTTTAATATTTTTTGGGAAAATATAAGATTCTGTTTTGTTTTCTGATTTTGAATTTGTATAAACAAAATGCCAATAAGCAAGCAAGGCAAAAAATATAAAGTAACTATTGAAACTATCAAAAACAAATATATTACTAACAAGATATGCAGCCATTAATCCCAAAAAACACCCGACTTCTTTTGAACCAATCAATTTCGATTTTAATGATTTTATTAAAACAAAAATAGCAGAACCAAATAAAGCAAAATATGCAATAAATCCAACTATTCCGGTTGAAGTCAGCCAATCCAAGAAAACATTATGAGCCCTATCAAACCAAGGCTCTTGGCGCCATAGCTCGGAATTATAATATTTGGAAAATATATACACAAAACTCTCGGGCCCCCAGCCCAAAATCGGCCTGTCTTTAAAAGATTCAAATGCCATTTTCCAAATAATAAAGCGGGACTGCGTAGTTGTCTCGCTTATCGAGATACTTGCGAAACGAGAAAGCGTTTCGCTGTTTTGAACAAAACTAGAATCCTTAATCAAAAAGAAAGTTATTGGAATTAAAATAACTACGCCCAAAGCGGAAACAGAAACTTTTCTAACTAATCCTTTTGATAAAATCGCGTTAACTAGCGCGAAAATAAAAACACCGGCCAAAAATCCTAACAGAGCGCCTCTAGTAGCAGTTTTGTAGACAATAAAGAACTCGAATACCGCCAAAACTAAAGGAATAAGCCTAACCCATATTTTACTAGCGCTCATTTTTATTGAAACATATACTAAAAGAAAAATATGAAAAACCAAATACATAGCAAGATACGTGGCGTTACCCATTGTGGCGTCAAGTCGGACATCGCCTTGATGGACATCAAGTTTCCCAAGAAGCTGGAATACGGCGTATACGCTTGCTATCAAACTCGCGCCGATTGAAACAAAAGCCAATCTAAACCAATCTTTTGATTCTTTAAACGTTCCTGCAAGTACTATGAAATACAAAAAATAATGCCAGTACTGCCAAAAACCTTCCATTCTTTCAAAACTAGACCAAAAACTTTTATAAGGGGATATTCCAAAAATAGTCGCCAAAAACAAAACACCAACAAGACAAATTATACTGTATAAGATCGGAGATGTTTTTGGACGATACTCCGAATCCGAAAGCATAAGCCATGCCCAGAGAGCGAAAAGTATTTCTATTACTATTCTAAAAATAAAATTCCTTCCAGTTACGAATGGAAAGAAAAGAGACCTTGTTACAATAAGCGGTAAAATAGGAATAATCAGCAAAGAGTATTGAATTATATTATTTATATATTTACTATATTTGTTCATAGGTTTAATAACTTATACCATAACCAAAACAATTATTCAAATATTTGTGCCGCAATTATTTTTTATACGATTTTTAATATTGATCAGCCGCAACTTCGTTTAAAACAGATTTTTCCTCCAGCATCCTTTGGAATAATTTAAGGTAAACTTTTTCTGACCCGTGATTGCCGTCAATAAAATCTTCATCTGCTACTGAAATATTGTTTGGGTTTGTAAAATCATAAAATTCAAAGCCGTATGATTCAATTTTTTTTTCTATGGATTTACTTGAACCAAGAATATAGTCATATTCTACTGGCCTATCTGTAATTTTTTTGTAAATGCTCGGAGCATAAGGAGGTAAAAAACTAACAACAAAAATATTTCTTTTTTGGCTTTCTTTTAGAAACATATCTAAACTTTTAACAAACTCTTTTGAAATTTCACCAGAATATGAATAAGGGTTCTCCCCATTATCAACTAATTTTAAATCTTTATTAAGATTATTATATGTATTAAAATTTCCATATTTGTAACTTCCATCATATCTAAAACCGCTATTATTAACCAACGCGTTCAATCCAATTTTGTTTATATTAGCTTGATTACGCTTAAGCAAAAAATTTAGGTTGAATTTTTTAGAGGAATAATCTTCATACACCTGTTTCCAGCTATAAGCAAAAACTCCAAGTATAGAAACATCAGAAGCCTTTTCTGTTTTAATATAATACTCATTTTTGGTTTCTGCCTCTTGCGCTGAATTAAACATATTGTGATCTAAGCCTATTATTAAAATACGCGGGCTATATTCTTCGGGCATATTTTCCAGAAAAAACCTAGCCTCGTTTATACCGGTAATACTTCCTCCAGCATTATAAAATTCATCTTCGTCTTTGAAAAAATAAGAACGAAATTGCATTACTCTGGAATTTCCCAACACTAATATTTTGGGCTGTCGTAAAACCGCGGTATTAAACTTAATAAGTTCATTTGGATTTCTATAAGATAATCCAATCAGGAGTAATTTGTTTTCCGTGTGCTTGTTTATAAAAGATGAGAAATAATCCAGTTCTCCAGATTTAACAAGTACCAAAGCCGGAAATCCAAGTATTATAAATACCGGAAAAAAGAAAATTAACCCTCTATATAAAAATTTGTTTATTTCTTTATTCATTAAAATTGAAAATAAATAAAAGGTTTACGGCTAATTTCGCCAAATAATAATATTCCGAAAATTAAAATGTAGTAAAAAATCCATCTTAGCCCAGGATATTTGTTTAAGTAGGAAAATTCTAGCTTTTTATTTCTCCGCAGATAATCCGTAACCTCAATAAAAAATACCGCAAAAAATACAACTAAAATATCAAATTTGAAATTTGTAAAAATCGCGTACGAAAATCCACCGAAAATATTAACCAATATATAAAAAGCGTCCTTTACGCTGTTAGCTCTAAAGAAAACCCAAGCAATGCATGTTAAGGAAAAAGTAACTATAATTCTTAAACTGTTAAGCGCGACTGGAATCTGCGCGATTCTAAATAAATTTAATATTTTCTCTCTGAGTTTTTTGGTCCAGACGGAAAACACAATATAGAAACCATTAAGCGCACCCCAAATAACAAAAGTCCAATTAGCTCCATGCCATAACCCACTCACTAAAAACGTAATAAATAAATTAAAATACCAATGTGGCCTAGAAACTCTGCTGCCACCTAGCGCTATATATAAATAATCCCTAAACCATGTTGATAAGGAAATATGCCAGCGATGCCAAAATTCGGAAATGGATTTGGAAAGATACGGTTGATTGAAATTCTTCATTAATTTAAAACCCATAACCTGCGCCGAGCCTATAGCAATATCAGAATAACCAGAAAAATCGCAATAAATCTGAAAAGCAAACAAAACGGTGGCTATTATTAAAGACAGTCCTTGATAGTCATAAACATTATTGTAAACTTGATCAACAATTAATGCCGCCCTATCAGCAATAACAATTTTTTTAAATAATCCCCACAACATCAACTTTAGGCCCTCTGTAATTCTTTTGTATTCAAAATAATGTTTTTCGTAAAATTGGTGTATTAAATTCTGAGGCCGTTCTATAGGCCCAGCAACCAATTGCGGGTAAAACATAACATAAAGAGAATAAATCCCTATATTCCTTTCGGATTTTTGTTTTCCACGATAGACTTCTATCGTATACGCCATAGACTGAAACGTGTGGAAAGAAAGACCGATTGGAAGAATTAATGAAAGAGTTTCTAGGGAATAATTCCAATGAATAAGTTTTGCTAAATTACCAACGCTATCAGCAAAAAAATTAAAATATTTAAATGCAAACAATATAAGACAATTTGCAATTATAGATAATATTAAAAAAAATTTCCTTTTTCTGCCTCTGGCATTTTCAATTAAAATACCAGCTGAATAATCTACAATTATGAGAAAAAATAAAATTAAAATATACTTCGGTATAAAGAACACGTAAAAAACTGAGCTTGCAACCAACAAAAAAACCCATCTTAGATTGTGGGGTAAAATAAAATATAAGACTGTTACAATTGGGAAAAAAAACGCGAATGATAAAGAATTAAAAAGCATCTCAAGTTAGAATCAATAACTATATCTCTAGCATCTTAATAGATTTCTCAGCCAATTCCCAATCGCTCGGCTCGTCTATGTTTACGCAATATTTTTCTTCTATAGGATAAATAGCTACTTTATCACCATAAAAATTAGGTTCTTCTTTATCAAATAAAAGTTCTGTCTTAAACATGTAAAGAGCTCCACTGTTTGAATAAGTCTTTTGCGGAAAACTCTGCCTGCGTGGAATTCTATTTTTAATAGAATCGCCAGTAAACAATTTACCCAAACCATTTTCATCGCAAACAACTGCCCAATACGGACTATGGTGTCCAGGAATTTCTGTAACAGCAACAACGGAATCCGCTTTCTGTTTTAACAACAAACCCAGCGCTTCTTTTATATGCCATGATTGTCGCAATGGAGCAGTTGGCTGTAAAATCGTAACAAAATCAGGATTGTAATTTTCATTTTCTTTTAGCCATTCAACTGCGTGTTGCATTACAGGAAGATGCGGAGTTCCGTCTTGAGCGAGTTCAGCCGGACGAATAAAAGGAACATCACATCCGTATTTTTTGGCAACTTCGGCGATTTTTGGATCATCTGTGCTTAAAATTATTTTATCAAAAACTCCGGATTCTTGTGCTGATTTAATTGTGTAAGCAATCAAAGGCAGCCCTCCCAAATCTTTTATGTTTTTGCCGGGTATTCCTTTTGATCCTCCGCGAGCTGTTATTACTCCTAAAATTTTCATATTATTTAATAAATTTTCCTGCTAAATAATTTAACTTCAATTTAAATGGATTTAGTTTCCTATAAGATTTGATAAAGTTTTTTTCATCATTTTTTTTATCTGGTAACTGCCTGTCTGTTTTTTCAGCAACAATCCTAATGTAATCCGAACCCTCTTCTGAATCATTCAAAACAATTCTAAATCCATTAGATTCTGCATAATTTATTAAAGAATCACAAGAGAACATAAAAGGATGATCTATTTGCGTTATCAGCCTACCGCGTTTTTGACAAAAACTCAAAAAATCCAAGACCATTATTATTAATTTTCCGTTTTGTTTTAAGCTTTTGTATGCCCATACAAAAAATTTATTGGGATCAAACAAGTGATTAATACTGCGGACAATTATTATATTATCGGCTGATAAAATATCAGGTTCTAATTCTTCGGCCAGTTTGACTATTGTTTTTATTCCCTTTGAATTAGCAAAATCTGATTCTTCTTTAGACGGCTCTATTCCAATAATTTCAAGCTCTGGAATCTCTGATTTAAAACCAGCCAGTACTCCGCCTGTGCTTGATCCGATTTCCACAATCGTTCCAGGATTTATATATCTAATAAAAAATCTTGCCAGACTTGAACCTAGCTTTTTGGACGCAACAAAGTTATTTTCAAGATTCCAATTTTTTTCTTCTCTATTCTTATATTTAAGTATTAAATCTCTGTATGAATCTTGATAAAATTTTTGATAAGATTCACTAGTCATTCTTGGATTTATAAAAATTAATCCACATTTTTTACAAATAACAGTCTTTACATTTAAGCCATATCTATCCTTTTTTGATAAAATTTTAAAATCAAAATCACCGCAATAATTGCACACACAATTTTCATATTCAGGATTAAAAGATAATTTAAGCATCATAATCTTTAAAGCTTTTTTGAACATCTAAATTAATACGTGATAAAATTCCAGATACATGATTTGAAGCTTCTCCGTTTCCAAATAATAAGCTTTTATTAAAACGACCAACTTTAATCTGTTTCTCAATGGATGATTTTATATTCTCACAATTTTCATCGCATTCCAAAATATTTTCCGCCCTTTCGCGCTTATTCTGGCGCGAACCAATAAGAACAACTGGAGTGCCAAAGTATGCTCCTTCTCGAATAAAACTGGATGAATTGCCTATTGCGCAAACAGATGCGTTCAAATATCTGTAAAAATCATCCGGATGCAAATGTTTTGTAAAGAAAACATAATCAGGATTTTCTGTAGATATCCAACTGCGGATTGCTTTACCTACTTCGTCCGAACCTGCATCCGTATTTGAACCTAGCAAAACTGTCTGCATTTTTAGATCCTTTAATACTTTTATTAAATTATTGGCCATTAAAGAATTTTCTTTGGAAGATGATGTTGCTACTGGGTGAAGAAGCGTTAAAAGAAAAGGCTTTGAAATATCTAGTCCGGTAAAAATATTTTTTCTTATTTGTAAATCAAGATTCTTAACAGCATCTATGGCGGGAGAGCCGACTGCAAAAACCCGCTCCGGATTTTCGCCCATTTGTATTACTCGCCTACGACTAGATTCTGTTGAAGTAAAATGAACATGGGATAATTTTGTTATGGAATGCCTTATACTTTCATCCAATGTCCCGCTCACATCGCCTCCTTCGTTGTGGGCAATTGGAACATTCATATAAGATGCGGCTAGTGCGACACCCATCATTTCAAATCTATCGGCGTTAACAAAAACAATATCTGGTTTCAAACGCTTTATTTCTTCAACAATAAGAGGGATACCCAATCCGACTGATTTTGCCATAGTGTCGGAAACTCCTCCGTCAATAAACATAGGCACAAATCCGTTTATATTAAATCCGTCGTCTAAAAGTTTGCTCGCTAAAAAATCATTTTTCAAAATTTTGTTTGAACCAAGAAAACCGATTAGTCTGGCGCGGATGTACCAAGGCAAAGACAAAAGCCACGAATGGGGCCTGCTATTTTTAAGATTTCCAAAAAAATTCTTGTATGCTGCAGGCACCGCAACAATTATTTGAAGCTCGAGAGCTGTGTGATTCTTAATAGCCAAAAGGACAGGCCTGAGCCTGCCGTAATGCGCGCGATTGAAAATCGGGACCAACACCTTTCGTCTCATAATTTTTTATTCGATAAATTCTCTCGCAATCGGACTACCTTTTGCCAAATCAATTAAAGCTTTGCGCCCAACAACATTCTCGTATTCTTCCGAAGGCAAACCTTTAAGATGCAATTGCGGCCTCATTGCGTTTAGCATTTCCGGTTTTATTTTTGTTCCTTTTTTAATATCAACGGCTGCCACAAGCGTTTTTCTAAAAAACGGCCTGAACTGCGCTTCGCCTTCTTGAAGAGTTTTAACAGACTCGCCCATTCCCGCTTTTACTATTTCCTTTACAAGATATTTTTCTTTTTTCGAAGGATCCGATTCCATTTCCCTTATTTCGCTAACCATTTCTTTAAGTTCCGCCGGCGTCATAGCAACCTTGTGATCCGAACCCCATAAATCACGGCTTAAAGAAAAATGTTTTTCTATTATTGTTGCTCCAATAGCCACAGCAGCCAGAGCCGAATCGATTCCGATTGAGTGGTCAGAAAAACCAGTTGGAATTCCATATCTGTCTTTGAAAAAATTTACCGTTTGAATTTGAAGGTCTTCCGGAGGGCATGGATATTTAGAAACACAGTGCATCAAAGCAAAATCAACTTTTCTCTTTTTTAGAAAATCGGCAACCTTATCAACTTCCTCCAAAGTGCTCATACCGCCGGAAATTATTAAAGGCTTTTTTGTGGAAGCAATATAATCAAGCATCACAAAATCCAAAATATCGCCGGAGCCGACTTTCCATAATTCCATTCCAATATCGTTTAAAACTTTTGCGGCGCCCCTACTCATCGGCGTTGAAAAGAAAATAATTCCTATCTCATCGCAATACTTTTTAAGCTCCTGCCAAAACCACACAGGAGTTGCCAACGTGTTTCTTTTTACCCAATTGTATCTGTCGGCTCCCTTAAAATGCGGCGCCGTAACATTAACATTCGCCTGCTCGTCTTCGATCGTATGCGTTTGAAATTTAACAGCATCAGCTCCGGATTCTTTGGCAAGCTTCGCAAGCTCTTTTGCGTTTTTCAAATAAACATCAACTGATTGGTCTTCTTCTGTCTTAATAAAACCCTTGCCAACTTCAGCTATAACAAAAACCTTGTTGTTATTGATTAAATTCGATAGTTTATAGGCCATAATTTATAAGATTCTATCAAATAATATAACCCAAAAAGAGGCAAATTAGTATCAAATTAATCCCAGGGCAGATAATAGGAGTATTTAAAATCAATCATGTGCTCGCCTACTGGCACAAAAATACCCATATATACTGCGTTTACCTTATAAATTCTTGTTTCTTGACTGTCAACAAAAGCGTGCCAACCCGGATAATAATTTTGAGAGAATACCAAGAATTGGCCGCCAGGGGATTCTGTTTTTATCCTAAACAAAGTATTTTTTCTTTCCCGCAAATCAATATTCCCAGCTGCGGTAAAATCATTAGAATTGCAATCAGAACATTCTATAAAAATACTATTAAAATCAGATTGTAAAAAATTTTCAAAAAACTTATCGCTATCGCTATAAAGACCATCAATTCGCGGCGTGAAATAAAACAATGGTTTGGCGTTATTGTTTTCAAAAATTGTAAAATTAAAAAATTGGCCTGTTTGAGGATTCGTCGCGATTGGCCAATGTTCAACTGCTTTCATTTGTATTGTGGTTAAATCAAAACCACTCAATATATATTTAATAGACAAAAAATCAAACAAGGAGCGCCGTTTCATGATAGTGGTTATTGCATCATCTGTTGTAGATATATTTATTGGAGAAAGAAGGTCTTTAGCATCAACAATTTCCCCAGAAACAACGCCAACTTTGGAAAATAAACGGACCACATTACGGTTAGACAATTTTTCATAACTGCTTCCACTCTCAAGATTATAAAACAAATTAAAATTTAGCGGCAAAGTCAAGCGCGCATAATATAGGTCATCATTTTCCTCAAATTTATAGCCTGATTTATCGGCAGATTTTTTAAATTCATCCCAAAACAAAGTTGCTGATTTCCCTGGATGAGATTTTAAAAAAGAAACTACCGGTGTCGCGCTCAATTCAAAATTTGTAAAAGGAATGGAATATTTAAAAACCAGAATAAAATCAATCACACATATAAACAACACACCGGTCAGGCATATTTTTTCCCATTTATATTTTTGCGGAAAACTAAGTAAAAAATACCCAGAAATTAAAAATGCGAACGGAAGAATCGCCTTGGCAGAAATTGACATTGCTACGGACAAAAACAAATAAGAATAAACAATAAAAACGCACATAAAGATAACACCAGCTATTATAATCCTAGATGAAAAACTGTTTTTCTTATTATCCCTATCAGAAATAAAGTTATGTAACGATAATCCAATTAATACAGCGGCAGCAAAAGACCCGATCAGCATATATCGGCTGGGTACCCTGAAAGCATTTAGAATCGGCACTTTTGAAATCAAATAAAACAAAGGCGAATATTTTATGCCTATCAAAAGAGGAATTAAAAACATCCAGCGGAAAAATTTAGCCCAAGGAATTTTTGTGAAAAATGAAACAATCAAAAACAAAAACTGGAAAATGCCAACATACAATGGCATCTCCGAGCCCTGTGTAACGCCATCTTGGCTGGCATAAACCGGGATGCTGGAATAAAAATCGGGAAAGAAAAAACGGGGCAAATCTACCAACCTAATAGAATCTTCCGATAATAAACTGAAAGGTAAATGAGAATTTCGAAAAGATAGCTGAGCAACCCAAAAGTTTGGCCAAATTTGCACCAATCCGATTATCAGTCCGATTACATTAATAAAGATAAAATTAAAAACAATTTTGAAGTCTTTTTTTGTTATAGCCAAATAAATAGCAAAAGAACCGGCCGCAAAAATAGTCCAGAGCACAAAATGCGGCACAACCGACAGCCAAGCCAAGCCAATTATCAATCCACCAACAATAATATAAATAAATTTATTACCATCCTTCATTAATTTCAAAACTATTAAAAATAGTAATGGTATAAACATCGGAGCATAAGCGTATGCGGACACACTTCCAAAAAGATAAGATTCGCTTACTATAAAACTAATACCCCCTATGACAGCAGGTATAGCGCTAATCCCTAGCGCTATTAGAAAACGAATCATAAAAAACAGAGTAAAAACACAAACTAAAAAAATCAGCCAGTTAAAAGCTGATACTGGCGATAAAAATTTCAGAAAAATATAATGCGGAGGAAAAAACATACCAGCCATACCGGCATAAGCGGGAAAACCATTACTGTTAAGCGGATTCCATAAAAAGCTATCACCGGATTGGATAGCTTCTTTGTAGAAACTGAAATAAGGAATTTGAAAAAAAACAGGATCACCCAAAATAGTACTGGCGCCAAATAACAACGGGTAGAATACAATAGCCATGACCACAACGCAAAAAACAAACTGTGCGATTACGCTATCAATAGACATAAACGACAACTTATTATGATTGAAATTTGTCGATATAGACGGCCTATTAAGACTAAACATATTTCCTGCAGCTATTTAAAAGCAGTTTGTACTAAACCAGCAATAAATTCTTGCGTTGCCTCCATTGCCTCAAACGTCGCACCTCCTATATGTGGAAGAATTATGAGATTCTTATTTTTCTTGGCGTAATCCAAAAGAGAACTGGTTTTAAGATGGCTACCATCGCCTTCTTCGTCCCACATAACATCAACCCCGGCTCCGGAAATCCATTTATTTTTTAAAGCTTTTTCCAAAATACCTTTTTCTATAAGTTCGGCTCTCGCCGTGTTTATTAAATAAGCGGACGGCTTCATCATTTTTAAATATTTTTCTGTAATTAAATTATGGGTTTTATCAGTAAGCAAAACATGCAAAGAAACTATGTCCGATTTTTTAAACAATTCATCTATTGAAACTTTTTTAACTCCGCGCGATTTCATAAAAGCTTCTGAAACATTCGGATCGCAAACAATAATTTTCATATTAAATGCTTTTGCGTACCGAGCAACAATTCTACCAAGACGACCGAACCCTAAAAGACCGATCGTTTTATCCATTAGTTGATGCCCGCGCCATTCCAGACGATTCCATCCACCGTCTTTTACATAATCAAATGCCCATGGAATATTTCTGACCAAAGAAAGAACCAGCGCGAATGTTTCCTCCGCAGTGGATGGAACTTTTCTTAAAAAGCCTTTTCTGCCACGCAAGGATATTATCTTTATTCCTTTTTTCCTTGCGTGTTTAATATCAATATGATTAAGACCAGTAGTCGGAGAAGCGATAATTTTTAAATTCGGCATGCTGTCTATAAGTTTTTTATCGATTTGCAAAGAAAGGCCTATTGCTATAATATTTGTTTTTTCCAAAACAGATTTTTTTTCTCCAGCCGATAATTCTGGGGAAAAATAAACTTTGCCCAGTAATTTATAAATTTCTAGGGCTTTTTTGGAATAATCTTTTGGTTCAGTAATAAGTATTGTCATTTTATTATTTTATATAAAAAATCCACGCTCCTTTTATAGGAAAATCCATCTTTAAAATCAAAGAAATTATCAAAAATCTTTTTCCTGTTTTCAGAATCTTTGTCTGGATTTTTAAGATAAATATTTATATATTCACCGAGTTCGTCTTCTGTTTTAGCAAGAATTACTGCTCCGCTCTTATAAACAGGCTCATAATGGTCAAAATTATAAGCCATCCCATAAATTCCAATATAACCTATGTTAATAATAGGTTTATCAAAAACACAAGCTTCAATAGATATTGTTGACGCATAGTTTATATTAATATCAGTGTATTTTAAAGAATATTTAAGATTTAATAAATCTTCTTTATTCATTTCTATGTTTTTATTTCTGTTTTCGTCTATAATTTCATTTCCAGCCTTTTCAAAATAAAAATCTTTGCAATTAAAAAACTCTCTGTAATTATCATATTCATCTCGCGGATGGATTCTAACAAAAACATTTACATAAGGAATTCTCCTGCTTTCTCTTAAATTCAACAATTCTTTCAAGTATTGCTTCTGGAAAGGATATGCCTTTGTTACCGTAGTATAAAAAATAGTCTTATTGATTGGATTCAATCTTTTTGACTTTAAAAATTCGTCTCTTGTTGGCTCTGTTTCATAATTTTTAAAATAAGAATCAAATCTCATCGGACCGGACACAAAAACTTTTTCCGGCAAATACTTGTGAATGTTAATAGCTTCCTGCTTCATAATATTATTCCAAGATACCAAGTAATCTGTTTTGCGTATATGCTTTGCGTTTGTGGTTAAATTATCCCAAGAAAAATCAATAGCCACGGTTGGTATTCTTTTTTTGTTAGCAGAAATTATTAATTCCGCCTCAAATGGATTCAGCCCTGGAGTTGATGTAATAATCAAATCCGGATTAAAACTAATAAAGAGTTCCGCAATATCTTTTGGCACGGGCATCAAAAATCTCTCCAAAGAAGTAAATAAATCGGCGGTTAAAATAGTTTTAAGCGGTTTTCCTAAAAATCTAACAAAACGTCTCTTTTTATTTTTTTTAAAATTATCCCTTAGATAAAATTGTTTAAAATAATTCAGGTTATCAAACTCATTGACCAGTGTAATTCTTAAAAACTTAAATATGTTCCAAAATTTTGAGTGTTCTAAATTTCTTTTTACATACAAAATATTACCAGAGTTAAAATATCCAAACTCGTTTACTTCTTTAATCCCTATGATCGGAGAAACGACTATAACCTTATAAACACCCGACAGATATTTTATATAATTTGTTCTAAGCAAATCCGAAGCAAAAATATAGTTTGGTATAGTTAGAAATACTGTTTTTTTTGTAATATTAGATGTCATATGTGTAAAACTAAACTACGCAACATTATGTTCTATTTTCTTTGAAAGAATCCAAATTTGATTGTATCCCCACAACTTATTAATATATTGTTTTGTTACGCTATTTGAACAAAAAACAACAAACAGAATTTTTCTTAACTTCCCTTTTACGCCGTTAAATATTCTATTGTCTATCATATATTCCATATTAACAACATTGAAATTTCTCATTAAATTTTTAAATGATCCTGGTGTAAAAACAGTTATATGGTTTGTGCTTGAAAGATATCTTGGAAAATCTCCATTCTTTCTAAAATAATTTAAACTCGCTTTAGATAATATATGAGGAATGCTTAATATAAGTAAGCCATTTGGTTTTAATACTCTCAATATTTCACGTATAAAAAAATGCGGATTCTCAAGATGAGGCAAAACACACCAAGCAGTAGCGATTTCAAAATAATTATCTGGCCAAGGCATTCTTTCACAATTGAAATCGTCTATTTTAAATTCTTTGACAAAACTAGTATTTTTTTCAGACAAATAATTATCTATGTCCGTGCCGCAAACATTGTCAAAACCGATATCGTTTAATTGGCGCGCAAATTCGCCATTTCCAATTCCACAATCTAAAATCTTTGAATGGTGGCGATCACTAGAAAATAATAAATCATGATAGTTGGCTGTCAATTTAGCCGCAAAAAGATTTTCTAAATTTCTACCCACGTGATCCTTGAGTATACCAAAAACATATTCTTTTTTATTATTCTTTATATCATTTGCGCTTAAGTATTCCATTTATATTTTATTATTTATATAAGATAGTATAAAATTTGCAACTCTTTCTCCAGATTTTCCATCAAGCCTCCAGCATTGTTCGCTAACCAATCTTTTTCTTCCAAGACGATTGATTCCAGGATCATTAAGATAAGAATTTACACAATCAATAAAATCTACCTCGCTTTTAGGATAGCAGATACCTCCTGTTTTTACAGCTTTTTGATAATGGGACATCTTATAAAAATGAGTTGGCGATTTTATCATTGGTTTTTTGCTTCCAATTTCAAAATCAATATTAATTATTGGCTTATCAAAAACAGCCGCGTCGATACTCATGCTTGATGCGTAACAAATAAATAAATCGGTATTTGCCAAAGTATCTGTTAGTCCTTTAATATCTTCAAAACTCATATCCCAATCAACACCTCTATCTTTAGAAAATCTTATTCCGGGCATATCGTAAATCAACCATCGGCGTTTCTCAATCTCCTCTTTGTCTACAAAATCATTAGGCTGAAATCTGACCAATAATTGAGAATTTTTTATTTTCCCGTCTTCAATTGAATTTTGTAATAAATCTATAATTTCCCAATCTGAATCGCTATATGCCTTTCCCATCGGCGCATAGACGATAAGTTTTTTATTTAAATCCAAATTCTTTCTTCCAAAAAAATCCTTGCGACTTAATGGTTTGTAATTTATATGCCAATCATATTGTGGTATGCCAACAACTTCTATTTTATTCTCGGGCATATCGGCATAAGACATAGATTCTTTTTTTACAATGTTGTTGAAAACCAAAAGCTCGTCTGGTAAGACACGTATAATATTTCTGGCAGTAAGTTTGTCCCAAGAATTTATAAAGCCGATAGTTTTCACCCCTCTTCTTTTGGCCTCTTTTAAAAGATTGACTTCCAAATCATCAAAAAGATGCGCTAAAAAGACAGCAGACGGATTATATTTATTAAAATATTCAGAAAAAACCGAGCTCTTGGCAAGTTTGTAATCTAAAACACGGGCAATCTTTCTTATCCACGACCTTGCTAATATTTTATTAAAAATAAAACCATAAACGTATCTGGTATAGTTGCTATCTATTTCCAAATCCATCTTTCTTCTTAAACCAGTCGTATCAGTTCTGAGAAGACTAAAAGATAAATTGGAAAAAAATTTATTTAAACCACTAAGTACGTTGGGTTTAACGATTTCGTATATAATATTCAACCCAAAAAATTCTTTCTTATAGTATTCAGCTTTTTCTTTAGAGCCGACAAAAAAAACAAGCCTGATATCTTCACGGGCCGCCAAATTTTTATAGATATCAGTTCGTAAAATGTTTTTCGCTTCAGTGCCCTGGAAAATTGTTATAAAAATAGTTTTAGGTTCTCGGTACATATAATTTGGACATACCGCATATGATTCAATAAAAACCCGACATGGGTCGGATCTCTTTATAAAACCCAATAAGATTGCCTTTGGTTTTTAGCTAAAAAAGCCAAAAACCAATAAAACTAAGCCTGCCATAGCCCCAGAAACAATATCGTCCGCTATAATACCCCATCCACCCCGCAAATTCTGGAGTTTTCCAGCTGGATAAGGTTTTATCCAATCAAAAATTCTATTCAAAAAAAATCCTACAATAAGAACAAAAAAAGTAACTTTAGATCCTACACAGACAAAAGTTATAAAAATAGATATAAATTCGTCAATAATAATACGGTGATCATCTTTTGTTCTTAAAACTTTTTCAGCAAGTCCGGCAATAAAAATTCCTAAAAAAACAGCAGATAGAATTAAAATTATTTTTCCAGATAAAGATATCTGTATAAATACAGGAATAAAAAAAAGCGCAAAAAATGCGCCTAAAGTACCTTGGCCGATAGGTATTAAATATCCCAATCCAAAACAAGTAGCCAAAACCAAAGAAATTTTATTTAAAAAAATCATCTAAGAAAAGATGCTAATCCTTTTCTAACAGACTTTCGATGAGTAGTCCCAAAATTGTTGTCAACCGAATCAGCATTGTTCAAATACCACTCGTAAGCTTCATACAGGCAATCTACATTTGATTCCTTCGGCTTCCAATTCAACAGGTTTCCAGCTTTGGAAATATCAAAATAAAAATCCTTATCGATAGTCTTATAATGGAGATCTACAAAAGGCGACAAACGCAAAACATCCAATACTCGCAATGAAGGGCGCACTAACCAGCCAGGGAAAGTTACGATATTCGACTTTGAACCAACCTTTTTAATTAATTCTTCAAGATCGCTACGTAATGTACCAAACAACTCTGCGCCAATATTGAAATCTTCGAAATCTCCTTTTCGTCTCAGGATAATAGAAACATCAACTAAATCATTCAGACCAATTAATTGTAATTTATTATTACCTTTTCCTATCAGATAGACTGTCTTGTCTTTACTAATCCATTCGAACAAAATCTGAAAAATTCCAAGCCGACCACGCCCAACAATTGTTCTTGGTCGCACGATTGATAGATTTAAGCCTTGATCTCTATATTTTTTACAAATAAGCTCAGCGGCATACTTGGATTTTCCATAATCCCCGATTGGGTTCATAGCCGTATCTTCAGTAACAGGAAGCGATTCTGGAATTCCATAAATAGATGAGCTAGTAGAAAAATAAATTAGCCTTTTTGCTCCGCCTTTTATGGCGCCGTCAAGAACATTTTGTGTGCCTTTTTCATTAATGCTCCAGAATTTCTGGCCTGAGCGGGAAATTGGAACCACGGCAGCAATATGGTAAACCAGATCACAACCCTTTAGAGCATCCGCCGTTTCTTGAGCATTTTGTATATCTACTCTACGAAAGTCAACCTTGGAACTTATTTCTTTATCGACAAATTCAAGATCAATAACCCTTACATGCTCTCCAAGCGCTAAAAGTTTCTTGACTAAAGCTATGCCAAAAAAACCAGAGCCTCCAGTTACGCATATCATAAAATTATATAGAAATAAAATTTATTAAAAATGGCCGTGATCTTTGCACCACTGAATAGAGCGCCTCATGCCGTCTTCTAAAGATACTTCCGGTTTATAACCAAGCTCCTTCTTTGCCTTCTCGATTGAACAAGCGATATTTTGATTCATTTCACCAGCAACATGAAATTCTGAAATATAAAACCCGGCAGTTTGAAGAGTATAATCAGCGCATCGGCATAAAAACGACGAAACGCCGGGTACAAACCTGGGCTTAAGATTAACTCCTAATATTTTGGCAACCGTTTCATAAATTTCAATAGTTTCATACGGTCTTTCGTCTGCTATCCAATAAACTTGATTTTTTGCCGCGGGATTATTTTCGGCAAGCAACATTGCCTGAATCGTGTTATCAACATAAGACATGCTTCTTAAATTCTTTCCGGAACCGAAAATAATCGGATTGCCCGAAGAAATCATATTGAAAAATCTTGTCTGGCGGGCCGGCTGATTAGGACCATAAAACCAGCATGGCCTTAGCACCACGGTTTCAATTAGCCCCTTATCTCCGGCATCACGCACTAATTTTTCGGCAGACCACTTGCTTTTCCCATAATTCATATATGGAGTAATGGGACAATTTTCATCAAAAAGATCTTCAGAAGATTTGTTGACACCCGCGATAGAATTAGAAGAAATATAGATGAATCGCTTCACGCCAGATCTGATAGCTTCATTAAGAACATTTCTGGTGCCTTCTGTATTTATATTATATAAATCCTGAATCTTTTTTGGATGAATAATCCCAGCAATATGGTAAACAACATCAACTCCTTTCATCTTTCCTACCAATGTGTCAGGACGAGTTATATCGCCGGCCAGATATTCAACATTTTTTCTAGATCTTAGCCACGGCAAAACCTGCGGCAAGACCAAGCATTTTATTTGCCTATTTTCGTGTTGGTTATATTTGTATGCAGGATCATCAGGGCTTGTCAAAACCTCTAAAAATCTGTTGCCAAGCCATCCCGGTACTCCAGTGACAAAAGTAGTCATATGTTTAAATTAAAACAAATATAAAACTAGGATTATAAGTATACACGATTATAAGAAAAAAAGTCAAAGCATTTTGCGATCATAAACTTGTAATATCTTAATACAATAAAATAAGATCATAATCTAAAATAAAGATAAAATAATAATAACGGAAATAACAAATATCAATACCGTGAATTGTAAATGTTTATCTTCAAAGATTATATCTGTTGGATTTGATAAAGCTGTTACACGCCCCTGAACTAACCAAAAGAAACGAAATAATCCATATATTACTGGCAGGAAAGTAATAATAAATATGGGACTTTTAATCTCAACTGCATATAGCATATAAATAACAGATGTAAAAATAGCAGAAGAAAATACTACCTGCTCAAGAAACGGCTCGGTATAAACCGGAGAGCGTAAATGTTTGGCAACAGCATCGTGTTCCAGTAAACGCAATTCCATCAGGCGTTTGGAAGATACAAGAAAATAAGCAAGAAAAAAAGTCTCTACAATAATCCAGGGAGAAATAAATGCATTAATAACAACAATGCCAATAAGCACCCTTATAACAAATCCTAAAGATACAAAAAACATATCGATGAGAAAAACTTTTTTAAACCAAAATGTATAGAGGATATTTATCAAAATATACCCGAGCGACAAAACAAAAAATTCAAACGAAAATATAAAAGCCGCATATAGCGACAAAACGACTATAAAAAAAGCTATCGCCAACGCTTTGCTGATTGATATATCTCCTCGCGCAAGGGGTCTGTTTTTCTTTATAGTATGTAATCTATCATAAGATATATCCGCAATATCGTTGATAATATACACCCCACTCGCAATAAAAGAAAAAATTGCTACCGCCAATACTGATCTGTAAATATTTGCCTGATCTGTAAAAGAGTTAGAAAAAATCAACGGAGCAATTATAAAAAGATTCTTGATCCAATGTCTGGGCCGAAGAAGCCTAATAATTATTTTAGATAATGCCATTTTTTATTTAATTAATCCAATGTTTTTGCTATTTTATATATCTCTACATCGCTATTTTTAAAAACTAATTCTAAACCGGAATTTTGGCCAAAATCAATGGCGCTGAATTGCCTTTCCCAAGGACCATAATAAATATAATCAAACTTATCGCCTTTATTATTAATATCAATAAATTCATAATCAGCTACAATTTTTTGGGCATATGCTTCATCTATGTACCTAAATTCTAAATTATTGTCTTTTTTGAAATAATTTGAAAAAGCATGTTGCGCTCCCTTAAGTTTGTTAAACATGGTATGTAAATCTCCTTCTTTAACAAATTTGCCGCCCTTCAAACGTTGATAAACTGTTTCGGAATCAACATTAAATAATTTATTTGCAATTAAAAATCTACCGGCTATTTCATTATTTCCAGTTAGGGTATTGCACCATGTTGGCAAAAATGGCCTCGCAGAAGTATAAGACAGCATATAAAAAGACGTAAGAAAAGAATCTGAAACGACTCTAGGCTCTTTTGATAAATTTAAATTCATCCAACTAAACGATTCTGCAATTTCTTTATCAAAAGAATATGTGAATTCTGAAGTGCCTGAACTGACAAATTTTTTTTCAGGCTCCATAAACTGCACTGCGTTCACAGTTTTTTTTGTTATTAAAAGAAAAATTAAAACCATTAATAATAAAACCATTTCCCTTTGATTGAATTTCATAGATAAATTATACGCAATATCAAATAGAATAATTAAAATAACAGGACTTATTGCTTTCCACCAATGGCTTGGCGAAGGGACAAAACCTGTTATTAACTGTATGTTCCAAACTAAAAACATTCCTGCTATAAAAATCCAATATAAAATAGCCCGATCTTTATAACCTTTTCTAAACAAAATCAAATAAACGCCAACCGATAAAACAACATAAAAAAGATAATCAAATAGAACTGGAAACGGATCAAAAAACCTAAAAAACCTTCCTTCCTCAATTCCTATCCTACCAATATAATCTTTTGTGGTATCAAGAGAATTAAATTTGTAATAATTGTACAAATAAGGAGAAATAATTAAAACAAAAACAATCATCATAACAATCCCGTTCCTAAACCTTTGTATGTTTTTTTTACTATCAACAAATATATTCCACAAAAATATGATGCCTAAAACAATCGTAATATAAACCCAGTAATGAAAATATATATAAGATAATAAGCCAGCCATCAACCCAGAGAAAATGGCGGTAAAAACCTTTGGCTTTTCCCAAAATAAAAATATTGAAATAAGGGCAATAATTAAAAATGGATATGTTAATAGTGGATCATCTATTCTGTCTAAAAACAATTTATCCATTTTTGTGTTAACAAAAGGATAAAAATTCTTCACAGCAATATCAAGAAAATTACTCAAACTGCTAAACAAGTTTGGAAGATGCATTGGCAGGGGCGTTAACGTCCATAAAAACGCAAACATCAACGACCACACCTTCCTTCTTACGACAATAAAACCAAGTATGTATGAAAAAATAAAAATAACAGCAGGAAATATAAAATCTGCTAATAAAAAAGATGAGTTTATATTTCCTCCTGCTGTGCGTATCACATAAGAGAAAATCAACGGAGATAATGGCGGGAATAATGCTGATGAATCTTGCGATGAGGCAATATGAAGATCTATTGGCGGGAAATGCCCATCGTATACTTCCCGAGCGCGAGTTAAATATGTTTGTGTTACATCGCCACGATGAGTAATCTGAACAGTTTCATAAGTTTTCCCTAAACCATCCAGATTTTTCCAAATCAAAGCTTGCGGCGCGACATATAAGACCCCAACCAACACAGCTGAACCAAAAACTATTAGCCAAAATTTATTCATTTTCATCATCTCTTCTTCAACACGGCTATAAAAGCAGAACCCAAAGATGCACCAAGGTATGTTCGCCCTAGTGGAGTCATTAATTCCGATATTTTATTGTAAATTTGTGGAAATTTATTTTCATATGCAGGAGGAAACGGATGCAAATGATAATAGACAACATATTTTAAATCAAAGCCGTATTTTTTCGCGGATAATTCACACTCTTTCGGCGTATGCTGTCTTCTAACCATTTTAGAAGGAAATTTGGAATAAGAAGTGCTATTATTTTCAATCTTAAACCTTGCTAAGAATTTCGGTATATTTGAATAGACGCTGTCAATTATATTTGTGGCTTCCAGAATTTTTGTAGGACTGAATTTTTCTGATTCCAAAAAATCTTTCAAAAGATTGCTAAACTTTTTATTTTTAATAATTTCTGATGTATATTTATTGCCTGTAAATAAATTAAAAAGCTTATTTCTACACTCAACTAAAGCATATCCGTCTTTTTTAACTATATTTTTTAATACTGAAAAAAGTTCCCTATCCGTGTCTAAATACTCCAACAATCCAAGAGCTGTAATAAGATCGTACTTTTTTTCTCGGCTGATTTCTGTAAGATCCTTGGTCTCAAAAACATCTTTAACTAGGTTACTGTTTATTTTTTTTAAATTATTATTAGCTTCATCAATCATCTTTGAAGCGATATCAACGCCATAAGCCTGAAATCCATTGGCCAAAAGATCCAAAACCATCTGGCCTGTGCCACAACCTATATCCAAAGATTTGGCGCCTTTTTTTATTTTAAGAAGTTCTGTCTCTTTCAAGGCCACATCTTTTCTTATTTTGTTTACTGGGAATTTTAAATAATTTCCTCTTGGATCATAAGTTCTTTCAAACCATTCTTTTGAAACTTCATTAAAAAAATCTTTTGTTATTTTTTTTTGGTTGCTTAATTTTTTCATAAATTATTTTATAGAATTTAGATAATCTCTAATATTATTTGCATCATACCGCGGAATAAGAAATGGGCTATCTTTACTAGATACAGATCTTTCTTCAATTGTAAGACCGTATTCAATTTTTTCATCTTGTAAAGCGTCCATAACATTTTTACTCCAGCGACCTGAAGGATAAGAAAATACGTCAATTTTTTTGTTTTTGCCAAAGAAATCCGCTATTATTTTTTTGGCTTTTTTAATATCCATTCTTATCTCTATAACACTTAGATCAGATAAATTGTTATGGCTATAAGAATGATTGCCTAAAATAAATCCTGAATTACAAAGACCCTTTATTTCTTTAATGTTCATAAACAAATTCTCAACCGTTTCAGCTTCATTAAATTTAAGATTTTTGAAAATTGATTTTATAAAATTATTTTTTAAGTTTTGTGGAATTACAGTAAGAGTTTCTTTAAGATTTGCCGTTGGTATATCATCATCCAACCTTTTATTTTTGTAAATGCGTATTGATTTCGATATAGAATATCGCCCACTAAAAATCCTATTAAATTCCTCAATCAACTCTCCTGCGCTGAATTTCGAAAGTAAAATGTGCAATTTATGAACAGATGGAAGTTTTTTTTCCAAAACAGACGCTATTAAAAAAATAGTGGATGTAACCCCATATTTTTTTAAAATAGGAAACGCATTCACATACACATCCTTAAGGCAATCATCGAATGTTACCGCACAAAATTTCCCTCTAGCCTTCTTCTTGGCTGCTCTAAAAACTTCCGGAATAGAAAGTATTTTAAAATTTTCCGAAAGAAATTTTATTTGCTTTTCGAATTCTTCAACAGAACAAGAATTTATCCCTGGAAATTTGTCTGAAGGATCTCTTACGTAATGATAATTAACAAGAATATAATTACCCAATCGAATTTTGTTTTTCTTTATCATATTAAACTATTTATATAGTTTGCGATTCTTTTTCCGGAATTTCCATCAGTATTGTAAATCTGTTCTTCTATTAGTATTTTTCTACCAATTGAATCGGCAGATGAATCCGATAAATACATATGAATATATTTAATGAGATCTTCTTTTCTTTTTGCTATCTTACAAAATCCAGTTTTTAATATTGATATTACATGATTATAATCCAAAAATCTTATCACACTCCTAATATAAGGAAGTTTTTCGTATCCATCAAATGCTACGATTATAACAGGCTTATCAAAGACAACAGCATCTATTGATATTGTCGAACCGTAATTTATAACCAGGTCCGAATGGTATAAATCATCAGTCAAACTCTTTGTATCTGAAAATTCTACTTCATTATCTTTAAAATTCTTACCCGGAAACTCCACGCCTGTCTTCTCTATAAAAAATCTGCTATCTGACTCAAAGTTTTTTAAATCGATTGTATCATTTGGCGGGAACCTAACTATAAATTGTACTTCTTTGGGCAATTCTTTTTTTAAGATATCAAGCAATTGCCAGTCTGTATTATGAAACCTTTTTCCATGCGGTGCTACTAAAATTGTTTTTTTATTTTCATCCAGCCCGATTCTTTTGAAAAAATCATTCCTATTTGATGGTATAAAATCTTTAAAATAATAATCAAATTGAGGAATACCGGAAACAAAAATATCATTATCTAAAATATTCTCATACCTTATAGCTTCTAACTTAACTGCGTTATTATGCACTATCAGTTTATCCGGCTTAATTCTAAAAAGGCCTTTATTTGTTATATTATCCCAAGAACGCACCATCCCAATAGTTTTAATTTTTCTGCGCTTTGCTTCCGCTAAAAAATGAACATCGTCGTTATGAAAAATATCAGTTGAAAAAACCAAATCTGGCTTATAATTATTAAAAAAACTTTCAAATTTTGTTTTTGATATTGTTTTAAAATCTATACGCTGTATTATTTTTTTTACAAAAGGTAGATAGCCAAAAATAATAAGGAATTTTGATAAAATAAAATTAACAATTTTTTTATTCTTATCTAAAAGCTCTAAATGCCTTATTCTCAATCTTTTTGTGTTAATTATAAAACCGGTCAAGAATCTAAAAATTATATCTTGGCGGTCTATAGACAATGTTTTAATTGTTTCTATGATTATATTTTCTGAAACAAATTTCCTACAGAAAAAATCCTTTTTATAATCAGGAACAAAAATAACAATACGTAAATCCTTTTTTTTGCGCAGTTCTTTTAACACGTCTGTTTCCAAAATATTTCTGGAAATGAAAGGATTAAAACTTGTGATAAATATTGTTTTCATCATAAAAATGAGGCGAAATATAACATTTTGTTAGGATTATTGCCTCAAGAATCCCCAAATATACATATTAACAGATAAAACCAGCTGTAAAAACCAAACGTAACAAAAATAAAAGGGGGTCAATACCTGCTGACCCCCACCATACGAAACAAATTAAGGTACAAATTCTAGTTAATTTTATTATGTTTTTATACGATTGTGCGCCTAGGAAGTTGTTCATAAGCCAGTTCTGGAACAAAATTGTCTCGAGAGACAGTGGGTTGTCCATCTTGCTGTAAAACATTAAACCAATCGCATACTCTTTGCTGTTCCAATACTTCGTGCCAGATCATTTCCGCGACTACTTCCGGATCCATAAATCTTGATGGATCTATTGAAGTTCGATTGAATATGTTGGTTTTTATACCTCCAGGCATTACAATTGTAACTCTTGATCCTTTTAGATCCCTCTCTAGTTCTCTTGCTAGCGCCCGCGAAAACTGCGCTTGAAAAGCTTTTGATCCGCAATATACAGCCTGGTCTGGCCAAGCTTTCCAAGCTGCTCTGGAAGCTATAGTAACAAGATGAAAAGGAGATCCGATCTTCTCCTTGGCTTCTACGAGTGCCTGTACTATCGTGGTTGGATTAAGAATGTTAATAGCTACCATTGCTCCAAGGTCATCCATATTCCAAAGAGGTCTTTCTTCAAAAACCGACGCGTTCCATACAAAATACAAAACTCGTCGAAGTTCTTGCTCTTGAAGATTCCTGATGCTTCTACACAAAGCCAGAACGCTTTCTCGGTCAGAAAGATCAACCAGTCTCTTCTGATCGTTGACATTCCTACCAAATACAACAGGAACGATATTTCTTCGAGTAGCCTCCAAAGCAAGCCTCAAACCAAGTCCGGAAGATCCTCCGAGAATCCATGCTTCTTGTTCCTTTATGCCGTATTCTTTCATCATCCGCTCCTTTTTAGAGCTTGAATTGGTTTTGATCAATTACATTCTTTAACTCAGCAACCCCAAGCACCGATTCATCGTACGAAAGGTCTTGGACAAGCTGCAATTGAAAACCTTGTTTCGGAATTATAATTGCGGCACAATTTCCGCCAGTGCGTTTTTTATCTCTCTTCATAGCAGAAAACAACTCGTCGCAATCAAAATATGAGCACTTAAGATTCATCAATTCCAAGTGCAAGTGCGGGAGAAGAATACGATTTATAACAAAATCCGATTCTTCGCTACTGATAACGCCTCTTTTTTCGGCAATGATATAGGCAAAAATTATTCCAATAATCACAGCAAGCCCATGGGGAATCTCGAAACGCGACACAGATTCTATTGCATGGCCGAAACAATGCCCATAGTTTAGCAATCTTCGTATGCCATAATCGAATTCATCCTCCTCGATATATCCTTTTTTAACAAGAAGGCAATCGTGCACAAAACCAAGGATAGAATCACTACAGCGGTTTTCGCGCCAACTGACTAAATTAAGAGCCGATTCTGCCGCAGATAAATCTTCAATACTCCTAGCCTTTATAAGCTGGAGTTTAACTATTTCTCCAAATCCGCTGTAAAAATCTATCTCGCGCAATGTATCCAAAAATCTTTGGCAAACAAAAACGCGTCGCGGAGAAAAAAAAGTTCCCAAAATATTCTTAAATCTGCCAAAATTAAGCGACGTCTTGCTGCCAATACAACTATCTGTTTGGGCAAGGAGCGTGGTGGGAACAAAAACCCAATCAAGCCCGCGAAACATTACAGACGCAACAAAACCACTCACATCTTGCGTTATTCCACCTCCGACGGAGATAAGAATCGTATTTCGCCTAATAGATCTCGTTGCAAGCTCTTTGCACATTCTCATCGACCTATCTGGAGTTTTTTCTTCCTCCATCGCGTCGAAAAGAAGAACTCTATCCGAAACATCCCCAAAACAACTTGGATAAAGGCTATGAACATTTCTGTCGACAATCCATATACCATCTTTCTCCTTTAAACCATCTAAAAAACATAAATCTGTCTCAAACGAGACAGCGTAATCCCAAGAATGGGATTTTACTGTAAAACCGCGCGAGTTACTTGTTCTTGTCTTCACAGGCAATCCTCCTTTGGTTATACTGCGTGGTTATATCGCTTTTGTTGCAATAAAAACATATTATAAAAGAACAAATCGTCGTTTCTAATACATTTGAAACTACCGACAATAAAGCACATCTATAACAACATTTGCAAGCCGTTCGCTTGATTTTCCATCCAATCTAAAACAATAATTATGAATTAAATTTTGCCTGCCCTCTTTACCCAATGCTGGATCGGCGAAGTGCCTCAAAAGACATTTAATAAAATCATCAAGGCTCTCAATTAATTCAACGCCTCCTGTAGAAACAAGATCTCTGGCACAATCTAAGTCAAAAAACCGGCGAATACTTTCATGATACGGCACTGGATTTGTATTGAAACCAACATAAATAGCCGGCTTACCAAATACAATAGCGTCAATTGCTATTGTTGATACGTGCGAAGCCAACACATCACAGTGATATAAAAGATCCATCAAATGATCGTCTCCGTTTGTCATATCCGCCTGATCAAAATTCTCCGCGCTCTCTGGCGCGTCAATCGCAAGCTTGTTAGGAATCGGCTTAAGATTGCCAATGTTTGATTTCCCAACCAAAGTCATTCGGATAATGGTTTGAATATTGTCAAACGGCAAAAGAGCATTAACTATTGTCTCTGGAACGGGATCGCTCGTGTAACTTCTCAATGGCGGAGATAAAATAAGCGTTTTTTTGTTTGGATCAAGGTTAAACTTCTTAAAAAAAACTTCGCGATTTGTTCGCCCTTCTGTTATATAACGATCATAATGCGGAATACCGACTATGGAAATTTTACTTGGTTCAATATCGCAATATTTAACAATCTCTTCTTTTATATGCTCGCCATGAACAATCATTTTGTCTGGAATAAAACGATTAAGGCCTTTTGTGCTTACGTTGTCCCAAGAACGAACCATGCCTAAAGTTAAAATTCTATGTTTTTTAGCTTCGCGCATCATATCTACATCCTGGTGTCGGAAGATATCTGTGGCAAAAACCAAATCAGGCTTATATTTTTCAAAATATTTTTTATAATGCCCACTCGTCGCGAATCTATAATCCAATGACCGAGCAATCTTGCGAATCAACTTAAAACGACCGATTTTTGACAAGCAAAACGAAAAAAAAGCGCCTGCATATTTGCCTTGGCTAATTAAACCAGCTCTGTTAATACGGGCGTTTTCTATTCCATGCAAAGAAAAGAAAATTGAAGCGAGAAATTTATCGTAGGAACTTTCTTCGTAAGAAATTCCTTCAACAAAAACATTTTCTGAACCAAATATTTTTCTGTAAGATTCTTCTTTCTCTTTAGGTAAAAATATTACAACTTTGACTGGATTATCCAATATTTTTTTTAGAAAACCGGTAGATAGTATGTTTCTTCCGATAAGTCCATAAAATGAACTTATAAATACGGTTTTTTGTTCTTCGTGATTCATTTAAATTCTCTTTGAAATTATCTTTCCAATTTCATCTAAATCCGATGGTTCATCTATGTCGTAGGACGTGGAAGGGTCAACAATAACTCCGCCTATAGGACCGGCAAAAACAGCGGCCGACCCGCGATTGATATTTTTAGACCAAGTAACATCAACCGCACCATTATAAAAATATACATCTGGCAATCTTTGTCTTGGAATATAATCCCCCCAACGCTCAAAATCTTTAGCGGTTCCCATTTCAGGAAGAAGGCAAGCCATTTCCGCGCTTCCTTTTTTAAATTGCCAAACACGATAAGGATGATGCTGCGGTTTGGCGACTGTTCTAGTCATACTATAATTACCTTTTTGCAATAGCTTGATTGCTTTATCTATATCGCTTGCTGGACGAAGAGGAGATGTTGGTTTCATAATAGCTACAATATCAGGCTTCCATCCACGATTTTTTTCCAACCAATCAAGAGCGTGCTGTTGGTATTCAATTTCTGCAGAATACTTTTGTGCAAACTTTTTAGGGCGCAAAAAAGGAACGTCCGCGCCATATGATTTTGCTATTTCCGCAATCTCTTGATCATCCGTGGACACAATAAACGCATCCAATAATTTTGATTTCTGAGCTTCCTGAATTGTGTAATATATCAATGGTTTTCCGGCTACAAGCCTAATATTCTTACGCGGTATGCCTGTGGATCCTCCGCGTGCCGGGATTATGCCTAAAACCTTGATTTTATTGCTGTCTTTATTGGTTATCATAATTATATTATTACTTATTTAAGAATACTATTTAAACATCTTTCCTTATCAATATGTAACAATACACATAAAATACTCAAATCGACAACCTCAAATGAATAATAAAAACTAATAGATAAAACAAGAACACCGATAAACTGCCATTTGTATAAAATAACTTATTAATATTTCTTGTCAGCCATAATTTGCATCCATCCTTCGCCATGTATGATGCGAGACAAAGGTTTTTCATAATCATATCTTTCAAATTTGACTCTTCTGAAATTCTCAAAACCTGCATCTTTAAACCACTGTCTTACTTCTGACTCAGAAAATCTTTTAGTGTATTTTGCATATAAATTGCCGAACAAATTATAACGTTTATTGGCAGGCACTCCTAAAAACTTAAATATTAAATCCATTGTCTTAAAAGGTATTATTTTACATATTGAATAACGAAAAATATCATTAGTAAGCCACTTAAGACCACCTTTGCCGTATATAGATAAAAATATTTTTCCACCAGGCTTTAAAACTCTGGCTAATTCTATAAATGCTTTGTGAGGATCGTGAGTATAATGTATAACACCGCTTGAAATCACATAATCAAAATGATTATCTCCAAAAGGTATAGAAAAAACAGACGCCTCAATAGCTCTTGCGTTTAAGACACCTCTGTCTTTAAGCCTGTGATTAGAAACTTCAACAGCTTGCTTGCTTATATCAATTCCGACTATTTCTTTAACACCCAAAGAAGAAATGGCCACTAAAAACCTGCCGCCACCGCATCCGGCATCCAAGCAAACTTTTCCTTTAAACCAGTTTAAATCAACACCCCATTTTTTTTGGCGTTTCTCAAAAAGTTCAACGGAGTCTTCGAAAAGCTTTTTATCGTAATCGTTAAAAAGCTTACCGTAAATGTTGCCTGTTTTTTGTTCGTAATTTTGTTTATTATCATCCATGATAAATTATTTAATATTAATAAAAATCAATTAACCTTTCTTACTGCTATCAAAAAGGTGTCAAATAATTTATTAATAAAAGGAGTTTTTGATAGTCGCCTATCAACCCGGGTTATCATCTCTGCTTGTTTTCTGTTTTTTACAAATCTCGCAACCAATGGATTCAGGCTAAGCAAATTTAATTTTTCAAACCGTACAATTTCCAATCCCTGTTCTCTCAGCTTTTTTCTAATAAGCTTTTCAGTGACAAAATATTGTAGCAATTCTTTTCTTTCGTTGACAAGACCTATAAATTTTCTAAAAGAATATTTGATAGGGAAAAAACTAAAACTCCAAAAGTTTGTCAGCGTGAACACAAATATTGTATTTTCTTTCATAACGTTTCTCGCATTATATAATGCCTTATCCAAATCACAAATATAGCGAAACACCTCTAAACTCAATATCTTATCAAAATAATTCTTTACAATATGCAGATCTGAGAAATCATCCAATGCAAGGAATACTTCTTCAGAACGATTTTCCAAATTAGAAAAATCCTCCAAAATAACCGCTCGCTTATCTTTTAAAACAGAATCCTGCGCACGCTTTAGCATCTCAATTGAAACATCAACCCCAAACACTGGAGAAGTTTTTTTAAGCAACTCGCGAAGCACTAAGCCGGTTCCACAACCTATCTCCACAACTTTGTCGCCATTCTTTACACCCGCTGATTCAATAAGCAAGTCGATACCGATTTTCCTATAAAAATTCGCTGGCTTATTTAAATCGGCCTCAAGAAAGCCCCATTTATCCGCGTAATCCCGGCTGGATTTATTATAATATTCTTTAGCGTTGTCCATTGTTTATTTTTGCTACGATTGATTGCATTGTTTCTATTTCTAAACTTCCCTCTTTTCGTTTTTTATCCGCAAATTCAAAAATTGGAATAAAGAAATCTTTCAACTGTTCTATATTTTTAAACTCATATAAATGGCACCACAAATTAATGAGGTGTTTTTTTTGAACTGCGAATGAAATTGCCGTGTTAATTTCTCTTGAGCTTGAAGCTAAGGGAGAAAGCCAAAGCCCAACAGGAAAATACCAAAGTCCAAAACCATCCTGTTTAAGGATACTATTCTTATTTCCGCGATATATAGTATAACCAGCCCTATTTAATAATTCCATAAATCCCGGACTATTCTTTGGGAAAATAAAAGTAGAAAGATTATTATTTATAAGCTTCAATATTCTATATGATTCCATTATTTCATATTCGGCAATCTCTTTTGTCGTATCTGCATCACCTAGATCCACGTGAGAAAATCCATGGCTTGCAATTTCATGCTCAACGCCAGAGTCAAGAACTAGTTTAATAAGATCAATGCCGTAATAATTTTTATTTTCCGAAATGCTTGTATTTGGATCCACAGAGAACCAATCTGATTCCATCCAAGTCGGTTTAAACTCTGGAACTTTTGCGTGTGATGCACAATCTGAAAGTGCGGTATGCGCGACAAAAGCAAAAGTGGTTGGAATATTATATTGTTTTGTTAATTCAATCAAACAAGGAAGCATCTCTCTGGCACGCCGCGCCCTTTCTAATGACTCTTCTGGTGTAGTCGATATGTTTCCACGCCGAGCTCTGGACCAGGCAAGTTCAAAATCAATAGTTAAATTAAAAAATGCTGTTGGATATTTATGCGGGCTATTTTTAACAAATTCAAAAAATTCGCGCATTTCCTTATTCGTGGTAGATCCTGTTTTTAAAAATCGGAATGCTCGCCTTGCAAATAAATTTAAATTATTCAGCATATCAAAACAAAATTATAGATTAACCATCTGGATCAATTACTATCATCCCTATAGCAACTCTCTAAAAATCTAATCAAAACATAAGCCAGTCTTTCGCTAGATTTACCATCAAGTTTCCAACATCTATCGTTGATTATTTTTTCTCTTTCTTCTTTATCTAGATCAGAATTATGTATATATGACTTAACGTATTCTATCAGCTCGTTTAGACTGTTAGCAAGCTTAATTCCATCAGCATCTAAAAGTGAACGTTGATGGTCAAAATCATAAAAACGTCGCAGGCTTTCCCAATACTCACAATCTGGTTTACCGTCAAATCCAATAAAAATCACGGGCTTGTTAAATACTATTGCATCAATAGCTAATGTTGAAGCAAAAGTTATAATCACATCACTATGGCACAAAAAATCAGGAAGACGATCGTTTAAGGATAGTCCGCCTTCAACAAAATCCTTACCGCTTGGTGGGGCGTCTATGGCAAGCTTTCCTGGTATTGGCTTAGTATCACCTATATCTACATCTCCAACAAAATAAAGACGTAAAATAATCTGAACATCTTCCAGTTGTTTTAATTCTGAAATAATCACTCTATTTATTGGATCATTTTCAATGAAAATTTTTGCCGGCGGTGCAAAAAAAACTGTTTTTTTGTTAGGATCTAACCCTAATTCTTTAAATAGCTCCTTTTTGTCTATTCTAGATTTTATTGAATAATTATCATAATGTGGAATACCGACTACAAAAATATTTTCAGATTTTATATCATTATATTTTACTGCTTCAGATTTAATATTTGGAGTATTAACAATTAATTTATCTGGGATAATTCTGTTTAGACCATGAGTGGTTATATTATCCCAAGACCTGACCATTCCCACTGTTGGTATATTTCTAAATTTAGCTTCTCTCATCAAAGCGACATCATCTGGTTCAAAAACATCCGTTGAAAAAACAAGATCAGGACTATACTTTTTGAAATAACCAGAAAATCTTGTTTTATTCATAAATCTATAATCAATGGAGCGCAACAATTCTCTTGCAATTTTTAAATTACTTAATTTAGCCAATAACCACCAAAAAAATGGTTTGATCAGCAAATTATTTTTACGCCTATCATGGTAACGGCAAATACACCTGGAATTTGTATCTGAAGAATTTAAAAATAAAGAAAAAAATAATTGTTCAATTCTATTAAATTTGACCGAATTAACACCTTCAACAATAATATTTTTAGATTCAAATCTATCTTTATAAAGTTTGCTTTTCCCTTTAGGCGCTAAAATAACTATCCTTAAACCCTGTTTTTGGGATAAAATAGATAAAATATCCGTAGCTAGAATATTTCTGGCAATTAATCCAAAAAAAGCGCTAATAAATATAGTTTTATTACTTTCCATACTTCAGTTTCTACACTAATATATGATATAACTTATTATCAGCATAAAAGGTTATAATATTATATAATTAAAAATTTTAACATGGAATACTTTACTTCCGAAGAATTATTAAAAACAAATCGCAATCAAGTCAAAACTAGATTGCAGCAATGCGTAGGGCAACTTGTTCGTTTCGATTTTAGTATTAAAACTTTTAAAAAATGTCTAAAAAAATATTTTAACAATAATCTGGATATTAAAATGTTAGATGTTGGCCCGGGAAACGCGACTTTTGCCGAACAATTAAGAGAGCTAAATTATCATAATATTTATGGGGTTGATATAGATAATTATGTACCAGACGAGCATAAGCATCTTTTTGTAAAATTCGAAACCGCCGACTTAAACTTGGATAAAATACCATGGCAAGATGAATCTTTTGATGTGGTAACCGCATGGTGTGTTTTACCGCATTTAGAAAATCCTTTTCACTGTGTAAGAGAGATTGCAAGAGTGTTGAAAAAAAATGGCCTTTTTTTATTTACCGTACCACACCTAACTTCAAAACCATCTATTGCTTACTTTAAAAAATACGGAAATTTCTCAATGTATAGAAACAAAAATAACCATATTATACTGTTTACCCAAAGTATAATAAATAAAATGGTTGAAAAATATTTTGATATACTCGAAATTGAGTACGCTGTTCGGCCAAAGATCTTCAGCGGTGGGTTTAGAAAAACACTCCGAAAAATAGTGTATAATCTAGTAAAAAAAATATCAGCCAAACTTACAAAATCTCTGGAACGTAGATGGGCATACGATACTATTTATATTATCCAAAAAAAATAAAAACTTTACATACTGCTATTTTAAGAAGACTTTTTAATTGTAGATAAAATAGTACGCGAAGTTCTCTGAAAAAAATCTCTGTCGTATTTGTCAAAACTGAACAAGTACGCAATTTTCATTTTAAATTCAGAATGCGCTCTTACTAGCCTAGTATACATAAAATAAACGCGCTCAGAATATACCAAAACATGGATTACACCCATTCCAATTACTCCGATAGTTGGAAGAAATATCACTGAACATACAAGTGTAATAAATAATTCATTAAAAAGGCGTTGTGTTAAAATCCTCTGTTCACGCAATACAAACAAAGACGATTTAAGGACTTTAAAAGCGCCGAAAAGAGGCAGAGCTATGGCCATTACCTTGAAAACAGGCATTGCTGATACATACTTTGGGAAAATAAGGGCCGCAATATAAGGAACAATGAAAATCGCTCCAAAAAGAAATACTAAACCGATCCAAAATGTGTATTTGATTGCGCGTTTGACAATATGGCCCATATTTTCACGTTCATCCGCTTTTAGCGCTAAGACAGACTGTATTCCAACCATTGGTATCAAACTATTTGCAAAAGATATCAAATTTACAGCTAAAACATAAAAAGCTACCGCTTCAACGTTTAGAAAAAATTTAACTATCCACGGATTCATATTTTTTAATATTCTAGATACGCTATACCTAACAAGAAATATCGCTCCGTAATCTTTTAAAATATTTTTTACAGGATGTCCGTAATCCTCATTTCCCATTTTTATTTTGCCAAACGTATTTCGATATTTCTTGACAAAGAAAAACGATGAAAAAAATACTAAAGCCAAAAATTCTGTTATAACAGCACATGCAATAACACTTGTTATCGTAAGACTGTTTAAAAGAACAAGCCCAACTATAAAAAACAATTTTATAAATTCTCTAATAAGAGCCAAACTATAAATTGAAAAAGATAGCACTGCCTGGAAAAATATATCTAAGACGGATTGAAAAGCTTTTATAATAAGCAAGAAACTAGCTATTTTAACGAACAAAGAAATATCACTACCATAATGATCAGATATGACTCCGGATAATAAAAAAACTATTGCTACAAGAACAAGAGCTATTCCAATTCTTAAAAATACAGCCTCTCTAAAAAGTCTTTTGGCCAGACCATCCTTGCCAGTATTAAAATGTCTCCTCATATCTACCGATATTACTCCATCAAAAAGATCCAAATCAAAAGTGCTAAGAATGCTTATGAAAGACAAAACCAATTGATAAAGACCAAATTGGTAAACACTTAAATAAGTTATGATGAAATAAGAATTTATAAAACCTATTCCATTGCTTAATAAATTAAAAAAACGCTGCGAAACCTCGCCTTTTATAAAAAGCGGAAGCAATGGTTTATTTTTTATATTTTCTGCAGTCATGAATTTAGAAGATTCGCAAATAAGACGATTAATTTAGATAAACTGTGTTTTTGTATAACAATATTTCTCATTTCTTCTCCAATTTTTTCTTTTTTAATAGAATCTTTGGCTATAAAATTTGTTATTTTGACAGCAAGATCGTCTGAATTTTTGTCTTTAAAAATAAATTCTTCTTTCAACTCATGCATAAATGCCTTGTTTGCTACTATCACGGGTAGTTGGCAAGCCATTGCTTCCAAGATTGCCTTATCTAAGCTCCCTGAAGGGGTTAAATTAACATATAAAGAAGCGCTATTATAAAACTCCGGAGTTTTGTAATTCGGCACAGAAGACATAAAAACAATTTTCCCATTACTTATTAAATTTCCTGACAATTTAATAAGGTTCTCATAATATTGTTTATCGGAACTAGAAACCGGCGAGCCGACAATTAACAATTCAAAATCCAATCCTTTTTTATCTAATATTTTTACCGCCTCTATTAAATACTCAATTTTTTTAATTGGCGAAATTCTTCCCAAGCATAAAATTCTTTTTTCTTTCTTTTGAATATCTGGGTTTTTTTTGAACATTTCAGTATCAATTCCAGCTGGCATAAGCTGTGTTTTTTTGTAACCCGCCGAAAATGACTGCGGGGATGTGCAGAAAACTTTATCCGCTAAAGCTATTCCAATTTTAGCAGTCAAATTGCCCATCGGATGGTTATACCAAAGAAAAATTTTCTTGCCAGATAATTTCCAAAACAATCCTCCAAGAATTATATATATCGGGTTCATATGAACAAAGACAGTGTTGTAATCATTACGAAGTTGCCATATGTAACGATAAAACCTAATGGTGTATATCAAGCGTTGAATAAAACGTATTTTATGATGCTGATAATGCGAATGATATGCGGATGATGCTGATTGCTGATTTTCTTTACATCCGCAATCCGTAGATTCGCATTTAATCCGCAAATCCGCATTATATATTTCTTTGCCAAGCGAAAACACTCCAATTTTAGATGACAATTCATTTCTGCCTTTATAAAGACAAATAACATTTAGCTTGCCAATTTTCTCGCCAAGACATTCCACCCAGCGGTGATAAACCCCGAGTACATCGTCGTTTTTATCGATTTTTTGGGTTATAAATAATAGTTTACTCATATTGTAATGGAATAACAATTTGTGTATTGTCATCCTCGCCTACGCGGGGATCCAGACCTGGATTCCCGTTTTTACGGGAACGACAGAATGAAATTTGCTACTACTTTGATTGGAATCGAGGATTCTCGATGTTAAGACATCTGGACCATGAGTGTTTTATTAAACCTAAATACTCATCCTTTGACGGCACATTATCTAAAATTCTTTTCTGGTTTTCTAAAATCTTTTCTCTTTCCAAAGAATTGCTTATGAGAATATCCAAACTCTTTGTAAGTTCCTTTGAATCGCCGATTGGTATAACTGAACCGACCCCGACGTCGGGAGTCGGGGCTCCGACCTCTCTTCTTGAGAGCGTCGGAGCAGCAACTCCAACATCTGTCATAAGGATAGGAAGTCCAGCGGCAGTTGCTTCTATAGCCGTCATTCCATAGCCCTCGTAATAGGAAGTTAGCAAAAACAAATCAGCGGTTTTGTAATAAGATGGCAAATCATTTGACCATGTTTCAAAAACTATATTAGATTGCAATTTTCTGCTTGCGGCTTTTAGTTTAAATTCTTCTGGTCCCGAACCGACAATCAACAATAATAAATCAGGATACTTATGTATTAGACCGTTTATTGATTTAATAGCCAGTCCAATATTTTTCTCGCGTGTAAGGCGCGATGCCATTAAAATTATAAACTTGCCTGGATATTTTTTATGCAGATCTGTTTTTATTGTAGCGTTTTTAATTTTCTCAATATCAATAAAAATTGGGAGAATTGAAATTCTAGTAATTGAGTAATTAGGTAATTGAGTAACTATGGATTTTCTAATTCGTTCAGATACGACTCGAATACCATCAGCTTTTGAAATAATTCGTTTAGCGATAAAAACTCGAATTTTATTCTTTAAGGATTCCTTGGCAAAATAAGGACTTAAAAAATCAGTGTGAATTTGAATATGCAGAGGTATTTTAAATTTCTTTTTTAAAAAATACCCAATCAAACCTGTTTCAAAAGGATCTTGGCAGGTGACTAACAGCTTACAGCTTACAGCTTGTAGCTTATAGATAAGTTCAGCAGCAATCTTATGCGCAGAAAAAATACGGTTCAATTTGAATAATGAATTCGTCGGATAAGCCCAAACATTTTTTGAGATTTGAAAATTTAAAATTGGTTGAGAATTGTTACTTGAAGATTGATAATTTTGTGCTGTAAGCACAATTATATGCAGTTCTTCAGCCAACGTTCCATATTCAAGCATACGACTCCTTACTTCTGAGCCGTTTTTTAAGATATTCTCGTCAGTTGAAAGCATTATAATCTTCATTTGGTTATTTCTTCTCTAAAACCAGGAAAATACGGTAATTATCCAAAACAGGCCTAATTACCTTAATTAGCCTAAAATGTCTCTTAAAAAGCCGTTTAATGCCTCCCAGGGGGTGGTTTGTGGCATCTATCTCCCAATAATGTTGGCCAGAACTTTCTATTCCTTTAAACCATAAGGGAATCCTTATAAAAAAGCTTATAAATTCCCTATTTAAAACAGATCTTATTCCAGGGAATTTTAAGGCAAATTCAAACCCAGTAGATCTGTATGGCAGAGAAATTATCGCGTATTTTTTTGTTATTTTGTTTATCTTTTCCAAAACGCTTTCAACATCTTTGAATGGTATATGCTCCAAAACTTCAAAAGCTGTAACAATATCAAAACTATTTTCCTGTAAATTTATTTCTCTTACATCGCCAACAATATCGGGATTTAAATTTTTATCAAAATCAAAAGTTAAAATATCAAAGCCCGACTTTTTTAAATAATCTGAAACAAATCCGTTTCCCTTGCCTATTTCTAGAATTTTTTTACCGCGCTTGTCCTGAGCGACTTGCCCTGAGTTTTGTCGAAGGGAGTCGAAGGACTTTTTCGCAAATTGTGTGATAAGATCTACCTGATAAAAATATGAAATAAACCTATCCAATTTATTATATTTGGATTTAAAATAATGTTCCTTGTTTTTTTGTAATTTAAACATATTACAATATTTTAACTAATTCGTTTATTGTATTTTCAATTGAAAACTTTTTGGATTTTATCTTTGCTTTTTGTGAAATTTCATTTCTAAAATTTTCATCTTTATCAAGTTTTTCTATTGCGTTTAAGAATTGCTCTTTACTGTTCGGATCAACCAAAATTCCGTCAACTCCGTTTTCTATAATCTCGGCTAGATTGCAAATATTAGTTGTAATAACCGGAAGTCCCAAACTCATTGCCTCAACAACTTGAAAAGAAAAACTTTCAAAAGCTGTATTTAAAATAAAGATTTCCGCGTTAGACAAGTATGACAACACTTTCTCCCTTGAAACAGCTCCCGCAAGTTCAACGCGATTTTGTAATTGGTAATTAGTAATTAGTAACTGGAGATTTTCCATTTCCGGTCCATCACCGACTATCGTAAGCTTCCAACCTGGTAAATCTTTCATTAATTCTATAAGAAAATTAAAACCCTTCCACGGAACAAGTCTTCCAACCGATACCATAGTTCTATGATGCTGATTATGCGAATGATATGCAGATGATGCTGATTGCTGATTTTCTTTATATCCGCAATCCGCAGATTCGCATTTAATCCGCAAATCCGCATTTTTAGGCAGATCAATTCCATTATATATAGTAACAACTTTGTTTTTGTTCTTTACCCAATTCCTTACCAAGTCACTAAAATAATTGCTTGGTGTGATAACAACATCCGCATTTCCGACCACAAATTTTTGAATACAGCGCAAAAACTCAACCTTCCAACTATACTTTTTATTCTGAAAATCATCTATTGAATCCTTCACTCCAAAACGTTGCGTGGATTGTTCCCAAACATAATCTCCAGGAACCCTGATAATAAATTTTCTGCCCGATATTTTGGCAGCAAAAAGAGTCGGTAAACCCGCGCTTATTGTATCTTGAGCTAAGATAACATCTGACTTTAAGGCTTTAGCGAAACATTTTAAAAAGAAAATAAAATGACGCAATCCTTTTGGAAAAGATCGCGAAACACTAGATGGACCGTAAGTGACAATTTCCACACTGACGCCACGCTTAGGAAGTTCCTTTTCAAGCAATACTGCATATGTTGCCGGCCCGCCGATATCCGGCGGATAAATTCCAGTTGCCAGTAATAATTTCATTTTTCGCAATATATATAAAAACCAGCTGTGGTTGAACGGTTTTCTGTTTTAAACAATTTATCTAATACGTAAGCAATCGGCTCAATGACAATTTTTAATTTAGATTGAAATGGCATAAAAAACATCATTGATCTAAAATATCCTCCCTGCTTCTTAATTTCCACTTTTGAAAAATCTTTAAATAAATCTTTCAAGGCGGTTTCTGTAAACCTATAATAATCCTCGTAAATTCCGTTTCTTGCGTGATATGGATAAATAAAATGAGTATAAGCCAAAAGCTTTCCGCCATCCTGCAACACCCTATTCATTTCTTTAACGGCTAATTTGGGATCGTATAAATGCTCTAAAACCGACAAGCATAAAACACCATCAATACTTTTATCTTCCAATGGAATAGAATGTATATCTCCCAAAATAGTCGGACTGTATTTCTCACTTATATCCAAAGTTTCATATTTGGTTTTATCAAACCAATCCTTATATTTGGCCATATATTTTTGAAACGGATGGCCCCCACCAGCATCCAAAACACACTTGCATTTTGCAAGTTCTTTTAATTTATCTTCAAAAAATTTAACGTGATCGTATTTCATAATATTATGCGGATACGCGGATTAAACACTAATTTGCGGATTGCGGATTTATTCATTGACACTAGAATTTAAAATTCGTTTTATTCTCAACTCCTTACTTCTGAAATTAACAATCAAAGCAAGTTTTACTTTTAATGCTCCTAAATATCTTCTCGATTGATAATAATCTTCTCTTCCAACAATATTTTTTGCCTTTATTTCTAAAATGATTTTATTTTGAATAAGAAAATCTATCCTATTTCTGCCTTTTGCTTCACCATCAAATGACGGCGGCAAGATTTTTTCTCTCTCGTAAACCAGCCCCGATTCTGCTAATTTCTTCTCTATCGCATCAGAATACTGTTTTTCATTACAGTATCTTCCTAATTCATTATGAACATTAAAAAGTATTCCGTTTATTTTATAACTAATATCGCCATAAATTAATTCTTTACTCATATTAATACATCAAAAATTCCTTGAATTTTTTTAGAAATACCATCCCAACTATATTTTTCAAACACCAATCGTTTTCCATTTTCTCCAAGTTGCCTGCATAAATTTTTGTTATTCAGTAACAGATTTATTTTATCCGCCAAATCTACATGATCTTCAACTTTACAAAAAATTCCGTTTTCATCCGCAATCCGCATCATCCGCATATCATTTGTATTATCCGCATTATAACTATTCAAAAAATCAGGAATTCCTCCTACTGGTGTACCGATTACAGGCAAGCCAGCCGCCATAGCTTCTAAAAAAGAATTACCCAACCCCTCTGAACGGGATGGACGAACAAATACATCTGCTTGGTATAAATATTCCGGAATTTTATCCGGCTCTATATGACCTATAAATATAACCTCATTTTGAACACCTAGGTTTTGAGCCAATTTTTTGAGATTTTGCTCTTCTGGACCAGCTCCAATAATAATAGCTTTTAGCTTACAGCCTTTAGCTTTTAGCTCAGAAACTGCTTTGATTAATATATCAATTCCATTCTTATGAACTAGACGTGATGTGGTGATAATCACATAATGCGGATTTGCGGATTCTTTGCGGATTTGCGGATTGCAAATTTTTGTTTTATCCGCTATCCGCATCATTCGCATATAATTTGCGCTATCCGCATCATACTTTTTTAAATTCACACCATTCGGTATTACGCTAATCGGACATTCTGCTCCATGCCGCTTGCCAAAATCAGCCAAAAAATTACTGATTGCTTGAATATGGTTTGCTTTCTTAAAAATCATTTTCCAAACTGGATAAAAAATTCCAACTCGCTTTAAAATATGCTCTTCTGAATCGCCTTCTTGAAGTGTTAATAAAAATAGAATTTTTGGATTGGAAAATTTAAAAAACAAAGCAGAAAATCCTGCATATGCGGCCATCATAGACCAAGTTGCTGAATAACTATTTTTCTTATTTAGCTTTTTAGCTAAAAGCCAAGCTTTAAAAACAAAAAATATTTTATTTGCACAACTTACGCGATAAACATTAATATTGCCGATTTTTTCAAAATTATTCCATTCCTTTTTGAATTTGTATGTAATCAAATCAAAATCAAACCGGTAGCCAAGGCGATCGGTGATTTCTTTTATGGCTATTTCCGCACCTCCGATGAACGGGAAATAAGCCAACGAAAAGATTAAAATGCGAGGTTTTGGGCTACTATTCATACTAATAGTGTAACCCAGAAAACCAGTAAATAGTAATTGAGAAGGGTAATTACGTAATTACTAAGTTACTCAATTACTTAATCTGTTTATTTCCTCTTGTATTCCAGAGTGATTTGGCGAGATTTTTAAAACTTCCTCGTAATATTTTATAGCGTTAGGTTTATCGCCAATATCTCGATATAAACCCGCAATGCTAAGAAACAAATTAGCATCTTTTATTTTTTCCAATCCAGAAAGAATAGTATCTATTGCCTTTGAATTGTTGTTCAAAAAATTCCTGTAAAAATCAGACAATGCAATATAAAAACTCGGCTCAAGAGAATTTTTTTCTATGGCCTTTTTATAGTTATATTCCGCCTTTGAATTATCGTGCAGATAAAGGGCATATAAATTGCCAAGATTTTCAAAAGCTAAAGCATCATTTGGATATAAAACAATTACATATTCCCATGCGTCGCGAGCTCCTTCATAATCGTTAAAAAATTTCTTTGTTACTCCAACAGCAATCCAATCATTAAAATTAAATTGATCTTTTTCTAACGCATCCTTTAAATCATTTAAATCTTCTGTTTTTTTAGCAATTATATTTTGCGGGGCAGAAAAACCAGTACCAAAAAAAACTTCATTAATTGGTCTTCCCGAATAAGTTGGAACTTCTCTTGTTGGAGTTTCTTGACCCGAAATATTGGATGAGGAGTTACTGTTTTCTCCAGGAATGTCAGGAATGTTTTGAGAATTATCTGCGCTATTTGTGTTATTTGTTGGAACTGAAATATCACTTTTTAAAACAAAATTGACCGCTATAATAATTGCTAAAACAATAACGACTGCGGAAACAATTAGAATATTTTTATTGATTTTGAACATTGGTTAATTTGAATTAGGAAACCTTACAATTTGTCATTCCCGCAAAAGCGGGAATCCAGGATTTAAAATCAAAATCAAGAATCTGGATTCCGCATCAAGTGCGGAATGACATCATCTCGTAATCCAAGAATATTTTAGAGATAAAGAATACCAAAAAAACACTAAAAAAACAACCCCTCGCTCAAATTGAGCAAGGGGTTGTTTCCTAACCCTCTCCCGACACAGAGTCGAGAGGCACAAGTGGTTAAATTACGGAACTAGAGTTTCAGATGCTGAATATGTTGTTGGCATTCCAGGTACCAAGAATCCATTGAACCAGTCATATGTGTCTATGGACATAGTGGTATTGGTTGAGTTGCCAGACCAGATAAAGTCATCATCCGGCCAAGAGTCAACATGTGCCGACGTTGTAGCAAAGATGTAGCGGCCTGTTGTCCAATTATCTCCATCGGCAGTAAGTTCATCACCGCCATTGGTCAATGTCGCTTCATTGTCCAACGAAGCAAATGTAGCGTCTCCCATCATTTTAGATGTCGCTGAGAGTCCTCCGGTTGTTGTAGCGCTTCCAGTTACAGTACCTTTTAAGGCAAAGTATCTGGATTCTCCAGCTGGAACTCTTATGGCAGCTGCTGTTGAACCTAATGAGCTGTCTGCTGGATTAAATCTTATACTAACCTCACTCGGTTGCTCTGATGTATCATCCGTATCATTAAAATCACCATCTGCACTTCCGGTCTCTCCCCAACCTATTGATCCCACATTCAACAGACCACTGTTATCAAACGATCCGCAAGAACCAGTTGTGTATACGGAATCAGAGTAGCAATATACTTGGAAGGTATCGATCCTGTAATCTGAAAGCGAACGTACATCACCACCTGGTAATTCTTGTCCTCCTCCGGTAGCAGTAGCAACATCAAACGTAAACTTATATAAGCTCACGCCATCAGTGCCTGCTGGAGCTGTGATCTTAAACTTAAATAACGTTTTCTGGGTACCATTAGAAATCTTAAGTTCGGATCCGCTCATAGCAACTTTTTCTACAGTAGGAACAGCTTTGGCAATTCTCGCTCCGTTGGTTGTGCGATCTGTATTGGCTGTGTCATAAATGGAAGAACCAGAAGACATACCTTGGCCCTTAAGACCACAAGTAACACAAGTCACTCCGCCGTCGGTATCGCCAAACGAACCATCATAGTTAATCGTAATCAGGTGGCCTGGGTTGGCATTTGTATTTGTGCCTATCGTACCAATGTCAGCTTTAACCGTGATCTTTAATTCTTGGTCTTTGGTAACCGTGTAATCAGCTTCTGTCGCCCCCCAAGTTGTGCTGAAAGTAGTAGTTGCGTAATCCGTGCTGTTAAAGCCGGAAGCTTCACCAATCTTCTTGGCGCCATTCCACAAAGATACTTTGCTTAAGTCGGACGGGGTATTAGATGCATTAGCATCTCCAGCAGATGTTGAAGTAGCTAACTGCAATCCCATAGAGACCAATTTAACATCTTCATACGCAGAAGTTACTCTGAATACCGCCAATGTTTGGTCGGTCGCGCCAGCTTGAACCCATTTTAGAGCTGGGCTTGTATCATCGGCAGCCACACTCAACGAACCAGTGGTTTGTATAGTCATAGTACCGCCAGTTCCGGTTGTAACTGTCTCGTTAAAGGTTTGGCCAGAAGTAACTCCTGAAGAGACTACATTAGCTACACCAGTGGTCAAATCCCAATGCGGAGCTCCTGATGATCCTGCGAGAATATTACACTTTAAGGCAATGGTCTTAGTTGTTCCTTTTGGAATAACCCAACCATTGTCTAACGTAAATGTAACTTCATCGCCGTTTGAAACTGTGTTTGCCGGGTTTATAGCGTTTGAACCAGTGTTCAACGCGGTTGTTCCGTCAAATAACTGACAGTTTGTTAATTCATCAGCCAAGTTTGTCGCGCCTCCCCATGTTGGAAGGAACGAAGTTACTCGGATATCTTCACCAGAAGAAGAGGCGTCAAAGATATAGTTTGTAAACGTATATGCTTGAACGCCCGCAACAACATTCTGCGAAGCTGGTGAAGGCGAAACGCTTACAGAAAGCGCTGCCGACTTAACTGTCATTGTGCTTGCTGTTACAACAGCAGAGCTTGGAGTTATTGTGTTTGATGTTACAGAACCTTTTACTGTTGTCCAGTCTGTGCTTGGAGTTGTAGAAGCCGCAACTGTGTCGTTATTGGAGAAATCTGTTCCAATTTTACCTTTTAAGGTATAGACAAACTTACCAACCTTAAATGTAACTGTGTCCGTAAAGCTGATAGCATTGACTCCGCCAGCAACTCCGTCCACAGGACCCGCTACGATATTTCCAGACGCATCATAAAGTGAAATGGACGTAATATCGTCAGAATCTATTGAGCTGCCAGTTCCGGCTGCTTCAACAGTAGACAAATCAAATTTTATCGCGCCAACCGTAATATCTTCACCCTTTACTTCAACTTCGACTCCACCCAAAACCTGGCTGGAAACATTTTCCGCAATGTTCTGCGCGGCTACTGAAGTAGCTTTGGTAACAGTTATTGAACCATTGCCAATCGCAACCTCGTAAGCGTCATAGTTTGGATTTGCTTCTTGTAAAGTTCCATCATCATCAGTCGCTGAATCGCCTGAATCAGTGGCTGAAGGAAGAATGTCATATCCGTATGTTAAACCTTTAACTTGAATATCCGCGTAGCGGTACAAGTCAAAGTCAACGGTTCTTCCGGAACCGCTTACTACATCGCCTTTGATGTAGATTTCTTTGTATTCGCCTTTTCCAATCTTAACTGGAGTTGGGAAAGTTGTTGTGTAATATTTTCCGTCAGTTGAAACAGTAACATCATATGCTGTGGCATCTCCATCAATATAAGTCTTTATATTGGTAAGATCGCCGGTTGCGGCTGATCCTGATTGGTTCCAACGAATAGTTTTGAATGAAACTTCTTCATTTGAACCAGCTGATAGCCTTAATCCCGAAAAGATATAACCAGCTACGCCAACTTCTTTGCTTGCGCCAACACCAGGATCTCGCGTACCGCGAGTTACAACAATTGAACCGATAGCCAAAGTAGCGTTAACCGTCATTCCTGTTCCGGTAATTGGCAAGGTTCCATTGACTGTTGCTGAACCAGCATTAACTGCAACCAAGCTTAGAGCTGGAACCTGTCCGGCATACGCATCTTGGTTATTGTCTGAATCACCAGCGATGGTAATAACCTTTGTGGTTCCTGCTTTAACAACGAAAGCATCGTTCAAAACAGCTTGGTGGTTGGAATTTAAGGTTTTTGCTGTTCCAATTCTTAATCCATTTTCATCCAATAGAATGATTCCTGAAAATACTGCGTCGGCAGATTGCCCACCTCTTTCAACTGTTACAGAACTGACCGTAATATCTCCGTCAGCAGAAGCTGTAAAGTTTACTTTAGTGAATGGTCTTGAAGCAAAATTCTCACCAAACAATCCGGCTTCCGGCTGTGATCCGGCTGATACAGTCAAACCAGTTCCCGCTGGGGTTGTGGTTGTAGTCGTACCAGTTGTGGTTCCAGTCGTTGTTCCGGTTGTTGTTGATCCTGCGACAGCAGAATACTTAGCCTGTGAAAGAGGACCGAAGTAACCTGCGGCAGGGGAAACGCCATTGGCAGTCTGCCAAGCGGCAACCGCTGCCTTTGTTACGCCTCCAAAATAACCAGTCGCACCTCCTGAATATGTGTAGTGGCCGGTTGAGGTTAAGTACTGTTGTAAGCACGTAACATCAGTACCGCGCGCACCCACTGTTAAGCTCCTTGTAAAAGAGCAGGCTGTTGCTGTGCTCGTTCCAGAAGCTGTTTGCAAAGCGGAAAGCTGCGCTGTTAGAGATTGGATTTGCGCCATTAAAGCGGCAATCGTCTCTGCAGTTGTAGCTGCGCCTGCAGTAGGAACGCCTACGAGCCAAGCGAACGTTGTAACCATCAAACCGACGGAAACAACTTTGCTTGCGAATTCGCGGCGTTTGCTAGATAAATAACTCATTTGTTTTTCTCCTTTTTTTGGCCGTAATTAGCTGAGGTATCTTTCGATCCCTAAACTCATTCCGACCTCGCAAATAATAATTATTGATTATTTAATAAACTTTCTGATCGGAGTCAAGCCTTATCCCGCCAAAGCGGAAATCGACCGGACTTATTTAACTCCATTTGGCAAAAATCTAAACAAAAACATAAACAATTTCTTATAATTCTTCGAGTCTGAGACTTTCAGAGTCGAATGACCTAAATTCCATTCAATCTTATTTGAATTTCGTGATTATATTAAATTGTTAAGGTTCTTTACTTTTCTGCCGTATGTGCCGTAGCAACCCTTAAGCCGCAACCCAACATGCTTGTTTGAGTCAGGATTTAAGAATAACTACTTGATAAATAACAAATCAGCCATTGTAAGGCCTACAGGTAATTTTATCTTGGAAAACTCATATATCGCTTGGAAAAGCGTACCTTTTGGTATTCTATAGCCTGTGGGCTATTTAGTCAATCACTCGACTTCACTCGATAAACTCGTGACGGGTCGCTCGTGACAGGTAATTCAGAAAGCTATCGATTTTCAAAGAGTAAGCAAAGTAAACATAATTCCGAACCGCTGTTTTCTCAAAAACGTTCAGGAAACAAGGGCTATATATGTTTAATGCCATTATACCACAACCTAAAGTATGTAAATACAATAGACAATTGTGGATAATTTAAAAGCCGTAACACGGCATAAAAACTATATATTTCTGCCCGATAGGATTGTTTATACACAATAGCAAAAAAATCGAAGTTTAACAATCATTGTGGATAACAAAAAATACGAATTTAAATTCAACAACCTCAAACTTGACAAAATATAACAAGAATGTTAACTTCTATTTACACGACAATTCGTCGTAAGTTCTTCAAACCTTTCTCGAGGAGTAGAAAATGGGCACTTCGTGTATATCGCGTGAATGGACAGATCGCGAACGTCTGTTTGTAGTATTAGAAATTTCCACTAAATTGGAATTTGTGGGAAAGCAGAATTATTTCAGTGGTCACGTGGAAGTATCGGCTCACGTTCTCCAAGACATCGGCGTGCGTTTGCGGATGCTCGCTACAGCTTCTTCCGAAGAGTTGGAACGCAATCGAGATGAGATCTTGAACGGCAATCCGGCCAAGTACCACCAGTAGACCGCAACACGGCGGGCTTTGTTGAAAAGCCCGCCGATTTTTTATTTTCTAACGCCTAATATCCTAAATCCTACCTGATGACAGTTTCTCCTTCCTTAAACTCTGCTTTAAAAACTTTTTCTTCCTTATAAGCATGCTTGCCATCAAGAATTTTTTGCGCCAAAGGATTGAGAATCAGGTTTTGAATAGCGCGCTTTAATGGGCGAGCGCCGTATATTGGATCAAATCCCTTTTTAACAATAAAGTCTTTTAGGTCAGCAGAAACTTTAAGCTTTATATTTTTCTTGGCAAGCCTGTCTTTAACAAGTTCAAGTTGCAAATCAACTATTTTTTCTATATCTGATTTCTTAAGACTGCCAAAAATAATTATTTCATCAAGACGGTTTAGAAATTCCGGCCTAAAATGTTTTCGTAAAGCTTCCATAACTTTTGATTCGGCTTCTTTTCTGTCGCGAGATTCGCGGGTTGATCCTTCTGAATCGTGTGCAAATCCTAAACCGTGATATTCCTGCATAATTTCCGTGCCAAGGTTTGAGGTCATTATAATAATCGTATTTTTAAAATTTACTTTTCTTCCTTTTGCATCAGTGAGCCTGCCTTCATCAAGAACTTGAAGAAGCAAGTTGAAAACTTCTGGATGCGCTTTTTCAACTTCATCAAACAAAACAACACTATACGGCTTTCTGCGAACAAGTTCTGTAAGCTGTCCGCCTTCATCATATCCAACATATCCCGGAGGGGAGCCTACCAAACGGCTTACGGTGTGGCGCTCCATATATTCAGACATATCCACGCGAATCAGCGAGTTTTCATCGTTGAACATAAACTCGGCAAGAGCCCGAGCAAGCTCTGTTTTACCAACTCCAGTTGGGCCTAAAAATATAAACGATCCGATTGGCCGCGTCTCTTCGCTAAGTCCGGTTCTGGCGCGTCTTATTGCATTTGAAACCGACTCGACAGCTTTTGGCTGGCCGACAATTCGCTTCGCAAGTTCCAATTCTATTCTTGAAAGTTTTTTTGATTCTTCTTCAACCAAACGGCTAACAGGAATTCCTGTCCATCGGCTTACAACTCCGGCAATGTCATCTTCACCGACCTCTTCTTTTAATAGGCGATTGGCACTTTCCAATTTACTCATTTTTTCCGAAGCGGAATTTATTGCTTTCTCAAACTGGGGGATAGTTCCGTACCGAATTTCGGCGACACGTTCAAGTTTGCCGTCGCGCTCGGCGATTTCGGCTTCGCCCTTGAGCCGCTCAATTTCTTTTTGCGACTGGCGAATTTTTGTTATGAGTTCTTTTTCCCTTAACCACTGCGCTTCAAGAACCTTATATCGCTCTTTTAAATCGGCTAGCTCCCCTTTTATCTTTTTTAACTTATCCACAGCCTCCTTTTCTTTCTTTAAAGCCTCGCGTTCTATCTCTAGTCTGCGGATTTCTCGCGAAAGGATATCTAGCTCGTCTGGCATTGAATCTATTTCCATTCTTAAAGCAGAAGTCGCCTCGTCTATCAAATCAACCGCCTTGTCGGGCAAAAATCTGTCTGATATGTATCGCTGGGATAATTCCACAGCCGACACTATAGCGGCATCGGTTATTCGAACACCATGATGGACCTCGTACTTTTCTTTTATTCCGCGCAAAATTGCAATCGCGTCTTCTTCGGACGGTTCGGCAACAACTATCGGCTGGAACCTTCGTTCAAAAGCCGGATCTTTTTCTATATATTTTTGATATTCTTTGAGCGTTGTCGCGCCAATTGCATGAAGTTCTCCGCGAGCCAGAGGCGGTTTTAACAGGTTTGATGCATCAATCGCGCCTTCTGCGCCTCCTGCACCAACCATTGTATGAAGCTCGTCTATGAATAATATTATGCGACCTTCCGCACGGTTAACTTCTTTTAATATCGCTTTGAGCCTCTCTTCAAATTCACCGCGGAATTTTGTTCCTGCAATGAGCGAACCAATATCCAAAGCAACAACTTCCCTTTCTAAAAGACTTTCAGGAACATCTCCGGAAACAATTCTCTGCGCAAGGCCTTCTACTATAGCTGTCTTACCTACTCCGGCTTCCCCTATTAAAACAGGGTTGTTTTTTGTTCTGCGCGACAAAACCTGCATAACGCGCCTTATTTCTGCGTCGCGCCCTATAACAGGATCCAATTTTTCACGCCGAGCTAAATCGGTTAAGTTTCTGGTGTATTTTTCAAGCGCCTGATAGGTTTGTTCGGGTTCAGATGAAGTAACACGCTCTTCGCCTCTTATTTCTTTAAGAGCCTTAAGAATATGTTCTGATTTTACCCCAGCGTCTTCCAAAATCTGTTTTGCTTTTGACGGAACATTAAGAAGCGCAAGCAAAAGATGCTCGGTTGATACATATTCATCTTTAAAATTAGAAGCTTCTTTTTGGGCGTTTTCTATTACAAGAGCCAAATCCTGGCCAAGAAAAACCTGCCCGACTCCTCCGCCTATTACTTTTGGAAGTTTGTTTATCTCCTGCTCCAAAGACTTGTCCAATTTTGAAACATCTATTTCAACTTTTCGCAAAATCGTGGCGACAAGCCCTTCTTCCTGCCTTAAAAGCGCCAAAAGCAAATGCGGCGAACTGATTTGTTCGCCTCCGCGCTCTTGGGCTATAAAATGGGCTTTTTGGAAGGCTTCCTGCGCCTTAGTGGTAAAATTACCGAAGTTCATATTTGTCTGTGAGTGAAACGAACAGCTACAAATATGCAACCCCGCACCAAGCCTATTTCTGGTGCCGGAAGTGAATATTGGTAGCCGAAGGCGTCTCGCTTAAATAATTTGAAGTGTAATAACTCGAATGGGCTTTGGTGCCGGGGTTCATTTCCGACAACTTTCAGCCGAATATGAAATATGCTATTCTTCGTTTATAAGCTTATTTTAGCATATTTTTAGCACATTATCACTCTACATGCCTAAGTGATAATAAGCATATCAAATCAGTAAAGTAAGTCAACCCCGTAGAGCAACTTTGATAAATTAAACCTTGTTGCTGAAAAAGAGCTACTACTTAATAAGGATATTCTGTAAAAAGCTTTGTATCAGCAATACACACACAACCGGTTTAATTGAAGCAACAGTCAAAGTTGTCTGACGGGGTCAAGCTTACATGCCCCGGTAGCTCAATGGATAGAGCAACGCTCTTCTAAGGCGCTGATGAGGGTTCGATTCCTTCCCGGGGCACAAAACAACAATTGACAATTAACTGTTAACTAGTAACAAAAAGGTCGAAAAAAACTATTCGCGTCATTCGCGACCCATTCGCGTATTGGCGTTATGTCATATGAAACCAATCGGAAAAATTACTCATTACTACGATAAAATCGGCGTTGCCATTGTTGAGCTTACAGGAAAGCTAAGTGTTGGAGACAAAATAAAAATAGAAGGAGGTAAAAACGAATTTGATCAAATTGTTGAATCAATGGAAATAGACAGAAAATCTGTAAGTTCGGCCGGCGCCGGAGATGTTGTCGGTATGAAAGTAAAAGAAAAGACAGGAGAAGGCGCGCTAGTTTTAAAAATGGAAGAGTAATAAAAGTTTGATAAATAGAGCTAAAAGCTTTAAGCTTTAGCATAGGTTTTTGTTTTGATTAACCGATGGAGGTATTAGTGTAGCGGTAACACGGCAGGCTGTGGCCCTGCAATCATGGGTTCGAACCCCATATGCCTCCCAGTTTTTACAATTGCCTCCCCCATTTTTCCCCCTTAATCCCTTTTATCCCATTTATGTACTTCCGACAAAGCACAATTTCTTCCATATTAAAACAATTAAAACGCCCGGAAAAAAATCCGGAAGTTATTGAATTTGCGCCGAAAAACGGCCAAAAAGAAAAACTTGTTCTTCGCCTCGCAAAACCAAAAGATTTAAAAGAAATAATGAGATTGAATTTAGAATTATTTAAACATCAGCAAAAAAACTTTGATCCGACTCTTAATCTTTCATGGACATTCAGCAACGAAGGGAAAAAATATTTCAAAAAAAGAATTTCTGGGAAAGACAGCTTCACCGAAGTTATAGAAAACCCAGAAAATAAAAACTTAATCGCGTACGCGACTGGGTTAATACAAAAGCGCCACAATTACAGAGTGGCCGGAAAATACGCCGAACTTGAAAGTATTTTTGTTGAAGAAAAATATAAGAATGCAAATTTGGGTTCCAAACTGCTTGGTGATTTTATAGAATGGTGCAAAGTAAATAAAGTGGACAACGCCTCTGCGCTTGTAGCTGCGCAAAATAATTCGGCAATAAATTTCTACAAAAAAACCGGCTTTGAATATTACGATATCGTTATGGAATTAAATCTGAAAAAGAAAAATTCAGAAAAATAAATGACTCCGGAAAAATTCTTGGAAAATAAAAAAGTTTTAGTTGTTGGTCTTGGGCTTCTTGGAGGAGGAATCGCAACAACCAAATGGCTTTTAAAACACGGGGCTAAAGTTACGGTTACTGATTTAAAAGATAAAAAAACTTTAGCTAGCTCAATAAAATCTCTCGGAAAATACGCCAAAAAGGCGCGTTTTGTTTTGGGTAAGCACGACGAAAAAGATTTTAAGGAAAATGAAATAATCGTTGTAAATCCTGCCGTTCCAAAAGAAAGCGTGTTCTTAAAAATCGCGCGCGAATCTGGCGCCAAATTTGAAAATGAAGCGAGCTTGTTTTTTAGATTCTGCAAAAATCCGATAATCGCAGTAACCGGAACGCGCGGAAAAACAACAACCGTAAATTGGATGCTGCATCTTTTAAAACAAAAATATCCAAACGCAGTTTTAACTGGAAATTCGTCCGATAACCCGATGCTTAATGTATTGGACGAGCTTGATGAAAAAAGCCCGGTTGTTGTGGAGCTTTCTTCATGGCACCTTGAACTTTTGCCTCAATCCGAAAAATCTCCAAACATTGCGGTAATAACAAATATTTATCCAGATCATTTAAACAGATACAAAAACGTAAAAGAATATGCGCTTGCAAAAGCGAATATTTTCAAACACCAAACAAAAGATAATTTTTTGATATTAAATAAAAATAACGCATGGACAAAATTATTCCTAAGTAAAAAACCAAAAAGCAAAATAATTTATCCGGAAAATATCAAAGAATTTACGGCCGATAAAAATTTCGCCAAAATATGGGGTGAGCACAATTTAGATAATTTAAAAGTTTCTGCGGTGGCAGCAAATTTGGCAGGCGTGGATTTGAAATCGATTAAAAAAGGAATCAAAACTCTTCCACAAATAAAATTCAGGCAGGAAATAATTCAGCGTGGCGGAAGTCTGACAATCGTCAACGACACAACCGCAACATCCCCCGACGGAACAATAGCAGCGATAAAAAGATTCTCTCATCAAGGTCAAACCTTGATATTGGCCACAGGTGGAACTGATAAGAAATTGATATTTACAGACTGGGCGAAAGAGATAAAAAAATGCGTCAAAAAAGAAAATCTGTTTTTGCTTGATGGGTCCGCAACGAGCAAAATGATTGGAGAATTGGAAAAGACAAAATATTTTGGCGCGAAGCCTCCGCAGCTTTTTTTGAGCTTGGAAGCTATTTTGACATCCGCATTAAAAAGAGCGAAACTCATCAAGGGAAAAACAATCCTGCTTTTCTCCCCTTCATCTGCCAGTTTTGAAAAATTCAAAAATGAATTTGATAGGGGCGATAAATTCAATTTGTTCTTTAAAATCTAACTCGAAAGGAGGCGGGAAATGGCTTCCATAAAAGATCTAATAGAAAACTGGAATAGTGCAGAAAAATCAGAAAGAATAGCCTTTATTGTATCAAGCGCTATAGCAATAATTCTTCTTGGATTTGGAATATATAAAGGCAATATGGGATTACTATTGGCCGGATTATTTATTTTTGCTTTTGGAATATTTGCGGTATGGTAAACCATTCCTTAACAAACAAGAAAGGAGCTAAGAATGGATGCCCTTGAAGAAGCATATCAAGTGATATTTGACGACTCTCCGCCAGTTCATCTTTCTAGAGGAACACTCGCAGAATTTGCTGTGGAGGGGCTTGGACCAATACACAGCAAAACTCTGATACAAAGGTGCAGAGAAACAATCGCAAATGATCCGCAAATTCCTCCGGAAACAAAAGATTGGGCAAAACATACATTCGCAGAATGTCTTGCCGAAGAAAGGAGCTGAAAATGAACATTCAAAGGTTTTTTGGTAGAATACACGACAAAAGATTTACTGCGATTGGAATTTTTTCTGGTTTATTCTTTATTGGACTGGGATTACATACTCATGATTGGTGTTTATCATCACTAGGGGTTTTGTTTATTATCTTATCCATAGTACATGGATGGCCGGAAACAGAATGATTTCTCCTATCACATAAAATCCCCCGAAACACAGTCGTGTTAAGGGGGATATTTTTTAATTTAAACTAATCGCTAATTCCTAATTTCCTAACATCCCATTAATATTTATATCTATCCACCAAAAGTCCTTGGGAATCGTAAAGCAAAATTGTGTCGTTAAGATCGTCCATAATTCCATCTCCGCGATTTAAATATATTTTCCATTTTCCGGAATAAAATTCGGCTTTGCCCCTTGCCCTTGAAACGCACGCCTGATAATTATAATTTTTAATAACAAAATCCCTGCAGTCAGGATCATTTGCAAACCTGTAATACTCAAGCTGCGGAATTCTGCATGAGCTTATACCTCTAAGATAAGTCCTGCATTCTATGCTGTATCTTTCAAATTCGCTTCTGTCTGGAAGAGGGCAACTTCCGGAACCGCTGAGTGAATCGTAGCCCTCAAATAAATTACTCATATACCCTGTGCATGAATTTTCCTGAAAATTCACTCCAACAGGGCTTCGCTTTCCAACATATATTTCGGCAGACCCGCCTTTTCTTAAAGATATTCTATCGTATGCGGAAATACTTCTTGGATCTAAAATATTCGCGCCTGTTGGAATTACAAACGCAAGATTGCTTCTGTTTGCAACAATTCTCCATCCTGTAATATCAACCTGCCCATCTGCGTTTTGATTGGAAATAGAAAGTTTTTCGTATTGCGACTTATTGTTATATCCCCCATAAGAAACATTGCTTATCTTTAATTTTCCGTAATACGGAGAAACCTGAAGTGTAAAATTTCTGACTGCTGCGCTTAAATCAACTTCGTTATTTTTATTTTTTGCGCGCGCAAGAAATGAATATGCTTTTTTGCCTGGCGGAAGATTATATGTAACCTGCGAAGAAGACTCTTTCCACGCGGTATCAAATCCAATAAGCCAAACTTCAAATCTTGTTGTTTTTTCAAAAGGAAGAATCTGCCATCCGTCCAGTTTAAATTCCACGCGAGTGTCTTCTGTTATTCCATTTTGCGCGGGGCCAGAAACAATTG
>Ga0172379_10000674_pt1 | contig 82288 bp, 69 predicted proteins | sample GrowelOW334metaG_FD_119756 | JGI IMG/M metagenome (GOLD analysis project Ga0172379, IMG submission 119756) | Groundwater microbial communities from an aquifer near a municipal landfill in Southern Ontario, Canada - Groundwater well OW334 metaG | ecosystem: Environmental > Aquatic > Deep... | reverse complement strand
CGCGCCGGTCTCCACAACCGCTTGGGACATTGTGAGAGCGATTGCGTATTCCGGGGCGAAGAGGTAAAGACGCATTTTGTAGAGACGCCCCGACGGGGCGTCTCTACGCGGTTAATCGGGTTGTGCCGCGGGATGATGCGTGAAAATGCATTTTATGGAGACGAGACATTGCCTCGTTTCTACGCGGTTTACGGGTTTCGCCGTCCGGATGACGCGCGCGCGGTGCAGACGATTGCGTCCGGACGAAACGGTAAATATTACATCCGTAGAGACGCGATTAATCGCGTCTCTACATTGTATTGCAATGCGTCTCTACGCGGTTACGCGGGTTTTGCCGTCCGGATGACGCGCGCGCGGTGCGCGTTATTGCCTATTCGGACGCGAAAAGATGATAATGATTTAACCGCCCTTTTTTTCGTCCCTGGAAAATGATATAATCTGTAGAGACGCATGGCAATGCGTCTCTACAGATTATATTTATGGCCAGAAGAGGAAGAAAAAGAAAACTCATTAACCGGCTTTATTCGCCGGGCCTGCCGTCTATGCCGTCAATGGACCTTGATCCGGCGACGAAAAAAGGCATCTATATCGTCATAATACTCACGCTCGGCGCAATCGGCGTCCTAAGCCTTTTTGATTTGGCCGGCAGTCTCGGGATCTATTACGCTAAAGGGCTGACTTATGTTTTTGGCTGGGGAAAATTCATGCTGCCGCTCGCGTTACTCGGGCTCGGCTATCTTCTTTACGCTTCGGAAAAATACCATATCCGCGGTTCAAATTACCTCGGCCTTTTTTTATTTGTCGTTGCCATGGAAGCTATGTTCCAGCTTTTTATCGGCCGGGATGAATGGAAAGCCGCGCTGGAAGAGGGTCGGGGCGGAGGCTATCTCGGGTATTTTATGGGCCTCGGGCTTACGCGCGTTCTAGGGTTATGGGCCGCGATAATTTTGGTTATCAGCTTAATAATCATATCTCTCATGCTGGTTTTTGATACGACTTTAAGCGCGATTATTGGAAGCGATAGTATTTTTGCCAAAGCCTGGTCCGGGATAAGCCGGGCTTTAGCTTTTATAACGAGGCGCAAAAACGGGGAGAAAGCGGAAAATGAGCCGGAAGAAACCGAACCCGAAGACGAAACAGCCGAAGAGGAAATTTCCGCGCTAACCGAATTCAGCGCGAGAAAAATTAATCCGGCTCTGGACGCGAAAAAATTAAAAGCCAAAGAAGAGGAAAAGCCCTGGAAAACGAGCCATGTTAAAATTGACCTGCCTTTAGATTTACTTTCGGATAAGATAACTAAGCCGATGAGCGGTGATATAAAAAATAACGCCGAGGTAATAGAGCGGACCTTAAAGAATTTCGGCATTGCCGTCGGCATGGGAGAAGTTTCAGTCGGGCCGACCGTCACCCAGTATACTTTTAAGCCGGCCGAGGGGATTAAGCTCGCGAAAATTACGACTTTAGGAAATGATCTGGCCTTGGCTTTAGCGGCGCATCCGATTCGGATAGAAGCGCCGATTCCGGGAAAATCATTAGTCGGGGTGGAAGTGCCGAACCAGACTAAGGCCATTGTCGGTCTCCGGCAGGTTCTAGAATCAAAAGAATTTAAAGAAAGAAAAGCTAACCTCTATATCGGTCTAGGCAAGGATGTTTCGGGTAAGCCCTGGACTTACAATATCCCTAAGATGCCGCACCTTCTAGTCGCTGGCGCGACCAATTCGGGAAAATCGGTCTGCCTTAATTCTATAATCGTCAGCCTTCTATACCAGAATAATCCTGACGACCTGCGCTTTATTATGGTTGATCCGAAGCGGGTGGAACTCCCGATTTATAATGGCATCCCGCATCTTTTAACCCCGGTTATAACTAACGTTGATAAAACCATTAACGCTTTAAAATGGTGCCTGAATGAAATGGACCGGCGGTTTGACGAGCTGGCTAAGCATGGCAAAAGAAACATCCAGTCTTACAACGAATCGGCCAAAGACAAATACGAAAAAATGCCCTATATCGTTTTTATTATTGATGAATTGGCTGACTTAATGGTAGTGGCGGCCAGGGACGTTGAAACCGCGGTTATCCGCCTCGCGCAGATGGCGCGGGCCGTCGGGATTCACTTAATCCTCGCCACCCAGCGGCCGAGCGTTGACGTTATTACCGGCCTGATTAAAGCCAATATGCCGGCCCGAATCGCTTTTTCCGTCGCGTCCAGTATTGATTCGCGGACTATTTTAGATTCGCTCGGCGCGGAAAAACTTTTAGGCTCCGGAGACATGCTTTTCGTTACCGCTGAGTTATCAAAGCCAAAACGGATCCAGGGCGCTTTCGTCTCGGATAATGAAATTAAAAAAATCGTCCGCTACATAAAAGAAAACGGCGGGGAAACTAACTATATTGAAGGCATCACCGACCGGCAAAAAGTCAAAGGCATCGGCGGAGCCGGGATGTCCGGCGGAGACGCTGATTCGGATGATCTTTTTGAAGAAGCAAAGGAAATCGTTATTAACATGGGCCGGGCGTCAACTTCGCTTCTGCAAAGGCGGCTTTCGGTCGGCTATTCGCGGGCGGCCAAACTCATAGATTTACTTGAAGAAAACGGCATTGTCGGTCCGGGTAACGGTTCAAAGCCGAGAGAAATAATGGTTTCCCGGGAACAATACGAAGGTATGATTGAAACCGGTGTGTCCGGTGTGTCCCTGCATAACCGCGACGAGGCGGTCGCGCCGGATGAATATTTACCGGGTAGCATAGATAATGAAGACGAGAATGAGGAAGATGAAGGTGATGAGGACGCGGATGATGAGGACGCGGAAGACGATGATAACGATACTGGCAGGCCGGGCGCGAAAAAATCGGCGAAGAAAAAAATCCGATACAGCAAGGAAGAGATAAAAGAGGTTGATGATTTGCACGAAGACGATGAAGAGCCGGAAGACGCTTTAGAAAAAATTTCCCGAAAAAAGAAGACCGCAGGCACCGCTCCAGCGCCTGATGATAATAATGAGAAACGCGCGGAAGATGAGGACGATGATGACGGGATGTATTTTGCGAAGTAGAAAAAAATAGGGTAAAAATATAATTGCCGCATGAAAGACACTAACAGAAAAATTAAGATAAAAAGAGCGGATGAGTTTTTAGGGCTGGCAGAAGAATTGAAAAAAGCTCACTTAGAATATTTGAAAAGAATTGATGAGATAATAAAAAAGAGGGATAAGGCGATAAAGGCAAAATTGAGGGGATTTAATAAGATTAACCAGGTGAAATCTAAATATGGGAAGTGAACAGGAACAATTAAAACCGGTTTGGACGCCGGAGACGGAAAAACGGCTTGATGCTATTAATTCTGAAGAAATTCAGACTTTAATAAGTGATTTATTTGATGCGATTGACACCGCCCAGATTTATTTATATATAGAGAAAAAAGAATTTTTTGAAAATTTGAGCAATTCGGATAGGTATAATGAGGAACAATTAAGAGCAATAGAGGAGGACGTGAAAAAGTCTAATATTGAGATGATGAAGGAAAGCCAAAAATATTGGAAACACATAAATGATCGTTTAGAAAAAATGAAGGAGATTCTTGAAAGTGAGTCAGTAGAATCGGGGGAGGACAAAAATCAGCAGCTTAATGATTTAAAAATAATAATCGCAGGAGCATTAAAAAGTTTAGATGATTTTTATCAAAAACAGGAGAAGATGATTGAGAACTCAAAAAAGTCGTGGGGTGCGGAAAAAGAAGAATCACGCGAGGAGTCGGGCATTGATCAGAAGAGAAGTGCGTCAACGCTTCCATTCGCCCGAACGGAAAGGGTAAAAGCCGTGTTATTGCAGGATTTCAGGAGAAACCCGGATAAATACTGGAGACCCGAATTTGATGGCATGAACGAGGAAGAAATTTTTAGTAATATTTGGGCGGCCGAACAAGCGATTAATGTCAGGGATGATAAAGGAAAATTGGTTGACGCGCATTTAATAACTGCTAGTGAAATCGCCAGACACCTCGCGGGCGGCGATACCGGAGGCGATGGGCGGAAAAGAGCGGCGGAAAAGTTTAAAAGAGAATTTGAAAAGCTTGTCGGGGATTTGATAGAGAAAAAGAAGGGAGAAAAGGCAGCGGAAGATCCTGAGCCTGAGCCGGAAGCGGGAGCGGCGAAAGAAGGCGCTTTATTAGGTAAGGCCACGGATGAGAAAAAGGCGGAGTCAGAGTCGAGATTCCCGACTTTAAAAGAATTCGCAATCAGGCATCCCATGGGGCATATGCTTTTTGACCAGGAAGCGAACATTAAAGACGAAGATAGAAGTTGGATTCAAATACTTGAATATCAGCCGGAAACAGGCATGGCTATCATTATTAATGAGTCAAGCAAATTTAAAGATGGTGAATATGGGACTTCTAAAATCACGTTGCCGGAACTGGAAGAACTGAGAAAAAAGCATAAAGATTACGGCGAGAAGATTATGGAAGACCGGCAAAAAGATCCGGAAACGAAAAAGAAGGATGATGAGATGATTGAAAGCCTTGAAAAAGAATTCGGCCCGCCGGGGACGGAATATGTGATCTGGGAGAATGCTTTTGACGGCGGCGGTCAATTTGAAACGATGGTAATCGGCCGGTGTTTTTATTACTATTATGAGGAAAAATATAAATCACAGCACAAAGAAGACGGATATTACTCTTTTCCGGTATTTAAAGATCAAAATTACAGCGAAACGGTCTATAATATTACGCCTGAAGGAATCAGGAAAGATTGGATAGGAAGAGGAGCCGTGAGAATGGACGCGGCCGAAAGATTGGCCGGTGAGAGAGGCGTAAAACTATTATCTCAAGAAGAGTTTGCTGATCAATATGGCGAGTATCTGGGAGACGGCAAAGAATTGCCCGGGAAACATATTTTTCAGGTTGTTGACTACAACGAGGCGGCCGGGGTCGCGGCCATTAAAGAATCTTTTGATAACGAAGCCGGTTCCGCCAGGGCGGAAACGGTTGTTCTTAGTGATCTTAATCAAAGGATCGCGGCGTTTACCTCCAAAGCGGAAGAGAAAGCGCCGAGGCGGGAAGTAATAGCCGATCTAGCCAGGAGCGTGCGCGCTTCATTGAATTTTGAAGAATCACATTTAGGAATAGGAACAGAGATTAAAACAAAGAAAGAATTAGAAATAGCCATTTCTGATCTTGCCGTCACTACAGGCAGGTATAATAATAAGTTTGAAAATTTAAAAGTAACGGACGCGGAAATAGAATTGGCAAAGCTGGAAGTGGTAAAATTGTTTGAAGAAGAAAGAAACTTATTAGAAGAATTAACGCCCGAGATGAAAGCGGAAAGAGTTAAAAAAATAATACGATTATTAGTGAGAACGAATATCAGCCAGTATTATTATGTTTTAGAAAAGGCGAAAGATGATAAAGTTAATAAAGAAGAGATAGATGATTTTTTAACTAAATCAGGTTATTATTGGTCTTCTGTTCCCGAGTGGGCAAGGATCGGAATTACGGCCGAAGATATAGATATTATTCAGGCAAGGGTAAAGGAGTTAGTCGTTAAAGAGCTGGAAAAAAGAGCGGCGAGTAGAGCCAGGGTTCAAGAGATTGCGGCAAAAGTAGAAACTACCGGCAGAGCTGAACCGTCGGATGGATTAATCACTCCGGGTTTAGCCGGTGAAGCGCCTGTTGCGGACGAGGCGGCAGAACAAGCTCCTATTTCGCCTGCTGAGGTTTTTGCCAAAAGGGACGAAATAATAAGGAGAGATTTGGAAGAAATGAATGTGGATAAAATGGCGAGCAGTAAATTTTTACTTTTGCCGGATGAAGAGCAAACCGGGGTTAGGCTAGAAGAAATAATTAATGAAGCTTTGGATTTTTATCGCGTGAATGGCGCGGAAAGAAGAAAATTTTTGGTGGAGAAAACCACTGCCTATATAGTGGAAACTTTACGGCATAGAAACTCCAGGGCGCCGATTGTGAACGAGGCGGAGGCCGGGGAGTCCGCGGCCGCGGAACTGCCGAACTCGGAAGCTTCGCAAAAAACGCCGCCGACCGGATCGGAAGTATTAGAGCCTGCCAGAGAACCTGAGGAAGAAACCTTGGAATCGGAGGTCGCGCCAGCGAGCGAAGGGGAGCCGGACGCGCCGGTTTTAAGGACTGCTGAAGGAATCAGGAAAGAACGCGGCGAGGCCGTGGCTTTGGAAAAAGAATTATTTGATAAAATAGATGGCTCCCCAGAGAGTGAAGTTTTTAATATTGAGGCGCAAATCAGAGCGCAGACAGCCAGAATAAGGAAACTGGATAAAGAACTGCGCGAGGCCGAAGAGAGGGAAGAATCGAAAGAAAAGGAAGAGGAGCTTATTGGGCTGGATGAAATAGTAAGAGAAGCTGATGAAATTTCAGCCGAACTGGAAGAAGCGAGAAAACAGGAAAGCGAGCTAGCGATTAAGGAAGAAAATTTAAGCAAGAGCTTAAATAATATAAAGGCGGAAAGAGTCGCGTTATTGGAAGAAATAAATTTATTAAAAAAATCCAGAAAGAAAAAAGAAAAGAAAGAGATTCCTGGAAAAGAAAAAAATATTAGAGAAATAGACAGGCAGATAAAAGAATTGGAAGCGGAGTTAGCGGATTATCAGCTCCAACTTCAGGAAACCAGGGAAAGAATTAAATTATTGGAAAATGAATTAAAAGAAGCGGGAGAAACAGACGCTCGGATCGAAGAAGAAAAAAAGATTGAAGAAGAAATTAAGGGCATGAAGCCGGAAAAATTAAGAAAGGTAGGCCGGGCTATATTGAATCTTGGTTTTCACGTTGAAGAAAAAACGGATAACTTTTTCGCCAAGAGTTTAAAGGGATTAGCTAAAAAACTATCCAAAGGCAAAGAGGATAAGAAGATAATTTCGGAGAATAAGATGGTTAGATTTCTCTATGCCATGGGCGAGAGCTATTCTAAAAACGCTAATTCGGCCAGGGGAAAAATGGAAACTCTGGACGAGCTAAGGAAAAATCGCAAAGGAAAAGGGTTAAAAGGAAGAGGCCGGTTTTTCGCGGGAAAAGAGTCTAACTTACTGTCCGTTTCTAACGCCGGTTATGTTTCTTCTAACGTTATAAAAACAGCAAGAGTTGTCGGCGATGTCGCGGGTTACACCGCCCTCATGCCTTTGAGATATGTAATGATGGGAGGCATGTTTTTCGCGCAGGGAGCGGAGGCGATAAAAGAAGCTGAATTAAACAGCGAGAAAGCAATGGATAAGACCAGGATTCACGATATTGATTTTGCCATGGATGAAGCCTGGAATATATATAATAAAGCCAAAGCCGGAAAAAATGAAGTTACGCTGGAAGACCTTAAAAAGGCCTACCAAAAAGAAATGCCAAAAGATATTCTTGATCGGCTGGAAAGCGAGCCGCTGGCTGAAAATTCTTCCGGATTAGTGATGCGCGGCGTTCAAAGATTAATGCATTGGGACCTGCAAAGGTCGGCGGAAAAAATTATTCGCCAACTGGATAAAGTGGAACAGCAAAAAGATATTAGTCCGGAAGAAAAGGAGTTACGCAAAGAAGCAATTTTAAGCAGATATTCTAGCCACCTGGAGGATCTGGATCGCATGGTTTCCCAATACGGAACCGTTGACGCTTTGGCCATGGGAATGCGATATTTAAGCACAGCCGGAAGAGCCGTAACCGGGGGAGTGGCTCTTGAGACAGCCGGGTTTACGGCGATGAAATTATGGGAAAATTTACCCAGGTATTTTCATGAATTTGATAAGTTTATCAGGCCGTCTTCGCCCGAGGGAAAGCCGTTTATAAAGCGTCATATATACGCGCCTAAAACGGTTAAACCGGCCGCGCCGACCGAACCAGCGGCGCGACTGCGGCCGGAAAGTCCGGAAGCTAGTTCGCAACGCCCGGAACAACCCATTACTCCTTCCGCTGTAACGCAAGAACCCGTTACTCACGTTTCCTCCGAACCGCAAAGCGCGTCCGGAAGAGTTGAACCGCTTCCAACTCCCGAAAAAAGAGGTCTTAAAGAAAATTTTGCCCTGAATTTAGGCAAAGGCAAAACCCCGGTTGAATTGGAGCGGACTTTCCAGATGATGGCCGTTGACCATATGAAAAATGTCCTCGGTCAGGATAATATTTTCGGCGATGAGGAAGGCGCGAAAAGCCTAAACATAGCGGCTAATCTCGTCCGGCTCGCGGAAGGCAAAGGAACGGCCGGAATAAAGCCGGAAGATCTGAAAGAAATTTTAAGCTGGAACCCTAAGACTCATGAATTGAAAATTATTAATCATGAAAAATTTAACGCTTTAGCCGGAAGACTGGAAGCTCACGCCGATGAACTTTGGAAGGAAGGAAAATTGGAAAAAGGAGCCGGGAAATATTTAGGAAACATAAAAAAAGGAATCTGGGAAAAAATCGTAAAAGCCGAAGGGCTGGAAGAAAAAGTTGCCGGGCATGATGAAATAAAGCCGGAGCAAATAAAAGATTTTGGTCATGAGAAAGCGCACGGCGCCGGGATGAGAGGGGACGGCAGGCATCTAAGCGCTAGAGAGCGAGCCATGGGTATTAAGGAAACGGATATAGCGGCTGGCCGCGCCGGAATTGAACATCCTTCAGGCCGGGGGAAAACCGGAGCGCATGTTTTAGAGCAGGCTGGTAAAGCCGGGAAGCCGGGCGATATTGAGGAACTGATCAGAAAGCCCCAGTGGCCGGAAGGAAAGGGCGCGCGAAAAATAGAAGTTGACTTTGATAATAAATACGGCCTTAGGTTAAGGATAATAGATCAAAACGGCGATGGCGACGCGGATGTGGCGCAAGTGATAAACAGAGACGGCGAGATAATGGAAATTTACCGGGATGAAAAAGGACTTGTCAGGGCGGGTGATCAGAATGTCGGCAATTTCGCCAATCAGGTTAAATATGAATTTGATAAGTCGGTAGAGATGAAGGAAACCGTGATTGATGACGCGATTAAGGAAATAGTTAAAGCCGGCAAAAGCGACGTTGATCCGGCCGCGTTTACTCCTGATACTCTTTACCGGGCGGGAATAAATATTTGGGACGGGTTTAGCAAGGCGGAAGGGCTAAGACTTAAAGTTTGGATTGATAACAAAGACATCTTCCCGGTCAGTAAGCCCGGATTGATAAGGAATTATTGCGAACTGGCCGAAAAATCCGGAGTGTCTTTCGGGGAAACGGCGACGCTGAAAGCTTACCGGGAAATGCCCGAAGATATATTTAGAGCTGAAGGCAAAGCCGGAGCTTATCTCAAGGTTTTTGCCGGAAAATTTTCCGACGGACAGGTAAAAAAGGGCGTAGCCGATCTTTTAGGCTTAGATCGTCTTCCTGAAAAAGTCGCGCCTTCGGTTGATGGAACTCTATTAGTAGACCATAAAGGCGCGCGGATCGTTCTCGGGCCGAAAAGCATTGACGTGCGCCATCCTTCCGGCTGGATTCTTGATAAAAGCGAACTGGAAGGAAGGCTAGGGGAAAAGGGGCCGTATAAGTTAAACCCGACAAACATAGACGAAGTGATGAAATGGACAAATGAAAAAATTAAAGTCATGGGAGGCAGTCCGCAAGATGCTAATCGTGGAAATATTAATAAACCTGTTATTGCGGAGGGACAATCTGGAACGAGATCAATTTTTCGCAAAGCGCCCGTGGCGGCAAAAACTGTTCCCGAAAATCCGGCGCCAAGGCCATCAACTCCTTCTATATCGTCCAGAGCGCCGGAGCCCCGTGTTTGGTAAAATTTTAAGGATTTTTCACGTTGACATCCCTCTCCAATCTGCTATATTAAAAATAGGTATTTAAGCCTATTTTTTAATTGTCAGAACCACTGATTAACACTGATTGAGTTTGATTTCACTGATTAGTCAACGAATATCTCATCAGATCAACTTTGAATTTTTAACTTTAAACTTTTAACTCAAAATATGCATATCACCTGGCTCGGACATTCATGCTTTAAAATTCAGGATAAAACCGGTCCGGACGCGATCACTATCGTTACCGACCCTTTTGACGCTAATACCGGTTTTAAAGTGCCGAACTTTGAGGCGGACATCGTTACGGTTAGCCACGGCCACCATGACCATAATAACGCGGACGCCCTGCGCGGCAAGCCTTTTATAATAAACGCGGCCGGTGAATACGACGTTAAAGGAATTTCCATTGAAGGGATTGATTCGCATCACGACGAAAAAGAAGGCGCTGAACGTGGCCGGAATATAATTTACTGGATGGAAATGGAAGGGATCGCTATCGTCCATCTCGGCGACCTCGGGCATGTCTTAACCGATAAACAGCTGGAAAAAATCGGCAAGTGCGATATTCTCATGATCCCGGTCGGTGGCAAATACACGATTGACGCGAAAAAAGCCGTTGAAGTAATTAACCAGATTGAACCGCGGATCGTTATTCCGATGCACTATAAAACCGCCGGCGGAAAAATTACCGATATAGACGGGGTGGAAAAATTCGTCAAAGAACTCGGGATTAAACCGACCGAAGAAGAAAAGCTGAAAATTTCCAAGAAGGATCTGCCGCAGGAGGACATGGAGTTGGTGATATTAAAAATTTAATGTAAAAATTAAAAATCAAAATGTAATTCGTCATTCTGAGGCCGAAGGCCGAAGAATCTCGTGGTAATAGCTCTATTCACGGGATCCTTCGCTGCGCTCAGGATGACGATAAATTAATTTTTGAATTTTGCATTGTCATTTTACATTTTGATTTTCATATTTTAATTTTTTACTATGCCAAGGAGGAAAAACGAGGTAAAAAAAGAAACCCGGGCGAAGAAGGCGCAAAAGGCGTCAAAACCGTTAAAGAGAAGCCTGAAAGTTACCCGCCGCGCGCCGGAAGAAGAGGTAATGAAAGACAAAATTAACGCCGTGAACCTTAAATTTGAGGAACCGCTTGAAGTCCCGGTAGCGCCTGAAGAGGTGGAAAGGAATAAACGGCTGGTGATGTGGAGCGGGGTGACTTTTTTTATGCTGGCGATAATTATAATCTGGGCCATTAATATAAAAAGCGTTTTTAAAGCGGCGCCGGAAACGGCGGGAAGCGATTTAAACTGGGAAGAGATTTCGGAAAATTTTTCCCGATCCATGGAAGAGGCGAAAAAGGGGATTAGCGAAGTAAAAAATATTGCCGGAGAAGAAAACGCGACGAGTTCTCCGGCTACCCTGCCTTCGGACGGCGCGGCAAGCAGTACCCCGTCCGATGACGCGGCGAGCCCGGAAACCGGAAGCGGAATTGCCAGTTCCACTGACGCGTCAGCTGAGCAGGTTGATTTAAAAGAATTAAGGAAAAAAATTGAGGAGTTGGAAAAGAGGCTGGAGGGGAATTGATTCGCGCGAATCAATCTAAAAAAAGAAAAAAATAAATATGGCAAAGAATGTTAAAAAAAATAAAGAGCCAGGAGCCGCTAAAAAACCGAAAAAGAGGGATGATGAAGAAGTAGCTAAGGCTCCGGAAGCGAAAGATGAAAATGGATCGGCTGAAAAAGAAAACGGCGTTAAACCGGCGGCTTCTTTGGTGATTGAAAAAAAGATGGAAACGGCTTACGGCATGGTTGAACCGCATTCAATCGTCAGGGAAATGGAAAAATCTTATCTGGATTACGCCATGACGGTTATCGTCGCCCGCGCCCTGCCGGACGTCCGGGACGGTTTAAAGCCGGTGCACCGGCGGATTCTTTACGCCATGTGGAATTTAGGGCTCCGCGCCAACGCCAAATTTAGGAAATCGGCTACCGTCGTCGGAGAAGTTTTAGGTAAATATCATCCGCACGGCGACGTGGCGGTTTATGATTCCATGGTCCGGATGGCTCAGGATTTTTCCATGCGCTATCAGCTCATCAAAGGCCAGGGAAATTTCGGTTCTATGGACGGCGATCGGGCGGCGGCCATGAGATATACCGAAGCGAAACTGGCGAAAATCGCCGAAGAAATACTTTTTGACATAGACAAGGACACGGTGGATTTTGTTCCGAACTACGACGGATCACAGAAAGAACCCCGCGTCCTGCCGGCTAAACTGCCGAATCTTCTCATGAACGGAGCGATGGGCATCGCGGTCGGCATGGCCACTAATATCCCGCCGCATAATTTAGGCGAACTGATTGACGGGATAACCCATCTAATAGACAACCCGGACGCTACGGTTGAGGATCTTATGGTTTTTATTAAAGGCCCTGATTTTCCGACCGGCGGAATTATCTATAACCGGCGGGATATATTACAGGCTTACGCGACCGGCAAAGGCGGAATTGTTACCCGCGGCCGGGCCGAAATCGTTGAAACCAAGGGCGGGAGTTTCAGGATCATAATCACGGAAATTCCTTTCCAGCTTAACAAAGCGACTTTGGTGGAAAAAATCGCCGACCTGGTAAAAGACAAAAAAATTGAAGGCATCAGGGATTTGCGCGACGAATCGGATAAAGACGGCGTCCGCGTTGTTATTGAACTGAAAAAAGACGCTTACCCGAAAAAGATTTTAAACAATCTTTACAAGATGACCCAGCTTCAGGAAACCTTTCACGTTAACATGCTCGCTCTCGTGGACGGCATCCAGCCGAAAGTTTTAAACCTCAAAATGATCCTTGAGGAATATATAAAGCATAGGGAAGTTGTAATCCGGCGCCGGACTGAATTTGAACTTAGGAGAGCTAAAGACCGGGCTCATATTTTAGAAGGTTTAATGATTGCCCTGGCGAGAATTGACGAGGTGATCGCGACCATAAAGAAGTCAAAGGATCGCGAAGAGGCAAAGGTTAACCTCATAAAGAAATTCAAGCTGACCGAACGGCAGGCTATCGCCATCCTGGAAATGAAGCTGGCGACGCTCGCTAACCTCGAGCGCTTAAAAATTGAAACCGAGTTAAAGGATAAGAAAAAACTCATAAAAGAACTGGAAGAGCTTTTGAAGTCAAAGAATAAAATTCGCGGCGTTATTAAGGACGGATTAAAGGAATTAAACGAAAATTACCGCGACGAGAGAAGAACCGCCATTGTCGCCGGCGACATAAAGGAATTTAAGATGGAAGATCTCGTTCCGGACGAGGAAACCATGGTGATGATGACCCGCGACGGCTACATAAAACGCCTGCCGCCCGATACGTTTAAGGCTCAGGCGCGGGGAGGCAAGGGCGTAATCGGCCTTACGACCAAAGAAGAAGATATGGTGGAATTCATGTTTATGACCAACACCCACAGCGACCTACTGTTTTTTACCACCAAAGGCCGGGCGTTCCAGCTCAAAGCCTATGAAATTCCCCAGTCGGCCCGAACCGCCAAAGGACAGGCGATTGTCAATTTCCTCCAGCTGGAAGGTTCGGAGAGCGTAACCTCAATCCTGCCGTTAAATAAAATTACGTCAAGCAAATATCTTTTTTTCGCCACGGAAAAAGGGCTGGTTAAAAAAGTAGAGCTTTCGGCTTTTGCTAACGTTCGCCGGTCCGGCCTTATCGCCATAAAAATTAACGCGGATGACCGGTTAATCTGGGCCAAGCCGACCGGCGGCAAGGATGAAATCCAACTCATAACCGCTAAGGGTCAGTCCATCAGGTTTAAAGAAACCGATGTCCGGGACATGGGCCGGGGAGCGGCCGGGGTAAGGGGTATCCGCCTTAAAAAAGACGATCTCGTTGTCGGCATGGGAGTGATAAAAAATGACAAGGAAAAATTAAAAAAGAGCATGGCCCTCGTTGTCATGGAAAACGGTTTTGGAAAAGTTTCTCCCCTGGATCTCTTTAAAATCCAGGGCCGGGGAGGGTCAGGGATAAGGACCGCCAAAGTAACGGCTAAAACCGGAGACATCGTGAACGCTTTTATTGTGGATAAGGAAAAGATGAGCGATAAGGACATGATCATTATTGCCGCGAGCGGCCAGGTCATCCGCCTGCCGTTTAAATCAGTGCCGAAGCTTGGGCGGGATACCCAGGGCGTCCGCCTCATGCGCTTTAAAGAAAAAGGCGATAAAGTCGCGTCTACGACATGGGTGTAAACTAATTATCAATTGCCAATGATCAATTTTAAATTTTCAATGATTCAATTTTCAAACGTTTGAAAATTCATTGATCATTGTAAATTGATAATTGATAATTGAATACATGCCTTTAATTGACAAAAAAAGATTGGGAGTGTCCATGGGAAAAATCATTGCTTTTCTTTTTTTCGCGCTTATCGCGGTAATTGTTCTACTGGTTATTCTGTAGCAGAATCTATTTTTGCGCGCCGCGCGATTTCATGGTATGATAGCCAATTAAGAATGATAGCGTTTAAAAAATAATAATATAAAGGAGAAAAAAATATGAAAACAATCATTGCGAGATGGGCGAAAATCGGAGGGATATCAATGGCGTTAGCGTTAGTTTTAACCGGTTGTTCCTTGGCGGATTTAAAATCCTCCAAGGCGAAAATTTTAAAGCCCGAAGAAGCTAAGGCCAAAGCGGAAACTTACATAAATGAAAATTTAATGCAGGGTCGGAAAGCCACGGTTGATTCTATCGTGGATGAAAACGGGCTTTATAAGCTTTCGGTTAATCTCGGCGACGGGCAAAAGGTTGATTCCTACATTACGAAGGACGGGAAGACTTTCTTCCCGCAGGCCTTAAGCGTTGAAGGCGCCCAGGCGGCCGGCAATACGGAGAATGAGGATACCGCGGCCAGTGAGCCCGCTCCGGCTAATATTGCTAAGAGCGATAAGCCGGTGGTTGAGCTTTTTGTCATGAGCCATTGCCCCTACGGCACTCAGATCGAAAAAGGCATAATCCCGGTCGTGGAAAAACTCGGCGATAAGATTGATTTTAAATTGAAATTTTGCGATTACGCCATGCACGGCGAAAAAGAGCTTAAAGAAGAGTTAAACCAATATTGCGTCCAGAAAAATGAACCGAATAAGCTTATAAGTTATTTAAAATGTTTTTTAAAGGAAGGGAACGGCGAAGCCTGCTTAAAAGAATCCGGAGTTGATTTGGCGAAAGTCGCTTCCTGCGCGGCCGAGACTGACAGCCAGTTTGAAATCATGAAAAAATTTAATGGAAAGATTGATTTTAAAGGCAGTTATCCGTCCTTCGGAGTTTACGCGGCTGATAATGAAAAATACGGGGTAGGCGGTTCACCGACCCTGATCGTAAACGGCGGCGAAGCCCAATCCGGCCGGAGCCAGGCCGATTTGATGGCGACTATCTGCGCCGGCTTTAACAACGCGCCGGAAGAATGCAAGGAAAAACTTTCATCCGACAGTCCGGCTCCCGGTTTCGGGGAAGGAACCGTGGCCGGAGGTTCGGCGGACGCCGGGTGCGCGGAGTAGGGAATGAATTAAGAATTGTGAATTAAGAATTAAGAATAATTTTTTGGTTTGAAAATTTTGTGTTTAATTCCCGGTAATTCATAGTGAGGCCAGAAAAAAATTACATCAAGGAATCTTCTATTTCTTCGGGGTTCCTTGATTTTTTTTGGTATTTATGTATAATTAAGGAAATTCATAACGCCTTTAATGAAATCTTCGGTATAAAGGCGGCCGAAGAGCTTTTGCCAGAGGCAGAGGTTAAAACGTCTTTTTTTATTTGCGGGAATAATAAAGACTGGCATAGCACTTATGGAAGATGATAAGAACAAATCGGCAAACAGCGATTTTCAGGCTTTGTTGGAAGAGAATCCGATAAAAGTCCCCAAAGTCGGGGATATTGTAACCGGAACCGTGGTCTCGGCTTCCAAAGCCGAAGTCAAATTAGATATTGACGGTATCATGACCGGCGTGGTCCGCGGCCGCGAGCTTTACAACGAAGCTGAAGAATACGCGAACCTTAAAACCGGCGACACGACCGAAGCGACTGTGACTGAGGAAGAAAATGAAAACGGCGAGCTGGAACTTTCATTCCGCCACGCGGGCGAGGAAAAGGCCTGGCAGGTTTTGCGCGACGCTTATGAAAACAGGAATAATATCAAAGTGAAAATCGTCGCCGCTAACAAAGGCGGATTGCTTTCCAATTTCAGGCAGATTGCCGGCTTCCTTCCGGTATCCCAGCTTTCGCCGGAAAATTATCCGCGAGTTGAAGGCGGGGACAAGTCAAAGATTTTAGACAAGCTCAGAACTTTCGCCGGAAGAGAATTTGAGGTGAAAGTGATTACGCTTGACGAAAAGGAAAACAAGATTATTTTTTCGGAAAAAGACGCTTGGCTGGAACGGAGAAAAGACATAATCGGCCAATACCAGATTGGATCGTTGATTGATGGCACTATTACGGCGGTAACCGATTTCGGCGTGTTCATAAAATTCGGTGAGAATCTTGAAGGACTGATCCATATTTCCGAGCTGGCCTGGCAAAGGATTGAGAACCCGTCTTCGCTTTATAAAGTCGGCGATGCGATAAAAGCCGAAATTATTTCCATGACCGGCTCAAAGATATTCCTCTCCGCGAAGAAACTCATGAAAAACCCCTGGGAAGAGGCCGGTGAGAGATATAAAGTTGAGCAGGTGGTAAAAGGAAAAATCTTAAAAATTAATCCTTTTGGCCTTTTTGTCGCCCTGGACGCGGACATCCACGGCCTCGCTCATATCAACCAGCTTGGTCTCGCGCCGAACCAGAAAATTAACGAAATCTATAAAGAAGGGGAAGAAAGGGAGTTTACCATTATTTCCCTTGAACCAAGAGAGCATCGCCTCGGGCTCACCGTGAAAAAAGAGGAAGGCTCTGAAGCCGGGCAGGTCAAGAAAGCCAAGGCTGACGAAGCCAAAGCGCCCGGTGAGGAAGCTGACGAAAAAGCCGAAGAACCGAAAAAAGCTAAAAAAGCCCCGAAAGCTAAAGCGGAAAAAGAAACAGCGGCCGAAGGTGAGGATGATAAAAAAGAAGCTCCGGCAAAAAAGCCGAAGGCGAAGAAGGAAGCTAAGAAAGAAAAATAATAGAAATTCTCATAAAAACATCCCATTGCGTTTCGCGGCGGGATGTTTTTTATTGAGAATTTTGCACTTAATCCGGCATTCTTGTTTTTTTTGGGTTAAAACTATATACTGAGGGTAGTTATAAATTACTTAATGTTCGCGTCTTAATATAGCGTTGAGCGCGCTAAACTAATATAAAACTGGCTTGCCAGTCCGCTAATCATATGTCCAACCTGATAAAAAATTTCTTTATATTTTTTCTAATTTTTGTTTTAATAATCAGCCTGTTCAGCGTTTTTCAGAACGGCTTTAATACCGGGAAAAAACCCGAAACCGTCGGTATACCGGCTTTGGTCGGCCAGATCAATAACGGGGAAGTTGATAAGATTTCCGTTGAAGGCGACAGCCTGGAAATAACCCTGAAAGACGGGAAAAAGGAGAGCGTTAAAAAAGAGATTGGAGAAAGTTTTTCCGATATCGTAAAAAATTACGGCATCGCTCCGGATAAAATCGCCGCGATTAGCGTTGAAGTAAAGGGCGAATCCGGCACTTCGTTCTTGCTCGGTTCAATCTTGCCTTTCCTTTTGCCTTTATTATTAATCGGCGTCTTTATTTATTTCATGATGCGTTCGGTCGCGGGAGCGAACAGCCGGGCTATGATGTTCGGGCAGTCCCAGGCTAAAGAATTTGGCAAAGAAAATAAGGTGAAAGTTACTTTTAAGGACGTGGCCGGCGTGAAAGAGGCGAAGGAAGAATTAAAAGAGGTAGTGGACTTTTTGAAATACCCGAAAAAATTTATTGAACTCGGAGCCAGGATTCCCCGCGGCGTCCTTCTTTTAGGCGCGCCGGGCGTCGGAAAAACTTTGCTCGCCAAAGCCGTGGCCGGCGAAGCCAACGTGCCTTTTTACAGCATCTCCGGCTCTGAATTCGTTGAGATGTTCGTCGGCGTCGGCGCTTCGCGCGTCCGCGACCTTTTCCGGCGGGCGAAAAAAAGTTCGCCCTGTATAGTTTTTATTGACGAAATTGACGCGGTCGGCCGAAGGCGGGGGGCGGGGCTCGGCGGATCGCACGACGAGCGGGAACAGACCCTAAATCAGATTTTAGTGGAGATGGACGGTTTTGAAGAAAATGAGAACGTGATCATCGTCGCGGCGACCAACCGGCCGGATGTCTTAGATCCGGCGCTACTTAGACCCGGACGCTTTGACCGGCGGGTGATACTGGACGAGCCGGACATTGCCGACCGGGAAGCGATTTTAAAAGTCCACGCGAGAGAAAAGCCGCTCGGCAAAGATATTAATCTAAGGCGGGTGGCTGAGCGGACTCCGGGATTTTCCGGCGCTGATCTCGCTAACCTCTTAAACGAAGCCGCTATCTTAGCCGCCCGGCGCGACAAGAAAATAATTGAAATGCCCGACGTTTTGGAATCAATTGAAAAAGTCATGCTTGGACCCGAAAGGCGCTCGCGCGTCCTTTCGGATAACGAGAAAAAAATAACCGCCTACCACGAAGCCGGACATGCTGTCGTCGCCCACTTCCTTCCTCATACTGACGCCGTGCATAAAATATCCATTATCGCTCGCGGCCGGGCCGGAGGTTATACTTTAAAACTTCCTTCGGCGGACAAACATTACCATACCCGGACAGAATTTCTTGAAGAAATCGCGGTTCTTCTCGCCGGCCATATGACCGAAAGAGAAATTTTCGGCGAACCGTCAACCGGCGCCCAGTCGGATCTTCGGCGCGCGACTCAGGTCGCTAGGCGACTCATAACCGATTACGGCATGTCGGACGAACTCGGGCCAAGGACTTTCGGCGAAAAAGACGAAATGATTTTTCTCGGGCGCGAAATTCACGAACAAAGGGACTATTCGGAAAAAGCGGCCGAGCAGATAGACAAAGAAATATCTTTATTAATGAAAGAAGGCATGAAATTAGCCGCGGAAATTATTTCCGGGAAAAAGGATCAGCTGGAAAAAGTCGTAAAAGAACTGATGGAAAAAGAAACCATTGAAAAGGAAGATTTTGAAAAACTAGTCGGCGAAAAACCCGCCATAAATTCTAAAAAAGAGGAAGCCGTTCCCAAAGTTGTCTAATCATGCCTGGAAATTTTTATACCCCCTTTTCAGCTTTTCCGATAAATGGTATAATTATTGTATCTCGTATCTTAAATCTCATATCTCAAATTTTTCTCAAAAATTAAATTATCGTAAAGATGATACGAGATACGAGTTATGAGATGCGAGATTGAAAAATTATGACCTTTTATCGCCACATAATAAAAAAAGCCTGGGAAATTACCTGGAAATTCCGGTTCCTTTGGTTTTTTGGCCTCTTTACCGCTCTTTTAGGGAACGGCGGAGAGTACGAAATCATTGTTAAAACTTTTGGCGATGAAGAAGGCGCCGGACTTTTTCCCGGACTAAGGACTCTCGCAGATACTGGAATTTTTACCATGGACGGAATGAGAAATGTAGCCAGAACCGCCGCCACTGATCCGATAAATTTTTCCATTATCATCATCGTCCTTCTATTAACCCTGGCGGCCGGCGTTTTTCTTGTCTGGCTGGTAATTATTTCCCAGGCGGCTTTAGTAAATTCGTCGGCTAAAATAATCCAGAATAAAAAGACGGCTTTCCGCGAAACGCTCCAGTCGGGCATAAGTAATTTTTGGCCGGTTTTTATCCTGAATTTATTTAACCGGCTGATTTTTTCCGGAATTTTCATTTTACTCCTTATTCCGATAGCCGTTAGCCTCAGCCTTGCCGCGCCGCTTTATGTCATTTTATTTATCATCCTCATTCCGGTTTCAATTTTTATTTCTTTTATCATTAAATATTCAATCGGCTACGTGGTCATAAAAGGCCAGCCGCTTTTTGCCGCCCTTGGAAACGGCTGGAAACTATTTAAAGAAAACTGGCTCGTTAGTGTTGAGATGGCTTTACTTCTCACTTTAATAAATTTTGCCCTCGGTCTTCTCGCCATCTTCATCGTTCTTGTTTTGTCCGTGCCCTTTCTTTTTCTCGCGGCGATTTTCATTAATTTTGGGTCAGTCGCCGGTTTTTGGCTGGTTGCGTTACTCGGTTTTGCGGGCTTTATGGCTCTTCTTTTCCTGGCCGGAGCCATCCTCGCGACTTTTCAGGTTTCGGCCTGGACCGGGCTGTTTCTTGAGCTTATTAATAAAGGTGGAACGAGTAAAATCGTAAGGATGTTTGGTAAAAGTGAGTAATTTTATTTTATGCTCATATACAAAAAAATTGAAAAAAAAGCTGACCATTTTATTTATGGCTTGGTCGGTAACGGGATTATTCTCCTGCTTCTTGGCATTCTTATTGTCTGGACCGATTTTATGCTCCGGCTGGTCGTCGGGCTGGTAACAATTATTATTGCTTACGGTTTTTTCTACATGGCTTATAAAATTCATGCCATAAAAAAGGAAATTAATAAGTTTATTAAGATGTAGCCGGACGTTGAATTCTTAAACTCGCGGATCATAACTGAGCCCTCTTTAATAAAGGAGGGTTTTTTGGCGCTTCGTTCGCGTGCCAGGTTCCGCATGTCTTTGGCTACGGGATAACCTGCCTGCCTGTCGGCAGGCAGGGCAGGCAGGTTTGCTCGCACGCAAATTAATTGATTTTTAACCCGTAAAATGATAAGGTGGAGTGAGATTGAGATAACTAATGGAGACACAATTTATGCAAAATCCCACTTTATCCCGCAAAAAAACCGAAAACGGCCTTATTATAGACGACCGGGCAAAGAAGCTTTTTGGCGTTATTTATGACGCGAAAGAAAAAGTTGAACCTGAGACCGGCGAGCCCAAGATAAAAGTCTCCACCCTGATTTCCAAGATGGCGTTTTTTTACGAAAAGATAAGGAATTCGGTAGACTATAAAGACGAGCATCTGTTAAGGAAATACGCGATTGAAAGGATATTAAAAAGACAGCTCGTAATCCAGGGCGCGCTTTCCGAGCAAAGGGTAGAGGAAGTGTCCCGCCATCTTTTAACCGAACTTATCCGCGCCGATTATCTTCCCAATAATAAAATTCCCGAAACAAAAATCGGTGAAATTGCCGCGACCATCAATAAGTATGTTTTGTTAAAGCTTTATTCCCCCAAAGAGGGCGGGGAGAGGAAAAGCGGCGGCAGCCTTTCCGACTGGATTATCGGCATGGCCGCCTCGGAGATTGAGGAAAAGCTCGGCCGGAAGGAATCGGATGGAATCCTTATTAATTATATATTTGATATTTTAGCCGGAAACATAGAGCTCGCGGACTCCGCTTTTGACCGGGATAAAGATATCCAGATTTATACCGGCATCCACCGGAACTATTTTCGTTTTGACCGGGACATGATGGAATTTATCCTTTTAAAATATTACAACCAGGATTGGAACGAAGCCGGAGAGGATGAGATAAAAAAAATTGCCGCCAACATTTTTTCTTTAAGGGAAGCCATTGATTACCAGCTTAGCCATCCGCTCGCGAAAAGGCTTGACCGGATAATCGGGCGCTATACGGTTTTCTTTTCCGTCCTTTCCGAGGTGATTGAAGCCGATCCGGTCGGCGCTTACCATAAGCTAAAAAGCGATTTGCCGGAGTTTGAGAAAACGATTAAAGAGATTTGCGAAAAAAAATATAAAAACACCCGCTCTAAGCTCTGGCGGGCGGCCGTCCGGAGCATTATTTATATTTTTCTGACTAAGATGATTTTAGCTTTTATCCTTGAGGTTCCGGTGACGAAGATACTCGGTCAGACCATAAATTTTGAATCGCTGGCCGTAAACATCGCTTTTCCACCGTTTCTTCTTTTCCTTATAGTCGTTTTTACTTCGGTGCCTTCGGATGAGAATACGAAAAAAATCATTGAGGGGATAAAAGAAATAATTTTTCCCGAGTCAAAGAGAAAGGAACCTTACAGGATAAGGACGCTTCCGGGCAAGAGCGGCGGATTGAACAAATTTTTCGGCGCTTTATACGCGATAACTTTTTTCGCCACTTTCGGGGCGGTTGTCTGGTCGCTTGATCAGATTAATTTTAATTTTATAAGCATAACTCTTTTTCTCTTCTTCCTGACTTTGGTAAGTTTCTTCGGCATCCGCATCCGCGCCCGGGTTAGGGAGCTGCATGTAATAGAAACCCATGAAAACATCCTTGGCCTCTTGGCCGACTTTTTTTACACCCCGATCTTGGCGGTCGGGAAATGGCTGTCAGAGAAATTTTCCCGCATGAATGTTTTTGTTTTTATCCTGGATTTCATAATAGAGGCGCCTTTTAAAATACTGGTGGAAGTAACCGAAGAATGGGCGAAGTATGTCAAAGAGCGGCGGGAGGAGATTGGATGATTTATCTCATAACTCATAACCTGTCACATTTTGACGGTAGTTAACCCCCCTGTGCCATAGAAATGAATGAATAATGAATAAAGAATTATGAATTACGGTAGTTGGCGACATTATAATTCCATTATTCATAATTTGTAATTCATGATTCAAGTTTTTACATTTTACATTTTTTATGTCTACTTTATATATCGTCGCCACTCCAATAGGAAATCTTGAAGACATAACCCTGCGCGCTTTGCGGATATTGGGCGAGGTGGACTTTATCCTTTGCGAGGATACAAGGATTACCAAAAGGCTTCTTGATCACTATAAAATTGCCACCCAGGCGATTTCCTACCACCAGCATTCGGATTTGAAAAAAATAGAGTATATATTGGATTTGCTCGCCCGCGGAAAAAACCTGGCCTTAGTTTCCGACGCCGGCACGCCGGGAATTTCTGATCCGGGCGGAAAACTTGTCCAGGCGGTAATTGAGCGTTTCGGATCTGACCAGCGGCCTAAGGATGAAAACGGCGGGGAATTCGGAGTTGCCGGTAAAAGTCTGGAAAAAGCGCATCAAGGCGCGACCGTTCAGATTGAATCCGTACCCGGACCTTCAGCTGTTACCGCGGCGCTTTCCATTTCCGGCATTCCGACCGATAAATTTATATTTTTAGGATTTCCGCCCCATAAAAAAGGCCGACAAAAGTTTATTCGGCGGGTTTTAGAGAGCGATTATCCTGTTGTGGTATACGAATCAAAGCACCGGATCGTAAAATTCCTTGAAGAACTAGAGAGCCTCGCGGCCGAGCCGGAAGAAGCTGTCGCTCCCGAAACGGAAGGGGCGGGGTATTATAGGCGGAACAAAAAAGATAAAAAGGAAAAAATGAAGAAAAAGGAAATTACCTCGGTGGTGGTCTGCCGCGAATTATCAAAAATGTTTGAAACCGTTTACCGCGGAAGCCTCCCTAATATCATAGAAAAAATAAAAGCCAGCCCGAGCGACCAAAAAGGCGAGTTTGTTGTCATTATCGGGTGAGGTTAGATTAAAGCATGAAAAACAAATTTTACATCACAACCACCCTGCCTTACGTCAACGCTGATCCGCATATCGGGTTCGCGGCGGAGATCATTAAGGCGGACGCGATCGCGAGATACCGCGCGCGGAAAGGCGACGAGGTTTTTTTTAACACCGGAACCGACGAGCACGGTTTAAAAATTTACCGTAAAGCCCTTGAAGCCGGTATGGATCCGCAAGGCTATTGCGACAAGTACGCGGCCAGGTTTGAAAATTTAAAGAAAGCGCTTAATTTAAGCTATAATAATTTCATAAGGACTACGGATGAACATCACGTCAAAGCCGCCCAAGAATTTTGGAAAAGATGCGATAAGAACGGCGACATTGAAAAAAAGATTTATAAGGTAAAGTACTGCGTCGGCTGTGAGCTGGAGAAAACCGATTCTGAACTTATTGACGGAAAGTGCCCCTTGCATCCGAACCAGGAGCTGGAAATTATTGAGGAAGAAAATTATTTTTTCAAATGGTCAAATTATCAGAGAAAACTCCTTGAGCTATATGACGAAAATCCTCTTTTTGTCCTACCCGGCCACAGGCTTAATGAAATAAAAAATTTCGTTCAGTCTGGTCTCCAGGATTTTAGTATTTCAAGATTGAAGTCTAAGATGCCCTGGGGGGTGCCGGTGCCGGGCGACGAGGAGCACGTTATGTACGTCTGGTTTGACGCGTTGGTAAATTACATCTCCGCTCTCGGCTGGCCCTGCTCCGCCTCCTCCTGCACTGAAGCTCCGGAGGACAAGAAAGCTACGCAGGGCAAGCCCGATTTGTTTACCGAATTCTGGCCGGGAACGCAGGTGGCGGGTAAGGACAACCTGCGTCAGCAGTCGGCCATGTGGCAGGCTATGCTTATGTCAGCCGGCCTGCCAACCTCAACGCAGATTTTAATTTTTGGATTTATAACTGCCGACGGTAAGAAGATGAGTAAATCTTTAGGCAATGTTATAAATCCCCATGAAGTAGTGGAAAAGTATGGAACCGACGCTCTGAGATACTATCTTTTAGCGGAAATCACCCCTTTTGAAGACGGCGATTTTTCTTTTGAAAAATTTGAGAAAAAATTCAATGCCGACCTGGCGAATGGGCTCGGGAATTTAGCCGGCCGGACAGCGACACTGCTGGAAAAAAATGGGATTGAGCTGGATTTGGCTGGAGTTAATGACCGGGAGCTGGAACGGCGGCTGGATGAAGAAATGGAAAAATTCCAGTTTGACCAGGCTCTGAAAATCATCTGGGAAAAAATCGCCGAAAGCGACGCGTTCTTAAGCGAAAAGGCCCCCTGGAAAATGAAAGAAAAAAATGAGATAATGGCAGTATTGAAGCCGGTGGCCGAAAATATTTTAAATATAGGTAAACTGCTTTTGCCTTTTATGCCCGAGACAGCGGAAAAAATTGTCCGGCAGTTCAGCCAAAGACAGGTAAAAAAAGAAGCGCCGCTGTTTCCGAGAATATAATCTTAGTTTGTCATTTCGAGCCTGAGGAACGAAGGCGAGAAATCTAATAGACTAGAATTGTCGTAATTAGATCTCTCACTCCGCTTCGCTCCGTTCGAGATGACAAGAATCTTATGTCCGGTTTTGACATTATACTCATCCTAATTATTGCCGGTTTCGCCTTTTACGGCTTGTTTAACGGCCTCATTAAAACCGTCGGCGCTATTGTCGCTCTGGTTTTAGGGGTTTGGATCGCGAGTTTTTTTTACCTTCCGATTTACTCTTTGGCGGAAAAATTGTTCTTCGGTTTTGAAAGTCTCGGGCGGGCGGTGATTTTCATGGTGTTATTCATAATCACCAACCGGCTGATAAACTTTTTCTTTATCCTCGTTGAAGGAAGCTATAATTCGCTTTTTTTCATCCCGTTTTTAAAATCCATCAACCGTCTCTTAGGAGCGATATTCGGACTGGTATTAGGCGGACTAATAATCGGACTGGCTTTGTATGGCCTTAACCAGGTTGGGCTCGGGACTAAACTATTAGCCGGATACGTAAAAACTTCAAAAATAGCGCCGATTCTCCTAAAATACGCGGGTTTAATAGTTCCGCTTCTGCCTAACTTATGGGAGAAAATTAAGAGTTTTGGGGATGATAAAAGCGCCGGTTTGAAGAATATAGATTTTAAAGGCATTGATACGGATAATTTTAACATTGAAAAATTGAAAGACACGGGCGGATACTTAAAAGAAAAAGTATGGAATGGATCAAAATAAATTTAAAAAATCCCGGTAAAAAGGAAATTGACTTGATAGTCAATTTTTTAAATCAGGGAAAAGTGATTGCTTGTCCGACTGACACGGTTTACGGGCTCGGCTGTCTCGCGACCGACGCCAAAGCGATCCGGCGGATCTTTAAAATAAAAAAGAGGGAAAATAGAAAGCCGCTTTTAATCCTCACGCAAAGCCTCGCAATGGCAAAAAAATATTGCCGGATAAATAAGAAGCAGGCGGTCTACCTGAAGAAGGTCTGGCCCGGTCCGGTTTCGGTTGTTTTGGAAGACAGAAGAAATCTGCCCAAAGAACTCTCGGCCGGACAGGGGGCGTTGGCTGTGCGGTTGCCTAGAAACGATTTTCTTCTTAAAATAATTAAGAAGCTCGGCGAGCCTCTGGTTTCTACAAGCCTGAATTTAAGCGGCGAGCCGGTTATATCGGATCTCGGGAATGTGGAAATAATTTTTAAGAAAGAGAAACCTGACTTGATAGTGGACGCGGGAGTTTTAAAGGGAAAGCCGTCCAGGCTGGTTGATTTGAGAGATGCGGGTAACATTATGGTTTTGAGATAAGATATAAGGTTTTTTAGGTTTTGTGGATAAATTAGGCAACCTCGTCCCTGTCATTCCCGCGAAAGCGGGAATCCAGGATTAGGAGCTCTGACCGAATTTTCAGGATTAAAGGCATTATTACCTCTAAATCCCTGCCTGCCGGCAGGCAGGCTGGATTCCGGATAGCCTAACGGCTTCCGGAATGACAGAAGGTTATAAATTGAAAATTAAAAATTTTATGTTCATAGACACTCACGCCCATGTAAATTTTCGCGCTTTCCGCGAAGACGCCGATGAGGTGATAAAGCGGGCATTGGAAAATGATACCTGGATGATTCTTGTCGGATCCGAATACCGGACTTCCCGCCGGGCGATTGATTATGCCAATAAATACGAAAAGGGGGTTTACGCGGCCATCGGCATCCACCCGATTCATCTTCATGAAACCGAAGCTGAGGAAGAAGGCGAAGAAATTAACACAACCGGCGAGGAATTTAATTATGATATTTACGAGAAACTTGCCACCTTTGAAAAAGTAGTTGCCATCGGCGAAGTCGGCCTGGATTATTTCCATTTGCCGAAAACAGGGGATATTAGCGCGATAAAAGAGAAGCAGAAGGAGGTGTTTCTTTCGCAGGTCGCTTTGGGGCGGAAAAAGAACCTGCCGGTTATTATCCATTGCCGCGACGCCCATAATGATATGCTTACGGTTTTAAAAGATTTTAAGCGGAAAAACCGGGAGCTTTTTCCGGCCGACGGGCGGCCTTGGGGGGTGATGCATTGTTTTTACGGGTCAGAAGACCTTGCCTGGCAATACTTCAATCTCGGACTTATAGTTTCTTTTACCGGTCTCGTAACTTTTAGCGACAAGGCCGACGCGATTATCCGCAAAGTCCCTTTGCATAAATTCATGGTTGAGACCGATTGTCCGTTCATGGCGCCCGAGCCTTTCCGGGGAAAAAGGAATGAGCCGCTTTTAGTTAAATACGTCGCCGCGAGGATTGCCGAGGCTAAAGGATTGACCCTGGAAAAAATCGCCGAGGTAACGACTAGAAACGCGAGGGAGTTGTTCGGAATTTAAGACGGCTGAACCAGCGGCAGGCGGCGTTATCGCGAAAAAAACCACTTGACTTTTGTCATGATTTAAGATAAAAAGAAGAGTAAGAAGAGTAGGGACCCTCGCGCCCCTATTCGTTTGGTATCGGGTCTGTCGCCGAATACCATTCTGGCTGCAATTCCCAAAATCCGGCCAAATTTTCCAAAAAATTTTTCAGCTTATATTCCATATAAACCTCAAAATTTGTTTGAAAAATTTGTCTCGGATTTTGAAAATTTCGCTTCAAAAGCGTATTCGGTGACAGACCCTATATGAGTGATAAAGGTAAAAAGCCAGTAGCATTGGACGCGGACAGGAAGGGATCCAAAGACAACGCCTGGTGGCAACCGGCGCTTATTTTATTTTTCCGCTTTTCCGGCTGGATTGCCGCGCCGGTCCTTCTCGGAGCGCTAATCGGCAACTGGCTGGACAGCCGGTATAATAATGAAAATTCTTTTTACATTTTTTTCAGCGTCGGTTTCTCTTTCATTATTTCAATATTCGGCCTGGTAAAGGAAGTCGGTCGGGAGTATAAAAGGATTGAAGAGGAGGAAAAAGAAAAAAAAGGCGAAAATAAACCAAAAGTTTAAAATATGGAGCATAGCGAAACAAAATTGGCCCAAGAGAGCGTTGAGCACGAAATTGCCAAAGATGGAATTGAAGAGTCGGGAACCGAGACGCCGGCCGAGGTCGGCGACGCTAAAGAAGGCGTGGAAGAGCTGGTTCATGAAAATACTCTTTTCGCCGAGCCGATCGCCCATTTTGGCAATTTTAGCATCACTAATTCTTTAATCAATTCCTGGCTGGCGATTATTATCATCCTGATAATAGCCGTCGCCGTGAGAACTAAAATTAAGGCCGTTCCGCGGGGGATCCAGAACGCTTTTGAAATGATTATTGAGGGATTTTTGGGAATGTTTGATTCGGTTACCGGGTCGCGGGATAAATCCCTTAAATTTTTTCCCATAGTTTTCAGCTTTTTTATTTTAATATTAGTAAACAACTGGCTCGGGCTCTTGCCGGGAGTCGGCTCAATCGGCCAGGTAGTTTCCGAGCACGGAGAAAAAGTTTTTGTCCCTTTTTTACGGGGCGGAACCGCTGACCTTAATACAACTCTGGCGCTGGCGATTATCGGCGTGGTAGCAAGCCATATTTTTGGGGTCATGGCCCTTGGGGTCTGGAAATATTTCAACAAGTTCATTAATATAAAGGCGTTTTTGGAGATACCGAAAAAGATCAGGAAAGATCCGACGATCATAATCGTTAATCCGATTAAGGCTTTTGTCGGCCTCATAGAAATAGTCGGCGAAGTGGCAAAAATCGCGAGCCTTTCTTTCCGGTTATTCGGGAATATTTTTGCCGGGGAAGTTTTACTCGCTTCCATGGCGGCGATTCTCGCTTTCGGCCTGCCCGTGCCTTTTATGTTTTTGGAAGTAGTGGTCGGATTAATTCAGGCTTTGATTTTTTCCATGCTGATCCTCGCGTACCTGACAATGAATACCATGGAAGAAGAGCATTAGATCGCATAACGCGTAACCTGGAACCTGCCTGCCGGCAGGCAGGCGCGTAACGCGAATTATGAATATAAATAATTAAAGGTAATATCGTTATGCGTTATGCGTTACGAGTTACGCGAATAAAACTATGGACACAATCATGTTGGCCAAAGCCCTGGCTATCGGCCTCGGCTCAATCGCTCCGGCGCTCGGAATCGGAATGATCGGAGGAAAAGCCATGGAATCAATCGGGAGAAATCCTGAAGCGGCCGGAAAAATTCTCGTTCCGATGCTTCTCGCCGCCGCTTTTGCCGAAGCTATTGCCATTTACGCGCTGGTAATTGCGTTTTCAATTAAGTAAGATTAGTAGACTTACTGACTGCTCCACTCTTTAATAAGAGCGGGGTAGTAGTAAGAATATTAATCTAGCGAATCAACGAATCTGACAACGAATCTGACAACGAATTTCACGAATATAATATTTGTTGTATAATTCGTTGATTTGCTAGAAAATTTATATGGAATCGCTAATTGAAACTTTTCACATTGACCTAAAATTAATAATCGCCCAGGTAATAAATTTTGCCATAGTCCTGGCGATTTTGTATTTCCTTATTTTAAAGCCCCTTTTAAAGACCATGGGAGAGCGGACGGAAAAAATTGAAAAGAGCCTTTCGGACGCCGAACGGATTGAAAAAGAATTAAAGAAAACCGAAAAAGAGCGGGCGGAGATATTAGCCCGGGCGAAAAAGGAAGCTAATGATTTTATTGAAAAAACTAACGCTAACGCCGAGGAAAAAAAGAAAGAAATGGTAGTTAAGGCCCGGGAGGAGATCGGAATAATAATTAACAAAGAAAAGGAAAAAATGCAGCTGGAGAAAGAAATTACTTTAAAGGAAATAAGGAAAGAAATTGGCGAGCTAGTCGTTCTCGCGGTGGAAAAAGTGCTTGATAAAAAGATGGACGCGAAAGAAGATAAAGAATTGATTGAGAAAATGGTCAAGGAAGCTAAAGGCTTGTAAATTTCAAATTCCAAAAATTTGCATGAAAATATCGGCCAAACAATACGCGCGAGGATTATATGAAGCTGTTCAGGAAAAAAAGGACGGGGAGGTTAAGGGCGTCTTAAAAAAATTCATTGAGGTTTTAGTAAAAAATAATGATTTTAAAAAAGCCAAAGACGTAATCAGGAACCTTGATAAAATTTTTCGGGAAGAAGAAGGCATATTAGAAGCGGAGATCGTCGTTGCCAGCCCGCTTAAAAAAGAAATGGTAAAAATCGTGAAAGATTACGTAACGGAAGCGAGCGGCGCGAAAAAAGTTGAAGTTGCCGAAAGAGTGGATAAAAATATTTTGGGCGGAATAATTATCAAGTATGAAGATAAGATAATTGATGGCAGTTTAAAGAGCCGGTTGTCCCGGCTTAAAATGGAATTAGCTAAATAATTACCTATAATACCAATATGGCTACAAAAGATTTCATCATTGAGCAGTTAAAAAACGAAATCGCGGGGTTTAAGACTGAAGCGAAAAAACAATCGGTCGGCACTGTTATAGAAGTCGGGGACGGCATCGCGAGAATTTCCGGCCTTTCCGACGCGTTAGCTTCGGAAATGCTTGAATTTGTTACTGCCAGCGGAAAAAAAGTTTCCGGAGTGGTTTTTAACCTTGAAGAAGATAATGTCGGCGCGGTAATTTTAGGGGATTATACGGAAATTAAAGAAGGCGATCAGGTAAACCGGACGGAAAAGATTCTTTCGGTGCCGGTGGGCGAGGGAGTAATCGGAAGAGTAGTGGACGCCCTGGGTCAGCCGATTGACGGCAAGGGACCGATTGATTCCAAGGATGATTATCCGGTTGAAAAAATCGCTCCGGGCGTAATTACCCGCGAGGGCGTGCGCCAGCCGGTTCAGACCGGAATTAAAGCCATTGACGCCATGGTTCCGATCGGCCGGGGACAGCGGGAACTTATTATCGGCGACCGCCAAATCGGAAAAACCGCTATTGCCATTGATACGATTATCAGCCAGAAGGGTGAGAACATGAAATGCGTTTACGTCGCTGTCGGCCAGAAAGAATCTAAAGTCGCCAATATCGTCGCTAAGCTGGAAGAAGCCGGAGCCATGGAATATACGACCGTGGTTTTAGCCGGAGCCTCGGATCCGGCCTCGTTATTATATATCGCGCCTTACTCGGGAACGGCCATTGCCGAATATTTTCTTGATAAAGGCGAAGATGTTTTAGTTGTTTATGATGACTTGTCCAAACACGCTGTCGCTTACCGCGAAATATCGCTTCTTTTAAGGCGGCCTCCTGGACGCGAGGCCTATCCTGGCGACGTTTTTTATCTCCATTCAAGGCTTTTGGAGCGGGCCTGTAAATTAAATAAAGATTTCGGCGGCGGATCCATCACCGCCTTACCAATCATTGAAACTCAGGCCGGAGACTTATCCGCCTATATCCCGACCAACGTTATTTCCATCACCGACGGCCAGATTTTCTTAGAAGGCGATTTGTTTTACCAGGGTCAGCGTCCCGCGATAAACGCCGGACTTTCAGTCTCCCGCGTCGGCAGTTCAGCGCAGATTAAGGCCATGAAAAAAGTAGCCGGCCAGATGCGGCTTGACGCGGCTCAGTACCGGGAGTTAGCGGCTTTCGCCCAGTTCGGATCGGATTTGGATGAAGAGACTAAAGCCAAGCTGGAGCTCGGAAAACGGCTCATGGAAATTTTAAAGCAGGATCAGTATGCGACCGTTCCGGTAGCCCGGCAGGTATTAATATTCTACGCTTTGATTAACGGCTATATTAACGACGTCGCGGTGGAAAAAGTCCGCGAGTTTGAGGCCGGTCTCCATAAATACGCCGTAAACAACGGGGAAGCGGTCTTAAAAGCGATTGATGAAGTAAAAGAATTAAACGAGCAGGTTGAAAGGGACGTAAAAAAATTGATTGAGGATTATAAAGCGACAATGTCATCCTGAGCGTAGCGAAGGATCTCGTGGAAAATAGACGAGATTCTTCACTCCGCTTCGCTTCGTTCAGAATGACGACGATAAAATGCCATCAACCAGAGACATCCGAAGACGCATCAAGTCTGTCGGCAATACAAAGAAGATTACCAAGGCCATGGAAATGGTCTCGGCTTCAAAAATGCGCAAAGCCATTGAAGCGGTCTTAAAGACCCGGACTTACGCCAATTTAAGCTGGGAGACGGTTTTGCATTTGTCGCGAACGGCTAATGGAAATGGCAACGGTGAAACTCTGCATCCGCTTCTTATCCCGAAAAAAGACATTAAGCGGGTCGGAATAATTTTAATTACCTCTAACCGCGGGCTTTGCGGCGGGTTTAACACCAACATCGTTAATAAAGTCCATGAATCCATAAAAAAATTCCATTACATTGGCGAAGAGAAAGTGGTTGAGCCGGAAATAATCCTTATCGGATCGCGCGGTAAAGCTATTGCCCGCTATTACGGCTACAAGCTCGGGGCAGAATTTTCCAAGGAGGATTTTGTTACCGAAGTGGCGGAAGTGATTCCAATGTCAAAGTTCGTAATTGACGAATATCTCGCCGGAAATTATGATAAAGTCATGGTTGGTTATACTGATTTTGTTAATCCGGCCAAGCAGGTTCCGCGGGTAAAACAATTACTTCCGGTTGAAGTGGAGCAGGATGACGAGTTTTTAGGCGTGGTCGGGGGTGACAGCCGGGTGGGGATTGATAAAAAGTTCATGGAAGATAAAAAAGCTAAGCATTTAAAAGCCGAAGAGTTTTTATATGAATATACTTTTGAGCCTTCGCCCCGGGAAGTTTTAGACGAGATGGTGCCGCGGCTCATAGAAGTGCAGCTTTTTCAGGCGCTTTTAGAATCAAACGCGTCCGAGCACTCGGCCCGGATGGCGGCCATGCACCAGGCGACTGAAGCGGCCGGCGACATGATTAGCGAGTTAACATTATTTTACAATAAGGCCCGGCAGGCGGGAATTACGAGAGAAATTGCGGAGATCAGCGCGGGAGCCAACGCGTTAGCGGAATAATTATTCCATAAAAAAAGCCCGCCGATCTCCTTAGTTCGGCGGGGAATAGTTTCATTGAATAAGTCGCCACCATACGGCGAACATGATAACCAAAATAATCGCGTCCAACATATTCTTCACCTCCTTTCGTTGGATGATTTAAAAGGACTAATATAGTTAAAGCATAACATTAAAATATTGTCTATATGAACAAAGTAAACACGGGCAAAATCAAACAGGTTATCGGCGCGGTCATTGACGTTGAATTTCCGGGCGAGATGCCGGAAGTTTTTACCGCCCTGGAGACTAAGAACAATAAGGGGGAAAAGATTGTTTTAGAGGTTCAGCAACATACCGGCGGAAACACGGTCCGGGCGATCGCCATGGGATCAACCGACGGCGTTAAACGCGGATCGGACGTTTTAAACACGGGCGAGGGAATTACCGTTCCGGTCGGCGACGAAACTCTCGGGCGTATTTTTAACGTTCTCGGAGAAGCGGTTGACGGCGGCGCAGAGGTAAAAACTAAGAAGCGCTACCCAATTCATAGGCAGGCTCCGAGCTTTAAAGAGCAGTCAACCAAAATTGAAATCTTAGAAACCGGCATCAAGGTTATTGATTTAATCTGCCCGATCGCCAAAGGCGGAAAAGTCGGCATGTTCGGCGGCGCCGGCGTAGGAAAAACTGTAATTATTCAGGAATTAATAAACAACATCGCCAAACATCACGGCGGCTATTCGGTTTTTGCCGGAGTCGGGGAACGAACCAGAGAAGGAAATGACCTTTACCATGAAATGAAGGATTCGGGCGTAATAGATAAGTTATCCATGGTTTTCGGGCAGATGAATGAACCGCCTGGCGCCCGCGCCCGCGTAGCATTGGCCGGATTGTCAATCGCCGAATATTTCCGCGACGAGCAAAACCAGGACGTGCTCATGTTCATTGATAATATTTTCCGTTTTACGCAGGCCGGCTCCGAAGTATCAACGCTTTTAGGACGCATGCCTTCGGCCGTAGGCTACCAGCCGACCTTAGCTTCGGAAATGGGTGAATTGCAAGAACGGATTACTTCAACCGATAAAGGCTCCATTACATCTTTCCAGGCCGTTTACGTTCCGGCTGACGATTTAACTGATCCGGCTCCGGCTACGACTTTCGCTCACCTTGATTCAACTATCGTCTTGTCGCGTTCTTTGACCGAGTTGGGAATCTATCCGGCTGTTGACCCGTTGGATTCTTTTTCAATTATCTTAGACCCGAAAATCGTCGGCGAAGAGCACTACAAAGTCGCTCTCGGCGTGCAAAGAATCTTACAGCGCTATAAGGATTTGCAGGATATTATCGCTATTCTCGGGATGGAAGAATTATCCGACGAAGACAAGCAGACCGTTACCCGGGCGAGAAAAATCCAGCGCTTCCTGTCCCAACCCTTTCACGTCGCCGAAACTTTTACCGGCCGGCCGGGAAAATATATTAAACTCGCCGATACGATCCGAGGATTTAAGGAAATTATTGAAGGCAAGCACGACGCTAAAAACGAAGGCGATTTTTATATGCGGGGCGGGATTGACGAAGTCGGGAAATAATTTTTCTGTTTTTTTGTCATCTCGACGACCGCAGGGAGGAGAGATCTAAGTAATTGAACGTTATTAGCCTGTTAATAATAATTTTGCCACTTTTTTAGAAAAAGTGGCGCAAAAAGCGCTCGCTAGTGAAAAATTTTGGATCACTCGCTATGAAAGCTAGCAAAATTCCAAACTCGTCGCCTCCGCTTTGCTCCGGCTCCTCAAACAGTGGAATTTTGTACGCTTTCTACGCTCGTGATTATCACCGAAATTTTTCAATGCTCGCAATAATATTATAGTTTAAGGTATGAGTAATTTAAAAACAATCAAATTTGAAATAGTCACTCCCGAGCGGGAAGTTTTTAAGGAGATGGTCGCGCAGGTAACCGTGCCGACGAGAAACGGCGAAATTACCATTCTGCCGCACCACATCCCTTTAGTTTCCATTCTCGCGCCCGGGGTGATTGAAGTCCGACAGCCGGACGGCAACATTGAAGTGATGTCTGTTTCCGGCGGCTTTATTGAAGTTTTAAAGGATAAGATAATAATTCTCGCCGATACAGCCGAACGGGCGGCGGAGATTGATATTTCTCGGGCCGAAGAAGCCAGGGCGCGGGCGGAGAAAACCCGGGAAAACCTAGAGCGTCAGGATGTTGAACAGTTTATGAGCGTCGCGGCCAAGATCCAAAAAGAACTCGCCCGCAGCCGCGCGGCGAATCGCTGGAGAAGGATAAAAGGGATGGAAAAATAAAATTTATATTTAAGCAAATATTTATGATTGAGAAAGAAAACGTTAACGAGCAAAATATGGAACAAATCGCTAAGGACAATTTTAAAAAATGGAATGAGTCTCTTTTATTAAAAAACGCTAAGAACGTAGCGGCTCATTATACAGACGGAAATACTTTTTTACCCACTGTTTCTGGAGACTTTAAAAGAGGAAAAACCGGGGCTGAGGAATATTTTAAACATTTTATTGAAAAAGATCCTGAAGGCGAAATTGTTGAGGAAAAAATTGATGTTATTTCATCAGATTGCTATGTCCATTCAGGAAAATATAATTTTACAGTCGGTCCGGAAGATCAAAGAGAGGTAGTAGAAGCTGAATTTACTTATGTCTGGGTTAGAAATAAGGAGGGTGAGTGGGAGATTGATCACCATCATTCTTCAAAGAAAAATGATGAAAAAAAGGAGAAGTTGGAGAGCGGATTCAAACCGGATGCCACACTTTCCGGAGAACCTAAAGAAGGTGACGAGGAAGCATTTTTTAGTAAATATTTTAAGGAAAATAATATCGGAACGATTGTTGAAAAAGAAAACGCAGTCCAGAAACTTTCAGATGACAGCTATCTTCATTCGGGAATGTATAATACCGAAGAAGGTGATAATGCCCGGTTTACTATTACCTGGAAAAAGAGCGGAGAAGAGTGGGAAATTATTCAACATCATTTATCAATGAGGCCGGAATCAAAATAAGTTGTTCGCGTGGATTCAAGATTCCCCGAAGGCAAGCCCGTCTTCGGGGTTTTTTTACCCCTTGACAAGAAAATTTCTTCGGGCTAAAATATGGTTGAATTTAGCAGACGAGGAGTTAGAGTGCTAACGCATTTAGATAAACAGAAAACACCTGTCCGAATGGCTGGCATCCGGTCGGTCGGGGACAGCAGATAACAGGATTTTTTTTACGTTACTGGCTGTCAGTGGTTAATTTTACATTTATAAATATCGCCCGGCCATAACTTATAACATGTCCTAAGTAGTGTTATGAGTTATGCGTTATGGGTTATGAGAAAAATTATGAAAATAAAACCTATTCACGCCAATGTCGTGGTAAAAGCCATGTCAAAGGAGGAGGTAACAAAATCGGGAATCGTCTTGCCGGACACCGTTGATAAGGAGCGGCCAGAACGGGGCGAAGTAATCGCGGTCGGAGAAGGAAAGCTTCTTGATAACGGAAGCCGGGCGCCGATGAGCGTTAAAGTCGGCGACAAAGTCATCTTTAAAAAATATTCGCCGGACGAGATTAAGATTGATGATGTTGAATATCTGGTATTATCGGAAAGCGATATTATAGCGATACTTGAATAATAAATAAAATTTTTAATTTTGTAATTTTTAAATTTTTAAAAATTAAAAATTACAAAATTCAAAAATTATCTCATATGGCAAAACAAATTATCTTTAACGAAGAAGCAAGGGCGAAACTAAAGGCCGGTGTGGACAAGCTCGCCAACGCGGTAAAAGTAACGCTCGGGCCCAAAGGCAGGAATGTCGTAATAGACAAATCCTACGGTTCGCCGACTATTACCAAAGACGGAGTAACCGTGGCCAAAGAAATTGAGTTGGAAGACAAATTTGAAAACATGGGCGCCGAAATGATAAAAGAAGTGGCCTCAAAAACCAATGACGCGGCCGGCGACGGAACGACTTCGGCGACGGTACTCGCCCAGGCTATGATTGAAGAGGGAATAAAGCTCGTCTCTTCCGGAATCAACCCGATTGAAATAAGAAAAGGCATGGAAAAAAAGATCGCTGAAATCGTCGCTAACTTAAAGAAAATGAGCAAAGCCATTTCCACCAAAGAAGAATGGGCTAAAGTGGCTTCAATAAGCGCCAACGACGCTGAAATCGGCAACATAATCGCCGAGGCCATGGAATCGGTCGGCAAAGACGGTGTAATTACGGTTGAAGAAGGGCAATCCTTTGGCGTAGAAAAAGAAGTCGTTGAAGGCATGCAGTTTGATAAGGGTTATGTTACTCCTTACATGGTAACGAACGCCGATGAAATGAAAGCCGAGTACGCCGAGCCGTATATTTTAATTACTGATAAAAAGATTTCATCCATCCAGGAAGTTTTACCGGTATTAGAAAAAATCGCCCAGTCCGGAAAAAAAGAAGTCGTAATCATCGCCGACGATATTGAAGGCGAAGCTCTGACCACTTTCATTGTTAATAAACTGCGCGGCACGTTTAATGTTTTAGGCATTAAGGCTCCGGGATTCGGCGACCGGCGGAAAGCGATGCTGGAAGATATTGCCATTTTAACCGGCGGAAAAGTTATTACCGAAGATATTGGTTTAAAACTGGACAACATTAATATTGAAGATCTTGGCAAAGCGAGAAAAGTCATAGCGACCAAAGAAAATACGACCATCGTTGAAGGCGCCGGAGACGCCAAGGCGATAAAAGAAAGGGTGGCTCAGATAAAAAAAGAAATGGAAATGACTGATTCGGATTATGATAAAGAAAAATTGCAGGAACGCCTGGCTAAACTCTCGGGCGGCGTGGCGGTCATTAAAGTCGGAGCCGCGACCGAAACCGAAATGAAAGAGAAAAAAGACCGGATTGAAGACGCCCTAAACGCTACCCGGGCGGCGGTAGAAGAAGGAGTCGTTCCCGGCGGCGGATTGGCTTTAGCCATTGCCGGAAAAGCCTTTGATGAGTTAATGGAAAAGAAAAACGCCGATGCCGGAGCGCGGATCGTTGACCAGGCGATTTTAGAACCGATTAAGCAGATTGCCGCGAACGCCGGAAAAGACGGCTCGCTCATCCTTTACAATATCATCCGCGAACATAAGCAGGGGAACGCCAATATCGGTTATGACGCCGCGGCTGATAAATTCGTTGATTTGATTGAAGCCGGCATTATTGACCCGACCAAAGTCGTGCGTTCAGCTTTAGAAAACGCCGCTTCGGCCGCGATGATGTTTTTAACGACCGAAGCTGTAATAGCTGACAAACCGGAACCGAAAGATGCCGGACACGGACATGGCGGCGGAATGCCGGGTATGGGCGGTATGGGTGGTATGATGTAGGACTCAGAAAATAGACGACAGAAGAAAGATAACAGAATTCATTTAAAAGACGCCCCATCATCGGGCGTCTTTTAAAATTCAGCTTTTATTGCGTGGTAGGTGTTTTTAGGCGATTATCGTTTCCCGCGAGGTGTTTGGCCGGACGAAATTAAGCTGATTCATTATTGCTTATGAAGGTGGAATGGCGTATAATGAACCTATAATGGATTAATAAATATGAGAAATAACATGGAATCCAACCGCTATACCAACATAAATATTTCCACGGTTACTCTGATAAAAGTAATTTTGATCGGTTTTTTAATTTATATCATGTTTTTAATCCGCGATATTCTCGTGGTTTTTTTCGTTTCATTAGTTTTCGCGGCCGCCATCGGGCCTTTAGTAGACTGGATGCAGAAAAGAAAAATTCCGCGGACGCTCGGGGTAATATTCATTTATCTGGCTTTGCTAATATTAGTCGGTTCAATCATCTATTTAATGATTCCGCCGATTTCGGCCCAGATTCGGGATTTGTCCGAAAACTTCCCTGATTACATGAATAAGATTGTCAAAGGTTATTCATTTTTCAGCGTTCAGGAAGGCAATACTTTTAGCAGTATTAAAGGCGCCTTGGACGCCGTCCGGTCAGGACTGGAAACTAACGCCGGTAATGTTTTTTCTACCGTAACCGGGGTGTTTGGGAGCATTTTCTCCTTTTTTCTGACCTTAGTCGTAACTTTTTACATGGCGGTTGAGGATAATGCCATGAAAAAAATCGTCCGCTCAATAATCCCCTTTAAGCACCAGCCTTACGCCTTGGATTTGGTCGGCCGGATGCAGAAAAAAATCGGCCTTTGGCTCCGGGGCCAGCTCATATTATGCTTTGCCGTCGGACTGCTCGTTTACATCGGCCTGAAAATCCTTGGCATAAAATATGCGCTGGTACTCGCCCTAATCGCCGGAATTACCGAATTTATCCCTTATCTTGGGCCGATTATGGGGGCGGTGCCGGCGGTTTTAATCGCTTTTTCCGTTGCGCCTATGCTGGCGCTCATAACGGCGGTTTTCTATTATCTCGTCCAGTTTACCGAAAATAACGTCTTAGTTCCGAAAATTATGCAGAAGGCCGTGGGGCTGAATCCGATTGTCAGCATTGCCGTGCTTTTAATTGGTTTTCAGCTGGCCGGGATCGCCGGCGCTATCCTTTCCATTCCGGTGGCGACAGCGGCCAGCGTTTTTATCCAGGATATTTTTGACCAGCGGATGGCTGAGGATAATTAATGAATTTTCAATTAAAAATTACGAATTAATTTTAACAGGCGGTAAGAATTTTAATCCATAATTATAATCATTCTATGTCCTTTAATGAAATTTTATCAGGCAATTCGCGGAGCAAAAAAACCATCCTTTGGGCGGCCGTAATTATCATGTCCGCGATCCTAATATTGATAGTTATTGATTTTCTTTTTTACAGCACGAAGAAATTTAACCGCCTTTCCAACTGGGTCAATCCGGAACGATACCAGGCGATATTTTTATCAAACGGCCAGGTATATTTCGGCCGGGTGGCTGACGTTACTCCGGAAACCCTTTTGATTGAGGATATATATTATTTAAAAACCGTGCAGACCTTGCAGGCGAGCGAAGGGAATTCCGGCGCCGAAAAAGAAGCCGGGGAGGCGGATCCGGGAATTGACACGGATAGTTTTTCTTTGGTAAAATTGGGCAATGAAATCCACGGACCGGAAGATAACATGTCCGTGAACCTTGAGCATGTATTATTCGTGGAAAACCTTAAGCCTGAATCAAAAGTGGTTGAGGCGATAAGGGAATACAAGGATAGAAAATAGACAATAGTAGAGACGCGCCGCGGCGCGTCTCTACCGGATCGCATGATTGAAATTAAAAACCTTACTAAAAAATTCGGTGATAACATAATCCTGGACAATATTTCATTCTCCGTGAAAAAAGGGGAGATTTTGGGTTTTCTCGGACCGAACGGCGCCGGTAAAACCACGACCATGAAAATTATCACTTCCTTTTGGTCGCCGACTGGAGGAAGCGTTTTAGTTGATGGAATAGACGTAAAAGATAACTCGCTTGAGATTAGAAAAAAAATCGGCTATTTACCGGAAAATGTTCCTTTGTATGATGACATGAAAGTGAGTGAGTATTTAAAATTCGCCGCGGAAATAAGAAAAATTCCGAAAGAAAAGAGAAAAGAAAGGATCAGGGAAACGGTCGCGTCTTGCGGCTTAAAAGACGTTTACGACCGCCCCGTAGACGAGTTATCCAAAGGTTACCGCCAGCGGGCGGGTCTCGCTCAGGCGATAATCCATGATCCGGAAATCCTGATTTTAGACGAGCCAACAACAGGCCTTGATCCTAACCAAATCGCCGAGATCCGTGAACTTATTAAGAAGCTCGGGAAAGAAAAAACCGTTATTTTTTCCACCCACATCCTCGCCGAAGCGGCGGCTATTTGTGGTCGGGCGGTGATTATTAATAAGGGAAAAATCGTCGGGGAAGGGACGCCGGACGAATTGCGTGGCCAATTTGCCGGAAAGGATTTGATTTACGTAAAAATCAAAGGCATTCGCGACGCGGTTTTAGAAAAAATCAGGGCTATGGAAAACGTCATCCGGGCGGAAGTAAAAGACAGGGAATCGGATGAGATTTACGGCTATGAAATTGAGCCAAAGACCGGCGTTGATTTAAGGGAATATTTGTCCATGACGATTATGAACAGCGGCTGGAGTATCCTGGAATTTTCAAGGAAATCCGTTTCCCTTGAGGACGTGTTTAGGGAACTGACGAAATAAATTATCAATTATCAATGATCAATTTTCAATGAATTTTCAATTTTACAATGACGCAATTTTTAAATTAAGAAATTGATAATTGATCATTGCGCTTTGACTTTATGTTCAAAACTGAAACTGTTAAAAACATCTTCATACTGTTTAAAAAAGAGCTGTGGTCGTATTTCAATTCGCCCATCGCCTATATTTTTATCGCGGTTTTTTTAATCGCCGGTAACTGGCTTTACTTTAATTCCTTCTTTCTGGCCGGCCAGGCATCCATGAGGAATTATTTTTCGCTCCTCCCCTGGATGTTTTTGTTTTTCGCGCCCGCTCTTACCATGAGGCTTTGGGCCGAGGAGAGAAAAAGCGGAACCATTGAGTTTTTACTCACCCTGCCCATAAGAGACAGGGAAGCGGTTTTAGGGAAATTTTTTGGCGCTCTGGCGTTTCTGTTAATCACCCTTTTATTATCCTTGAGCCTGCCGATAACAATTTCGTTCCTCGGCGATATTGATCTTGGCCCCGTAATCGGCGGATATTTGGGCGCTCTGTTTTTGGGCGGGTCATACCTCTCGCTCGGGCTTTTCATTTCTTCCTTAACCCGCAACCAGATCATCGCTTTTGTCCTGGCTTTAGCCGCCTGTTTTATCGCTTTTGTCGTCGGCGCCGATTTTGCCGTTTCCGGAGCGCCGAAAATTATTCAGCCAATAATGCGCTTCCTCGGATTGGGCAGCCATTTTTACAATATTGCCAAAGGCGTAATTGACACGAGAGACATCCTCTATTATTTATCTTTTATATCCTTGTTTTTATGGCTGAATGTTAAAGTGATTGAGGAAAGGAAATAATTATGAAAAAAATTTTGACAAAACTGAATAAGTCCCTGACCATAATCCTCGTTATCGCGATTTTGGCGGTAATTAACTTTATTTCTTACCGGTTTTTTTACCGGCTTGATTTAACCGAGACCGGCGTTTTTTCAATTTCTAAAGCTTCCCGGGAGACGGTCGGAAATATTGACGACGTTGTTAATATAAAAGCGTATTTTTCCGAAAATCTTCCGGCCCAGTTCATCGCCCTGAGGCAGGAAACGGCCGACATCCTCGCCGAATACGAAACTTACGGCCAGGGGAAAATAAAAGTGGAATTTATTGATCCGGGGGATGACGAAGAATTAAAATCCCGGATTTACTCGGCCGGAATTCCACCCTTACAGCTTAATGTCATGGAAAAAGATAAATACCAGATTATGGAAGGCTACATGGGCATGACTATCGGTTACGGCGATAAAACCGAGGTTATTCCGGTAATCCAGGGAACCGAAGATCTTGAATATCAGGTTACGGCGGCGATAAAAAAAGCCTCGGCCAAAGAAACTCAGGGCTTAGGCTGGCTTACGGGTTACGGAACCATAGCCCCGGAAGAGAGAAGCGCGGCCGCGAAGAATCTCGCGCAAATTTATTCAGCCGAAGATGTTGACTTAAAACAAATCGGCGAAATACCGAAAAATATTAAGACTTTAATCATTGCCGGACCGACGGAAAAATTTGATGAAAAAGCGCTGAAGGCGGTTGACGGCTTTCTTTTTGGTGGCGGAAATTTACTGGTTTTGCTGGACGGAGTGAAAGTCGGCGAAGGGCTTAGCGCCGAAAAAAACGTTACCGGACTGGAAGGATTATTGGAAAAATACGGGATAAAAGTTGAAAATAACCTGGTTTTGGACGGACAGTCGGGCATTGCCTCGTTTAATCAGGGGTTTATTACTTTTTCCGTTGAATATCCGTATTGGCCGAAAATTTTAAAAGATGGCTTTGATAAGGAAGTGTCCGCGGTTTCCAACCTGGAAACCGTTGTATTGCCCTGGGTGTCCGGCGTGGATGTAATTAAAGATAAGTTAAGTAAGGAGTCAAACGTATCGTTTCTCTTAATGAGCTCTGATAAAGCCTGGAAAGTCGCGTCCGGTTTTAATTTAAGTCCGCAAAATATTCCCGCTCCTGCCAGTAGTAGAGGAAAATACAGCCTGGCCGTTCTCGCGACCGGGAATTTCCAGTCCGCCTACGAGAGCGGAAAGACTTTTTCTTCAAGAATCGCCGTTGTTGGCGACAGCGATTTTATAAAAGACAGCTTTTTAAGGAACGCGCCGGATAATCTCGCGCTGTTCCAGAATCTTACCGACATATTAAGCCTTGACGAGGATCTCATAAACATCCGCTCTAAAGGCGTTACCAGCCGTCCCGTGAAAGAATTATCCGAAGCCGGGAAAGCCACCGCGCGATACGGCAATGTTTTTGGGGTGACGGCCATAGTGATTGCTTTGGGAGCAGTGAGGTATATATCGCGGAGAAGGAGAAAGGAAAGCGGAATATAACCCCCTTAATTCCCCTCCTCGGAGGGGTGCCCCGGAGGGGCGGGGTGGGTTGGAATGACGAATTTCCGCCCGCCACCCTTACACACCCCGGCCTTCGGCCACCCCTCTCAAGAGGGGAATTGCTACCCACGGAATTATTCAAGAAATAATAATTATGGCTAAGAAAAATTTAAAACTACTAGTAATATTAATCATTCTAGCCGGCGGCGCTTATTTACTTACCGGTCCGATAAAAAATTGGGATGAGAAAAAGCGGGCGCCGAAGAATTTTTTAGTGGCAATAGATATTAACCTGGCTGAAAGAATCGAAATCGCGCGAAAAGAAAAAACCGTTAAGTTGGTAAAAGAAGGAGAAGGATGGAGAGTGGAAGGCGAGGGAAAATTTTTCGCTGACCCGGAAGCAATAAAGACTTTAAAAACCGAATTTAAAAAAGCCCAATCCGCCAGTCTGGAAATCGCGAGCGCCAATAAAAATAAAAAGAGCGATTTTGACTTAGATAAGGAATATGGAACAGAAATAAAATTCTATCAGGGCGGGAACGAGTTTGGAAATTTTCTAATCGGCAAGATGACCAGCGATTACTCCGGCGTTTATATCGGAAAAGAGGGCGATGATAATAGTTATGCCGTTCCGATCCGGTTATCCGCGGCGTTCTCGCCTTATGAATGGCGGGACAGGATGATTTTGTCGCTTGATAAGAATAAGCTGGAGCGAATAAGGTTCCATTACCCTGACCGGGAATTCGTTTTGGAGAAAAAAGACGGAAAATGGAAAGGCACGGCGCCCGCCGCTTTTGACGCGAATGAAGAAAAACTGGAACCGGTATTAATCGCCTTGGCTAACCTGCGAGCTGAAGTCATTCCGGCTCAGGACTTCAAAGGCACGGATTTAGAAAAGAACCTGATAATCGTTGAATATAAAGGCGAAGGAATTGAAGGCGCGCTTATGGTCGGCAAAGACAATAGCCAAGGCCAATACTATGCTAAGCGCTCTGACAGTGACAATATATATTTAATTGCTAAATCCGAACGGGATATGTTTAATAAGAAGATGGAGGATTTGAAATGATAGTCTTTATAGAAGCGGCTGTTTTTGATTAAAATCCCGATTTCCGGGATTTTTTATTTAATGCAAAATATGATATAATTTTATAAGGAAAAGAGCCCGAATTAACCTTATTTTACTTATATGAAACATGATTTAATTTCTATTGGCGGCGCGACCGAGGACATCACTTTTTACACTAAAGAAGGAATACTGATGGACAACAAAAAGGATGTTTTAAGGCAGAAATTAATCTGCTTTGAATACGGCGCGAAGATCAAAGTTGATAAGTCGCGCGCGACTTTTGGCGGCGGCGCGGCAAACGTCGCGGTTTCAGCTTCGCGGCTCGGGCTTAAGTCGGCGGCTTTGGCAACCCTTGGGAATGACGACCGGGGAAAAAGAATCAGGGATAATTTTTTAAAAGAAGGCGTGGACGCGGGCTTCCTGCAATACTCGCGGAATAAAGAGACCGGATTTTCTTTTCTTATTACTGGACAGGAAAATGAGCATGTGGTTTTTTCCAACCGGGCGGCGAATGACGAATTAAAAATTATGAATTATGAATTAAGAATTCTAGGGAAAGCCAAGTGGATTTATATTACCTCTCTGTCAGGAGAGTGGCAGGATGCGTTAAAAAAAATTTTTAAAGCCGAGGGGCCGAAAATCGTCTGGAATCCGGGGCACCGCCAGCTGTTAAAAGGCTATAAGACCCTGGGAAAATATTTAAAAAAAACCGAAGCGCTTATCGTCAATAAAGACGAAGCGATTGAGCTGGTTAAGTCATGCGGTGATTTCGCGTCTAAAGGCGGCGCATTTTTAAATGATATGAATAACCTCCTTGGCGTTATTAGTTCCTGGGGGCCGAAAATTGTTGTAATAACCAACGGTAAACACGGCGCTAGCGTCCGGGCGGGAAATGAAAATTATTACCAGAAGATTTTAAAAGAAAAGAAGCGGATCAATACCGCCGGCGTCGGCGACGCCTTTGGATCATCTTTTATCGCCGGATTGGAAATTTACGCCGGGAACATTAAAAAGGCCATGTTTTTAGGGGTTAAAAATACCGCCTCAGTCGTCGGCCATTACGGGGCGCAGACGGGGTTAATAAAAAGAAAAGATCTTAAATAGGCTAAGTGATTATAATTATTCACAAATTAACTAATTCCTTTGAATTATGAAACGCCTTTTTTATCCCGTCATTCTGAGGCCGAAGGCCGAAGAATCCCATGGTATTTCCGCTAAACACGAGATCCTTCGCTTCGCTCAGGATGACGTTTCGTAATTCGTAGAATTTATGAAAATACCCATAGAAATTTCAGCCCGGCACGTTCATTTATCGCGAAAAGATGTAGAGCGGCTTTTTGGCCGGGGTTATGAGTTAAAAAAATTTAAAGCTTTAAGTGAAATAGGCGAATTCGCCGCCCGGGAAACGGTTATGGCTGAAGGAAAAAAAATGGCGTTGAAAGTTCGGGTTGTCGGACCGGTTCGGCCGCGGACTCAGCTTGAGGTTACGGCCACCGAAGCCTATCACCTCGGGATTAAAGCTCCGGTCCGGCTGTCAGGCGATTTAAAAGGCACCCCGGGGATTGAACTTATCGGCCCAAAAGGAAAAGTCCGGATTAGCGAAGGGGTAATTATCGCTCAAAGGCATTTACACGCGAGTCCTGAAGAAGCGAAAAAATTAAGGCTCGGTCACCGGCATAAGGTAAAAGTGCGAACCGAAGGCGAAAGAGGAGTAGTTTTTGAAAACGTGATCGTCAGGGTAGCGAAAAATTTTCGGCTTTCCATGCACATTGACACGGACGAAGCTAACGCCGCCGGAATCTGGAAAAAGAAAAATTACGGAAGATTATTGTTGAATAACTAATTATCCTCTATGTCTAATATCTTAGTCCTTAATTCGGGCTCCACTTCAATAAAATATAAAATTTTTGACAGCGGGGAGGAATGTTTAAAGAGCGGAATTATTGACGGCGCGGCTAACCATGAAAAAGCCTTAAAAGATATATTGCGGCAAATCGGCGATTTGCGGGGTCTCGCGGCCGTCGGCCACCGGGTAGTGCACGGAGGGGATGATTTTTACGAACCGCTGATTCTAAATAACGATAATATTATTCGGCTGGAAAAATATAATGAACTCGCTCCGCTTCATAACCCATATAACCTCGCCGGCATCCGGGCGGCGATAAACTTTCTTCCGGAGATTCCGCAGGCGGCGGTTTTTGACACCGGATTTTTTCGGGATTTACCGGAAGAAGCGAAAAATTATCCTTTGTCAAAAGACCTGGCCGAACGCTTTAATATCCGGCGCTATGGCTTTCACGGCATTTCTCATGAATACGCCGCCGCGGCCGGAGCAAAAAAACTCGGGCTGGATTTAAGAAAAGTTAATCTGATTACCTGCCATCTCGGCGGCGGCTGGTCAATAGCGGCCATAAAAAAAGGCAAGCCGGTTGACGTTTCCATGGGTTTCACGCCGATGGAGGGACTAATGATGATGACCCGGTCGGGCGATATTGATCCGGGGGTTATTTTTTATCTTTTAAAGCAAGGCAAACTGCCGGAAAAAGATAAAAAAAGGGAAGTTGTCATGGATTTCAGCCGGTCGCGAAACCATCCGGCCGTAGCTGAACCCGGCGACAATGAGACGGTTCTAAGTCTGGAAGAAATTCTAAATAACAATTCGGGAATTAAGGGCGTATCCGGCGGAATCGGGGACTACAAAGAGCTTTTAAGGCTGGTTTCGCTCGGTAACTCCGCGGCCAAACTGGCCTTTGACATGGCCGCCTACCGACTGGTAAAATACATCGGTTCATACTACGCGGTTTTAGAAGGCCGGCTGGACGGCATTATTTTTACCGGCCGGATAGGAGCCGGCAATCCGATGACAAGAAACGCGGTAATGCGCAAGCTGAAGTTCTTAAAATGCCCCCATATCGCCGTTGAAGCGGATGAGGAGCTCGCGATCGCTAAAAAAATAAAATTATTGGTAAGAGGCTGATTAAAATTTCCTATGGTATTAAGAATATTAAGGGAGGTATATAAGAGAAAGATTATTGTTAAATTTATTATCTCCGGAGGAACGGCCGCGTTTACTGATTTGGGTCTCTTATACGTTTTAACCAGCTTGGCCGGGTATTGGTATTTATTTTCCGCGATTTTAGCTTTTATCGCGGCTTTTTTCGTTAGTTTTTTCCTGCAAAAATTCTGGACTTTTCGGGATAACGACCGGAAAAAAATGTATTCCCAGATGAGAAGGTATTTTTTTGTCGGTCTCGTTAATCTTGGAATTAATACTTTAGGCATGTATCTGGTAGTAGATATTTTTGGTATCTGGTATCTCCTAGCCCAGATTTTAGTAAGCATTGTCATTGCCGCCGAAAGTTTTTTAATATATAAGCATGCCATATTTAATGGAAAGGATGCGCCTCCCGCGGATAGGGGAGAAAAAAAATTAAAAATTCTTATTGCCACCGGAATTTACCCGCCTGATTACCGCGGGCCGGCGACCTTGCTTGAAGCCCTGCCCGGCGAGCTCACGGGGCGGGGAATGGAAGTAAAAATTATTACCTATTCGCACATAAAAACCCGGCCGGAAGAAGTTGGAAGGGTTTACCGGATACTTAACCGGCCGGTCAGAATAATTTCCCAAATCCAGTATTTTTTAACTCTCTGGCGGCTCTCCGACCGAGCCGATGTTATTTACGCCCTGGACGTTTACAGCGCGGGATACTTTACTTATCTTATGAAAAAGATAAAGGGGATAAGCTACGTTGTCCGCTTCGTCGGCGACAGCGCCTGGGAAACCGCGGTTCGGGCGGGCTGGACCCGGGACTATATCCTTGATTTTCAGGACAAGGTTTACGATAAAAAGATTGAAAAGCTAAAGGCACGGAGAAAAAAAATTCTCCTTGAGGCGGACAGAATAGTCGCGCCGAGTGATTTTATCGGCCTAGTTTTAGAAAGAATTGGCGCTAAAAAGGAAAAGATAAAAGTCATCTATAACTCTTTAGATTTTTCCCGCTATCCTTTTAATGAAGCTTTTATTTCTTCCATAAAGGAGAAATACGGCCGGGACGGAAAAATTATAGTTTCTCCGGGACAGCTAAACCCGTGGAAGGGCTTTGACGGCGTAATAAGAATGCTGCCCGGATTAATGAAAGAGTTAAACATGAAAATAAACCTGCTTATTTTGGGCAAAGGGCAGGAGATTATGAATTTGGAGAAGCTGGCGCGAGAGCGGGGCGTTAGTGGCAATGTTCATTTTTTAGGAAAAATTGAACACGAAAAGATAATGGATTATTTTAAAGCCGCCGACCTGTTTATTTTAAATTCCAATTACGAAGGCATGTCGCACGTTTTACTGGAAGCCATGCAATCCGGGACACCGATTATTACGACTAAGAGCGGCGGAAATCCGGAAGTGATCGCTGATAACGAAAACGGGTTATTGATAAATTATAATAACGAAGAGGAACTGATTAAGGCGGCAAAAAAAATGTTGACGGATGACGAATTTGCCAGAGAGATGTCTGTAAACGCGAAAGGGGGATTAAAAATTTTCAGCTGGGAAAAGACCGTTGACGAAACCGCTGATGTTCTTAAGGCCTGTTTTTAAGGAGTTATAAGTGATTTTATGATAATTCTTGTTCAGGTAAATTTTTCCGAAGACCACGCGGAAAAGATACTGCCCTTAGGCATTCTCTCGGTCGGAAGCGCGCTGAAAAAACGCGGTTTTAGCGCGGAACTCGTTAATATTAATGAGGATCAGATAGATGAAGCCGCTAGAAAAATCGTTGAAAAAAATCCGGAGTTTGTCGGTTTTTCCGTTATTACCGGGGCGCAGACAAAGCATTCAGCCGAGTTGTCAAAAAAACTTAAAGCGCTTAGACCGAACCTGCCAATACTTTGGGGCGGAATCCATCCCTCTCTTTTACCCCTGGAATGTTTAAAGGAGAATTATGTTGATTTTGTAATCCAGGGTGAAGGCGAAGAAACAATATTGGAATTCGCAGCGGCTTTAGCCGCGGGCAAGGCAGGGGAGAATGTTAAGTTTAAAGATATTTTAGGGCTCGGCTATAAAGAAAAAGGCGAGCCAATTATGAATGAGCGCCGGCCGTTAATTGAAAATCTTGGCGACTGGCGGATTGATTTCAGCCTCCTTAACGTTAATGATTATGTTTATAGCCTGGGAAAATATAAGCGGGTCATCGCCTATAAAGCCAGCCGCGGCTGTCCGTTCGGCTGCGCCTTCTGCTATAATAATGAATTTAATCAGAACCGCTGGCGCGCCTGGCCGGTTAGCGCGGTGGTAGAGGATATAAATTTTTTAAAGGAGAATTACAAGATTGACGCGGTTAAGTTTTATGATGATAATTTTTTTGTGGATAAAGCGCGAGCTTTTGAAATACTGGAAAAAATAAAACTTCCGTCTCATCTTGAAATAAGGATTGATTTTATTGACGATGAAATGGCCCGGCGCTTAAAAGAGTACGAGATTTTTGACCTTTTAATCGGCCTGGAATCCGGCTCGGATCGGATTCTAAAAATGATTGATAAGAATTTTACCGTTTTAAGGATGCTTAAAGGGGTGGAAGCGATTGCTAAATATGATTTGCGCGCCACTTACTCGTTTATCGTCGGCTTGCCAGGGGAGACGGAAGATGAATTTAATGAAACTCTTAGACTGATGTATAAAATTTATAAGATCCATCCCCGGGCCAGCTTTACTTTGGGCGCTTACCTCCCGTACCCGGGATCAAAACTTTATCGGACCAGCCTGGAAATGGGCTTTCAGCCGCCGGAGAAAACCGAAGACTGGGGCAAGATTGACCGCTTCCGGAAAGATTTTAACTCGCCCTGGATTGACGCGAAAAAAGTCTGGGTTATCCGGGAGTGCTATAAGATCATGAGCTGGGACGCGAAAATTTTTAAAAAATGGTTTGAGCTGAGGGTAAAACACAATTTTTTTTCAATACCTTTGGATATATATCTGGTAGAGTATTTGGCCGATAAAGCTATTTCCGAAAAGAGCGTTTTTGGGAGGGTGTTGCGGAAAATCTATAATTTAATTAGGAAAAAATGAATATTTTAGCCATCAATTTAGATAAGGCCATATTTAAGGAAAATTCGGCGAGCCTTGAGAGATTAAAAGAATACAGCGCTCTCGCGGAAAAGCTTTTTGTTATTGTTTGGACAAGGGAAAAGTTTTCCCCCATTGTTTTTGGCGACAGGTTAATCGTTTATCCGACTAATTCTTACTGCCGTTTATTTTATTTTTTTGATACCTGGCGGCTGGCTAGAAATATCTTACGGAAAAATAAAATTGACCTTATTTTTACCCAGGATCCTTTTGAAACCGGGCTGGCTGGCGCTTTAATAGCCGCCATTAACCGGATAAGGCTGCAATTACAAATTCATACGGATGTTTTTAGTCCCTATTTTTGGTACCAGTCATGGGTCAATAAAATAAGGGTGGTTCTCGCGAAAATTCTGGTTAAAAGGGCGGACAGCTTAAGGGTGGTAAGCGCGAGAATAGAGACTTCTTTAGTGAAGCTGGGAGTGGCTAGGAAAAAAATTTTTATTCTGCCCATTTATACGGACGTTAGAAAAATTACCGATGCCGGCGTTAAAATAGATTTAAAAAGTAAATACCGGCAGTTTGAAAAGATAATATTAATGGCTTCGCGCTTGAGTCCGGAAAAGAATATTGACTTGGCTATTAAAGCTATTCCGAAAGTTGCGAAAAAACTGCCGCGAATCGGACTTGTAATCCTTGGCTCCGGTCAGGAAAAAGCCCGTCTAAAATCGCTAATTAAAAAAAATGGATTAGCTGGTCGGGTAATTTTGGAGGCTTGGACTGAAGATTTATCCTCATATTATAAAACAGCCGATCTTTTTCTTTTGACCTCAAATTATGAAGGCTGGGGCATAGTGGTTATTGAAGCTATGGCGGCCGACTGTCCGGTAATAATGACTGACGTCGGTTGCGCCGGGGAACTCGTTAAAGACGGCTTAAACGGGTTAGTTGTTCCGGTCGGGGATGAAGAGAAAATGGTGAAAAAGATATTAATGCTGGCCGGGGATAAAGATTTAAGGAAAGCCCTAGCGGATAAAGCCAAGGAATCGGTTAACGCGTTAATGAGCAAAGAAGAATATTTGCGTCAGTATAAAAGATCTTGGTTATAATGGATAGACACGTTTGTCGTAGTTTTTAAGACTTTACTTTAAAAGTAGCACTAGTAAAATCAATTCAATTATGAAATTGTTAATTCTTACTCAAACTGTTGATAATAAAGACGGGGTGCTCGGGTTTATGCATGGTTGGATTGCCGGTTTTGCCCAAAAGTGCGAGCGGGTTACGGTAGTGTGCTTAAAAAGCGGAGAGTATTGCCTACCAGAGAATGTTAGGGTGTTAAGTCTAGGCAAAGAAAGGCATAAATCAAGGATTATGTATTTTTTTAATTTCTATAAGTACATCTGGCAAAATCGTCAGGATTATGATAAAGTTTTCGTGCACATGAATTATGAATATGTTATTCTTGGTGCTATTTATTGGCGAATATTAAGAAAAAAAATTGCTTTATGGTATGCCCACGGCCATGTATCCCCGGGTCTTAGACTGGCCGAAAAATTAGTACACGTAATTTTCACCTCCACTAAGAGCGGATTTCGTTTAAAGAGTGATAAAGTAAAAGTTATTGGTCAGGGCATTGACACGAAAAATTTTGCAATTTATAAACGCACCGATCAGGTCGCTTTGGATAAAGAAAATCCGGCTTTGTCCGGCGCTTACCCTAACGCGTATCGTAAAGATGCGGATAAATCTGGCCGCCGGAATGCTGATTCGGCAGCTTTTAGATCGGAACAACTGGTTAAGGACAGAAATAAAATAGTCAGCATCGGAAGAATCTCTCCATCAAAAGATTATGCGACCCTTATTAAAGCAGCGGAAATTTTAAAAAATAAAGGTCTTAGAGTGAAGGTTGAAATTATCGGCGAGCCGGCGGTTACGGCTGATAAAAAATATTTAAAATGGCTTGAAAAGATGCTGGATGAAAAGGGATTGACCGGCGAAATTAAGTTTATTGGTTCAGTCGCTAACAAAGATATCTTAGAGTATTTATTATCGGCTGGAGTTTTCGCTAATATGGGGATGACTGGCAGTTTGGATAAGGCAATGGTTGAAGCTATGGCGGCCGGATTGCCCGTTGTGAGTTGCAACGAGGCCATGGAGGAAGCGTTGAACGGATACGCGGATACGCTGATGTTCACTAAGAGCGATTATAATGAGCTGGCTGAAAAAATTAAAAATATTATAAAGCTGCCGGACGAACAATATGCGCGATTTTCAAACATTTTGAGAAAAATAGCGGTGAATAATCATGATTTATCTAATTTTATAGATAAAATTTTGGCAGGATTATAATTATGGAGTTAGAGCAAGCAATTAAAACTAGGCGAAGCGTCAGGCGTTTTACCGGCCGCCCGTTAGAGCAGGGAGTTTTAGAAAAAATTTTTAATGCCGGCATCCAGGCTCCAAGCCACTGTAATACTCAGGGCTGGAAGTTTATTTTTGTTGACGATGCCGACGTTAAGGAAAAAATTTTCGCGGCCGGCGGTTCTTACGCGGTGAGAAACGCTCCTTATGGCATTTTGGTTCTTTACAGCACCGCCTTGAGCGACAATTTAGAATACCGCGACTGGCTTCAGAGCTCGGCGGCCGCCATCCAGAACATGCTTCTAACCATCCATGATTTAGGATTGGGCGGTTGCTGGATTTGCCATTTGCCTCGTAAAAATGTTTTGCGGAAAATTTTTAGTATTCCGAAACTTTACTCACCGGTCGCTTATATAATCTTCGGTTATCCTCAAACCGAGTTGTTGCCGATGCCGCGTCGGTACCGGCTTGAGGAAGTATGGGCGGCCAACAAATTCGTTTGGCCTAATGAAAAATTAAGACTAAATATCCGGCTGAAAAGGGTTGCGAAAAAGATTTATTTCATTCTTCCCGATTTTGTAAAAAAAATTATAATGCCCTTAACTGATAAACTGGTAAAAAAATTTAACAATTAAACACATGAGAAAGATTTCAATTATTATTCCTGTCTATAATGAAGAAGGGTCTGTTAACGAATTATACGCTGAGATTAAGGCTGTTATGAAAAAAATCTCTTTTGTTTATGAAGTCATTTTTATAAATGACGGTTCCCGCGATAGCACTCTAGAGGAATTAAAAAAACTTGCTGGCGTAAAAATAATTTCTTTTACGAAGAATTTTGGCAAATCTCAAGCCCTGCAAGCGGGCTTTGACGAGGCTGACGGAGAATATATTATTACGCTTGATGGTGATTTACAGGATGATCCGAAAGAGTTGCCTAATTTTATCAATTCGCTGGAGCAGGGTGATGATTTAGTATGCGGTTGGAAGTACCGGAGATTGGATAGTTTTAGCCGGAGATTTGCCTCATTTATTGCCAATAGTATAACTAAGCGCGTTACAAAAACAGATATACATGACATGAATTGCTGTTATAAGGGTTATAAAAGAGAAACGGCTAAGCGGCTCAGGCTATACGGCGATATGCATCGCTATATTCCGGCGATTGTTTCCGATATGGGCTTGCACGTAAATGAAATTAAGGTACACCACCGTCAGAGAATGCACGGTAAGACAAAATATGGATTTAAAAGACTGTCAAACGGACTTTTTGATTTTATGACCCTTTTATTTCTACGTCGCTTTATTGATCGGCCGATGCATTTTTTCGGTCTTTATGGTCTCGCGCTTTTATTTTTCGGATCTGTGATTTTACTTTACCTTTTTTGGATAAAAGTTTTTCAGGGAGTTTTAATTGGTTCGAGGCCTTTATTAATTCTTGGCATGTTATTAGTTGTCGTGGGAGTGCAGTCGTTTTCCCTCGGCTGTCTTGGCGAGTTGATCATCCGGCAGAATGGATCGGATAGAAGAAATTACGTTATTAAAGAAATAATAGACAACCGTACGCTAGAAGTTACTAACAGCTAATTTATATATGAATCCCATCCCTAAAAACGTTTTTTTGTCGTCAGTCTTGGCGAACGTGCCCCGTTTATTAGGGCAACTTAACCGCAATCCCTTATCCATAACCTACGGATCTTTTGATCGGGCTTATTGGCATTATCGTACAAATGATATTAATAACGCCCGTTGTCAGGAAGCCGCGTTAACCCTCACTTTACTTTATAAATATGACTTTCCGGGAAACAAATATTATCACAGTGAGAAGATACTGGGCTGGATTAACGCTTCACTTTCTTTTATTTTAAAGACTCAGAACCGAGATGGCTCATTTAATGAATGGTATATTAACGAAGGCTCTTACGTGGCGACGGCTTTTGTAAGCGCGGCTTTAGCGGAAATACTGGGTTTAATGGGAAAAGAAAAAATTATAGATTACGAAGAGATATTGGATGGTTTAGAAAAAGCGGCTGACTGGCTTGCCAAACATAATGAAGTGTTGGTTTTTAATCAGCTGGCCGGAAGCATTTTTGCTTTAGCTAAAATCTCATCATTGACTGGCCGCGAGAAATATTTAGAAGCCGCCGGTAAAAAACTAAATTTAATTATTAGCCGCCAGTCTTCGGAGGGTTGGTGGAGTGAATATGGCGGGCCTGATGCCGGTTATTTATCCTTAATGATTGACTATCTCGCGAAATACTATGAACTGGATAGAAGAGAAGATGTTCTCGGATCAATTAAACGCGCTTGTGCTTTCTTAGTTAATTTTCTTCATCCTAATTTTACTGCCGGAGGGGAATACATGTCGCGCAATACCGAATATTTGATTCCTTCCGGCTTTGTTTATTTATCAGCCTTTGACGTGAACGCTGAGATAATAACTGCTTTTAACATCGCCTCCCTCTCTTCCGGATCGGGCGTCGGGCCAGACAGTTTAGATGATCGTTATTTATGTTATATTTTATATAACTGGTTGCAGGCCGGAATTTCTTTAAGCTATAGCGACATTAGTCCATATGTTGATATTAATAAATATCTGGCCACAAGGAGAATGGATATCTTTTTTAAAGATTCCGGCATAAGAATCAGACAAACCGATAAATATTATTTTGTAGCCAATCTATACAAAGGCGGCGCTTTCCGGCTTTATTTTCCGGACCGGCACTATTTGGATTCGGGAATTGAAATTAATTTAGCGGGGCGCGGCTCAATTTCCGGCGCGCTTGACTACTCTAATGAAGTCGCGAGCGAAGAAAGCCTTCTTATGGTGAGTGGAAAGTTAAAACCGGTAAAGGAGCCATTAATGAAGACGCCGATTATGATATTGTTTAAGACCTGGCAACTTGTCTTTGGAAAATTTGGTAACTGGCAGACATTTTTAAAGGATTTTTTAAGAAAAAGAATGATTAGTTATAAAGATTCGTCAGATATTTTGTTTAAACGAGAATTTATTATTAATAGTGATTCTTTAATTGTTGAAGACTGGATCGGCAAATTGATAAAAGAAAAAGATTTTTTTTGCGGACAAAAGGCGTCGTATAATTTTATTCCCAGCTCTAAATTTTTTACCTCCCAGGAAGTGGAAGAGAAGGGCAACCCAGCAGAAAGAGAGTTTAGTGGCTCGCGGAAGGGGTGCTCCTTGCGCCGAACTTTTAGTTTTTAGCTTTAGTTTATGGAAGGCTTAATCGGCAAAAACATAAATTTTTGGATTATTATTGGATTTTTAGGTCAGGTTATGTTTTTTTTGAGGTTCTTTGTCCAATGGCTCCATTCTGAAAAGCATAAGAAAAGCCTCTTTCCTTTTTCCTTCTGGTATTTTAGTATTGCCGGAGGAGTGATTCTCTTTATTTATGCTATCCACATTAAAGATATTGTTTTTTCTTTGGGTCAGGGTCTAGGACTATTAATCTATATTAGAAACATTATGTTATCTAAAGGTAATAATGAAGCCAATAAAAAGGTATGAAAATAAGTAATTTTTGGCAAAAAAATGCCTTGCTGGTTATTATGGCCGCGTATTTTATCATGGCATCGGCCGGCATTTTTTTTAACTATTCACTTTTTAATACTACCGGCGACGAAGCGCCACTCCTATCCGCGGCGCTGAAAATGATTGCCAGCCACAGCTTACGACCTAATTATCCATCATTTTATCATTTATCCTTAGGAGCTTATCTGTATTTGCCGTTTTTGGCTATCGCTTTAATTGCAATGCGCCTGTCCGGTCTTTTTCCCAGCCTGATGGCGCTTGAGCAATTCGGCCAAGTTGAATTCGCAAAATTTTTACCTCTCGGGCGGTTTATATCTGTTATTACTGGTTTGGCTTGCCTCTACTTTTTATACAGGATTAGCAAAAATTTATTTAATAATAAATTAGTCTCTTTATTGTCAGTTTTTTTACTTTCTTCCAGTCTGCTTTTTGTCCAAGCCTCACATTTTGCAAGAGTTTGGCTTCCCCAAACTCTTACCGTGCTCTTAACTTTATATATGATTTTCGATTTTTACCAGGTGCCGGTGGCTAAAATGAAACATTATTTATGGTGCGGATTCTCCATTGGCCTGGCTTTTGGCACGCACGTGGTGGGAATTTTTACTTATATTTCGTTTTTAGCCGCGCATTACTTAAAAAATAGAAAAGAGAGGGTTAAAAATATTATTCTCAATCCGTATTTTTGGTCAGCAAATTTTATTTTCGTTCTCGTTTACCTGGCGGTTTATTTTTTAAACACTTATGGCTTTATTCATTACCTTGGAGGGCTATTTCCTAATCCGAACAAGATGCTTAATCTGTCCGAAACTTTTAGTCCTTTGGTTGACCGATCCGCTCCATTGATCCCGGATGGTTCTAATACCATAACTAAGTCTATTTTTTACTATTTTGGGGCGCTTTGGCAGAGCGATCCATTGCTCTTAGTCGGCGCCTTATTTGGCTCCGTCGTTATGCTAATTAAAAAAAGGGACGTTTTTTTAATCTTAGCTTCTTTTGTTTTTGTCTATTTTTTCGCGATCAGTTCAATTAGCATCAAAATCGCCCGTTATCTATTACCTATTCTTCCGGTGTTAGCGCTTTTTTCCGCTTTTGGATTATCCTGGCTTTACCAGTGGACGAACCATAAAAAGGCGACCGCTTTACTGATAGCCGTTTTATGCCTTTTGTCTTTATATCCGCCTTTACTTTGGGATTACAAATTTTTGCTACCTTCAAGCCGGCTTGAAGCTACCGACTGGATTTATAATAATCTGCCAGCGGGAGAAAATATCATAAATTTTGATGGTCACCTGGAGCTAAACGAAAATCGGCAGACGATAAAGGACATGACCATGTATACTTCTTTTGCCACTAAAAAGCGGCTCTATCTTTTAAACAAACCGGATGAAGCGCTTCCTAAACCCAATTATTATATTTTATCTTTTCCGCACTATAAGAAAATTCCGAAAGAAATTCTTGATAAAAAATATGATTATTTTATTATTAGCTGGCTAGACAAAAACGATTTTCAATATTGGCAGGAAAAATTAAAGGAGGTAAATGTGGATCCGGCCGATATTTCTTTAGTAAAGAGATTTCCGGCTAACGCTACGGAGAATGATATTGGCCTAGATTTGGGAGGGGCGATTGATAAACCCCTGGTTAACTTGCTAAAAATAAAGCAAAACGGCCCGATTATTGATATTTATAAAATTAATAATGCTAAATAAACCGTTAAAAAAAATACTAATTGTAATTAATAGCTTGTCTTTCGGTGGCGCCGAGAGATTGGTTGTTAATCAGGCTAATTACCTAAGAATGGCAGGGTATGAAGTGGATGTACTTACTATATTGCCAAAGAAACCGGGTTTTTATGATAATTTGATATTTTCCGGCGGGAAACTGTTGCATATAGACGCCGGAGGATTTTCCCTGCGGGGAATTTGGATGATCGCTAAAATAATTAGAAGGGGAAAATACGAAGTCATCATGACACATTTATTTTTGGCGAATACCTTGGTCCGCTTGGCTTGCCTTTTTATTTTTTGGCCGGGAAAAATTATAGCCTATGAACATAATGTTTATAAAAACGAGAAGCGCTTTAAGCATCTTTTAATTGACCGCCTACTCTCTTTTTTGACTCATAAAATTGTCGCGGTTTCCGATGAAGTGGAGGACTATTTAATAAAAAATGGTATTTCAAAAAATAAAATAACCGTGATTCAAAACGGCGTCTCGGCTGATAATCTAAAGAATATTTTATCTCCGTCTCAAATCAGGAAAGAGCTCGGATTCACGAAAGAGGATATCTTGGTGGTGTCAAACGGCAATATTAATCCTCAAAAAGGTTATGAAACTCTTATTAAGGCAGCCGAGAAGGTTATTGGTAGGAATCCAAAAATTAATTTTTTAATTTGCGGCCTTGACACTAGCCAGTATTCCCAGTCTTTGAAAAATCAGGCTTTAAATAGTCGTTATTCAAACCAGATACATTTTTTAGGCGCCCGACCCGACGCTGTGGCAATAGTAAATTGTGCTGACATCTTTGTCATGCCTTCCCTTTGGGAAGGATTAAGCCTGTCGCTATTAGAATCATTAATGCTCGGCAAGATCGTGGTTGTTTCGGATATTCCCAGCATGACCGCTTTGGTTAAAAATGGCTATAACGGGATTACTTTCGTGGCCGGAGACGCAGAAGCGCTAGCGAAAGCAATTATAAATATTGTCGGACATCCGGTGAATTTTCAATCTATTAAAGATAAGGCAAAAGAGACCGGCGAATCTTATTCGATTGAAAAAAATATTGAGCGGATTATTTTTATAATTGATTAGCGTCGTTTTTATGAATATTCTAATAACCAACTTCCATTCTATAAAAAATAAAGGCGATTTGGGAATCGTTTTAGGTTTGATGGATGGATTAAAGGTTGTTAATAAAAGTTTTAACTTTGCCATCATCGGCAGAAATATTGAAGAACGCAGTTGGTGGGAATCCCGGGGGGTTAAATTTTTTCTCCCGCTTCTCAAACTGCCTAAATACAAAAAAGGCCGGTGGTTCTCTTCTTTAACTAATAAAGCGAGCGCGATGTTATTTTTTGGGAATTATTATTTATCCCTGGCAGTCTTAAGATTCCCTAGATTGGCTTTTTGGTATTATAAAGACTCAGAAGAAATGCTGAAGACCCTAACGGCTTATAATAGAAGTGCCATAATTATTTCCAAGGGCGGAAGTTTTTTCCGGGAGCCGGAGTATCGGGTAAATATTCTTCCAGTAGGAATCATGAGCCATTTGCATCAACTGCTCACGGGGCTTATGCTTAAAAAAGCAGTAATTTTATCGGCGCAATCTTTTGGTCCCATAAATAACCCATATTCAAAATTAATTATGCGCCGAGCTTTACTCAATTTTAAGTTGATTACCACAAGAGAGACCGATTCAAAGGCTTTTTTAAACAATAAGCTCAAAATATCCAAAAATGTCGTCCTGGCTGGTGATTTGGCATTTTTACTAAAAATAAAAGAGGTAGAAAGTGAGGATAATAAAATTTTACATAAGATCGTCAAGGATAAGAAAAATGGTCATATTTGCGTGGGTTTAACCGTAAGATCATGGTCGGAACAAAAGCAATTCCGATCTTACGTAGATTCTCTGGCCGCATTCATTAATGAATATGCGGTAAGGGGATTCAGGTTTTATCTCATGCCGCAGTCCATTGGTCCGTCAGAGAGCGAGGATGACAGGATTATTTTTAAAAAAATTTTGGAGGCTCTGCCGGATGATATTAAATTTCAAGTAAGAGTAGTTAATAATGATCTGAAAGTGAATGAACTATTGGGGTTATATGGCCGAATGGATTATTTTGTGGCAACCCGACTCCATTCCGCAATTTTTGCCTTACTTAGCGGCGTGCCAGTAATGGCGATTGGCTATGAACCGAAGACCGCTGGAGTTTTTAAAGATCTGGATTTAAACCGGTTCGTGTTGGATATTCGTAATTTTTCACCGGAAATTATTAAAAGAACTTTTGAAACCTTGCTTAAAACACCAAAAGATATTTTTTCTTCAGCCGGATCAAGAGCCGTTATCTTGTCCAAGAAAAATATTGAAGCTATTTTGGCAGTAATAAACTTGTCCGCTAATTAATATGACGTTCCGCGATTTAATAAAAAAAATAATTTATATCAGGCAGTGGTGGCTTTTTAAAAAGGTAGAAAATTATACCATGGTCGGCCATGGTCGGCTTTACGAACTCTATGAAATAGCGGAAAGGATTGAAAGACAAGGTTTGGCTGGAAGTTTTGTGGAATGTGGTGTTTGGAAGGGCGGAGCGGCGGCCGTAATGGCCGAGATTGTTAAGAAGCATAAGAGTAAGAGGGATTTGTGGCTGTTTGATTCTTTCGTTGGTTTACCGGAACCTTCTCTCGCCGACGGAGATTCTGCTTTTAGGCAATATAATAAAAATAAGGGTGGGTGTGATATTTCAGACGTTGAAGAAGTATTATTCGGAATTATCGGGATTAACAGAAACCAGGTAAAAATAACTGTCGGCTGGTTTAATGAAACTTTGCCCGCTTATAAGCAATCGGTTGGAGATATTAGCCTTCTCAGACTTGACTGTGATTGGTATGAGTCAACCAAAATTTGTCTGGATATTCTATACGATAATGTTGTTCCGGGCGGGTATGTCTTAATTGATGACTACAGCACTTGGCCGGGATGTCGCCAGGCAGTTGATGAATTTTTTAAAAACAAAAAAATTGAAGCCGATTTGGTCGTCGGAACTGACGGGGCGGCCTTTTTTCAAAAACCTTTGTTTGGCAGTTTAGGTCAATATTGGTCAATAGAATCGCTTAAATACCAAAAACCGCATGAACGGATAAGAAAGATTTACCGTGAAATCATAAAAGGTAGTACCAGCGGCTCCGTTCTTGATATCGGCTGCGGGCCAGCTTCGCTCGCGCTATTGCTTCAGAGCGGAAATTTCAAATATTCCGGAGTAGATGTATTTAAGCAGAACATCCCTTCCGGCCGCTACCGAGTGTTTGATTTGGAGCATGATGATTTTAGCAATTTTCCTTTTGATGAAATTTTTGATGTTGTTGTTATATCGGGTGTTATTGAATATCTATCAATTGAACGGGTGAGAGAATTATTAAAATATCTCCGGCTAAAGCTTTCGGATAGAAATACAAAAATTATTATTACTTATACTAATTTTTCCCACTACAGCCGTAAAATAGCTACTTACCATCCGCGATGGGTTATGATTAAAAAAATTGATGATATCCGAGAAGAGTTCAGGGCGGCCGGGTTTTCTATCGTAAGGTTTTACCCCAGTTATTATTTTATTTTTCGTCGGAGGCTGAATTTACGCTTCCGGCTTCCGGGTTTATTTAAATATTTCGGCCGACAAGTAATATTTATTTTGCAGAAGAGCTAAACATTTATGAATAATCCTAAGAAAATTAAAGTAGCTCTCATGAGCTATGCCATGGATGGCCGGAAGGCGATGGGGACAGCTGTTTATACCAGGCGGCTTATAGAAAAATTATTAGCCGATGAACGATTTGATTTCACGCTGGTTCATTATGAAAAAAATGATGACGCCTTGTATAATAAAGCCAAGGAAATTATTATTTCCGAATTTATTTATCCGTCCAGATTTTTAAGGCAATTGTATTTTTTTTGGCTTTATCGCCATAAAAAATTTGATATTATTCATTGGTTTCAGCCGCGGGCTTATCCTGGCTATTGGTTCGCTCCGGCTCGCCATAAAATAATTACTATCCACGGTGGCGGTAAGTATTATTATCCGAGATTTTGTTTTTCAGCTCACGTTTTTCATTGGGTTATAAAATATTTTAACAGCTGGTTTAGATATTTGATTGTCTGCTCAAAAACCGCTAAAGAAGAAGCCTCCAGTACCTATAAAATCGCAACGGAGCGCTTAGTGGTTATTTATAACGGGGGCGGAGAAAGATTTAAGCCGCTGGACGCTTCCGAGTCTTTTAAAATAATAAAAAAAGAATACCCGGCAATCACTGGTGATTATATCCTTAGCATTTCCCGTCTTCAGCCACATAAAAATATCGCTAACCTAGTAAGGGCTTATATTGACATGCGCCAACGGTCAGTTCGGGAAGAAAAGCTGGTTATTGTCGGTAAAGCAACAGAAAAATATCTAGAAATTTTCAAAATTGCCGAAGAGTCTGAATTTTCTCAGGATATCATATTTATTAATTATATTAAAGAACAGTTGATCAACCGCGTTTATTCCGCCGCGAAAATATTCGTTTTTCCTTCATTAAGTGAGGGCTTCGGCCTGCCACTCGTGGAAGCAATGGCCAGCGGAGTCCCAGTAGCGACTTCAAACGTAAGCTGCATGCCAGAAATAGTTAGCGAGGCTGGTATTCTATTTGATCCTAATAATACTAAAAATATGGCCGACGCCATAATCGGATTATTGGAGGATAAAGAGTTGCGGGATAGATTAAAAGAGGCCGGCCTTAAACGGGCAAAAATATTTACTTGGGAAGAAGCGGCTGAAGAATTAAAGAAACTATATTTAAAATTGGCCGTATCCAACATATGAAATTAATTTACATAGCCAATGTTCATCTTCCCGGTACTTGGGCTCATAGTATTCAAATTATGAAGATGAGTGAAGCTTTTGCTAAGGCTGGGGTTGAAGTGGAGCTCATAACGGGTATGAAGGAGGCGGATGATGAAAAAATATTCTTTTATTATAACATAAAAAATAAATTTAAAATCATCAAAATTCCTTACTTTGATTTATCGGCCAAGGGATCAAGCGGCCTGAATTTTTTAATCAGAACCATAAGTTTTCTCTTATCCGCTCGGTTATATTTATTAGATAAGAAATATGACCTTTTATATTTTCGGACTTCCTTGGCCGGCCTTTTTTTTAATAATTTTTATCTGGAAGTGCATCAGTTACCCGGCCGGATTAGAGGATGGCACAAGAAGACCTATAAAAAAGCTAAAAGAATAATTGTCCTTACTAAATATTTAAAAAAAGAATTAATATCCATCGGCGTTGACAGCGCTAAAATTATAGTCGCGCCGGACGGAGTGGATCTGGAGGAGTTTTCTTTAGACTTCCCCGGGAATGACGCGAAAAAAAGATTGCCACTTTTGCCGGAAAAAAAAATTATTGTGTACTCCGGCAATATATACTATCATGACTGGAAAGGAGTTGATGTTTTATTAGAATCTCTTAAATACTTAGAAAATGTGATATGCCTATTGGTCGGCGGCGACCAAGCTGAATCTAAAGAAACGAATAAGCGTTTTGGGACTGATAAGGTAATTATGACTGGCCAATTGGCGCATCGCGAAGTGCCGTCTTATTTGAAGGCGGCGGATGTGCTCGTATTACCTAATAAAAAAGGCAATGTTACATCAGAATATTATACTTCACCCCTAAAATTATTTGAATACATGGCCAGCGGCCGACCAATTGTAGCTTCTGATTTGCCTTCACTCCGGGAAATTCTAAATAATAATAATTCAGTTCTGATTAATCCGAATGATCCCCGAGCCTTGGCTGAAGGAATAAAGAAAGTGTTAGCTGATCAAATTTTAGCGGAAAAAATTTCCGCCCGGGCTTTATCTGATGTCAAGAAGTATACTTGGCAAAAACGGGCGGAAAAGATAATTCGCGAGAAATAAATAAATTAGGCAAAAGCCTGTTTTTATGATATATTTTATTTAAATTTTAAGCTTTCTATGGAAAATATAGAATTAAGCCTCATTGTTCCTTGCTATAATGAAGATACGCATCTTACGGAAAATTTAGGTCGACTAAAGCAGGTATTGGATGCAATCGTCTTTCAATCGGAAATTATCATTATAGATGATGCTAGTACTAATAATACGGTTGAAATGATCACGGATTTTATCAGCGCCAATCCGGGTGCCGAAAATATTCGGTTTATAAGGCATGAAGAAAATTACGGCCGGGGGAAAACCGTCAATGAAGGCATTCTAGCGGCGCGGGGAGCGATTGCGGGATTTGTTGATGTTGATTTTTCTACCAGTCCCTGGTATATTCCGGCTTTAGTGGCTGAAATTAGGAATGGAGCAGAAGTAGTTATTGGACAAAGAATTTATAAACTTAAATTTAAGGTTTTGCACCGCTGGATTTTAAGCAAAGGCTATAAGTTCTTGGTTGGTCTATTCTTAGGCTTGGATCTTGGTGATACAGAATCCGGTTGCAAATTTTTCCAACGTGACAAGATTGTCCCGGTTTTAAGTGAGGTTAAGGATGAACGCTGGTTTTGGGATACGGAAATTATCGCCCGGTCGCATTTTGCCGGATTAATAATACGCAATCTGCCTACGGTTTTTATCCGGGAATCGCTTTATACTACCGTAAAGATTTTTGACGATTCCTGGAGGCACTTGGTAAACTTGATTCGGTTAAGTAGAGAATTAAAACAACGTTCGCGCGAAACATTACCAATAAAATCTAATGCCTAATGAATCAAAAAAATATATTGTTTTCGGCTCGCCCTATATCGGCAAAGAGGAAATCGCCGAGATGGCTAAGACTTTAAAATCGGGCTGGATCGGCACCGGGCCTAAGGCGGCCAGATTTGAAAATGATCTCTGCCGTTATACTGGCGCCCGGTATGGACTGGCCCTAAACTCCTGTACCGCCGGCTTGCATTTATCGCTTCTAGTTAGTGGAATCGGTCCCGGGGATGAAGTTATTACTACGCCTCTGACTTTTTGCGCGACTGTCAACACTATTATTCATAGCGGCGCCAGACCGGTATTTATTGATGTTGATCCGAAAACCATGAACATGGACGCGAATCGGATTGAAGAGGCTATTACTAAACACACTAAGGCCATTATGCCGGTTCACTTGGCCGGGCGGCCTTGTGAAATGGATAAAATTACGCAAATAGCTAGAAAATATAAACTACTTGTAATTGAGGATGCGGCTCAGGCTATAGGCTCGGAATACAAAGGAAGAAAAATCGGTTCTATAGGCGATTTGACCTGTTTTAGTTTTTATGTGACTAAAAATATTATCACCGGCGAAGGCGGAATGGTTATGACTGACAATAAGGAATTCGCCGACAAAATAAAAGTTTACGCTTTACATGGCATGTCTAAAGATGCCTGGAAACGCTTTTCCGATGACGGCTATAGGCATTATCAGGTAATTTTTCCCGGTTACAAATATAACATGACGGACATGCAGGCGTCGCTTGGGATTCATCAACTGAAACGAATTGGCCGGTTTGATAAAAAGAGGCAGAAAATATGGGATCAGTATAACGCCGCCTTTTTTGGCCTTCCAATCGGACTGCCGGCGCCAATAGGTAAAGATATTCATCACAACAAACATCTTTATACTCTTTTGGTTGATAAAAAAAAAGCTGGAGTGAGCCGCGACGAATTTATGCGGCGCTTGCACGAACGCGGCATCGGCACGGGCGTGCATTATATACCGGTGCACCTTCATCAATATTACCGGGAACGTTTCGGCTATAAGCCAGGTGGCTTTCCAAATGCCGAATATATCGGGGAGCGGACAGTCTCTATTCCGTTAAGCGCCAGATTAACCAAAGAGGAAATAAAAAGAATCATTAAGGCTGTCAAGGAAGCTGTATTAAATAAATGAAATTTATGAATACTAAGGCGGAAAGAGTTCTTCGTTACGCTGACTACTACCAAGGGCTTTTTAAGATATACTTTGATTGGATACTGGAAATTTTAATTAAAATAGGAGATTTGAGAAGTGAACAAGGACTGATTCTTGATTATGGATGCGGATACGGTTATTTAAAAAAAAGATTAAAGACTTGGGTTATTGGTTATGATATTATTCCTGAATTGTCCGATGTCCCGGATTATCGCGTCTTAAAGCCGGCACAAATCGTACTGAATAATGTCTTAGAGCATCTTTACCCGGAAGAAATAAAGAATTTGCTCCTTGATTTTGAAAAGATGAATCCAGAGGCGGTTTTGCTTGTCTGTCTGCCAACCGAGAATTGGCTGGCAAAAGCCATCATTCGTTTACTAAATTATAAAGATGCTCATGAAGGCCATGTGACCGGGTACAGGGAAATAAGTAAAATTCTCGAAAAGAAATATTATCCCTGGAAAAGACGCTTCATTTTTTTCGGCTTGGCGCAGGTTGCTAAGTATATTCCAATTCAGTCTCTCCAGGAAAAAAAATAAGACGCGCTTAACTTCATGAAAAGAAGCATAATTTATACCAACCATTTATTATACCGGTTAATAATGTTTTTATTGGATGGCAGGGAATACTGGAACCGGTTCAAGACTGTCTCAAACTTGATAGACCGTGATTCTTCGGTTGTTGAGCTGTGTTGCGGCTTCGGAGATTTTTATAACTACGCCTTAAAAAGAAAAAATATTGATTACCTCGGGGTTGATTTAAGCCCTGAATTCGTCCGCTATGGCGCCAAGCGGGGTGTTAATATTATATTGCAAGACGTGACTAATTTTAATTTTCCCGTAAGCGATTATTACGTGATGTTTTCTTCTCTTTATCATTTTCAGCCGAATCCCGAGGATTTGATAAAAAAAATGCTTTTTACCGCGAGAAAGAAAGTAATTATCGTTGAGCCAATAAAAAATTTACTTAACTCAGAGTATAAAGTTATTTCCCGCCTGGCTCTTTCCTTAACTAATGAGGGAGGCGGAAAAAATAATTTTAGGTTTACCGAGGAATCTCTTCGCGGCCTTATGGATAGTTATTTCAAGAAAAATATTATCAATATTAGTAGAACAAAGAACGGTAAAGAAATAATTTATATTTTAAAGCCGAAAGGCAATTAGGGTATGGACAATCTCTTAAAAAACATTTTTTCTTTCGCTAAAGGACATTACCTAGCGCTAATACTAGGGTTTCTTTTAACTTTGATTATCTTCGCCCCCCTTTTGGCTTTCCCCTGGATCTTAGGAAAGGAATACAAAGGAATAAACATTAACGCTTTTGGAACTGACGCGCATTTTTATCTGACCCGCGGCAAAGAAGTGCTTGAGGGTCATAGTCTGGGCAGCGCCGTTACTCGCGAAGGGAAAAATGAAAAAGATTTATATCTTTCCTATAGTGATTATATTTTATTGGCGCCGGTAAAACTTTTAGGATTCGGCCAGTCCGTTAACATCGTAACGCTTTACAATATTTACAATTTTATTGGAATATTTGTTTTAATTCTGCTTATTTATTTTTTCTCTTTGGGGATGTCTGGTAATAAACTTTTATCTTTAGCTGCCGCCATATTTACCGTTGGCGGATATTCTATTGTTTACAACAAGGCTCTATTTTATAACAGTTTCAACATCTACGCGCGGGTGCTTTACCCGTATTTCAGTTCGCTCGTTTTATTTCTATATCTTAATTTTTTAGTTAGGAGCTTTAATTCTTTCGGCCTTAAATATAAAATTTACTCAGCCTTGGTTTTTGGCGCGATGTTTTATACTTACTTTTACGGATGGTCTTTTATCCTGATTTTAAACGGCTGCCTTTTTTTAATATATCTTCTAAAAAAAGATTATGCCGGGTTAAAGAAAATTCTATTTATTAGTTTATTTGGTTTAGCTATTGGCGCTTATAATCTTATTAGGCTTTTTGACATCATGATTTCAAAAACCGAAATGGACCGGCAAATTGCCTACTTTTCCTGGATGTCTTTGGGGCACGCGCCAATATTTTCTAAAATAGGCTTTGGGGCTTTGGTATTGTTTTTAATTTTCTGGTACAAGCGTCGGAATGATAAAAATACGCCTTTGATTTTTGCTATTATCTTAGCTGGATGGGTTGCTTTAAACCAGCAGATAATTACCGGCCGAATGCTCCAGTATGGCCATTTCTATTGGTATTTTATTGTCCCACTTTCAATTGTTATCGGTTTTTATATGTTCGAGCGGCTCGTTAACTGGGAAAAATTAAAGTTTTACGCGTTGGTATCCCTGATCGGCATTGCTTTTTTAAACACCACAGTCGGCCAGTACAGGTCTTTTTTTACCACCCTTAAGCCAAAAAGGTATGAGCAGAAATACCGGCCCTTTATTGATTATTTAAATAAGGTCGCCGATCCAACCGTAATTTTTGCCGAGCAAACCGATAATTACCTATTTACTATTTATACGCCCCATGATCTTCTTTGGAATCAAATCGTTACTATTAGTCGTGTTCCGATAGACAGATTTAAGGATACGCTGTTTATTTATTATTATTTAAATAAAGATTCAAGAAATAATTTTCAGGAATATTTGTCTCAAATGGCGGGCGACAACCGCGCCCGAGGAAATTATTACCAAGTGCTTTATCGTAACCTTGAAGGCTATTGGTCAGGTTATGATTTTTACGCGTACCAAAAAAAGCTGGTAAAAAGCGATGCCGAACTGGCCTCTAAGCGGCCGGAAGTTATTGCTCAATTAGCTAAAGAGTATGAAGAGGCAGTAAAAGGTGGAGGTATTAATAAAATTTTTAATAAATACGGGGTGAAATATTTATTTTGGGACAAGAATAATAATCCCGAATGGGATTTATCTGGGATTAAAGGCTTAAAAGAAGTCGTGGCTCATAACAATATTTATTTATATGAGCTCAATTGAATTTTTTGAAGCCAGAAAAATATATTGGATTTAATTTCTCCGCTAAGCGCGGAGAGTTTTATTATTAGGGTTCTTGGTGGTACGTCTCAAAAGATTTTCAAGTTCACGGGCTAAATGACAGGCATCAAGTTCGCGGGCTCTCTTTCGTCCAGCTAGACCCAGTTCGTTGGCAAGCTCGCGATCGTTAATCAGTGAGGCGATTTGGTCGGCAAGGTCATCAATACTATTCGGTCGGAACGTAATGGCGCCATCGCCGGCAATCCAGGCAAAAGCAGTATTGACCGGTACCAGGCAAGGCGTTCCGAGCGCCATGGCTTCTAAAAGCTGGACCGAGGAAATATCCGGCCGCCACTGGGTGGTAACGCAAGCGTCGCATTCTAAAAAGTTGCGCATCAAATCAACCCTGCCGAGCCAGCCGGTAAATTTGACAATATCTTCCACTCCGCAATCCTTGGTTATATTTTTTAGGTTTTCCATATTAGGGCCGTCACCGCCGATAATCAGTCTTATTGGAATTTTACCTTTAAGCTCCGCGACCGCCCGGATAAGAAGATCAAATCTTTTTTCCGGCACCAGTCGGCCGGCGGAAAATATCTTAAATTCTTTGGCATTTTTATCCGGCCGGGCTTGGCGGGCGTAATGTTCGGTTTCAGACATATCAACGAAGTCGGGCATAGCCGCGCTAGAGCCGCTTTTTAAGCCGAAATTAAAATAATTTTCCTCCATTTTTGGAGAAGTAAAAATAAAAAAATCTAAATAATTCGCAAATCGGCTGCCAATTGCTTTTTCAATTAAAAAACGCAGTTTTTGTTTAAGCCTTATAATAAAATTGTCAGAGAAAGGCGGCCAGCTTACGAGTTCGCGGTTGAAAAATGCCACTACCGGGATTTGCCCACCGAGCAGCCGATAAAACCCGCCGCCGTATAGAAAGTGACCTTCAATATGAAAGACATCGGTTTGCGCCGAATATTTGTTTAGAATTTTATAGATTTTTTTTTGGATATTAATAAGGCTTTTATAACTGATATGTTCTTCGACCACCCGGGCAGGGAGGTCAGGTGGCAGTTTATTGATTTCAGAAAATACTGTGATTAGTAAAATATCGTGACCAAGCTTGGCTAAAGTCTTAATTTTTAAATACAAGTCAGGGTTTGATCCTCCCTTGTCAAGATTTAATTTTGTAGCGATGAAAGTGATGCGCATACTAGCTTTTTACTATTACTTTCCTTAATAGCATGGCTAGCGGAATCTGGGAGATAAGTTTGCTCGTGCCGATGACTCCTTGACCGTGGCGGGCAATACTTTTAATAATAATGTCTTTTTGCTCGGCTGTATGCTCTAGCCTAACCGCCTCTTTAGCGCTCTTAACCTGGTTAAAGGGCAAAGCTTTGGCATGGTATTCGGCCAGGTTAAAATTAAAATTAAGTTCAAAGGATCGGGAAGTGTTTAAGGGGTCGGATAATAGCGCGGTCTGGAAAATTTGGAGCTCTTCTAGGAAGTTAATGATAAAAGGATGCTTTTCAATGATTGGCTGGTTCGGCCGGGAGATCAGCTCTTTCGCGCGGCCGTAAGCGGATTTAATCATTAAATCCATGTATTTGGTAAAAGCCAGGGTTTTATATTTAAAAATAAGATTAGCCCCGTATTCGCCGCTTTTATATTTTTCCAAAACGCCCGGCTCTTTAATATGGTCAAGAATATCTTCCGGGGAATTAAAAAGTTCACCTTTGGTTTCTCTCGTGAATTCAGCGTAAATTTCTTTCATTTTCGATCCAAGGGCGATTGATTGCAGGTTAAGAAGGAAATCAAATACTGAAATATCGCAGGCTTTTAGAACCCGGTATAAATCGGAAAGCAGGGCATCATTATAGAAGATAGCGACGGTTAAATCAAAGCGGCGGCAGTCAAGATAATCTTCAAAACTTAACGTGTTGTTCGCGACGCAGATCATTTCCACTTCCGAGGTAATAATGTCATCGGCGTCCGGCCAGCCGTAGCGCCCGAAGCAATACGAAAGGACGCGGTACTTAGTCGTCATGCCGTATTTTTCTCTTTCTTCGCGTCCGGCGAGCTTTGTGCCTGGGAGGAGCATGAATTGGAATAAAACGATTACGTCAATTTCCATTTCAACCACGTCTTTGATACTTTTTAAATGTGCTTTAGTAGTATCTCCCGGCAGACCAAGAATTAAATGCGACGAAGTGCCGGCGCTGGAATTGATTTTTTTGGTATCATTAACCAGATCAACAATATCTTTCAATGGAAGGTTTATTCTTTTGACATTAGCGAGAACTACCGGATCGGTTGATTGCAGGGCGGCCGAAACGGCCATAGTGCCGCGAGTGAGTTTAACCGCCTCAAAAATTCGGTCTTTGTTATATTTACCAGTGTTAATGGAAATATACCAGGGCCAGCCGTATTTATCCTGCAATCCGGCAATAGCGCGGCAGACTTCCAAATCTTCCTCGTACATGCCGAAATTAGCGTCGGTAATATAAAAATGGTCGGTCTTTAGGCATTTTTGAGCGATGTATTCCATTTCTTTTTTCAAAAGTTCAATATTGCGTCTTTTTAAAAGACACCAGTAAGAAAGACCGTCATAGCAATAGGCACACCCAAAAGGGCAGCCCCGGACTGATTGAACCATGGGCATTAATTTGCCGAAATATTTATCAAACCAACCTTTAAGATACGGGGAAGGTATTTCGGCCAGGTCAATTCTCTCAAGGGCTTTGCCTTTTATGAGTTTGCCGCCTTTTAGAAATACCGTATTGGCGGGGACAGCCTCCTTTACTTTTTCAACATCGCCGCCTAATTCAAGCGCAAGCTTGGTAAGGTTATAGAAAGCGATTTCGCCTTCAAGCGTAACGTAGAAATCAATCCAGGAATATTTATTAAAAAAATTCAGGCGTTCGTCATCATCGCTGGTGAAATTGGGGCCGCCAAAAACTATGAGGGCGGCCGGGAATCTTGTTTTTACCCTTTTAGCGACTTCAATGCTTAAATTAGTATTCCAGACGTAATTAGTAAACCCGATTATTAGCGGAGCCTCGCCAAGGCACACCTCGTTTTTTAGTTCGTCGAGAAATTTAAACAGCTTTATTTCAACGCCGGGAAGATTCTGTTTCTGACAATAAGCGGCGATCAGGCCGATGCCCAAAGGCATTTTATTCATGGACATGGTCTGGTAATCGTGCGATAAGTCGCAAAGCCAGATTTGTTTAGCAGGTTTTTGTTCGGACATAAGATTAATTGTGATCGGCTTGTTTATTTTCTTCTTTTAAACATTTCTTTATGCCGGTGACCAAATCATGCAAGGAATATTTTTTACCGCGCCCGCCGGAGATGACGCGGACTTCATTCTCAATCATTTTAGCAGCGTCTTCGGCTAAAGCAAAATGGAATTTTTGGTCTGTGTTTATTTTCGGTTCAAGGCCTTCTTTAATCTGATTGATTATTTTGGTTACTACCTTGTCCGGCCGATCGTTCGGGCCGTAAACGATAGGGAGGCGCAGGATGCTTACTTTTAGGCCTTTGGTTTGATAAAGCCGGCAAAGTTCTTCACCCGCCAATTTAGTAAGGCCGTAAAGATTGGGTTCTTTAACCGCGTAAGTGCTTATAAAGAGAACCCAAATATTTTTTTTAAAAGCTGTTTCCAGAATATTAATTAATCCGATTAAATTTGTTTCTATGCATTTTTTTGGTTCGGTCGAGCAGGAACGATGGTTGCTTAAGGCGGCTAAATGAATAATGCCTTTGGTGCCCTTGACCTGGTTTAAGCAATTTTTATAACTCTCAATCTTTCCTTTAAAAGATCGGCCGCCTTTGAGCCGTGAACCGATGAATCCTTTGGCACCGGTGATTAGGATGTCCTTTTCCATAAAATAAATTTGTCTTATATGAACGAAGTTTGGATGATATTTTTTGAGAGGTCTAGTAGTCGGTTTATTTCATGATTCTTACAGCAATTCTGGCATTGCGGAATAACTTTAACGTGTTCGGGAATTTTTTTCCAGAGATCAGAAAAATTTTCTTCGTTTAAATCGCCAAATATGAATTTCGGATTTTCCATCATATAAAGACATACGCCCAGACGACCTTTCCAATTGACGGAAGGACAAAAAGAATAGCCATAGCATTTATCGTATTCTTTCGGCCTGACAGCCTCTTCATATTTATAAGGTGTGGTATAAATTTTGAATGTTTCGGTTTCGTATTGATTCAAAAATTCCGGCGGACTAAGTTTTGGCTGGATTTCATGGGAGCCTAAGAGGGCCGGCCGGGTCTGGAAATATGTGGCGCCTAAATCCCTGGCTTCCTGACAGATTTCTTCCAGCTCTTTCCGGGTTTGCGATTCAACATGGTTTAAACAAATCCCAAACGGCACGCGAGGTTTTTTTATCGCCCCAACTCCTTTATCAGTGAGGGAAATTCTGATCCAGGTGAATTTTTCCTGCTCAGGAATTTCCATATAGCCATTAGTGAATAATCCCTGTTCAATTCCTAGATCTGCCGCCCGGCGGATAAATTCGGCGAATTGAGGATGCAGGGTCGGTTCGCCGCCGCCGGTCCAATTAATGGCTTTTAATCCGCATTTCGCCAGTTCGTCAATAGCTTTTAGCATTATCTCAGGGTTGATTCTTTCGCCGGTTTTTTGATTTTCAAAAAAGCACCAAGGGCAATTAGCGTTGCAATAGCCAGTCGGCGCGATTTCTATGAGGACTGGACTGATTCTATTGCCTTCCAGCCAGCTTTTTACCCGGTCGCCATTCCATAATAATTTAGCGTGCGGATTTAATCTCATAAGTTTTTTTGTTATACAAACAAAATTATTTATTGGGTTCCAGGCTTAGTTTACTGGCGATCATATCGGCCAGAGGCATAAGCTCTTCTTTTTCTTCTTCAATATAATTGGCGGTTTCAATTTGCCAGATTCTGGTTAAATCGACTTCCGCGCTTTCGCGGAAAATCGCCGCCAAAAAATTTATCAACGCCGCTTCATCATGCCGGAAATTCTTCAGTTGCTCAAAGGTTAACCGCGGTAAATCCTTAATGGATTGACACTCTTTTACCATCGGCAATTTAGTGTAAAATATATTGCTAAAGGTAATTACCGGCTTTTTTAGCTGGACTGCCTCCCAGCCAGCCGTACCACTGATAGTATAAATCAGTCTGGCTTTATTAATCAAGTCTAGGCTTTCCGCCGCCGGACTAACTAAGACGACATTGGGAATCTTTTTCAGTTCGCGGTAAAAAGACCGCTTTCGAAGTCCGAGCATGGGAGCGTGTTCCTTTACGTAAAGTTTGAAATTTATCGGCAGTGATTGGGCTATTTGTTTTATAAGCCAAAGCTGGTCTTTATAAAAAGGGGCAAAAAGCAATGTAGCAATTTCCGGTTCCCGGTGCAAAGGAAAAAAGGCGTAATTATCATCCGGAGATATTTTATCAAAGAAGCGCCCATAACCTAATAGCAACCGGGTTTTAATTTTTATGTTATCCCAAAGTTCCCAAAAAGGATTTACATTACTGTAGTCGTCCCGGTTTGGATTTACTAGGTATCGGCCTATCATTTTAAGTCTCCAGTAAACAGACCAGAGAAGTTTTTTTGGAGCGATGAAGCTAAATTGCTGACGTCGGCTTACCGGATGGTATTTAGGTGAATCAAGATCCCGGTAAGGCTTAGGATTATGGCGGAGATTCTTCAGATAACAGGCGGCCAGCCTTTGCTCTTCGGGTAAAGATATTATTCCTTCGTTAAGCCGCTTAAAAGTATCGTTCACATAACCAAAATTATAACAGTTATCGCTTAATGTGTGCCTGGTTGCGATTCGGGTGTGATGGATAACTAAAGTTTTAATACCTTTTTTTCTAGCGATTTTATATAAGAGTAGGCCGGGCAGAGATCCGACTACGGAAAAAACCATCGCATCCGGTTTTTCCCGATCCAAAAATTCAATAATCGCCTTGGCGGTAACCTGAATAATTTTTAGCATTTCTTCATGAGAGAAGCGCGGCGTATCATGCGGGAAAGCCCTGATGAGTTGGCTTGACCGGATTATCCGGTCAATTTCTAAGTATGGCCAGAGGCCGGGAAGGCCATAATCTTTTTCCAGCTTTTCTAAAAATTGGTGATCAATTTTTTCCGTTAAATAACGGCGGTGGATATCTTCATCTAATAAAAGGCGGCCAGCGAAAAGGGGGTTGCGCTCCTTGACATAGCTATAACCTTCGCGTCCCAGAACATAACCGCAAAATTTATCCAGGCCGTATTTTTGGTTAAGATTAGAGGCAAGAGCCTGGCCAATAACAGCAAAACGGCGTTGTAAGAGAAAACCGATTTTCATACAATTAGACCTGGAGAATAGTTAGACAATAGTATATAATATATATTGAAAGTATCAGTAAAAAATGCATTTGTCAAAGCCGTTTGGCCTTTTTTGACACCATTTGACACTTGTTTATATTATAGGCTAAAATGAGAATATGTCAAAAGAAATTAAGTCCAATGAAGTTTACACCACTTCGGAAGCGCAGGAATTCCTTAAAGTGAGTCCGAGCACCATTAAGCGCATGCTGAAGAAGGGTCTGATTAGGGCCAATAAAGTCGGCGGTCAGTACCGAATATTAGGTAAAGAAATTTTAAGACTAGTTTCGCCGGAAGTGGAAAAAAAGGCAATTAAGTCATACTTAAGTCTGAAAGAAAAAGTAGTTGACCGGATTAATAAATGGTAGGTTTTTGTTTAGCTTATTTAAAATATTATTTATAGTAGTTTTTTCCTGCGCCTTCTCGTGCAGAGAGAATAAAAAAACAATCATGCTTAAAAAAAATTCTACTTTTATTATTGCCGAAGCCGGAATAAACCATAATGGTAATTTTGATACGGCTAAAAAGTTAATTGCTTCGGCAAAAGATTGCGGCGCCGACGCTATAAAATTCCAGGCTTATAAAACCGAAAATCTAATTATTAAAGAAGCGCGAAAGGCTGGCCACGTTAAAGGTAAGCAAAGTTTTTTTGAAATGTTAAAAAGTTGGGAATTAAGCGAAAAGGATTACGTTGATCTCTCTTATTACGCTGAAAAGATTGGTATTATTTTTTTCGCCTCGGTTTTTGATGGCCAATCACTGGCCTTGATGGAAAAAATTGGCGCCCCGCTCCACAAAATCGCTTCCTGCGACTTAAACAATTTTAAGCTATTAAAGGAAGCCGCCGGAACGAGAAAGCCAATTATTTTTTCCGTAGGCCTTGGCGATCTGGTAGAGATCAGACAAGCGGTAAAAATTCTTGAAAAAAATAATAATGAACTGGCCATCCTGCATTGTGTATCTCTTTATCCGCCAGAACCTCAGGAGCTAAACTTGCAGAGAATCGGCGTTTTAGCGCGTAAATTTCCCTGCCAGATTATCGGTTATTCGGATCATACTTTGGATATATTCGTCCCAGCGGCTTCGGTTCTTTTGGGTGCTAGGATAGTGGAAAAGCATTTTACGCTGGATAAAAAAATGCCCGGGCCTGACCAGCCTAGTTCGGCTAATCCAACGGAGTTTAGAAAAATGGTTGAAGAAATAAGATATTTTGAGAAGGCGATAAATTTTAAGGAAAAATCTATTGCGCCTCTTTCTCGGGAAAGAGCAATGAGAAAGGCCTTTCGCCGTAGCCTGGTAGCCGGAAGGCCGATTACTAAAGGCGCTAAAATTAGCGAAGACATGCTAGCGGCGAAACGTCCAGGTATTGGCATACCGCCTTCAGAAATTAACTTAATAGCCGGCAAAAGGGCAAAGATTGATATTCCGGAAAATGCTTTAATTAAGTATTCCGATTTAATAAGATGATAAATATTCTCGGCAAAGTCAATAAAAATAACTATAAAAATTTCAGTAATTCTGATTTTCCGGGTTATGAGGTGTTCTTGGGTTCGGAAAAAGATTTTAAGTATTTGCCGGCCATTCTGCGGCGGCTGAATGTAGTTTCCGTGCATGAGCCGGCCCGCGATTTCGATCTGGCTTTCCCGGGCGCTAGGGGAGAAAAATCTTACCAGCTTTTAGTTAGTCTGCTCGCTAAATTGGATAAACTCGGATTTAAGGGCGTAATGGTTATTCATGGCGCTTTTTTTAATGAAATTGCCGGAGAAAAAAAAATCTGCCAAAAAGCCTTGGCTGGTCGGCTTGATGCCCTGGCCGTCGGATTTCCTAAGATAATAATCAGCCTGGAGAGTGATATTCTATTTTTTAACCAAATCTTAGAAAACCGAGCACTACTGGCTCGACCGGAAGATTTTTTGGAGCTGAAAAAATATTTAAGAAGCAAGCTTTATATTACCCTTGATTTTGAACACGCTTTAATATCATCGCTTTTTGAAGAATTTATTAAGAATCATAATAGGTTTTATATCCGAGTGAGTAATTTGGACGATATAAATAAGCCGGCGGTCTTAGCTGCCAAGGACGCCTGGCTTATGTTTATCAAAAAAAATAAAAATCAATATAATAAAATATTTTCCGTTTCTTTGAAAAAATACGCGAAATTAAAAAAACATATTGTCCATTTTCATTTAAGTCCGTCCGATATGTCTGGTTATTGGTATGACAAAAAAACTTTTGTGCCATTAACCGGTGAGCATCTTTGCGTAAGCCAAGTCAATGATAAATTAAATTACCAGTTAATAAAAAATTTTCTGTCCAAGCTGGCCGCTAAAGATCTTATTAATGTTGTATTGGAGATCTGGCCCAGAGATGAAAAAAGATATGTTTCCCAGCTTAAAAATTCCGGTCGGGAAATAAAAAAAATATGGCGGCTCAAAAAATGAATAATGTCTGTTTAATCCCTGCCCGCGGCGGATCAAAGAGGATTTTTAAGAAGAATCTCATTGATTTTCACGGCAAGCCCCTAATCGCTTATACTATTGAAGCGGCGTTAAAGTCAAAATTATTCGGTAATGATATTTATGTCAGTTCCGATTCGGAGGAAATATTAAAAATTGCCGATCAGCTGGGAGTTAAATCTATTAGGCGTCCGGCAAAAATTTCCGGAGATAACGCCTCCTTGGAAGACGTCACTTTGCATTTGTTGGGAAACCTGGAAAAAGAGGTTAAATATTTGTGTCTATTGATGCCTAATTGTCCCTTGCGCTCGGCGCTGGATATTAAAGACTCGTTTAAGCAGTTAGTTAAATCAAGGGCTCAATGCCTTATGAGTGTGGTTTCTTATTATTGGCTTAACCCTTTTTGGGCAATGCAGGAGAAAAACGGCAATATTAAGATGTTTTTTGGAAAAAAGTATTTAGTTGATTCAAAAAAATTGCCGAAAAATGTTTATTGCCCGACCGGAGTCGTGCGCTGGGTAAGAGCCAGTAATTTTGTCAAAGAAAAAAAATATTACGGAAAAAATTTAATAAAATACGAGATCCCCTTTGAACGAAGTGCCGATATTGATGAATACACCGATTTGGAGTTAGCGAGAAGATTAATTAAATTAAGGCAGTAATATGACAGCTAAAAAAAATAGAAACTGGAAAATTTGGGATCAAGCCGCTGGTTACAGCGACATTCTTTACCGGCGGGCGACCGGCGACCTCCCGGAGATGGAATCGGCTAAAAGTTTGTGTCAAGCCGTTCAGCCAGTTTACGAAAAAGGCATGAAAATTTTGGACGTCGGTTGCGGCGCGGGGCATTATCTGCGTAGTCTGCGCGTAAGGCTTGATAAAAATGTAAATTATACCGGCGTTGACCAGACTAAATATTCTATTGCGCTAGCGAAAAAAGCTTTTGGTGGCGCCGTCCCGTTTTTTGCCGGTGATATCTATAATCTAAAGTTTGCCGATAACTCTTTTGATTTGGTAATGTGCAATAATGTCATTTTACACCTGCCGCCCCCGCCCACTAAAGCAATTGCCGAATTAATCCGCGTCGCCAAAAAATACATAATCATTCGCACGGTTTTCGGCCAAAGAAATTATCTGATTAAAGAGGTAAGGACGTTGGGCGAGGGAAGTGGAAAGCCTCGCTTTCGGGTCGGCAAAGAAGAGCTTTTTAACAAAAATGGCGAGCCGTTATCGTATAATTTTTTTAACATGTACACCGAAGAATATTTAAGGCAAGAAATCAATAAAATCGGTAAAAATTTGAAAGTTTCAATCAACGCTGATGACCGGCCGGTAAAGTTTGACAACCGGAAAGTGGCCGGTGCTTTAGCCACGAAGACTATTGGTGGCCGGCAGGTATCCGGCAACTTGCTTCTTGATTGGAAATTTATCTTGATTAAAAAATGAATTATGTCCAAAAGGGCCAAAGTTTTGTTTATTATCCATGATTTGTACCAAGATGATAACCGGTTCCCGCTCGGTCCGGCTTATTTAGCGGCGATTTTAAAAAACATGGGTGTCGAAGTAGAGGCTTACCCGATGGACGTCTTTCATTATACTAATGAAGATTTAGCTCGGCATTTGGACGGCAATGAATATGATTTAATCGGTTTGGGATTTTTAGCGGCAAGGTTTACTGAGACCGTTATTGATTTATGTAAAGTAATAAGTACGAATAAAAGAAACGCCTTATTTATGCTCGGAGGGCAGGGGCCGTCGCCAATTTCGGAATATGTTTTAAGGACCACTGGCGCGGACGTTGTTGTCGTCGGCGAAGCGGAGAATACAATTATAGATTTATTAAACTGCAAGCTAAGCGGGGAAAATTTATCAAAAGTCCCGGGAATCGCATTCCTTAATAAAGGCGGATTTTGCTATACTGGTCCGAATAAGTTAGTCAGACAGTTGGATGAGATTCCTTTTCCTCTATGGGAAATATTTCCGATGAAAGAATACACGGCCGCCAGCAAACTCTTTAACCAAGAACCGGAAGAAAAGAGTTTAATGATTATTAACGGTCGTGGCTGTATTAACCGCTGTAATTTCTGTTACCGAATGGAGAAGGGAATAAGATTCAGAAGCGTAGAAAATATAATTGAGGAAATGAAAATTTTAAGGAATTGTTACGGCGTTAACAATTATTTTTTTGAGGATGAATTATTTGTTTTCAGTAAAAAACGCCTTTTGGATTTTGAAGCGGCTCTGGCCGCGGCGGAGCTAAAAATTAAATTCAGCTGCAACGCGCGGGTTGATATTTTTGATGAAGAAATCGTGGAGATACTAAAAAGATGTGGCTGTCAGTTTATTAACATCGGTTTTGAATCGTCAAGCGACGAGGTGCTTAAATTAATGAATAAGAATACTACGGTTGCGCAAAATATTAAAGTCCTGGAAACCGTAAAAAAGGTGGGCGGTATTGGTATGGGTCTTAATTTTATTTGGAATAATTTTGGCGACACTGAGGCGTCTTTACGGAAAAATGCCGAGCTGATAAAAAAATATAATACTTATTACCAATGCCGGACTATTCGTCCGGTAACGCCTTATCCTGGTTCAGATTTGTATTATGAGCTTATTAAAGCGGGCAAGCTCACCGGTCCGGAAGATTTTTTCAACCGGTTTAAGAACTCCGATCTGATATTAATCAATCTGATGGAGATGCCAGATAGCGAAGCTTACCGTTTGCTGTTTGAGATTAACCGTGAGCTTATATTTGATCATTACGCGCATGTTGACGGTGATATGGGTGTGGCGGAAAATATGGTTCAACAGCTGTCGGATTTATATTCCGGAAAAAAAATAAAATTCCGCGGCACCAGACATCATGATAAAAAGTGAGAATTTAGACAGTGTGCATTATTTATGAAAAATATTAGGATAATTCCCCGTTTGGACATTAAAGGTTTGAACGTAGTAAAGCCCGTCCAGACCGAAGCTCTAAGAGTAGTCGGCAATCCAAAAGAGCTGGCTTTCCGCTACTATTCTGAAGGGGCGGATGAATTAATTTATCTTGATATTGTCGCGAGTCTTTATGGGCGCAATATTAATTTTGATCTTTTAAAATCAGTCACGGAAAATATTTTTATCCCCATTACAGTCGGCGGAGGCATCCGAAACATAAGCGATATCAATAATGTTTTACGCTCCGGGGCGGATAAAATTGCCGTGAATACTTATGCCGTAAATAACCCCGGTTTCTTAAACCAGGCGGTTAAGGAATTTGGTTCCCAGTGCGTGGTTCTATACGTTGAAGCTAAAAAACAGCCTAACGGCGGCTACGAAGTTTATACCGACGGTGGCCGGGAAAAAAGCGGCTTGGAAGTGATCGGCTGGATTAAGAAAGCTATTGACCTGGGAGTGGGGGAAATATTAATTACTTCAGTTGACCGCGAGGGAACCCGGCTCGGTTATGATAAGGAATTAATCAGCCAGATCACCGCTTTTTCGCCCGTACCAGTAATTGCCCATGGCGGCGCCGGTAGTCTAGATTCTTTTAAAGAGGCAATAACCGAATCCCGGGCTGACGCTTTAGGCGTTTCCTCAGTTTTTCATTATAATGAATTTTCAATTAATCAGGTGAAAGATCATTTAGCCGCCCATAATATTAATATAAGAAGATTATGAGTAATAAAGTCAAAATTGCTATTGTTGATTACGGAGTAGGTAACCTATATAGCTTATTAAGGGCGTTCAAATTTTTTGGGGCTGAAGCTGTGGTTTTTGAAGAGGCGGATGGTCTTGATAGCTGTTCCGGGGTAGTTTTACCCGGAGTTGGCTCGTTTCCTGCGGGTATGAGGGGGTTAGAGTCGCGCGGCTTAGATAAAAAAATAAAGGAAATCGCCGCCGCCGATAAGCCGCTACTCGGTATCTGCCTGGGCGCCCAGCTAATGCTTTCCGAAGGCCGCGAGTTTGGCGTTCATAAGGGGCTGGATATTATTAAAGGCCGGGTGGCGCGTTTTCCGGATTTGGAAGAAAATGAAAAAGTGCCGCAGATTGGCTGGAACACAATCCGATGTCAGGCGCCGGGAGACTGGTCAAAAACAATTTTGGATTCATTTAACGAAAAAGATCAGGTTTATTTTGTCCACTCTTATATTTTAGAGCCCGAATTAAAAGAAAACGTTTTAGCTTTGTCAGATTACGGCGGTCATGCTTTCTGTTCGGCAATAAGAAACGGTAATATTTTTGGTTGTCAGTTTCATCCGGAAAAAAGCGGGCGGGCGGGACTGAAAATTATTGAAAATTTTATCAATTTAACGAAAGGAATATGAAGAAAATTGAAACAAAATACGGTTTGCCGCCTGAAGTAAGATTTTGCAAAAAATGCGTTATATCAAACCAGCGGCCAAATTCGGCGGTTGAATATAAACATACCAAGGACAGCAAAAAGCTAACGATTAATTTTGACGAATTTGGCGTTTGCGATGCCTGCCGCATGGCGGAAAAAAAGGAAAGTATTGACTGGCTGGAGCGGGAAGAAAAATTAAAGGCTTTATGCGATCGCCACCGGAAAAACGATGGATCTTATGATTGTCTTGTGCCGGGTTCCGGCGGCAAGGACAGTTTTTACGCCGCCCATATATTAAAATATAAATACGGCATGCATCCGCTT